>Ga0207693_10000995_pt1 | contig 25453 bp, 25 predicted proteins | sample LARL81metaG_FD_184347 | JGI IMG/M metagenome (GOLD analysis project Ga0207693, IMG submission 184347) | Corn, switchgrass and miscanthus rhizosphere microbial communities from Kellogg Biological Station, Michigan, USA - LAR L8-1 metaG... | ecosystem: Host-associated > Plants > Roots >... | reverse complement strand
ACCGACACCGTGAGCACACTCACTCATGAAGTGGCCGCAGCAACCGCGCCGGTCGAGGCTGTCGTGCAGCCGGTGATTGCGACCGCGACCGACACCGTGGACACGCTGGCCCATGACGTGGCCGCCACGACCGCGCCAGTCGAGGCTGTTGTGCAGCCGGTGCTCGCAACTGCGACCGACCCCGTCAGCACGCCGACCCAGGATGTCTCACATTCGGTTGCGGACGTGAGTGCGGGAAGCGACACTGTTGCGAGTGTTGCGCCGGTCGCCGACATCACCGCATCGCTGCACGCCAGGGAAAGCGGCTCGCCAAGCGATCCCGCCGCCGACCTGCTGCATGCGGCCACAGGTGACACCAACACTTCTGATACCAGCATCGGCAATGTCTCCGGACCAGCCGACACGCTTCTCGCTGCCGCAACCGCAACTCACACACCTATCGAGGTTCCTGAATCAGCGGCGGCTGCCCCGACCAACGCCGGAACGGGCGCACCGTCTGCCTCGGCAGCCCCGGGCCAGATTGCCACCGCTGGCGATGTGATCGCATTGCCCGACGCCCCACCGCCGGCAAATGCTCTGTACAGCGGAACGCAATACACGCAGTACGGCGTCGCGCTAAGCAGCGACACGGCCGGTTCCTCTCAGCCTGCCGCATCTCCGCCCGATGCCACAGCGGCTCACGACAGTTCGGCACCGGTGGTCGCCGATGTCCAGCATCAAACCCAGCAACAGGGGCCGCCGCCACCCGACATCGTGGATACGAGTCACCAATCAACGGCCCATCTCGGACATGTGGATTCCATCTTGTAACGCGTTGCAAACATGGCGGCCATCGAGACACTGAGTAATCCGCCACGCAGCCATCCTGCAGACCACCTTCGCGTCGTAACCCGCAGCGAGACCCGCGATTATGTCGGACCTGTCAACCCGCTCGCCGTCTGGCGATCGGTGGCGCGCGCAAATCTGATCGCGGTTGCGGCATTTTCGGTCATCGTGAATCTGCTGATGCTTACGCTGCCGATCTACCTGTTCCAGATATCCGACCGGGTGCTGACGAGCCGCAGTCTCGAGACACTGCTGATGCTCTCGGTTCTCGCGCTGGCGTTCATCGGCATTCTCTCGATCGTGGACATTCTGCGTCGGCAAGTGCTTGGGCGTCTTGCGACCAAGATGGAAGTGCTGCTTGGCGGCCCGGTGCTGGCGAGCAGCATCAACAACGCGCGGGCCGGCGAAGGCGGCACAATCCAGGGGATTCGCAGCCTTCACCAGGTGCGCGGATTCATCTCGAGCCCCGTCATGCTTCTGTTGATGGACGCGCCGTTGTCGCCCCTGTACTTCGGCGTCATATTCCTCGTCCACCGGGAACTCGGCTACATCGCTGTCGTGTCGGGGCTGGCTCTGGCGCTGATAGCGGTTATCAACCAGAAAGCAACTTCGGAGCCGCTGGGCCAGGCAGGCCTTCATGCCGCCGAGGCCGATGCGGCGGCCGAGTCGCTGGCGCGAAACTCGCAGGTGATCAATGCGATGGGGATGCTGAGCGAGAGCATCCTGCATTGGGGTCGAAGGCAGGCGCCGGCTCTGACCGTGCAGAGCCGGGCCCTCGACCGGAACTTCTGGATCGGCGGAGCGTCAAAGTTCGTCCGGCTGGTGGCCCAAATCACGATCCTCGGTACGGGCGCCTATCTGGCCCTCCAAGCCGAGATCACCGGCGGCATGATGATTGCGGCCTCGATCATTGCCGGCCGTGCCCTGCAGCCGCTCGAAGGCCTGATCGAGGGATGGCGCAGCTGTGTTCAGGCGCGATCGGCCTACGCGCGCGTCACGCAGGCCGTGGAGTCATTTCAGCGCGAGACGCCGAAGTTGCTTCTGCCCAAACCGCAGGGGCGCCTGAGCGTCGACCGGGTCTTGTATCTGCCACCCGGCTCAAAGGAGCCGGTGCTCAATGGCGTCTCGCTGGAGCTTGCGCCTGGAGAGTCTTTGGCCATCGTCGGACCGTCCGGATCGGGCAAGTCGACGCTTGCGCGCATTCTGGTGGGCTGCTTGGTGCCGACCGCGGGCAAGGTCAGGCTGGACGGCACGGAGTTGCGCAACTGGGATCGCCGGCAGTTCGGGGAATATACCGGCTATCTGCCCCAAGAGGTCGAGCTGTTTCCAGGGACCATCAAGCAGAACATCTGCCGCATGCGCGACGACCTGCCGGACGCCAGCATCTACGAGGCGGCGACGTTCTCGGGCATCCACGAAATGATCTGCCTGCTGTCGCAGGGATATGAGACCGTGCTCGACCGCAGCGGCGGGCCCCTGTCCGGGGGACAGAAACAGCGCATCGCGCTCGCCCGGGCATTTTTGGGCAATCCGTCTCTTGTCGTGCTGGACGAGCCCAACTCGAATCTCGACGCGGCGGGCGAGCAGGCCTTGACCGAGACTCTGCAGCGCGCCAAGACGCGTGGGGTCACCGCAGTGGTCGTCACCCTGCGTCCGGCGCTGCTGAACAGCGTGGACAAAGTGCTCGTCCTGCGGGCGGGACGCGCGGAAGCATTCGGCTCTCCAAGCGAAGTGCTGCATCGCCTGGTTCGGTCGCCCGGCGGAGCCGGAGCAGACAAGCCGTCGCAGCCACGCATCGAATCATCGGAAGAAACCGACAAGCGCGAGAGGACGGCATGAGAGCGGAAGCGGACAGCATCGGCGCGTGGTGCCGCGGCGTTCCCCTGAGCGCCACATGGCCGATTCTCACCGGGATCGGCATACTGGTTGTCTGGCTCGGTTGTTTCGGTGTTTGGGCCGGGGTTGCTCCACTGAACAGTGCGGTCGTCGCATCGGGCACTTTTGTAGCGACCGGGCAGAACAAGCAGGTCCAGCACTTCGAGGGCGGTATCATCCGGGAGATAGCGGTGAAGGAGGGTGATGTTGTCGAAGCGAACCAGGTCCTCGTTCGCATGGACGACACGGCTGCCAACGCCAAGCTGAGACGCCTGGTCTTGAAGAAGTATCGACTGCTCGCCATGAAGGCGCGTCTCGAAGCCGAAATGCGCTCTTCGGAGACAATCGAAGCTCCGGCGGCATTCGGCGAGAGCGTTCGTGATCCGGACATCGAAGCGATTCTTCAGCGGCAACGCGCCGAGCTCTGGGCTCGCCAGGCCAGCCTTACGGCCGAAGAGAGCGTGCTCAGGAAGCAAATCGCGGGACTGGAAGAAAGTATTCGCGGATATGAAGCGCAAGTGCAGTCCACCAGGGATCGCATTGCGCTGTTTGCGGAAGAGCTGAAGGACAAGAACTTGCTTCTGGGACAGCAACTGGTTCGCAAGACGGATGTGTTGGCGCTGCGACGCTCCGAGGCGAGTCTCGGGGGAGACCTCGGCGAGTATCTAGGCCGGATTGCCGACGCGAAGGAGCGGATTGCTCAGGCGAACGAAAAAATAGTCCACCTTCACTCGACGGCGCTCCGGGATTCGATCAAGGAGCTGCGCGAGACCGAGACGGATCTTGACGACGTTGAGGAGCAGATCCGCGCCGCGCAGGACGTGGTCGACCGGGTCGACGTCCGTTCGCCGGTCCGGGGCATTGTGGTGAAGAAGAATTTCAACACGCCGGGCGGTGTCGTCGCCCCTGGCGCCGTGATCCTGGAGCTTCTGCCGATCGGCGATGAGCGCATCATCGAGGCACACGTCAATCCCAAGGATATCTCGCATCTGAGCGTGGGCCAAGATGCGCTGGTGCGCCTGTCCGCGCTCAATCAGCGCGTCACGCCGATGGTCGCTGCGACCGTCATCTACGTCTCAGCAGACGCCTTGGCAGAGCAGGTGCAGATCAAGAACGAGAATGACGCGCGACGCGAATTCTATGTCGTTCGAGTACGCCTGGACCGGGATGACATTCTCAAGCGCATGCCCGAGTTCACGCCCACACCGGGGATGCCGGCCGACGTTTACATCAAAACCGGTGAGCGTACGTTTTTCGAATACATCATGAAGCCGGTGTTCGACAGCTTCTCTCGAGCCTTCCGTGAAACCTGAATGGAAAGCACCCAGGCGTTAGGCGCGCTGCACGTTAGGCGGCGGCCACTTTTCCCCCGCCGCTAATCTGAAAGGATATGCACGGGAAATCCCGATTAGAATCGACCCGCGGCGGCGAGTGCCGCAGGCTGGCTCAAGCGGAGATCGCGAAGCTGCCGCCCAACATGTAGAAACGCAAAAATTCGAAACGCGACGAGAATGACATTCTTCAGTTCGATTTTAATTTCAATGCGCTTGCGAATTGGATGCCTGAAACGGTCTTGGACGAATTTCTTCTACAGATTGAGTGCCTTCGCGTTTTCACACGGCCAAGACCCGAAGGCGACATTGACACTTGCTATTCAGAACCCGCCTTGCTTCCGAGCCGGCCGCAGCGCGCGGGGCCCGTTTACGCCACTCAGCAGCTTACGGTTGTCGAAAAAATCGCGCCTGACAAGACGACAACGCGCGCCGTCGATTTTGTGCGGTTTGTACCCTTTACGCGCGTTTTCAAAAGACTAAGCACCGATAATGCGGCGGAAAATATCCGCCGCATCGTTCGTATGAGCAATCGCTTCGCCATCGAACCGGATCGATGAATCGGCCTTTGTGAACCAACGCTAAGTTTACGTCTCCAGCTGCTTGCCGATGGGCAGCGCCCGGATGCGCTTGCCGGTCGCGGTAAAGATGGCGTTGATCAAGGCCGGTGCAAACGGTGGCACGCCAGGCTCGCCGACGCCACTGGGCGGCGTGTCGGGCCCCGGAGGCACGATGTAGACATTGGTCACCAGTGGTGCTTCGTCGATCCGGAGCAACGGGAAGTCGTCGAAGTTCCTCTGCTGCACCTTGCCGTCCTTGAAGGTGATCTCGCCATATTTGGCGAGGCTGAGCCCCATGATGGCGGCGCCCTCGATCTGGGACTGGATGCGCTCCGGATTGACATAGGTCCCGCAATCGATGGCGGTATCCACCCGCGGCACCGTCAGCTTGCCCTTGTCGTCGACGGCCACCTCGACGATGGTCGCGATATAGCTGACAAAGCTGCGGTGGACGGCGATCCCGAGCCCACGGCCTTTGGGCACCGACCGTCCCCACTCGCCTTTGTCGGCGACCAGTTCGACCACCCGCCGCAGCCGCGCCGTGTCGATCGGATAGCTGGAGTAGGGCTCGCCATAGTTCCAGGGATCCTTCACCGACGAGAGATCGACGATGCGCGGTGAGCCGATGAGCTCCAGCAGCATCTCCTTCTGGTCACGGTTGGCGGCGTGCGCGAGCTCGCCGACCATCGACTGCACCGCAAAGGCACGCGGGATGTTGGAGACCGAGCGGAACCAGCCGATGCGGGTGTATGCTGCGGCTTCCGGATTCTCGCACTGGAGGTTGGCGATCTCGAAGGGATTGTCGATGAGGCCCATGCCGAGTTCGAACGGCGCCTGATGGACGGTACCCGCCGCAAACGTCGAGGCGATGCTGGGCGCGACACTGCGGTGGCGCCAGGCGATCACCTTGCCGTTCTTGTCGAGGCCGGCCTCGATCCGCTCTACCGAGACCGTGTGCAGGAAGTCGTGCTGGATGTCGTCGTCGCGCGTCCATTGAACCTTGACCGGGGCGTTGAGCGCCTTCGACAGCAGCGCCGCCTCCAGCGCGTAGTCGCATTTCGACTTGCGGCCGAAGCCGCCGCCGAGCAGCGTCACATTGATGGTGACGTTGTCCTCGGGGATTCCGAGCGTCTTGGCAACGTCCTCGCGCGTGCCGCCCGGGCTTTGCACCGGCGCCCAGATCTCGGCCTTGTCGCCCTTGACGTCGGCCACTGCGGCCGGCGGCTCCATGCTGACATGGGCAAGATGCGGCAGATAATATTCGCCGACGATCACCTTATCGGCGCTCTTCAAGGCGGCGTCGACGTCGCCTTCCTTGCGCACGATAAGTCCCGGTTTGCGTGCGGCCCCTTCGAGCTCGGTCCGGTAGGCGGCCGAGTCGTATTTGCCGTTGGCGCCATCGTCCCAGGTGACCTTCAGTGCATCGCGGCCCTTGATCGCCGCGCCCGTGTTGCGGGCGATCACGGCCACTCCGCCAAGCGGCTGGAATTTTGACGGCCAAGGCCATCCCTTGACCTCCATGACCTTCTCGACGCCGGAGACCTTCACGGCATTAGCGGAATCGAACGATACCAGCTTGCCGCCGGTCACGGGCGGGCGGGCGATGACGGCGTATTTCATGCCGGGCAGCCGAATATCAGCGCCGTAGCCGGCCTTGCCGGTGGTGATGTCGTGCAGATCGACGATGCCGATCTCGCCTTTGCCGAGATAGCGGAAGGTCTTCGGGTCCTTCAGCTTCAGGCTGTCGATGGCCGGTACTGGTTCCCTGGCAGCATCAGCGGCCAGACCGCCAAATCCGATCTTCCGTCCGCTCGCCTCGTGGACCACCTCGTGATTGACCGCTTTTACCTCAGTCACCGGAACGCCCCAGCGCTTCGCCGCGGCCTGCTCCAGCATCTTGCGGGCCGAGGCCCCGATCTGGCGCATCGGCATCAGGTAATGCCGCGTGCTGCGCGAGCCGTCGGTGTCCTGGTTGCCGTATTTGACCTCATCGCCGTGGGCCTGCCGAACGCGGACCCGCGACCAATCGGCGTCCATTTCCTCGGCGACAATCAGCGGCAGGCTGGTGCGGACGCCGGTTCCCATCTCCGCACGATGCGCGACGATGGTGACGATGCCGTCGGGGGCGATCGCCACGAACACGCGCGGATCGACCACGGTGCCGTGCGGCATCTTGTCGGCACCGGTCTGGTAGGAAGCGAAGGCAGGGCGGCTCATGACGGGGGCGGCGAGCACGAAACCGCCGGCGATCCCGAGAGCCTTCAGCATGCTGCGGCGTGAGACCTTCTCGACCTTGATCGGCCGGATGTGTTGCTCAAAGCCACGGACTTTCCTGGGGTTTGCAAGGATGTTCATGATTACACCCCCGTTGAAGCGAGATGAATGGCGTTTTCGATGCGCTGGTAACAGCCGCAGCGGCAGATGTTGCCTGACATCGCCTCGCGGATCTGGTCGTGCGAGGGTTTGGGGTTCTCGCCGAGCAGCGCTGCCGCTTGCATGATCTGACCAACCTGGCAGAAGCCGCATTGCGGCACGTTGAGCTGGCGCCAGGCTTTCTGCACCGGATGGTCGCCGGTGGGGTGAAGGCCTTCAATGGTGGTGACCTCGCGGCCGACCACGTCGGAGACGGAAGTGATGCAGGCGCGCACCGCTTCCTTGCCGACGATGACGGTGCAGGCACCGCACAGCGCCTGGCCGCAGCCATATTTGGTGCCGGTCAGGCCAGCCTCATCACGGAGAAACCAGAGAAGGGGAAGATCCGGGTCGCCGTCCCAGCTATGTTCCTGGCCATTAATCTTCAATTTGATCATGATCGTTTCTCGCTCTTCTTAAGCCTCTGATGTCCGTTCCGGACGCTGGCTGGAACACGCTTCCATTCGCCGGCGTCGACCGACTTGGCCAGCTGCGCGATTCAAAATCGCATCAGTCAGGCTGACAGACTTCATTGCACGATCTGTTCGATAGTTTGGTTTTGCGCATGCCTCCTGCTGTTAGTTGTTCGTTGTTGTGCAGGTGGACCTTCATACAGGGCTGTGAGGCTATCAGAAATCACCGTAGAGCTGAAGTTATTCTTGCATTTTTCGTTTGTCGAAAGCGGGTGAGCTTGCCGGCGGCGGCGAAAAAATGGCTCGCTCGGTGACTTCAGATTGAGGCAAGCGTCGCCGTCCAGTTCGCCCGACGCCAGCGTGTCGACCAATCTCGGCCGCCGGGTCAAGGCTGTTCGTCCACGAGGCGATGGCCAACACCTTCAAGGAGGAACAGATCCCGTCGACCTTCAACTCTCGCCGAAGGGCCGGCACATCGAGCCAGGTATCGCCGAGATGAACCTGGTTATCCTGCTCACGGCGTCCGGACGGTCGGAATGAGAGGTCGCGGATCAGTTTGGTGTGGCGCCGACGCGGCCCGAAAAGGTCGAAGCAACCGTCACGACACCGTCCTTCAGCTTCAGCCCGAGCGCCGGAAGCGGACGCGGAGCCGGCCCATCGATCACCTCCGCGGCGTTTCTGGGATCGAAGATGGAGGCGTGGCACGAGCAGACGAACGCGTTGCGCTCCTTCGACCACATGTTCACCGGGCAGCCCTGGTGCGTGCAGGTCGCCGAGTAGCCAACTACGCCGTCGGCGGCGCGCGCGCGCGTCTCGTCGGTCAGTGCGGTGGGGTCGAACCTCGCCAGGATTACCAGATTGAGGCGATTGTCACTGCGCACTGTGCCGTCCGGAGCCATCGGAAAGGCCTGCACCTGCGGACCGCCCAGCGCAAGGTCCTCGGCCCGAACCACCTGTCCCTTCTTCGGACCGGTCAGAAACGCAAAGCGATCGTCCGGCGCCGGCGGCTTGGCAGCCTCGCCCTCCTCGGCCGCGCGTGCGGAACCGGCCAACAGTGGCGCAAGCGCCAGCCCGAGGATCGTTCGACGCCTGTAGCAGCGACAGTGCAGCCAATCATCGCACCGCATGCGGCTCGCTCCTTCCATTACTCGGTGCCATTGACGTTCGCGATCAGGCGCAGCGAAACCATTGCGAACTCGTCGGTGCCGTGGATGTAGCCGACCCTGAAGTAGCCGTTGATCGGGTGTTTGCCGGGCTTGGTGGCCCGCACGCCGATCGCAAAGTCGAGGCTGCCTTCCTGAATGGTACCCCGCACCACGCGACGCTCGAACGCTACCCCATCGTCAAACGACGAGAGTTCGATCACGCGATTGTTGTAACCCTGGAGAACCCGATAGCCGTCGCGAATGCGCAACGTGGCGTGCAGCACCGCCGGCTCGCCGACCTTGGCGGACACGTCGGTCACCTCGACCACATAAGCGGGCGATTCATCGGCCTGCGCCTGTTCGAACCCCGGCGAGGCCGGAGAACTCGCCAGCGCGGCGGCCAGTGTAACGGCACAGATGCAGATCAGTGTTGACCCCGCTCGAACATGTTGCATCGTTAGAATCCTAACGAGTGAGGTTGCTTGACAGGGCAACGAAACCCGGCCGGCCGAGAAACCGGCCGCCATTGCTGGCGGCCGGTCGCAAACAAAGAGGCACTCACTTGGAAACGGCGAAGACCCAGACGACGCCGCCCTGCGGCACATCCTTCTGCCAACCTACCAGCTGGCTCATCAGCTCCTGCTGGAAGGCCGCGTCGACTCCGTAGCCGGACTCCACGGCCACATACTGAACGCCATTGACCTCGTAGGTCGAAGGCGGCGCGATGATCCCGGAGTTGGTCTTGAAGTGCCAGAGTTGCTCGCCGGTCTTGGCATCGTAGGCGCGGAACTCACGGTCGTTGGTGCCGCCTGTGAAGAGCAACCCCCCGCCGGTGGTGAGGATCGAGCCCCACATCATCGAGCCCGAATATAGGTTGCGCCAAACCCGCTTGCCGCTGTTGACGTCGTACGCCTGGATCTCGCCGTAGAAGCTCGCCTTGGTGTCGACCGAGAAGTGAAAATCCGGGATGGCAACGCCCGTCCACCACTGTCCGGGAACGCGCTCCTCGACCTTCCCTTCCAGGTTATTGCAGTGGTTCTCGTTGGACGGAATGTAGACCATTCCGGTCTTCGGGTTATAGGCCTCGTACGGCCAATCCTTGCCGCCCCACAGGCCGGGGCAGAACTGGGCCGCCTTGCCGGTGGCCGGCTTGTGCGCCAGGTCGATCTCAGGCCGTCCAGTCTTTGGATCGATGCTCTTGAAGACGTTCTGTGGCACGTAACCCTGGGCGTTGATGTAAGAAATCCCGCCATCCGGATTGCGCTTGAGCCAGTACAGATAGCCGTTACGCGCCGGCTTGAGCAGGCCCTTGGTAGTGGCGCCGTCTTTCTGGAAATCCACCAGCATCGGGGCATTCATCTCGTCCCAGTCCCACGATTCGTTCTGATGGTACTGGAAATAGCCCTTTATCTTGCCAGTATCGGCATCGAGCGCGACAGTTGAGGAGGTGTACAGGTTGTCGCCCGGTCGCTGATCGCCGAACCATGGGGAGGCGTTGCCGGTTCCCCAATAGACCGTGTTGGACGCTGTATCATAGTTGCCGGTCATCCAGGTGGAGGCACCGCCGGTCTTCCAGGTGTCGGGCTTCTCCCAGGTGTCGCTTCCCGGCTCACCGGGCGCCGGAACCGTGTAGGTCTTCCATACCGACTTGCCAGACTCGGCGTCGAACGCCTGGACGAAGCCGCGCACGCCGAACTCGCCGCCCGCGACGCCGACCAGAATCTTGTCCTTCACCACCAGGGGCGCCGCGGTCATGTAGTAGCCGGTCTTCCAATCTTCGACCTTCGCGTTCCAAACGACCTTGCCGGTCTTGGCGTCAAGCGCGACCAGCACGGCATCGAGCCCGGCCAAATAGACTTTGTCGCCATACAGCGCCACGCCACGGTTAGTGTTGTGCAGGGCGCTGAACCCTTCGGGAAACTTGGGCTTGTAGCGCCAAAGCAGATCGCCCGTGGCCGCATCCAGCGCGACCACCTGGATGTACGGCGTCGAGATGAACATTACGCCGTTGTTCACGATCGGCGGCGCTTGGTGCCCAGAATCCACACCAGTGGAGAAGCTCCACACCGGTACCAGCGACTTCACGTTGCTGGTGTTGATTTGATCGAGCGAACTGTAGCTCCATCCCTTGTAGTTGCCGCGTGTCATCAGCCAGTTCCCCGGCTCTGGATTTTCGAGCCGGGCTGATGTCACCGGACTGTAATTCTCGATCGGACCGGCGACGACAGCGGTTGAGGCAAGGGTTGCAAACGCGACAACAGTCGAGAAAAGCCATTGCTTTCTGGTCATGGACGCTATCTCCCTGTGCTTTATCTCTTCACCCACCCTATGGTGGGTGGTGCGATCGTTCTGGGGCATGCGAATCCGATACGACCACGCCCCATCAGCCTGGTTGTTGAGCACCTACCTTTCCAAGGAGTGTTGCAGCTACGGTGAGCGAGCCATCCGCTATCGCCAGCCGCGGCGCCGCCGGACGCCGGAGCGCGGGCACGAACGCGACCTGCGCGCTTTCCCGAGGATTGAACTCGGAGTTGTGACAAAAGCCCTTAAGAATGTCTTTGTCGCTGTGCTCGGCCTTCAGCCAGCCGATCATGGAACAGCCGGCGTGAGAACAAACCCCAGTGGTGAGGAGAAGCGAGCGCCGCGTGTGGTCCGGATACTGCATAATGTTGAGCTCCGCACGGCGTGGTATCACGTTAGCGGGTCTTGAATTATAACACACATATTGAGTTGAGCGCCGCAAGCGGCAAAAAAAGACGAAGGAATTTGCGTGTTCTGGATCCGGTGTTTCTCTTTGTTGCAGCTCGTTTTCGCCAAAGCGCACGTCGTCCCAAAACGCACCGGCCAGCTCAGTCGCCGATGACCCAAACCGGAAGTGAAATATCAAACCTTAATTTGAAGAAGTGGGACAGTATGGCCGCATCAGGGCGACATGCCGGCCTGCGTGCAAAAGCTTCGGCCTCGTCGGCGTTGGCGATGTCCGCCGCGGTGCAGAAGCCGACCAGGATTGCGAAGATTGCGGAGCAGATGCGGCCCATGGTGGCGGCCCCCGTTAAAAATACGCGATCAGGCGCCCGGCGCAGATGGCGCTGAGCCACAGCAGTAACGACACGAGCGCAGTAACCTTGGCGCCGCCGGACGCTTCGGCGCGCCAGAGCGCAATACGTCGCCACGGGCCGGCATGTGCGATCACGATGTTGACCAGCGCCGCCGCAATCAGGAGCAGCTTGGTCTGGAACGCAGGATTGCGCACTACATGCGCCGCATCGGCGCTGAACAACAGAAATCCCATGCTGATCGCGAGCAGAAAACCGAAGCGTGAAAAAGGCAGCAGCAATTGCGCCATCGGCTGGATCGGAATCGCGCGCCCCAATCCGAGCAACCTCAAATCGAGCGCCAGGATCGATCCCACCAGCACAACGAAGCCGAGGATATGCAGAATCTCGACCGCGGGATAAAGCGCGGGTGAGCTGCGCATCACATGACCGAGCGCGCTCTCCTGCAATGCCAGGAAGATCGGCGCGGCTGGCTGATGTTCCACGCTGGTCTACCGCAATTCGATGCGTTTGCCGTCGAGAATAATGTATTCGATCCGCGCCTCGTCCGGATTACTCGTATGGGGATAACCGAAAACGGTACAGGTCTTGCCAGGCGCGATCATGTCCGGCGTGATGCCGCGCCGCTCCATGCGCGAAGGCGGCGCGAGGACGAAGCGCCAGTGCTTACCGTCGACCTCCATCTCGATCTCGCAGTGCGGATTCTCGTAGGTCGATTTCAGAATCTCGCCGGTGACGGTGAACGACTTGGACGTGTCGTATCCGCCCCAGCCGTGATGCGCGATCGCCGCGCCCGGAACAAGAGCAGTCGCCAGCGACAGGAACAAACGACGGGTGATTGATGTCATTCGCGCTGCCTCCGGCAATATGAAGGACAACACCGATCCGCGCCGGACTCATAGCGCGGTTTGCGTCACCGTTCAAACGACCGCGGTTACGCAGGCCTCGCGCGCGGCGGAAAAAGGCGCGCCAATCGATCTTCCGAGTTCGAACCGGGCGAGGTTGGGTCGTATTTATAGCGATTTTCTCGTCCCTCGACATGAGCGTATCCTTCGGCTACTGCAGCCTCGTGCATTCTGAGCCAATGCAGTTCGGTCGCTATACATCCGAGAATGAAGGCCGACGCTACGTCATGATCTAAGTCACTATGTCGATCTATAATCTCGTCCATCAATCCCTTCTTTGAAAGTGGATTCGAGCCTTATCGATCAGGCCTACACGAAACGGGCCCATTCCTTCGGTTTCAAAGAAACCTCGGGAATTTCGTTCAGCGATGATTTCCCTGAGGAAGGTCAACTTCGTCTCAACATCCACTGCAAGCACCGAATGCAATTCGGCAACGTACACTTCGAGATTCTCACAATCGGCCGACGAGATTTCGTAGACGGAGAACGAGGCTCCGTTACAGCGCATCAGTCTGTAGCGGGGCTCCCCGCAGCATTTGCAGGCGCCGACATTCAAATCGTGTGAGGTGTCATCAACTTTGATCGTTGATGCGAACTGTCGGTGGTTTCCCCCCAAGTGATTGTGAAAGGTGATCTCCTTGCGCTGTGCTGCCCCGGTGCAGCCCCGAGGTGCCGGTTTGTCAAGCCCTCGAAAATCGAGCAAAGATTGGTAACCGAAATCAATGGGTTATTGGCGCGCCCGGAACGATTCGAACGTCCGACCCCCAGATTCGTAGTCTGCGATACCCAAATATCATCTGCGGTCATTCGTGGACAACGGCCCTGAAAACAAAGGAGCTTCTTGCATTGACCCTCTGACTATGGAAACACCGAGCAACATTGGTGATCATCACCGTGCTTCCCATATGCTTCCCAGGGGGATTACATGGACCTCAGCAGCCAGGCGGCCGTCAACCGGATCGAAATCCAAGGGGGGCGGAGCGAGGTCATCGTCTTTGACGAAAAGCTCCCCGGTTTCGGCGTCCGGGTGCGTGCGGGTGGCAAGCGCACTTGGGTCATCCAGTACCGGATTGGCGACAAGCAGCGGCGTGTGACCCTTGGCCGCGTCGGCACCCTGACGCCCGAGAAGGCACGCCAGCAAGCCAAGATCGCCTTGGGCAAGGTGCACCTGGGGCGCGACCCTCAAACCGAGAAGTTCACTGAGCGCGCCAGGGCGGGCGTGACGCTAAGCGCTGTCGTGGAGGACTATCTCACCCACGCCCGGCGCAATCTAAAGCCCAGAACCCTCATCGAGGTCGAGCGGACCCTCACGCGGCAGTGGGCGCCGCTGGCAGGCGCTCCTGCCCATCTCATTGATCGCGCGGCGGTCGCTAATCGCCTCAGCACCATCGCTGCCGAAAGTGGCCTCATCAGCGCCAACCGCGCCCGCGCCTACCTGTCGGCAATGTTTAACTGGGCGATCCGCGAGGGGCTAGTCGAGAACAACCCGGCGGCTAGAACGAACAGAGCCACCGAGGAGAAATCGCGCGACCGCGTGCTGAGCGACGACGAACTTCGCCTGGTGATGATTTGTGCAGAAGACGATCAGTACGGCGCCATCATTCGACTGCTAGCCCTAAGTGGGCAGCGGAGGGAGGAAGTGGGCGCTATGCGGTGGTCGGAAATCAACGGCGCGACATGGTCCATCAATCCGGAGAGGACCAAGAACGGCCTGCCACACGACGTGCCGCTCAGCAAAGAGGCCGTCGCCGTCCTCGATCGCTGCCAGCGGATAGCCGAGCGCGACCTCGTATTCGGCGTGCGCGGTGGGCCCTTCTCCGGTTGGTCAAAGGCGAAGGCTCAACTTGACGAGCGCATCACTCGCGAGCGCCGCAAGGCCAATCCGAAGGCAAAGCCCCTGCCCAAGTGGCGGCTGCACGACCTGCGCCGCACGATGACTACCCGCATGGGCGACCTGGGCGTGCAGCCCCACGTGATCGAGGCAGTACTCAACCACATCTCCGGCCATAAGGCCGGCGTGGCCGGCGTCTACAATCGCAGCTCCTACGCGGAGGAAAAGCGCGCGGCGCTTGGACTTTGGGGCAAACACATCGATGCGCTTTGCGGTCGATCGCTGGCGCATGCCGGCAACGTGACCTCGATTCGGAAATGAGACAGGATCATGGCGAAGAATCCTGACCGCCGGCGGTCGCCGCGACGCGGCCTGCTGGGTAAGCGGATCACGAAAGAGCAGATCAACGCGATCTATTTGCGCGATTTCAAAAAATCCCTCGGCCTGCTCGGTGAGGCGCTGCCCGATCCGGTATCCGAACTGCACTTGAAGAAAATGGTCGGACTGCTCCTCCACTACGGCATCGATCCCAAGTGCCCCGACTGCTGGTTTCAGGGGTTCTATGCGCTCGCGCTTGAGCATGAGAAGGGCTTCCAGATCGCGCAGAAAACCGGCCCGAAGAAACGCTATGGCGAGAACTTTCTGCGGGACGTGGAGGAAATCCGCGCCCGCAAGGGGCTAAAAAGCGACAAGGCGGCCATTTTGGCCCTGCAGGCCGAGGGCAGATACCGCGGCTACTTGCCGACGCTAGAGGCACGCCTGCGGGAGGCGAAAGCTGCGCGGAAAAAAAGGGAGAAGAAAAAAAGGGAGAAAGAGGAGCAAGCCGCAGCCGCATCAAGGGAGGCGTTCGTTCGGGAAGCCAAGCTGGCTTTGGAGAGTCATTCCAGTCGGCCAGAGGGGGCGACGAAATTAGCGTCCTGAAACTCCGTCGCTAGCAGACGCGGTAGATCTACGAATATTAGGCATCCTCTTCACACACCGGACGTCACCAGACATCCGGTCGAAACATCAGAGTGGTGCCATGCCCGATCTTTCTTTCCTCTGCGACGAACTGCTGACCAAAGAGCAGCTTCAGAAAATTATTCCATACCACAACATTCAAATCGATCGCCTCGTAAAGGCTGGAAAACTTCCGCCTCCGATCGTGTACCGTCGCCAGCACCTCTGGCGCGCGAGCACTGTCCGCGAGCTCGGCCTGCTCAACGAACCGATTGACCCCATTGTGGTCAAATCACGGATGGAGGTGATGCGTTTGCTTTTTCTCCAATACGGCATAGATCCCGCCGCGGCCGACAGCTGGCCTCGGCTTGCAGTCTCGCTCGCCTCCGTCCACGTGCTGCCCTTTCTTTTCTCAGTAGAGCTGCAGGCAAAGAAGCACTACGCCAAGAACTTGGCGCGGGCTGTGCAGGAAATCTGCGTTAGCCTGGGAGCTGATGCCGATGTCTGACATCGCTATCCCCGTCGGCCTCGAAGATGATGTGCTGCTGAATAAAAAGCAGCTTCGGAAGATCATTCCGTATAGCGGCGTGCACATCGATCGCCTCGTAAGGGCTGGGAAATTCCCGCCACCGATCGTCATCGGTCATCAGCATTTCTGGCGCACGGGCACCATTCGCGCGCTCCTCCGTGCGGTTGAGAGCAAAGCCTGATCATGATGAACGCACCTCAATTTGCAACCGCGACCTCGGCTGCTGCACTCATGACGGCACCGGGGGCGCGAGGCATCAAGGCTGACAGCCGATCGGCTCCGACCTCTAACATCACGATCCACGCCGACCCGCGCGATGCGGGTCGGTTTGGCAACCGCGCCATAGAATTGATGCGGGACGCTAAGCGCAGCGTTGCCCTCGCGGCGCCGGCGGCGAAACTCACCGTTTTCCGGAAGGCGGCCCGGGGCTTGGCCAACGAAGTCGCGGATCAGGGGCTCCACAAGGGACTGGCGGTCGAGGAGCTGGCAGACATCGCCACGGCTCACGGCAACTTCGGAACCGCGGCCGAGGAAGTCGAGGCAATCATCAGTCGCGCGATCGAAGCAGCGAACGACGCTAAGGTTGCCAGCTTGCTGCGGACTGAGGCCAACGCTCCACGCGCCGAAAGCGTTATTCTGAGGAAGGCTGCCGACGTACCCCTTGAACCGGTGGAATGGCTATGGCGGCACTTTATTGCCCGCGGAAAAATGCATCTGCTTGGCGGCGCGCCGGCGTCGGGCAAGACCACGCTCGCGATTGCAATTGCCGCCGTCGTTTCGAACGGTGGTCGATTTCCGGATGGATCGAACGCGGATGTCGGGCACGTCGTCATTTGGTCGGGGGAAGACGGAATCGGTGACACCCTGGTGCCGCGCCTTAAGGCCAGCGACGCCGACCTGTCACGCGTGCATTTCGTGGATGGCGTAAGAGAGGCTGCTAGCTCCCGCTCGTTCGATCCAGCCCGGGATATGGGGAAGCTGGAATTGGCCCTTGAGCAAATCGGAAATGTCGCCCTGCTGATCGTTGATCCGGTGGTGTCGGCGGTCGCCGGAGACAGCCACAAGAGCAACGATGTCCGGCGTGCCCTTCAGCCCCTGGTGGACATGATCAGCCGGCGCAATATAGCCGCGATCGGAATCACGCACTTCTCAAAAGGCACCGCGGGCCGTGACCCCACCGAACGCATTACGGGGTCGATCGCCTTCGGGGCGCTGGCCCGTGTGGTCCTGGTGGCAGCCAAGGAGGAATCGGGCCCAGACCAACAGGGGGACAACCCGACAGACCGCCGAATCTTTAGCCGGGCAAAATCCAACATCGGCCCGGACGGTGGCGGGTTCTCCTATAAGATCGAAACGGTGGGCGTCGCGGAAGGCATCGTCACAACCCGAGTCGCATGGGGCGAGCCGCTCCACGGATCAGCCAAGGAGATTCTGGGCAACGCCGAAGCCAACCAGGTGGTAGATGGCGAAAAAGGCGCCCTCTCCGAGGCGTGCGACTTTCTACAGGTAGAACTCGGAGGTGGGCCGATGCCGGTTAAACTGCTTGAGCGGAAGGCGGCCGATGCCGGTGTTACGAAGGCCACCTTGCGCCGCGCGTACAAGCGCGTGATTGTGAAAGAGCGCATTGGGTTCGGTCCGGGAGCAACGTGGGTCGCACGCTTGAAGCTGGCCGAGGACCATAGGCGCTCATCAAGCTCCATAGATGCTCAAACCTTGGAGGATGAGCGCCTATGAAAAACGTGAGCACCTATGGAGGCTTGCCGGCCTGAAGCGTCGGATTGGCATTCCCCTTGCTACGCGCGCGTGCGCGCGTACTGCTCCGAAAATTCCCTCGTCCCTCCCGGCTACGCCAGATCCTGTTAGCCCTATCCTGAGCAACGTGCCTTCGCTACTCGAGTCGTAACTCTAGGTCCGCTTTCGGGGCGAAGCGGAAATCAAATGGCAGGCTGGACCGGCTGACTCAGTCGCGATTGACCCAAAGCGGTCTTCGGGGAATGGCACGAAAAAAGATCCGCTTAGTTCGTCGAGGGCCAGACCCTCCAGCTCGGGTGGCCGAGTGCGAACAAGTCACCACCCCATCACGCGCAACAGCGCGAAAAGGGCCGACAACAGAATCACGATCGCTCCCGTCACAAAAACCAGTCGGTCGGCAAACAGGCGGCGCATTGGCGGCTCCTAGACGAAACTGTAGCGCTCGGAATGGTACTTTGACATCGGCACGCCCAGTTCACCGAGTGTCTGTTCAATCGCATCCATCATCGGGCCCGGCCCACAGATGAAATATTCGTGAGCCGCGTAGGGCTTCGTCAGATGCCGCTCAAGCAGTGCGGAGGAGATGTAGCCCCGCTCACCGGTCCAGTTGGCGGGAGGATCAAAGAGCACGTGAATGACCGTCAGGTCGAGCCGCGCTTTGAGCTTCTCCAACTCCTCGCGAAAGGTGATCGAATCCCAGTCCTTGCTACCATACAGCAACATTACCGGCCGCCTGTCACCGACGTCCGCCAGCGTGCGGATCATGCTCATCATCGGCGTGATGCCGACGCCGCCTGCAATCAACACATGCATGTCCGCCGGATTGCCGATGGTGAAGGCGCCATAGGGGCCGTCGAGGTAGACGCGCTTGCACACCGGCACGTTGCAAATACCACTGGTAAAATCGCCGAGGTTCCTGATCGACATTTCGACGGTGCCGTCCGTGGCCGCGGCGCTGGATGAGAACGAAAACGGATGCGCGGTGATCGCGAACGGGCTCCCCCATATCGTCAGCCAGCCGAACTGGCCCGGGCTGAACCGGAAGCCGGCGTGACCATCGGGCCGCATCACCAACGTCGAAGTGTCGCCGCGCTCCTTGCGCACTTCCGCAACACGGTACGGCCGACGAAGCATAAACAGCGGCTTAACCAAACGCACGTAGAGCAGCAATCCGATCCACAAGACGGCGAGGCCGATCCACAATGATCGCTTCCACGGATCAACCAGGTAGAAGCTCGATCCTATCATGTGCACCATCCCGGCCGTGATGGCGGCAAGCGCGAGAACGACGTGGATGAGATGCCAGGTCTCGTACTTGATTTTCAGCGCCAGGCGCCAAAGCGCTGTCACGACCAGCGTGATCACGGAAAAAATCGACAACAGAGCGAAGTGAGCGGTCCAGGGTGCTTCGAGCATATTGGACGGCGCCAGCAGGTGCGGCTGGACCGCGACCAGAATGACCGGATGAGCGACCACCAGTCCGACAGCCACAAGCGATATCTGACGGTGGAAATGGTAGATGACATCTTCGCCCCACGGCTCGGTGACATAACGGAAGCGCGCCGTGAGACCGAACTGGAGCCCCATGATCGCAAGACCGGAATAACCGAAGGCAACCGAGAGCTCTGTCCAGAAATCGCGCGCCGGCGGATGCGAGCCTGCCAGGAGTGCGAACAAGGGAGCGAGAATGAAAAACAGGTAGACGAGGAGCCAGACGCCCCCGCGCAAACTATAAAGAAGGTGCATCAAACAATCCCTTCTACCGCAACCACGAGGGCGCTTACCATCACGCATCGAACTCTATCATTATTCAGAACCAAATGCCCCGCCCCTCAGGGACAACCACCGATTAAGGGCAAGTACCGATTTAAGATCCCGTCTTCGCCGCTTAATGGAATGGTCGATGCCGATTAGAGCGGCTTGAGCGCTCGGCAAGTCTTGCAATGCGGCATCACGGTCTGGGACGACGCCTGCTTTTCGCTTTCTTTCCGATCTGCTATTGTTTCGGTACGAATGTGCGCGCCGCTCAGTAGCCGGGCGTCATTCCGCGGGGGCGTCATGCCAGATTTCATAATCGCCTATTGTGGTCCGGCCGCTCTTCCGGACGACCTCTGGACGCGATGGAATCTGGACCCGCCTCTGATCGCAATGCTCTTTGCTATGGCGGTCGCGGTCGGTAGCGGTCGATCCTCCGACGCCCGAGCGGGCTGGAGCGCGATCGTGTTGATGTTCGTCATCTTCGTATCGCCACTTTGTGCGATGTCGTCGGCGCTGTTTTCGGTCCGTGTACTTCACCATGTCCTGCTGATATCGGCCGTTGCGCCGCTTCTGGCGCTGGCTTTTCCGCAACGGCGCGCAGGCTCGATCCCGATCGCGGTGCTTGTCGCCGTACACGCGGTCATCCTTTGGCTCTGGCACACGCCCGGACTCTACGCCTGGGGCCTCGCCAGCGTGCCGGCTTACTGGTTGATGCAGAGCTCGCTGCTCGGAAGCGCGTGGCTGTTGTGGCGGGCGATTCTGGCCCCGGTGCAATCCGGTCCTACGCTGATTGCGCTGGCCGCGACGATTGGGCAGATGGGCCTTCTCGGCGCGTTGATCGTTTTCGCGCCCAGGCCGCTCTACCTCGTGCATCTGGCGAGCGCGGCAAGTTGGGGGATCGTGCCGCTCACGGACCAGCAACTTGCCGGTTTGTTGATGTGGGTTCCGGCGGTGCTGCCTTATCTGGGTGCGGGAATCTGGATCGCGTGGTCCAGCTTGAGATATAGCGAACGGCGCGTGTGACAACCTTCCTCAAATTCGTGCATCTCGGCGCGATCGCGCTCTGGTCAGGCGGGTTAATCGCGTTGCCGTTCCTGTTCTGGCAGCGCCGGACGCTCGAGGCAGGGTTGGATCTGGACCGGCTGCACCGCGTCACCCGGCTGGTCTATGTCGAGCTGACTTCGCCTGCTGCATTTGTCGCCATCGGCAGCGGCACGGCGCTGATCTTCCTTCAGGCCACCTTCGCGGAATGGTTTTCACTGAAGATGGTGCTGGTCGGAATCATGACGATGCTGCACGTCGTCGCAGGTCTGATCCTGGGGCAGTTGTTTCTGCCCAAGGGCAATTTCTCCGGGCTTTCCTACGTCGCGCTGATGAGCGCTTACATTGTGTTGATCGCCGCAATTCTTTGGATCGTGCTGGCCAAACCGCACATTGATTCCAATCAGATTGCCAAGCATCTGTTCGAGCCCGGTGGGCTTGGGCGTTTCGTACATCAATCCTTCGGCGAAATCAGAATGCCTACGCCATGATCAAACACGAGCTTGCCCCCGTGCCAGCCGGCGAAGCCCACCATGACACAGGCAATGGCCGAGAGGGCAAGGCCGTGCGGCAAGATCGAGTCGGTGTCGACCAGACGCAGCCCCCAATTGGCGCCCGCGATTGCAACAAGGGTCATCGCCGCCACCGCATGGGACCAGCTTGCTTCGAGAAGCCGGATACCGCGTACCAGCAGCAGTTCTGCGGTGCCGACGATGCTCGCGGCCACTCCGCTCCAGAAAGCCATGCCGGTCGACCAGAGTCCAACGCGTACCCAGAACGTATCTCCAGACCACCAATAGAATACGTCGATACCAAGCGTCGAGATCACGAATGCGATCGGGAAATGCACCATCATTACATGTATCGGGTGCCCGACCAGCGCCACCGCCGAACCAACATCCAGTCGAAACAAATCCAGCATGACCGCAGTGTGCGGCTGGGTCGTGAGATCGTCTCGCCCTGCCATCGACCGCCTCCATCGCGTCGGAAACAACATCGTTCAAATGCGGATGATCGTAGCCCTTTGCGCCTGACTGTCCAACTCGGAATGCTCGCAACACTTCCAGGCTGCACAGGGCCGCTATCGGCACTCGATCCCGCGGGGCCGGCTGGTGCTTCGATTGCCAGCCTCTGGTGGGTGATGTTGGCCGGCTCGGCCGTCCTCTTCGCACTGGTGATGACGCTGTTCGTGCTGGCGATCTTGCGTCCCGGCTGGGGCGCCAGTGTATCGCCCGGACGTTGGTTGGTGCTCGGCGGCCTGGTTCTGCCGGCCGTCGTCCTGCTGCCGCTTATCGCCTATGCGCTGGTCGCCGGCGAGAGACTTCTGCCGCTACCTGGATATGCGCCGCGAATCGAGGCCATTGGTCAGCAATGGGCCTGGACCTTCCGCTATCCAGATCATGGCGGCGTGGAGACCAAAAATGTCCTGCATATGCCCGCAGGCATTCCGATCGACATCCTGGTCTCCAGCCAAGACGTTATCCACGCCTTCTGGATTCCTCGCCTCGCCGGCAAGATCGATGCTGTGCCCGGGCACGTGAACCGCCTGCGCATTCAGGCCGATCAACCGGGCAGCTACGCGGGCCAATGCAATGAATTTTGTGGTCTTGGTCACGCAGGGATGCGGTTCGATGTCATCGTCCATCGCCCGGCTGATTTCTCCGCAGCACTTGCGCGGGCAGCCACATCAGGAGAATCGGTGAGAAAATGAGTGAATCCGTCGAGCGGCTGCCGCAGGGCACACCCGCATTGCGGCTGCACCGCCAGCTCAACGCGATCTGGGCTACCGGGCCGGGATGGCAGCGCCTCGCCGCCGTCAATCATTCGGTCATCGGCCTGCGCATGATGGTCACATCGTTTGCGTTCTTCGCCATCGCCGGCCTGCTCGGCATGCTGACCCGCGTTCAGCTCGCAACGCCGAACTCCACGTTCATGATCCCGGAGACCTACAACCAGGTCTTCACCATGCACGGTTCGATGATGTTGTTCCTGTTCGCTATCCCGATGGTCGAGAGCTTCGCGGTTTATCTGACCCCGAAAATTCTCGGCACCCGCGACTTCGCCTTTCCAAGACTGACTGCTTATGGCTACTGGTGTTACTTGTTCGGGGGCACGATCCTGACGGTGGCGTTGATCGCAGGGGTTGCGCCCAATAGCGGCTGGTTCATGTATACGCCGCTGAGCTCGAACGTTTATACGCCGGGAATCAATTCAGATGTATGGCTGCTCGGCGTGACCTTCGTCGAGATCTCCGCGCTGTCGCTCGCAGTGGAAATCGTCGTCTCTATCCTGAAGATGCGTGCGCCGGGCATGTCCCTCGACCGGATGCCAATCTTTGCCTGGTACATCCTGGTGACCGCCATGATGATGATCGTGGCTTTTCCGCCGCTGATCCTCGGCTCGATACTGCTCGAAGTGGAACGCGCCTTTGGCCTGCCGTTTTTCGACCCGACACGCGGCGGTGATGCGCTGCTGTGGCAGCATCTTTTCTGGCTGTTCGGTCACCCGGACGTTTACATCATCTTCCTGCCCATGGCCGCCGTGCTGTCGACGATCATCCCGGTCTTCGCCAACCGGCCGCTGGTCGGCTATCGGGCGATCGTCGTCGCGATCATCGCTCTCGCCTTCCTGAGCTTTGGCATTTGGGTACACCACATGTTTACCGTGGGTATTCCGCACCTCGCGCTCGCCTTTTTCTCGGCGGGCTCGGCGATCGTTGCTGTGCCGACGGCGGTGCAGATCTTCGCCTGGCTCGCTACGCTGGCGCACGGCAGGCCGCGCTGGGATGTGCCGATGCTCTATGTCTTCGGCTTCTTCTTCATCTTCGTGATGGGCGGCCTCACCGGCGTGATGCTCGCGATAGTGCCGTTCGACTGGCAGGCCCATGACACCTATTTCGTCGTCGCCCACATGCACTATGTGGTGGCCGGCGCCCTCGCTTTCCCGATGCTTGCAGCGTTTTATTACTGGCTGCCGTTGCTGACAGGACGCACCGCCGTGCACCGCCTGTCGGTGCCCGCCTTCTGGCTGGTCTTCGTCGGGTTCAACCTGACCTTCTTCATGATGCACCTGACCGGTCTGCTCGGCATGCCCCGTCGCATCTATACCTATCACGGAGATGAAGGCTGGAATTGGCTCAACCTGCTATCCTCGGTGGGCGGGTTCGTCATGACTATCGGCTTCGCGCTGGTTGTGATCGACCTGTTTGTCCAACTCCGTTATGGACGTCGCGTGCGGCGCAATCCCTGGGGATCCACGACCCTGGAATGGGCGATGTCGATCCCCCCAGCATCCTACGCCTTCGCCTCAATCCCGCACGCTGCAACTACGAACGACGGTTCCGCGCCAGGCGAGCTTGCGGTATCGCTCGCGCGCGGCGAAGGCTATCTCGGCTCCCCCCGCAACGGCTGGCAGGAGGCGCTGGGCGTGCACAAGACGTCCGGAGTGCCGGACCAGCTGATCATACTGCCGAACCCCACCTACCTGCCGCTCTGCACCGCGCTCGCCACTGCGGCTGCGGTTCTGTCCATGCTGTTCAAATTCTATTGGCTGTCGCTCGGCTTTGCGCTGCTGACGGTGAGTCTGTTCCTGTTGGCGGCGCAAAGCGCCGGTCTCGCACGCGACTACGGCCCGTTGCCCATCGGTCGCGGTGTCAATGTGCCGCCCCATACGGAGGTCGCCGACGCGCCGGCGTCGCTGGCGTTGATCTGCACGCTGGTCGCCGACGGCACACTGTTCACATCGCTGCTGTTCGGGACTTTCTATCTCTGGATATCCGCACCCAACTGGACGACGGCGATCACACCCGAACCGAGCCGCTTGCTCGCTTTCGGCGCGGTCGCGGCTCTCGCCGTCGCCGCAGGGGCGGCGCGCGGATCGCTGCGAACTGCCACGGCCGGTGGCGAAGCCAGCGGCTGGATAGGTCTTGCCGTGATAGCGCTTCTCGTGGCCATCGCCGCGGCCGTTGGACAAATCGCGGGTGTAGTGCCGGGTCCGCGCGAGCATGCGCTCGGCGCAACTGCGGCGGCCCTGCTCGGCTATGTGGCTCTGCACGCCGCCATCGGCGTACTCTTTCTCGTCAGTAACATCCTGCGTGAGAGGGCCGGCTTCATTTCACCGCGGCGGGTGTTGGATCTGCGGCTCACGCGATTATGGCTAGACTACACGTTGGCCACCGGAGTCATCGCAATGGGCCTCGTTCTCTCACTGCCCGCGCTTGTGACGGTGCTTGGGGTTCGACCATGAGCGAGCGTCCTGTACCACCAAGCCATTTTGTGTGGCTGGCGGCGGGCTTCACTGTCTGGTGCAGCGCGCTGGTTACTCTCTACGCGATTCACGGTATCGGCTGCGCATTTGCCTGGTCGGCCGGCTCGCTACGGCTATGGCTTGTCGTGAGTCTCCTCGCGCATCTGGTGGTGCTGGGCTGGATGTGGTACGGTATCTCCCGCGTTGCTCCTTACTCCAGTTTTGGTCCGACCGGCGTGTTTTTGTATTGGGCCGTTACGGGGACATTTATCACCGCCCTCGTCGCGACCGCCATTACCTTCGGTCCACCGCTGCTGCTCACCACATGCATTTGATCGGCCTGGACTAGCCTTGAAACGCTTCCCGCCGATGCGCGGGGGATGTCTTTGTGTTCATGCTTCGCCGTCGTGTGGCCGCAAGCCCAGATTGGCAACGGTTCGTAAACTCTTTTGTCGTGACTAGATGTTAGAATCCGTGCAGAGCAGGGAGTGGTGAATGCCGACTGTAATCAAGATTGAAGGTGACGCGCCATATTTACTCCCGCATGTGGATCATATCTCCGCGATAGCCCACGGTGAAAACGTGGATTTGACAATGTACGTGGCGTTACCGGGCCATTCGGACCTTGAACCGGTTTATGTGCAGCTGAGCGTCCCCGCCGCAGACGATTTGTTAGGTCAGTTATCTCGGGCCGTAACCGAGACGACGAAGCGTCGTTCAGGACCTTAGTCACGGCTATGCGCCCTGTCGCGCCCATGCCGCGATAAATAGACAAAGCGCGATGACGGCTCCGAGCTCAGCCCAGAAAAAAATGAATATGTCGGCTCGGACCCCAA
>Ga0207693_10000994_pt1 | contig 25456 bp, 26 predicted proteins | sample LARL81metaG_FD_184347 | JGI IMG/M metagenome (GOLD analysis project Ga0207693, IMG submission 184347) | Corn, switchgrass and miscanthus rhizosphere microbial communities from Kellogg Biological Station, Michigan, USA - LAR L8-1 metaG... | ecosystem: Host-associated > Plants > Roots >... | reverse complement strand
CGTCGCCGAAGACGTTGAGGGCGAGGCGCTTTCGACGTTGGTGGTCAACGCGATCCGCAAGACGCTGAAGGCTGTCGCCGTCAAGGCGCCGTTCTTCGGCGACCGTCGCAAGGCGTTCCTCGATGACCTCGCCGTGGTGACCGGCGGTCAGGTCGTCAACCCGGACGTCGGGTTGGTGCTGCGTGAGGTCGGCCTCGACGTGCTTGGCTCCGCCCGGCGCGTCGTGGTGACCAAGGACTCCACCACGATCGTCGACGGCGGCGGCACCAAGGAGGACATCGAGGCCCGCACGGCGCAGCTGAAGGGCGAGATCGAGAACACCGATTCCGACTGGGACCGCGAGAAGCTCGAGGAGCGGCTGGCCAAGCTGTCCGGCGGCGTCGCGGTCATCAAGGTCGGCGCGGCCACCGAGACGGCGCTCAAGGAGCGCAAGGAAAGCGTCGAGGATGCCGTCGCTGCCGCGAAGGCCGCGGTCGAGGAGGGCATCATCACCGGCGGCGGTTCGACACTGGTTCGCGCCCGCAAGACGCTGGACAAGCTGCGCAGCGAGCTGACCGGTGACGAGGCCCTTGGTGTCGACGTGTTCGCCTCGGCGTTGCCGGCTCCGCTGTACTGGATCGCCACCAATGCCGGGCTGGACGGTTCGGTGGTAGTGAACACGGTGTCCGAGCTCCCCGACGGCCAGGGCTTCAACGCCGACACGCTGACTTACGGCGACCTCGCCGCCGACGGTGTCGTCGACCCGGTCAAGGTCACCCGTTCGGCGGTGCTGAACGCCGCGTCGGTGGCCCGGATGATCCTCACCACCGAGACGGCTGTCGTGGAGAAGCCGGCTGAGGAAGAGGACCACGGCCACGGCCACGGCCATCACGGCCACGCTCACTAAAGTTGTCTTACGCGGATCACCCCCGGTTTATCACCGGGGGTGATCCGTTTTGCAGATCCGTCCGGCAAGAGGCATCCGGTGGTTCAAGACGATGACCGCGGCGCTTCCGCAACCACTGGACCACCCTGCTCGAAGCCTAGGTGGTGATCGGCTACTTCAAGCACGACCACACTCATCGACACCGCCATTAGGCGCTGGGCTATCGCACCCCGGCCGAGTACGCTGCGGCCTGCAGGCACACCCACCACCCCGTGATGACCTGCGAGATCAACTGAATCCGGAACGAAACAACCTGGCGCTAAAACCGAGTGGACTCAACATCGGGGACTCGCCAAGGAGGCGTCGTGCAGATCGAGATCAACCGAGTGATCGCGGCGAAGGACGCCGCTGGAAAATCAGTCTTCGTAGATCTGGGCGAACCATACTCCGAGCCAGTTGGCGGTCTGGGCATCGTTAATGTTTGGGGCACAGAGCTGGGCGTGCCGACAGTCACTTCCGGTGAAGTGCCGCAACCTGTCATCCATCCGTTCTTCCCCGGCCCGGGAGCAAGCCGCCTCGTGGTCGGTTTCTTCCCGCCGGACTCGGCGTCGGTCGACGAAAGCACGCCCGCGAAGGACCCAGAAGTGGTGCAGCCCGGTCTGATCGGCGCGTATGAGCCCGACAACCCCGGCTTCCACACCACCGACAGCGTGGACTACGGCATCTGCTTGTCCGGCGAGATCCACCTCGAGCTCGACGACGGCGAAATGCGGAAGATCACGCCAGGCACAATTGTGGTCCAGCTTGGCGGTCGGCACGCATGGCGCAACCTCAGCGACAACGTGGCAACCATGATCTTCGTACTGCACGGGGCGAACAGGAGGTAGCAGGATCACGGCGGTGTCTCATATGGAGACACCTGCAGACTAAACGTCAGACTATGAGATCTAGGTCACAGAGAGATGTACAACGGACGAATCGCTCGATTTGACGCCCCTAATCAACCATTCACGGTGGAGCGCGTCCACCTCGATGAGGTGCGGCGCGGCGAGATTCTGATCAAAGTAAAGCGCGCTAACATCTGCGGTTCAGACCTTCACGCCTGGCACGGCGACTTCTCCACACGCGGACTCGGCGGTAAGTTCCCGACAGTGCTCGGCCACGAGATGGTGGGGACCATCGAGGAGCTCGGGGACGGCGTCACCACGGACGCGAGCGGCAAACCTCTTGCCAAGGGCACTCGCGTGGTGTTCCCATACTTCACGTCGTGCGGCTCCTGCCAGTCCTGCCTGGCGGGCCGCCGCGTCGGCTGCCCGAAGATGACGATGGCGATGCTCGGCAGCGCCGCCGAGCGCCCGTACTTTGTGGGCGGGTACGGCGACTTCTACCTGCTACCGGTGGGCTCCGTTGTCTACACAGTGTCGGATTTCGTGTCGGATGACCTGGCCGCGGGGGCGAACTGCGCCCTCTCCCAAGTGATGCACGGTCTCGAGCGAGTTGATCAGGGATTCGGCGACGACGTGGTCGTCCAGGGCGCCGGGGGGCTCGGTCTCTACGCGGTGGCCGTAGCCAAGGCGCGCGGCGCCCGCCAGGTGATCGCCGTCGACGGCGTCCGGGACCGGCTCGAGCTGGCCACGGCGTTCGGCGCAGACCACGTGATCGACCTCACCGAGCTCACAGAGGTCAAGCAGCGGGTCAAGCGCGTCCGAGAGCTCACGGACGGCAAGGGCGGCGATGTGGTGGTCGAGGTTGTGGGTCACCCGTCGGCCATCGACGAAGGATTGAAGATGCTGGCCCAGTACGGCCGCTACGTCGAGATGGGGAATATCAACATGGAAAGCACGGTGCAGTTCGCGCCAGCGCGATTCCTGTTCTCGAACAAGACGATCGTCGGCGTCTCAATGTATGAGCCGATCGTGCTGTCGCGTGCCCTTACGTTCCTAGAGAAGTATCAGCACACGCTACCGCTGGACCGCCTCGCGGCGGCGACGTACTCCTTGGAAGACATAAATAGCGCGTTCGCCGCAGCGGACGGTCGGCGTGACGTCCGCGCCAGCATCGTGCCCTGAAGCAAAGCCCTGGCCGAAAGAGCTTGAACCGCAATGCATGATTACAACCGTACGAACCTGTACATCGAAGGCGCCTGGGTGCCCTCCACCGGCGGAAGAGAACGGTGCCTGTCATCGATCCCGCCAAAGTCGCTGCAGCTCCCGGCGTGACGGGGCATCAGGACCAGCGACGAACCGAGCGATTCGGCGGCGCGCTTCGAATCGCGGCGGCGGCAAGCTCGAATTACTCTGATCGGCGACACCGTCAACGTCGCGGCCCGTGTCGAGCAGCTCACCAAAACCACCGGTGACGCGATCCTTCTGACCCACCAGACCGTCGACGCCGTGGATGGTCGACCGCCCGACTGACCGACCGGGGATCGCACGCGCTGAAAGGGAAGTCAGCCCCGGTACAAATCCTCGGGCTCGACCCAGCGGTGACCAATTACCATCGCCCTGGCTGAAGTGCCTAACGCGTGCCAACCGGTGGTCGTTGGCGTTGGTACATCTTGAACTACCGAGACCGCGATCGTAGACAAGCCGGCCGAGGAGGAAGACCACGGCCACGGCCATCACCACGGTCACGCGCACTAGGTCATGTCGTACGAAGCACCCCTGGCGCGAGAGCCGGGGGTGCTTCGCTATCTGGTCCTGTCCGGCAAGGGGCCGGTGTCAGGGCCCCGCGTCGGTGGACGCACGGGTGAGTCTCGCCTCCAGTCCTTCAAGGACGCGAAGGATGGTCTGCCGCTCACGCGCGTTTACGCCGCCGACGGCGATCTGTTCGAGCTGGGTCCAGATCTGTTCGACTTGGGTGCGCAGGGCCCTACTGGCAGCGGTGGGCTCGATGAGGGATGCGCGCTTGTCGTCAGCCAAGGGCACGCGCCGCACGAACCCAGCATGCTCGAGGCGTCGGATGGTGCGGGTCATGGTGGCGGCGTCGGAGTCGAGCAAGCTGATGAGGTCGGCCTGGCGCTGCGGACCCAACTCCCATAGGTGCATCATCACAAGCTCCTGACCCGGATGCAGACCGACGCGGCGCAGTAGGTTTCCCGCGATCATGCGGTGCAGTCGCGCCACGCGGAAGATGGCGTGACTGATCGGCCCGCCGTGGGCAGCGGCCGGTATGGGCACTGCCGCGTCGGCCGATGCATTGTGCTTCTTGAGCTCTGGCATTACCTGTCAGTCCTCCTAAAAGCCTGCTCAGCCAGTTTAGTGCAGAAATAGCACTCCAAAGCCCAATCTGGAATACATCTTGGGCGTTTACCTGTTCGAACAGTTATCTCTACAGGGCGCAGTCAAAGACTGGGACACAAGCAGAAAGGACATAAAATGACTGAACGAATTGTCGATCTTCTGTATCGGAACCTTCAGGAGGTCTTCGGGGAGGGTGATGCTGGCCGTCGGCGCGCCGCCGTTGAAGCGTTCTATACAGACGATTGCGTGTTGTATGTTCCGGATGACGTGTTCGTTGGGCACGACGCACTGGACAAGTTCGCCGGAGAACTACGCGCGACGCATCCGCATTTCGTGTACACACCACATGGAGAGCCCCAGGCCCTACATAACGGCGGGATCCTTGCATGGGGCTCGGGTCCGAAAGGCGAGCCGCCCGAGTACACCGGCCTCGATGTTGCGGTTGTTCGCGAGGGCAAGATCGCAGCACTGTACGTCTTTCTCAATCCGAAATTCTCGTAGCGACAGCTGTTAGACCAACGACCTGCACTACCGCTCCAATGCACCGCGGAACCGCGTGGTGTCACCCCGCGGATGTGTCGATGTGGACCTCCGAGGTCAGGGTCTGATGAACAGGGCAACATTCGGCGAGGTGCATTAACCGTTGCCGTTGACCGTCGTCGAGGTCGCCGGGTAACTCGACGTCGCGATCAACATGATCGATACACCCACTGCCAGTCTCGCAGCCGGCGCAGTCCTTTGCATGAATTCGCCAGTGCCGCTATGTCACTCGAACCCGCTCGAGTGGCCAGCCGTTGCGGTCGGCGTACATCCGCATCGTCATGGAGGTACATGCCCCTAGCGCGACCGGCAGCAGATAGTAGGGGTCGCCGAGCAGGACCTGATCGAGCACGAGGTGCACCAGGTCAGCCCGTGGCGTACCTTCACGCGGTTCACTCCACCGGTAGCGTTCAGCCTTACCCGTCGATGGCGCTGCGCCCGCCCTCCTGGCCGGGCACCGATCCCGACACCATCGGGTGGACGGCCAACCTGGCGGGTGACGCGCCACCGCAGGTGCCGCACTATCCGTCGAAGTTGGTGCGGGAGGGCCGCATCCGCAATTTTGTGCCGAATTTCGGCATCGAGGATCGCGGGGATGGCGGCGGCGTCGTCGCCTGGTTTCCAAACCGGAGGCGTTAGAAGCCGAGCTGACGAAGTACGCAGCGGCCCACGTTTAACCCCAAAGCACTGGAAGCACCAACACGAAACACCCCAGGTCCTTCGCCGGGGCATTTCGGTTATGCCGCCGGAAACAATGTGATGGCCGCGCCCCACAGCGCGCCAGGGTTGAGTCGGTTGGGGTGTAGACGCAGCATCGCCTCGTAGAACTCCTCGGCGGATCCCGACGACTCAAGCAGCCGGCGCGCGTCGGTCAGGTACCGCCGCGTTGCCTGAATCTGCGCGGGATTGTCGAAGGCGCGTGAATCTTTGTGACCCGCAATCACTGTCGCGGGGTTCAGGGCCTCGGCGGTGTCGAGGGCGGCGAGCCACTCGTCGATCCCGTTGACGCCACCGGACTCCGTCAGGTAGAGGTGCACCCCGTTGTATACGACGTCGCCTGCGACGAGCAGACCCACTTCGGGCACATGCAGCATCGTGGTCGCGTCGGTGTCGGTGTGACCGACCTCGACCGGAACGAGCGCGACATCTTCGAGCTCGAAACCGCACTCGTCGACGGGAGTCACCTCCAGCTCGCCCGCGGGTACCTGTCCGGGGAATACCCGATCCCAGAAGTCCGCACGGAACTGTGGATCGTTCTGCGCCTGCATCAGTTCGGCAGTTCCCTTCGTCGCCCGCACAATCGCACCAGGGAATTTCTGCAGCAACGGAATTGCGCCGAACCAGTGGTCCCCGTGACCGTGCGTGACGTATATCTGCCGCAGTTCGCGGCCCGACGCTGCGACCCAATCACCGACCTCGGCCGCTTGCGTTGTTGTGAGCGGAGGATCAACCAATACGGCGTCGCGTCGTCCCATGATCAGTGTGGACGTGATCGGTGACCACATCCGCGTGCTGCCGTCAGGTAGCGGGCCGCGCCCCGACTGCGGGATCTGCGGTGTGACAAAGAGCTTGTGTTCCAGCGGCATGCTCACGGTGTCACCCCCGCGACCGCATCGGCGAAGTCGAGGATCATTGACGCGACCTTCCCGGGGTACTCCACGTGTACCCAATGACCGCCCCTATCGATGACATTCACGTCGGATTCGACGAAGCGCGGCCTAATCGCGTCGACGAGCTGCTGGGTGACGAAACCGTCGGCGCCGCCGCGGATGATGAGTACCGGGCCGTCGAATGCGCTTGTGGCAGGGGCATTGCGCAGCCCGTTGTTCCATACGTCGACGTAGTGGGCGGTGACATCGGCTGCGACAGGGGCGCCGACGTCGGCGAGCCGGTCGAGCTGTTCCTCGCCGAGGTGGGGCGATAGTTCGGCGCGCAGGCCGCGCTGTGCAACGCGGTCACCGCCGAGGGCTGCAAACGGCGCGACCACCTCGTCGGGCAGCTGTGTACCGCCAAGCGGCACGGGGGTGAGCAAGACCAGTCCGCGAACTTGGTCTGAATGCTGCGCGGCGACGAGCTCGGCGACCTGCGTGCCGAGGCTCTGGCCAACCACGATCACCGGCCCGTCGATCCCCGCAAGGATTTCGCCTGCCTCGTCGGCGAGGGACTCCAGCGTCGTGCTGCACGCATCGGCAATGGATCTGCTGCGCGTGCCGAACCCGGGTAGGTCGTAGCGCACGGCGCCGACCTCACCTGCGAGAGACTCGACAAGACCGTCCCACACGGACGCATCGTCGAGGAAGCCGTGGATCAGCAGGGCTGTGGGTGCACCGGCCGTATCCGCTGGGGTACGGGTGACGCGGAACCCGTTGATTGACTTCGTCATTTCGCGACCTTCATGGTTGAGCCCGACGGTGACCACTCTGAGGTATCGATGGGCGAGTAGTCGGTGGCGCGCCCATCCAGCCTCTCGGCGCGCTGCGAGCCTAGAGCGTCTACGAGCTCGTCGGGCAACGGTGTTGTGAAGATGTTGTCGACGAGGGTGTATTCACCGGCGAGCCGGCCGAACACTCCCAAGGCACCGACGTCGATGCGCCCGCGGGACAGATACAGGTCGTCACGCACGTGGATGCGCTTTACCCGTCCCCACACGACGTGGTCGGGCAGCGGCGGCATCGGAATGATGCGGTCCACGACGCACTCGAACGAGATTGGCGCGCCGGCGATCCGCGGTGCGGAGATGGTTTCAGAAGGAGCCTTCTCCAGCCCGAGCGCCTCGAATTCGTCCACGTCGGTGCCAAATTCGTAGGCCGAGCGATGCACAGCGTCCGCCTGCCCGATCGTGGCGATGTTCACCACGAATTCGTTCGTATCCCGAATGTTGACGAACGTGTCCTTGAGTGTCTCGCCGTCCGAACGCGGTTGCAGGGTGATTGACAGCACCGGTGGGAATCGGCCGACAACCGTGAAGAAGGATATCGGGGCGATGTTTCCTACTCCGGCAGTGGAGCTGGTGCTCACCCAGGCGATGGCGCGGGGCAGCACACTGCCGATGAGAAGTTTGTAGCTCGAGGTCGGGTCGAGATCAGCGGGGTCGATGATCATGGTTGTCACCTTTCGGGAATGCTTGTTGTTGGTGGTCAAAACGCCTGCGGCCATACGGCCTTGAGTGAGTCGCTGGTGGTGGAAACGGCCTGGATGCTGAGGATGCGCCATCCTTGTGACCCGCGCGCCACCTCGAAATGCGCGGCCAACTTTTCGATCTCGGTTCCGTCGGCGCGTTGACGGGACCAGATGACCTCGACCGCCGCGCCGTCGTCGTGGTACACCCGAACCCGCCAGTCGGGTACCGCGGTGTGTGCGTAGCCGGCGTCACGCAGTCGGCTATGGAGCTGCTCGAGCACGCCCACCACGGCAGACCCGTCCAGAAACCACTGATTGACCTGTTCGTCGCTCCAGTGCAGCGGCGCGGACCAGTAGTCGAGGATGAATTCGGGTCCGCGCTGGATCGTTCCGGCACCGACGCCGATCCAGGTGGCCAGATAGTCGTCGAAGAACCAGCTCGCGACTTCGTCGCCGATCGAGGAGTCGCTCGGTGGTTCCGGCAGTAGTGCGACGGCGGTGTACCAGACCGGGCCGACATTCAGGTGGCCCGGGTACAACGCGATGATCTGGTCAAAATACTCACGCGGGCTGGGCTTTTCGTCGAGAAGCCGGCGCGCGTTCAGCAGGTAGTCGCGGGTTTGGTCGATGATGGCGGGGTCGTCGGGCAGGTCCTTGTTCTTGTGTCCGGCCACGACGGCGCGTGGCTGCAGCGCCGCCACCTTGTCGAGCGCGGCCAGCCACGCCTCGACTCCGCCGTGAGCGCTCTCGAGCAGGTACTGATGCACGCCGTTGTAGGCGACGTCGCCTGCGACGACAAGTCCAATGGAGGGGACGTGCAGGACCGTGGTGTCATCCGTGTCGGTGTGGCCGACCTCGACGGCCAGCAGCCGGTGGCCTTCCAGTTCGATGCCGTCGTCGCGAATGGTGCGATAGTTCACGGGGCTGGGAGGTATCTGGCCCGGGAAGTCAACGTCCCACATCTCGGCGCGGCCGACAGTTGCTTGCTGATGCATCATCGCGATCGTCCCGTTGGTCGCATAGGGGATCGCGTCGGAAAACCGTTGCAGCAGAAGGTCGGTGCCGAACCAGTGATCGCCGTGTCCATGGGTCGCGTAGACGGCAATCAGGTGTTTTCCGGAACGCTCGATCCAATCGCCGACGCTTTGCACCTGCTCGTAGGTGAACGGTGGGTCGACCAGGACGGCGTCGCGTACGCCGTAGATCAGCGTGGAGGCAACCGGCGAGGAGATGATCGGGCTACCGTCCGGCAAGCTCTGCTCGCGGTGACGGCGTAAGCCGTCGTTGACCCGGACTTCGTAGTGCAGCTCAGACATGGCGTATTCCTTTCGGGTTCAGTGGTTTACGGGTGTGTTGAGGTGTTCGGTGAACCATGCGACCGCGGCGCCGCTCGCCTCTGCGAAGCGCGTCAGGTATGGGTCGAAGTGACCGCCATCGATGGTGACCAGTTTCTTGGGCTGCAGGGCCGCCTCGTAGGCGCCGAGCGCCAGGTCGGTAAGGGTGATGGTGTCGTGAAGGCCGACGACCATGAGCAGCGGTGTCGGGGAGACCCGGGCGATCCAGGTGCCAGGCTCATACATGCGCGCCGCACGCGTCGAGCGCAGCGTCACGACGTTGTCCCAGACTCCGTCGGGGACCGGCTGGGTGTAGAACGCGACGGCGTCGGGCGCACGATAGGCGGCAGGCACCGACGGGTCCGCACTGACCACAGCCTGGGTGGCCGGTGGCGCGCCGCGAAACTGCTGGCGTTCGTCGTCGGCGAATGCCGCCTCCAACGCGGCGACCTGGTCGGGGGCGACGCGTCGCAGGCTCTGTCGATACCCGCTGATGGTGGGCACCTGGGCGACCACCGCGCGCAGCCGTCGGTCGGTGGCCCCCAACACGATGGCGTGGCCGCCGGCATAGCTGCTGCCCCACAGCCCGATCCGGGCGGGGTCTACGAAGGGCTGGCTCTCCAGGAAGGAGATCGCCCGGCGCCAGTCGGCGATCTGCACCCACGGGTCGATGTCGTAGCGCGGCGATCCATCGCTGGCGCCGAAGCCGCGGTGGTCGTGGACCAGCACCGCAAATCCGGCGGCGGCGAACACCTGGGCAAATCGCTCCAGGCCGTGTTCCTTCACACCGGCGAACCCGTGGGCCATCGTGATGGCCGGATGGGGACCGGGGCCGTCGGGTACAAACAACCAGCCCCGCAGAATGACATTGTCTTCGGCGGCGAACTCGACGTTCTGTTTCTGAACCATCTCCGCTCCTTCCAAAGGTCTTTCAAGTGGCACAACATCAACGATGTGCGCGCTGCGTCCGAAGAAGAGACACCGCGTTGACCCTGGTGTTGGGAGGGACAGTCTTAGGCTCATGGGGTGGCGGCTAACGGCAACGCCCTCGGTGACTACCTTCGGGCGCGGCGCGGGCAGGTCCGACCCGAAGACGTCGGGCTGGTCCAGGGTGCGCGGCGACGTGTTCAGGGCCTGCGGCGCGAGGAGTTGGCGACGCTGGCGGGCATCAGCTCTGACTATTACTTGCGGCTAGAACAGGGCCGTGACAAGAATCCGTCTGCCCAGGTCCTCGATGCGCTTGCACGGGCTCTACTGCTGGACATCAAGGCGACGGAGCATCTGCATCAGCTGGCCGTTGCGTCGGGCAGCCACCGGGATCACGGGTATGTCGAAACCGTCACCGACGGCGTCGATGAGCTGATCGAGCAGTTTGCGATGCCGGCGATCGTGGCCAGCAGATGCCTTGACGTGCTGGCCGCAAATTCGATCGCGCGCGCTGTCGCCGGGTCTTACGCCCGGGGAGAATTTCCCGCGCTGGCGGCTGTTGGAGCCTGCCGCCCGCGACTTCTACGTGGATTGGGACGAAGCGACCGACGTCGCGGTGAGCGGGCTACGTGAGGCGGCGGCCAGCGATCCCACAGATCCGCGACTGCGGTCGGTGATCGACGAATTGTTGGCGGCCAGTGAGCGATTCCGCGAACTGTGGGCGCGCGCGGACGTGGGGTACCGGGTGGGCATCATGCACATGCGCCACCCGAAGGTGGGTGACCTGCACCTGCAACGCAACAGGTTCAACATCCCGCACTCTGGTGGGCAACATCTGCTGATCTATCGTGCCGAGCCGGGCAGTGAATCGGCTGCGGCGCTTGATGCCCTGCGAGCAGTGGCCAGCGCGGCTCCGAGACTCAGCACCGATTAGCGCCACCCACGGATCGCGTGAGGCGACCAGACGCCATGCCGACATCCAACGGCGCCGGCCTTTGCGTCTGTTCGCGCGTCACCTCGCCAGCGATGGGCTGTCGGTGGCGGGCTTGACCTCGGGGCCGTGGAACTCCAGCGTGTAGAGCCGGATGCGGTTGCCGTCGGGGTCTTGAATGACGATCAACCACCCGCGCACCGCGTCGACGATGGGCGAATGCAACACGCCCAGCAGCGTGAGGGCTGCGTCCCATCGCCCGAGGGCCGCCAGATCGTCAACGGTGATGGCGAGCGGGTCGAACATCGCTTGGCGGCGCCGATCGGTTTTGAGCGTCGGGTCCGACGACGAACCTGTTCACATGTGTAGTCAAAGCAGGGCCCGAACAGCTCGTGGATTTCGTCTGTGCTGGCTACGATGCCGTCAGGCACGTATTGCTACGGGTTGTGAAACATCATCGCAGACAGTCACTTTGAATCCGGTGGGTAGATCCGGCGGGTGTGAGCAGCGACCACGCGAGGTCGTCAGCGTTGATGATTTCGGGATTGACTCGTGTCCCTGGCGCAAACGGTTCGTTGCTGTTGCCGTGGCCGATCGCGAGCGTTGTGGCGTCTGCGTCTCCTCGGCTACAGGTCCAGTCGGTCCAAGGTCAGCGCCTCATTCCGGCTGCGTCGGCAGGGACGTCGTAGAACTTCAACGTGAACGAGACAGCCGTGTACATCCCCATCAGGACGGTGATGTCCGTGATGCGATGATGACCAAGGACGTCAACCGCCCGGTCGTAGAGGCTCTTGGGGATGTATCGGCCGGCGGCTAGGGCGGTGGCCAGCTCATAGACCGTCTGCTCTCGCTGATCCTCCAGACGTGTGGGCTGGCCGCAGAGCAAGGCGTCCACGACCTCGGGCGAGATGGCCAGCTCCATCGCAACACGATTGTGTGCGTTAATCGGAAACGGTGCGTGCCACTTGCCGAGGATGACGCAGACGGCGATCTCCCGCTCCCGCTGGGTGAGCGAGTGATTCGGTGGATGAAAATGGTCCGCCAGCGGCGCCACTGCCTTGGCGAGGTTGGTGTTGTCGACCCAAATCTTCGCCGGTCCTTGTAGCTCGCCGCCCTCTGCCTTTGCGAGGACGCGGAAGCCCTCCTGCTGCTCCGGAGTCATCTGGTCATATGGGGTTTCGGCGTAGCGCCCGAAGGTGGCCTGCGCCTGGTCCGTGTCTGTCGTTGATGGGGCCATGAGAAATCTCCGTTCGCTTGTCATGGGAGTCAGCGCTCGTCGGCTGGGGCTGCGTCGGTCATGGTGCCCACCAGCAGGCATGGCGTGTTTGACCGGTTGCTCCATGCGTGGTTGACGCCGCGGATGATGACCGTGTCGCCGGGCTGCATGAGCACCTCGTCGGTGTCGGTGACGAGATAGATTTCTCCGCGCACGCAGGTGAGGCAGTCCAGGGTGTCGGTGCGGTGCATGCTCGGGTGACGAGCCATGTCCGCCTCGCTGGGAAAGTGCTTCTGGCGCACCTCTTTGTTCAGTTCGGTCAGCACGTGGCGCTGTTCTGCGGCGTCGGGGTCGTCGGGCGGGATTTCCAGTGCGCGGCAGATGAACCCGTTGGCGAGGGGTTCGCGTTGTGCGTCGAGGCCAGGGGTTTGCGACCGGTCGCCTTCAATGGTGTTGTCCGCGGGGGTTTCCTGGGTCGCCCAAAGCGTGGCGCGCCAGTAGAACCCCTCGCGGGACTGGACGTTGGTCAGTCCGCGTTGCAGGACTGCCGATCGGCCATCGGGGTCGGGGCCGACGATGAATCGGTTCACGTTGGTAGGCATAGCAGTATTTCCTTTCATCTCTCTTTTTTGGATCGATCTGTGGTGGGTGTGGGGCGGGAAATCGGTGGGGGTTTGGACATTCGATGCTCATCGGCGCCCCGGCTCGGATCGGTGTCCCAGTTCGCCGCTGTGTGTCCAGCCCCCGGCCACAAATGTCGGGGCCACGGAGATGGTCATTGGACATGTCACCGGACTGGGACATCACGGCTCCAAACGGGAGAATCGCTTCTGTTTCTGACGCTGGTGAATGCCGCGAAGCGACGGGCGGCTTTCCATGGTCAGCGTTTACCCGAGTGGAATCGCGTCTGTATTGGTGGTGACGAGCAGGCACGGGGCGTCCGATCGGTTGCTCCACGCGTGATCGACGCCGCGGATGATCGCCGTGTCACCAGGGTGCATCAGCACCTCGTCGATGTCGGTGACGAGGTAGATCTCGCCACGCACGCACATGCTGCAGTCCAGCGTGTCGGTGCGGTGTAATGGCACTCCCACCCCGGGTGGGATTTCCAATGCGCGGCAGACCAATCCGTTCGGGAACGGTTCTAGCCCTTCCAAACCAGGCGTCTGCGATCGGTCGGCGGTGACGGTGTTGTCGACGGGGGTCTCTTGAGTCACCCACAGCGTGGCGCTCCAGAACAACCCCTCGGATTGCACGTTGGTCAGTCCGCGCTGCAAGACCGCCGATCGGTTTTGAGCGTCGGGACCGACTACGAACCTGTTCACACGTGTAGTCACAGCAGGGCCCCGAACAGCTCGTTGATTTCCTCCGCGCTGGCTACGATGCCGTCCGGTCGCACCGCAATCGGTTGTGAAACGTCATTGGAGACAGTCACTTTGAATGCAGCGGGGAAGTCCGGCGGCGCCGCGTCGGGCGTCAGTAGCGACCATGTGAGGTCGTCGGCGTTGATGGTGTCGGGGTTGACTCGTGTCCCTGGCGCGAAGGGTTCATCGCTGTGGCCATAGCCGATTGCGATTTGGGAGAAGCGACGCGCCAGCGCTTCGGTGACACCGGGCACTGAACCTACCGCCACGAGGATGTCGTCGCGCATCTGTTGCTCCTGCTGCCCGGTAAGCGTCGCCGCGGTGACGATCTGATGGGTGAACTGCACGAGCTGTAATGCGTTGGGGCGGCGCTCGGCTTCGTATGAGTCAAGTAGCGATTCGGGCGCGCCCAGGGACAGCACGTGATGCAGCTTCCACGCCAGGTTGCCTGCGTCTTGGATGCCGGTGTTCATTCCCTGTCCGCCTGCGGGACTGTGCGTGTGGGCGGCGTCGCCCAAGAGGAAGGTGTTGCCGTGCCGGAACTGGGTGGCGACGCGCTCGTGGACATGCCATGTCGAACTGGACAGCAGCTCTTTGACCTTGCCGTTGCGCAGCCATTCGGGGGCGCGGGTCTGGATCAGCTCGTCGATGTCGTGCTGGGTAGGCACAGGTGTTCCCGGTGCCACCGATGCGACCATCCGCACCATGTGGTTTGGCATTGGCGAGGAAATGAGCATCCCGTGCGGCGAGAGTGAGAACGCGTTCTCGATCCGGTCGGAGGGCCAATCCTCGAACTTCACGTCAGCCACCGCGAACATCTGCGCGGGCGAGGTGCCGGGGAATCCGATGCCCAGTTGATCGCGTACGCGCGAGTGCAGGCCGTCGCAGCCTGCGACGAAGCGGGCATTGATGATCCGCAGCTCTCCGTTCGAATTCACCACGGTGGCAGCGCTTCCGGGGAATTCCGGCGCGAGATCCAGTAGGCGGACGCCACGCAGGACCGAGCCGCCGAGCTTGCGGAATCGCTCGTCGAGGTGACGCTGTGTCTGCGATTGAGGAATCATCAATAGGAACGGATAGGGGCTGTCGACGGTGTCGTAGGACAGTCGGATGAGGTCTCGATCTCGATCGGCGAACGCGACCCCGCGGCCCTTAATTCCGTCGTCGACCAGCGGGCCGGCGACGTGTATCCGACGTAGGTATTCCAGGGTGCGCGGCTGTACGAACGCCGCCCGGGCATCGTTAGGAGGCTCGGGTAGCTGGTCGATGACGACGCAATCCAGCCCGAGTTGCCTGAGACTGACCGCCAGTGTCATACCGGTGGGCCCGGCCCCGACGATCAGGACGTCTGTCGACGTCGGAACCTCTTGTTTGTTGTTCATCGGATGATCCTTTCTTCATCACTACGGCGGTCAGCCGTTCCACACCAGGCGGTGAGGGTCTCGTGCAGGTCCGCCAAATCCGTTGCGCCATCGCTGATCCAGGCGACGTAGCCGTCGGGCCGGATGAAAAGCGCTGCGGGCGCTGGGACGGCGGTGCCGTCGGGCAACGTCCACGGGTCGGTGGTGGCGGCGCTGACGGCGGCGACGCGTCCCGCCCACGCGGTGGCTTCGGCCAGAACCCCATCGTCTGCGAAGCTCAGCAGCACGGGCCTGGCTTCGTGCAGAAGCTCGTAGACCCTGGTTGCCCCGCCGCCTGTGTTGATCGCGACGTCGGGGACGCGACGGCCCAGCAGTGGATGATCGCCGAAACCGGCGTAGCGGATGTCGAGCCCCGACAGCGTGGCGCTCAGATAGGTGTTCGCCTGGCTGAAGCCGACGAGATGATTGAAGACGTTGTGCAGCTGAGTGATTTGATCGCCGAGCCCGAACAGCGCCGCCTGAGCCCGGACCACGTTCAGAGTGTCGGCATCGGCGGCGTGCCGCTCGTCGTGATAGGTGTCGAGCAACGCGTCCGTGGCCTCGCCTCGAACGACCGCCGCGAGCTTCCAGCCCAAGTTGAACGCGTCCTGCATGCCCATGTTCATGCCCTGCCCGCCTGCCGGAAGGTGGATGTGTGCGGCATCGCCTGCCAGTAGCACCCGTCTGATCCGATAGCGCTCGGACTGTCGAACGGCGTCGTTGAAATGCGACAGCCACCGCGGGCCGTGCATACCGAAATCCGTTCCGGCAACGCGGAGTAACGATTCCCGCAGCTCCTCGAGAGTGACCGGATCATCATGTCCCGCGGCGCGCTGTGGTTCGCTCGTGACGACCCGGTACCAGCCCGGCCGGAACTGGATCGCGGTGACGCTGCCCCGTTCGCGCCGCTGCAGGAACAGTGGCCGCTCGGGCGGTTCGTCCAGTTCGACGTCGCCGATCAGACACGCCATGGTGGCGTCGGTGCCGGGAAACCCGACCCCGGCGAGTTTGCGGATCGTGCTGCGCCCGCCGTCGCATGCCACCAGGTAGCTGCCGCGCAGCGTCGCCGTCCCGTGCGGTGTGTCGACGACGACGTCAACTCCGGTGGCATCTTGGCGGAATCCCGTCACAGTGGCCGACCACTGCACCGGGGCGCCCAACTCGGTGGCGATGTCCTCGAGCACCTGTTCGGTCTCGGCCTGCATGATGCTGAGCGCGTAGGGAAATCGGCTGGGCAGCGTTGAGTAGTTGAGCACGATCCCGGCGAAGTTGCCCAAGTCCGCCGGGGGCCCAGCTGCGAGGAAACGATCCACGACACCCCGCTGGTCGAGCATCTCGATGGTTCGGGGCTGCATCCCGGCCGCGCGGGATCCGTTCTGGGCCCGATGCGCACGCTGTTCAAGCAGCAACACATCGACCCCGCCGCGGCGCAGTTCAGTCGCAAGGGTCAGGCCGGTTGGTCCGGCCCCGGCCACGATGACGGGGGCCCGGGTTCCCTGCGCGGACATATTTACCTCCAAACGAGAACGACCGTTTCTGCTTAGTTCTGAAGGTACACCGCAATCCGCAGTAGCGCAAACGACCGTTTTCGTTTAGGGTATGTCGTATGCCACGGCTCAGCGACACCACCCGCGCCCAGCGCCGCCAGCACATCCTCACCAGTGCCTGGAGGTGCTTCTCGCGTGACGGCTTCCACGCCACATCGATGGACGACATCATCGCCGCCACAGGAATGTCGTCGAGCGCGGTCTACCGGTACTTCCGCAGCAAGGAGGAGATCATCCGTGCGTCCGCCGAAGAAGGGGTTGTCAGGGTGGGGGAGATCTTCGTTGCCCTGCTCGACCGCGACCCCTGTCCGGATCCGGCCGAGACCGTGACCCTCCTGGTGGCGGAGCTGCACAGCAGGACCGACAACCTCGACTACGACATGACCCGGCTCGCGTTGCAGACATGGGCGGAGGCATTGCGGGATCCCGTTCTGCACCACCGTGTTCGTCAGCTATACGTCGACACCCTCGAGCGCATCGGCGAATTAGCGCAACGGTGGCGGGACCACGGGTATCTGCCACCGGATGCCGACACCGAAGCCGTGGCACCCACCTTGTTATCGATCATGTTCGGCATGATCGTGATGCACCACGTCGTGGACGACGTACCGGCGGATGCGCTGCGCACCGGCGTTGCCCTACTCGGGGCCGCCACCCGCACTGCAGCGCCCACCACGAGCCCTGCAAAGCAGACCACACCATGACCGACATCGACCTTGTCGACCGCGCATCGGGCTGGCCTGCTGAACCATCGGGACGCGGGAAACAGCCGCCCTGAAAAACGACCCGAGCTTCGGACAAAGCCAGCGCGTGGTGGACAAGGCCGCCGAGGAGGAAGACCACGACCACGGCCATCACCACGGTTACGCGCACTAGAACGCACACAACACCGAACCCCCCGGGCCCTAGCGGACCGGGGGTGCTTCGTTTGCTATCAAGGAGATTCGTGCGCGGCATGGAAGCGACTTGCCGTTGTGCAAGTGTGCTGATTCTCACTAGCGGGAAACGTAGATGTGCGAAATCGCGCAGACTAAAGTCTAACGTGCTGCTCCACCCTCGTGATCGACGCAGGCCGCGGCGGTCGACTCGGCCGGGCTCCGAGGATGTGAGCGAAAACACCAAAGGCTTCAGGCGACGGACGGAACCAGTGTCGGCACTTGCTCGTTGCAGACGTCTGAGTTCGTCGATGTGACAGGAGGGGAGTTGGTGTGGAGTTGACCCGTGATCGAGCGGGCCATCCGTGGCGGGCACGCCATCGCGAGATCTTGAGCCGAATCGTTCGGGAAACCGAGCCACCCACGGATAGCCTGCCGCGGATAACGAATCCGGAGCGCACCGAGCGCGACGACTCTTACAACGCGCGGGTGGGCGAGGTGCTCGATCTGGCCGGGAGTATCGGTGCCATCCTGATGGCGTCCGGAATGCCGGCGACCGCCACGATGGACCAGGTGACGGCCATCGCCGCCGCGTACGGCATCGAGCGATGCGAGGTCGATGTCATCAATACAACGATCCACGTCGCCGCATACCTTGGGCCGACGTCGCCGGCGGCCACCACGTTGCACATCGTGCAATCCCGGTCGATGGACTTCAGCCGCCTGGCAGCGGTCGACCGCCTGATCGGTCGTATCCGCGCGGGCCAGGTGTCTTCGTCGAAAGCCCGCGAGGAGCTTGACGCGATAGTCACCGCGCCGCACCCATACAAGCGCTGGGTCGCCACCCTGGCATGGGGTGCGCTGGCGTTCGCGACGGCGGGAACCCTGGGCGCCAGTTGGCTGGCCTGCTTGGTCAGCGCTTTCAGTGCCATGACGATCGACCGCGTCAATCGGCGGCTCAACAGGCATGGACTCCCGTTCTTCTTCCAGTACGCGGTGGGCGGTGCGATCGCGACCGCGCCCCCGCTGGTGCTCTACTGGCTCAGCCCCAAGCTGGGGCTGCAGTTCGAACCGACCGTGGCCATCGCGGCCGGCCTGGTTGTGCTTCTCGCCGGCCTTTCGCTGGTGGGCTCGGTCGGCGACGTCATCACCGGTGCCCCGGTCACCGCTGCGGGCCGCTTCTTCGAGTTGGTAATGATGACGGGCGCGACGATCGCGGGTGTGGCGTTGGTACTGCACCTAGCCAACCGCTTCGGTGCGCCGTTCGTCGCCATTAGCGCGGATGCGCCGCCCGCACTGGCAGAGCTGCCTGCACGTGTTGCATTCGGCGCGGCGAGCGCGGCGGCCTACGCCCTGGCCTGCTATGCCGAACGCTCCGCGGCGATGGCTGCAGCATTCGGCGGTGCCGCGGGCACCATCGCCTTTCTCCTGGCACAGGGCGCAGGTCTGGGTGCCGTGGTGGCGTCGTTCGCCGCGGCGGTGCCGATCGGCTTGATCGGCCGACTGATGGAACGCCGCAATCTCGCGCCGCCGCTGGTTGTGTCGATCGCGGGCATTGTGCCTCTGTTACCGGGACTAGCACTCCTGCACGGTATTTACGCGATTCTCAACGACCAGCAAGCCGTCGGGTTCGCATCGGTGCTGGGTGCATTCGCGATCGGTACCGCGCTCGCGGCCGGCGTCACGTTGGGCGAATGGAGCTCGTGGAAAGTTCGGATGCGCCGACTTCAGGCTCGCCGCCGCAGCCGTGGGACACGACTCGCCCAGCGCACGCGCACTGACTCTTATGAGGCGCGACGGATGCCACGGTCGAGTAGCAAGTCCCGCTCCGACTCCGACAGGCCGCCCCAGATGCCGTAGGGCTCGGTCACGGCCGCCATCGCGGGTCAGACGGGCCAAGGACGGCTGGGTTGCAGACGCCGGCGAAACGGTGATCGTTCCACCCGGGATCGCGCACGTCTGGGGCAACCCATTTGAGGAGCCAGCCGCTGTCATCGTTGACTTGCGGCCTGCACTTCGAGCGGAGACGTTCTTCGAGACCCTTTCGGCCTCGCCCGCGACGGGAAGGTGAACCCCAGGCGCAACTTGCCGAAGAGTTTGCTGCAAACGGCGTTGTTGTTTCACGACTATCACGCAGAGGTTCGGTTGCCGGGACTCGCCGGAGTGGCGGTGCGGGGAGTGTCGAGCGTCCTGGCACCTCGCGCCCGTGCACGGGGGTATCGCTCCCGCTACCCGTAATACAGCGATCCCGAATCCCCCTAGACTCCCCAGTCGAGATTGGAACCGCCGCCGGAGTGCCGCGCATGTCTGCAACCCCATACCACCGAGCGGGCGGTGGTCGACAAGCCGGCCGAGGAGGAAGACGGCGCCCATCGAGGTCACGGGCATAACCGTGGGCACGTTCACCAATCGCTGCTGAGCACACGTAAAAGCCCCCGACACGCCGAGTGTTCGGGGGCTGTTACGTCTGGTCGCGGTTATGAGGCGCGGCGAATGCCTCGCTTGAGCAACAGTTCGCGCTCGGACTCGGACAGGCCGCCCCAGATGCCGTAGGGCTCGCCTACGGCCAGCGCGTGGGCGCGGCACTGCGCGACGACGGGGCATTGGCGACACATCTCCTTGGCGCGCATCTCGCGCTGCGCGCGGGCCCGGCCGCGCTCACCGTCGGGATGGAAGAACATAGCGGAATCGACGCCTCGGCAAAGCCCGGCCATCTGCCAATCCCAGATGTCAGCGTTGGGTCCGGGTAGCTGCTGCGGCTGTGGCATGGAAAACCCCTCTCTACCCACCCTTTTCGTGACCGAAGGGGTGCGTGAGTCGTGGAACCGATCCGAGCACAAGTCGCCGATGACTACTCGTGCACACAAAGTAGGGGTGCTCACGAAATTTCGTCAATAGCCCGCACATGTGCTCAAGTGCATAACCGCAGGCCCAGAATTTACATCACGTTCATCGGTGCGACCCTCCGGCAACGACATCGGTGGTAACGAAACACCCGCGATGCGATCACGACTTGTGTTTTCGCTGTTAGCTTCCCGCCGCCCCGCAAACAATCTCTCTCGCACCCAGAGCCGGTTGACACGGAATTAACATGGCCACCACAAACTGTTAACCGACACTGATTCGGCGACATGTCGAATGCGTGCCCGCCGGTACCGGGTTTCGCGCGACGCATTGATAGCGTCGCGATCCGATGAACATCGTGCTGGCGAACGCCGCCTTCGGTGACGACCCGCAACGCTGGCCGCTGCCGCAGGCGTCGACGCCGCACGATCTGTGGTTGCGGGCCGTCGTCGCAGGCGGTCAGGGCCGCTACGGCAGTGCGATGGCCGACCTGGACAGCGTGCTCCGACTGCAGCGCGGCGGCCCGTTGGTGTCGCTGGCGCACAGCACCCGCGCGTCGTTATTGCGTCAGCTCGGCTGGCACGACCGGGCTCGCCGGTGGGACGGCCGGGCGATGACAATGGCCGGCCCGAACGGGGAGGCCGGTGCCGACGCCCTCATCGGGCTGGCCGCCGACGCGCTCGGCGTGGGTCGGTTCGCGGCGTCGGCCTCGGCGCTACGGCGCGCGGGTGAGCTGCTCACCGGATCGCCGCGGCCGCGGCTGCCGGTGCGGCTGGCGTGGGTGTCCGCGGAGCTCGCCATGTCCTGCGGCGACGGCGCGACAGCCGTGGGGCACGCCGAGCGTGCCGTCGAGCTGGCCGCGGCGTTCGGTTCGGCGCGCCACACGGTGAAATCAGACGTCATCCGGGCTGCAGCACTGTGCAGCGCCGGGGAGCTCGACGCGTCGCGGTGCGTCGCCGAAGCCGCGCTGCAGGACGCGGAACGACTGGGACTCATCCCGCTGTGCTGGGCGTTGGCCTGCCTGCTGGCCGACATCGGCAGCGCCGATCACACGGCCGCAGAGGTGCTGACGATTCGTAACGAATGCGCAGCTACGGTGCGTCGTCGGGGCGGCGACTTTGCCGGTCGCAGACAATGATCGCGCCAATCGGATCGTTATTGTTTAGCTGACGTCCACACTTCGGGGGCGTGTCCCTCACGTAACGCTGGAGATACCACTCACGATGACATTTTCGGGAGAGCATCTCGATGCTGTCGTTGCTGAGGCGGTGGCGGGCAACCGGGACGCGCTCCGGGAGGTGCTGGAGATCATCCGTCCGATTGTGGTCCGGTACTGCCGGGCCAGGGTTGGGGCGACCGAGCGGAGCGGTCTTTCAGCAGATGATGTCGCACAGGAGGTGTGCTTGGCCGCCATAACGGCGTTGCCGCGCTACAAGGATCAGGGACGACCCTTCCTGGCCTTCGTGTATGGCATCGCCGCGCACAAGGTAGCTGACGCTCACCGCGCGGCCGCCAGGAATCGTGCCGACCCGACGGATGTCGTCCCGGAGCGCTATTCGCTGGAGGCCGGTCCCGAGCAAATGGCTCTGGACTCCGAATCGTCTGCCCGGATGAACAGGCTCCTGTCCGTGCTGCCCGAGAAGCAGCGCGAGATCCTGATCCTGCGCGTGGTCGTCGGCATGAGCGCCGAGGAGACCGCCGAGGCGGTCGGCAGCACGGCGGGCGCGGTGCGGGTCGCGCAGCACCGCGCTCTGGCGCGGCTGAAGGCCGAAATCACTGCGACGGAGCACGGCCATGCCTGACTTCGGACGCTGGAGCGCCAACGGGGGCGATCCGTCGCTCAATGAGATCAATCGCACGGACCGATTCCTCGACGCGCTGGCCAATCAGGAGCCGGTGTACTCGACGGATCCCAGTGAGGCCGAGCTCGCGCAACTGATGGCCGGTTGGCGTGACGAGCTGCGTACCCCGCCGCTGATGTCACCGGTGACACCCCGGGACGCGATGGTGGCGCTGACGCGGGCCGTCGAATCGCGCAAGCGCACGCGCACGTCGATGGCCCTAGTGGGATCGGTTGCCGCTGCGGTGTTGTGCCTCGGCGGTTTCGGCGCGGTGGTGGCCGGTGCCGGACCAGGCGACGCGCTTTACGGCTTGCACACGATGCTGTTCGGTGAGCAGAAGCCCACTCGTGGCGACGCGGTGATGCTGGCCTCGCAACAGTTGGCCGAGGTGCAGCAGCTGATCGACGAGGGCCAGTGGGACGCTGCCCAGGACAAACTGCAGACGCTCACCACGACCGTGGCGACGGTCAATGATGGTGAGCAGAAACAGGAACTGGTCAACCAGTGGCAAGACCTGACCGTGAAGGTCGACGCGAAGGATCCGAACGCGACGCTGCCGCCGGGCGTTCCGCCGCCCGTGATGCCCGAGCCAGTGGTCGTCGCCCCTGGCTCGACGACGTCGACGACCACATCGTCGGAGACGGGCACGTCGTCGGAGACGGGCACGTCGTCGGAGACGGGCACATCGTCGGAGACGGGCAGCTCCACGTCGGCCTCGTCGGAGACGGCTACGTCGTCGTCCGAGACGACGTCGCCGACCACCACGAGCTCGCCGACTTCGAGCTCTCCGGCGCCTGAGCTACCGCCGCCCAGTGACACACCGACGACGACCACAGCCACGACGCCACCGACGACCACGACCACCACGACGACAACGACGGCAACGACGACCCAAGCGGTCACGACGACGACGACCACACCGCAGGCCGCAGCGCCGCCCGTCGCCGGGCCGCCGGCGGTGGGCGGTCCGGCCACCGGTGGTGGTGCGCCCGCTGCCGGGGGAGGTGCTCCGGCCGCAGGAGGCGACGGCGATTCGCCAGTCGGTGGCAGCGCCCAGGTCGTCGCGCCGCCGACGACAGTGACCTCAGAGGCGCCGCGGCAGCGTGGTCCGGAAAGTCCCGTGACGCAAAGTCCGGTGACTCAGAATTCGGTGTCGGAAACCCAGCCGACGGTGACCATTCCGGTCACAACGACCACGCTGGTAATGCCACCACCGAAGAAGCACGGTGACGGCGAATAGGTTCAGCCTTCAGCGATATCCGTCGGATTCCGACGTGGCTTCGTTGAGGGAAGCGTCGGCGTAGCCACGGCAGTAATCCCAGGTCACGTAGGCATCGGGTTCCGGGTCGTAGGCCGGCTCATGCGGACGCACAGTGCCGTCGACCAGCAGCTGCAGCAGGTTGGCGCGCAGCATGTCCCAATCGTGGTAGTGGTCTTGCTGGCATTCGTCGCAGCACACCACCAGACCGCGAATTCCCTTGTGCGCCAACAACGCCTCGTATACCGCCAGGTCGGCGAGATCGGCCTCGACAGCGGTCCGCTCCTGCGGGTCCAACGGCTGGCCCGGCTCGATTGCATCAAGCGCCGCCGAGGGGTCGCACGGGTCATCGGCGAACGGATCGGGCGGCAAACCTGGTGGCAGGTGATCACGCACGACTCCACATTACGCAGCAGCACTGGCATCGCGCCAGCCGTTAGCGGCCTCGCCACCTGCGTGTCCGCCTGGCAGCGTGGGACCAAAGCGGCGACGTCATTGCCGATAAGATAGGTATTTAGCTCTGCGACTGCGCCTGTCACTGGAGGCCCCACCCATGTCGATCGCTGAACACAGCATTCCCATCGTCGTTCCGGTGCCGACCGGCGGCGATGATCCGACGAAGGTCGCCATGCTCGGGCTCACGTTCGACGACGTACTGCTGCTGCCCGCCGCCTCCGATGTGGTGCCCGCCACAGCCGACACCTCCAGCCAACTGACGAAGAAGATCCGGCTGAGGGTGCCGTTGGTCAGCTCGGCAATGGATACCGTGACCGAGTCCAGGATGGCGATCGCAATGGCCAGGGCGGGCGGCATGGGCGTGCTTCACCGCAACCTTCCGGTGGCCGAGCAGGCCGGCCAGGTCGAGACGGTCAAGCGCTCGGAGGCCGGTATGGTCACCGACCCGGTCACCTGTTCGCCGGACAACACGCTGGCCGAGGTCGACGCCATGTGCGCGCGGTTCCGGATCTCCGGGCTGCCCGTCGTCGATGCCGACGGCGCGCTCGTCGGCATCATCACCAACCGCGACATGCGATTTGAAGTTGACCAGTCCAAGCCTGTCTCCGAGGTGATGACCAAGGCGCCGCTGATCACCGCGCAATCGGGCGTCTCCGCCGAAGCGGCGCTAGGTCTGTTGCGCCGCCACAAGATTGAGAAGTTGCCGATCGTCGACGGTCACGGCAAGCTCACCGGGCTGATCACCGTCAAGGACTTCGTCAAGACCGAGCAGTTCCCGCTGTCCACCAAGGACAGCGACGGCCGGCTGCTGGTTGGCGCCGCGGTCGGTGTCGGCGACGATTCGTGGACGCGGGCGATGACGCTCGTCGACGCGGGGGTCGACGTGCTTATCGTCGACACCGCCCATGCACACAACCGCCTGGTGCTCGACATGGTGCACCGGCTCAAGACGATGGTGGGCGATCGGGTCGAGGTGATCGGCGGCAACGTCGCGACCAGGGCCGCGGCAGCCGCCCTCGTCCAGGCGGGGGCCGACGCGGTGAAGGTCGGTGTCGGGCCCGGGTCGATCTGCACCACGCGGGTGGTCGCCGGCGTCGGCGCACCGCAGATCACCGCGATCCTGGAGGCCGTCGCCGCCTGCGCGCCGGCAGGAGTGCCGGTGATCGCCGACGGCGGACTGCAGTACTCAGGCGACATCGCAAAAGCGCTGGCCGCGGGCGCGTCCACCGCGATGCTGGGTTCGCTGCTGGCCGGCACCGCCGAGTCGCCGGGCGAACTGATCTTCGTCAACGGCAAGCAGTTCAAGAGCTACCGCGGCATGGGTTCGCTGGCCGCGATGCAGGGCAGGGGTGGCGCGAAGTCCTACTCGAAGGACCGTTACTTCCAGGACGACGCGCTCTCGGAGGACAAGCTGGTGCCGGAGGGCATCGAGGGCCGGGTACCGTTCCGTGGCCCGCTGTCGACGGTGATCCACCAACTCACCGGCGGCCTGCGCGCGGCGATGGGCTACACCGGTTCGGCCACCATCGAGCATTTGCAGCAGGCGCAGTTCGTGCAGATCACGGCGGCCGGTCTGAAAGAGAGCCATCCGCACGACGTCGCGATGACCGTCGAAGCGCCGAACTACTACACCCGCTGAGGGGTCCCCATGCGTGACATGGTCGAGATCGGCATGGGCAGAACGGCCCGTCGCACC
>Ga0207693_10000993_pt1 | contig 25467 bp, 21 predicted proteins | sample LARL81metaG_FD_184347 | JGI IMG/M metagenome (GOLD analysis project Ga0207693, IMG submission 184347) | Corn, switchgrass and miscanthus rhizosphere microbial communities from Kellogg Biological Station, Michigan, USA - LAR L8-1 metaG... | ecosystem: Host-associated > Plants > Roots >... | reverse complement strand
GCGATGGGCGCCAAGGTCGGTCAGCCCGACAAGCGCGTGGTCGCGATCGACGGCGACGGCTGTTTCCAGATGACCGCGCAGGAACTCGCGACGAGCAACACCGAGAAGATCCCGTTCATCACCGCGATCCTGAACAACGGCTACCTGGGCATGGTCCGCCAGTGGCAGGAGCTGTTCTTCGACGAGCGGTACTCGGGCGTGTACCTCGACCCGAACGTGCCCGACTACGTGAAGCTGGCCGAGGCATACGGCGCGGTCGGCCTGCGGGTGGAGAGCCCTGAGGAGGTCGACGCCACGATCGAGAAGGCGTACGCCGTCGAGGACCGAAGCGTCGTGATCGACTTCCGTGTCGACCCGCGCGAGGGCGTGTTCCCGATGGTCGCCGCGGGCACGTCCAACGACGACATCATCCTCGGCCCGGAGTTCGCGCCCCACGAGACCCCGGGGGAGGCTCCGATCGTATGAACGGCCACCTGCACACGATCTCGGTGCTCGTCGAGGACCGCCCCGGCGTGCTCACCCGCATCGCGGGGCTCTTCGCCGCGCGCGGGTTCAACATCGACTCGCTCGCGGTCGGCGCGACCGAGAGCCCGGGTGTCTCGCGGATGACGATCGTCGTCAACGTCGAGGAGAAGCCGCTCGAGCAGGTCACGAAGCAGCTGAACAAGCTGGTCAACGTGATCAAGATCCTCGAGCACGACCCGGGCTCCGCGGTCGAGCGCGAGCTGATGCTCGTCAAGGTGCGCTCCGACGGCGACAACCGCGCCCGCATCATGGAGATCGCCGACGTGTTCCGCGTGAACGTTGTCGACGTCACGCACGGCACGCTCACCCTCGAGGCGTCGGGCAAGCCCGAGAAGCTCGAGGCGCTGCTCGGCATGCTCCGCGACTTCGGCGTGGTCGAGCTGTCTCGGACCGGGCGCGTGGCGCTCGCCCGGGGCGACCGCAGCATCAAGGACCGAACGCTCAAGGTTGCGAGCGACGCCTGACGGGCGATCTCGCGCACGACGGAAGGACGCCCGCACGATGGCCACGATCTACTACGAGAAGGACACCGACCCCGGCGTCTTGAGCGATCAGAAGATCGCGATCCTTGGTTTCGGCTCGCAAGGACACGCCCACGCCGAGAACCTGCAGGACAGTGGCTACGACGTGCGCGTCGGGCTCCGGCCGGGGTCGGCCAGCCGTGCCAAGGCGGAAGAAGCGGGTTTGCGGGTGCTCGACACCGCCGACGCGGTGGCCGAGGCAGACGTGGTGATGTGCCTGTTGCCCGACACGTCCCACGGGGCGGTCTATGCGAGCGACATCGCGCCGAACCTCAAGGACGGCGACATGCTCATGTTCGCGCACGGGTTCTCGATCCACTTCGGCACGGTCGTGCCGCCCGCGGGTGTCGACGTGACGATGATCGCGCCGAAGGGGCCGGGCCACCTGGTCCGCCGCACGTACGAGCAGGGGATCGGGACGCCGGCGCTGGTCGCCGTGCAGCAGGACGCGACCGGCAAGGCGAAGGCCCGCGCGCTCGCCTACGGCAACGGGATCGGCGGCGCCCGTGCCGGCATCATCGAGACCACCTTCAAAGAGGAGACCGAGACCGACCTCTTCGGCGAGCAGACCGTGCTGTGCGGCGGGATCTCCGAGCTGATCCGCAACGGGTTCGAGACGCTCGTCGCCGCCGGGTACCAGCCCGAGATCGCGTACTTCGAGTGCATGCACGAGCTCAAGCTGATCATCGACTTGATCTACGAGGGCGGCCTGTCGTGGATGCGCTACAGCGTGTCCGACACCGCCGAGTGGGGCGACTACCAGAGCGGCCCGCGCGTGATCGACGCGCACGCGCGCCAGCAGATGGAGCAGGTCCTGGCCGAGATCCAAGACGGTTCGTTCGCGAAGAAGTGGATCGCCGAGGCCGACGCCGGCTTCCCGGAGTTCCTCCGACTTCGACAGCAGGCGCAGACGTCCCAGCTCGAGCAGGTGGGACGGCAGCTGCGCCAGATGATGCCCTGGTTGGAGTCCGAGAAGAAGGTGCCGAGCTGAGATGAGTGAACCTGGCGTAGTAGATGCCTCAAGTGGCGAAGCGGTAGGCAAGAACACCAACGACGTCCGGATCTTCGATACAACGCTGCGCGACGGGGAGCAGGCTCCCGGGATCGCGCTGACCAAGGCCGAGAAGGTCGAGATCGCCGAGCAGCTGGCCCGGCTGCAGGTCGACATCCTCGAAGCCGGCTTCCCGATCTCGTCCCAGGGCGAGTTCGAGGCCGTCCGCGAGATCGCCGATACCGTTCGCGGCCCGGTGATCGCGGCACTCGCCCGCACCGCGACCGGTGACATCGAGCGCGCGGCCGAGGCGCTGAAGGGCGCCGAGCGCTGGCGCATCCACACGTTCATCTCGACGTCGGACGTGCAGCGCGAGTCGATGCTGCGGATGAGCCACCAACAGGTGCTCGACGCGATCGAGGCCAACGTCACGCTCGCGAAGGGCTACACGGAGGACGTGGAGTTCAGCGCGCAGGACGCGACGCGCACCGAGCTCGACTTCTTGCTCGAGTGCTTCCGGCTCGCGGTGCGCTGCGGCGCGACGACGATCAACGTGCCCGACACCGTGGGATACGCGACGCCGACCGAGTTCGGCGAGCTGGTTCGGATCGTCCGCGAGGACACGCCCGACCACGTCGTGATCTCGACGCATTGCCACAACGACCTGGGCCTTGCAGTGGCGAACGCCCTGGCCGGCATCGAGAACGGCGCGCGCCAGATCGAGGTCGCGGTCAACGGGATCGGCGAGCGCGCGGGGAACTGTTCGCTCGAAGAGATCGCGATGATCGTGCGCACCCGCGGCGAACACCTCGGCGTGCAGCACGGCCTGAACATCAAGGAGATCACGCGCACGTCGCGGCTGGTCTCGATGACGACCGGCTACAGCGTTCAGCCGAACAAGGCGGTGGTCGGCGCGAGCGCGTTCGCCCACGAGAGCGGGATCCACCAGCACGGCGTGCTGGCCAACCGCGCGACCTACGAGATCATGGACCCGCTCGAGATCGGGCTCGAAGGCAACCAGCTCGTGCTCGGCAAGCACAGCGGGCGCCACGCGTTCGTCGACGCGCTCGGCAAGATGGGTATCACCCTCGACGACGGCGCGCTGAGCCGCGCGTTCACCCGGTTCAAGGATCTCGCCGACCGCAAGGTCCAGCTCACCGACCAAGACCTCTCGGCGATCGTCGCGGAGGAGCTCGGCGCAGCGGACGAAGATGTCTTCCTTCTCGAATCGGTGGTCGTCGGCGGCGGGACGCACCTGCAGCCGCGAGCCACCGTGCATCTGCGCAGGGGTGAGGAGACGATCGAGGAGTCGGCGATCGGCGACGGGCTGATCGACGCCGCGATGGGCGCGATCTCGCGCGCGGCCGGAGTGGAGGCGCGCCTCGCGAGCTTCCAGGTATCGGCCGTCACCGGCGGGACCGACGCCCTCGGCGACGTCGTCGTACAGGTCGACGTCGACGGGCGCCGCGTCACGGGCCGCGGGGTCGCCACCGACGTGGTCGAGGCGAGCGCTCGCGCCTACCTCGCTGCGGTGAACCGCGCGATCGCGGTCGCGGCCAAGGACGAGGATCAGACCAACGAGGTCACGCCGTGACCCATCGGATCGGCGTGATCCGCGGGGACGGGACCGGTCCCGAGGTGGTCGGCGAGGGCCTCAAGGTGCTCGACGCGGTCCGCGACGGGTTCGACGTGGAGCTCGTCGACTTCGACCTCGGGGCCGACCGGTACCTGCGGACCGGCGACGTGCTGCCCGACGAGGAGCTCGACCGGCTCGGCGCCTGCGATGCGATCTTCCTCGGCGCGGTCGGCGACCCGCGGGTCAGGCCCGGGATCCTGGAGCGGGACCTCCTGCTCAAGATCCGGTTCGGGCTCGATCAGTGGGTGAACCTTCGGCCGGTCGTTCGCTACCCCGGCGTGCAGACGCTCGTGCCGAGCCACTCTGAGGAGGACGTCGACCTGGTGGTCGTGCGCGAGAACTCCGAGGGCCTCTACACGGGCGCGGGCGGCTTCCATCGCAAGGGCACCGAGTATGAGGTCGCGGTGCAGGAGTCGATCAACACGCGGCACGGCGTCGAGCGGATCGTGCGCTACGCGTTCGAGCTTGCGGCCTCGTCGGCGCGTCGCAACACGCTCACCCTCGTGCACAAGACCAACGTGTTGACGTTCGCGGGCGACCTCTATCAGCGCGTCGTGGACGAGCTCAGCAGCGAGTTCCCCGGCGTCCAGACCGACTACGTGCATGTCGACGCGGCGTGCATCTACTTCCTGGACTCGCCGTCGCGGTTCGACGTGATCGTCACCGACAACATGTTCGGCGACATCATCACGGACCTCGGCGCGATGATCCAAGGGGGGATGGGCACCGCGGCCGGCGGCAACATCAACCCCGACGGCGTGTCGATGTTCGAGCCGATCGGCGGCACGGCGCCGAGCGAGACCGGCAAGGGCACGATCAACCCACTCGCGGCGATCGGCGCGATGGAGATGCTGCTTCGCCAGCTCGGCGAGACCGGGGCGGCCGAGCGCATCGACCGAGGGATCCGCCACGCCACCGGGCGGATGAAGAGTATGCGCGCCGGCGAGATGGGCTACACAACGACCGAGGTCGGCGACCTCGTGGTCGAGGGAGCGACGGCGTGAGCGACGCCGGCTCGGTACGCGTCGAGCTCTACGACACGACGCTCCGTGACGGCGCCCAGCAGGCGGACCTCTCCTACACCGTCGAGGACCGTCTGCGGATCCTGCACCGGCTCGATCAGGTTGGGTTCCCCTACATCGAGGGCGGGTGGCCCGGCGCGAACCCGCGCGACACCGAGTTCTTCCGGCTCGCGACGAAGGAGACGCTCGAGCACGCGCAGCTGACCGCGTTCGGGATGACCCGGCGAGCCGGCGAGCGTGCCGAGGACTCGCAGGTGCTCCGCGATCTGCTCGACGCCGGCACCGAGGTCGTCTGCCTGGTCGGCAAGGCATGGGACCTGCACGTGACCGAGGCGCTGCGCACCGACCTCGACGAGGGCGTCGCGATGGTGCGCGACTCGGTCGCGTTCCTACGCGCGCAGGGGCGGCGGGTGTTCTTCGATGCGGAGCATTTCTTCGACGGCTATCAGAGTGACCCCACGTTCGCGATGGCGGTGATCGCCGCGGCGGAGGAAGCCGGCGCCGAGCGGCTGGTGCTCTGCGACACGAACGGCGGGATGTTGCCCTTCGATATCGCGCGGGTCGTGAAGTTCGTGCGCGACCAGGCGAGCACGCCGCTGGGGATCCACGTCCACAACGATGCTGGGTGCGCGGTCGCGAACTCGCTCGTCGCGGTGGACGCCGGTGTGTTGCAGGTTCAGGGGACGGTGAACGGCTACGGCGAGCGCACGGGCAACGCCGACATCGTGCCGATCGCGGCGAACCTCGCGCTCAAGCTCGGCGTCGCCGACGCGCTGCCGGAGGGCTCGGTGGCGCACCTCACCGAGCTCGCGCACTACGTCGCGGAGATCGCGAACCTCTCGCCCGAGGCGCGGCAGCCCTACGCGGGCCGGTACGCGTTCACGCACAAGGCCGGGTTGCACACGAGCGGGGTCGCGCGCGTCTCGCGCGCCTACGAGCACGTCGAGCCCGACGCGGTCGGCAATCGGCGCAACATCGTCGCGTCGGACTACAGCGGCGGCGCCTCGATCCGGATGAAGGCCGACGAGTTCGGGCTCGAGATCGACGACGGCGCGGTCGGTGCGGCGGTCCAGGAGCTGAAGGAGCGGGAGTCGCGGGGCTACACCTACGACCTGGCCGAGGCGTCGCTCGAGCTCCTGCTTCGCCGCGCAGAGGGGTGGGTGCAGCCGTGGTTCACGATCGAGAGTTACCGCGTCCACGTCGAGGAGCGATCAGGCGAAGACCCGCTCGCCGAGGCGACGGTCAAGGTGATCACCAGCGGCTCGCGGCACATCGAGAGCGCCGAGGGGCAGGGCCCGGTCGGGGCGTTGGACAACGCGTTACGCAAGGCGTTGTCGAACGACTACCCGGCGCTGGACGACATGGAGCTCGAAGACTTCCGTGTGCGTGTCTTGGATCGCAGCGTCGGCACGGGCGCGACCGTCCGCGTGTTGATCGACCTGTCTAACGGCGAGCGCGAATGGACCACGGTCGGTGTCAGCGAGAACATCATCGAGGCCTCGTGGGAAGCGCTCGTCGACGGCTACACCTACGGCCTGCTGCATCCGAGGGTGGCACCCGAGGAGTAGCACCGTGCCGGCGATGATCCGTCCCGCGACCGTGGACGACGTCGACGCGTTCGTCTCGATGAAGAACGACGCCTGGCGCTGGGCGTATGCCGACATCTTGCCCGCTGAGCATCTCGCGACCCTCACGATCGAGGAACAGGCCGGCTGGTGGCGTGCACGACTCGCGGAGCCGGATCCCACCGGCGACGTGGTCTTCGTCGCGGTCGACGGCGAGGGCGTGGTCGGCGTCGCAGGCGCCGAACCGTCGCGCGACGACGATGCCGGTCCATCGACCGGTGAGCTCGGGATGTTGTACCTCCGTCCGGACCACGTCGGTCAGGGCCTCGGCCGTGCGCTGCACGACCGGGCGCTCGGGGCGCTCCGCGACGCCGGGTTCGACCGCGCGACGTTGTGGGTCCTCGAGGCGAACGCGCGCGGACGCGGGTTCTACGAGCACCTCGGCTGGACACCCGACGGCACGCGCGGCGATCACATGGTCGAGTGCGCGAACCACCCGATGCTGCGCTACGCGATCACGCTCTAGCCCCGCGGCTTCGCGCGGTTCGCGAGCACCTGCGCGATCCGGTCCTCCAGGTCCTTCGCCGCGTACTCATCCATCCCGCTCGTGAGCATCGAGAAGGTGATCCAGCCGTCGGTGGGACCGTTCCAGATCCACCCCGACAGCGCCGAGACGTTGTCGAGCGTGCCGGTCTTGGCTCGGATCCGGATGCCGCCCAGCCGATGTCGCAATGTGCCCTGACCGGCGGCGGGCAGCGCCATCCGCAGCGCGCCGAGCCACGGCTGGTGATCGGCGTTCCAAAGCATGTGGAGGATGCCGATCGCCGTCTGACGGTTCCCGTAGGACAAGCCCGAGCTGTCGTGGCAGGTTGCGTGCACGCCGCTCGCCGCTTCGTTCGCACAGATCGCGGCCGCCCCGTTCGCGATCGTGCCGGCCTCACCGCCGGCGTACGCGAGCGCCTTGCCGAGCACTTCTGCGGAGAAGTTGATCGAGCGGTGGTCCATACGCTCCATGATCGAACGCAGCGGCTTCGAGGATGCCGACGCGAGCAGCGTCATGCCGGTGACGCCCGGTCCCGCCGTCCCCTTCGACCCGATCGTGACCCCGAGGTGTCGGAGCGCATGCGTCAGGTACGTCGCCGCCAGTGCTTCCGGATACCGCACGTGTCGTCCGGATGGCGCGACGTTGCCCGCGAAGGTGAGTGCGGTCGGCAGTGCGATGTCCTCGGCAGGGAAGTACTTCCTCCAGCCGGGGGCGAACCAGTCGCGATGGAACGGGCCGGTCACGCCGACGACGTGACCGGTGAGGTGACGCAGGCCCGCGTCCCACAGCCGCGACGCGAGGACGTCCAACCGTGCGGCGCCCACCTCGGGGTCGCCCTGTCCCTTGATGTAGAGGTTGCCGTCAACCGTGCCGGTCCCATCGACGACGGGGCCGAGCGCCCGCACATCGAACGTCTGGTCGGCGCTGAACCGGTGGAGGAGCGCCATCGAAAGCAGCAGCTTCTCGTTGGACGCCGGCGGCCTCGCGACGTCGGCGCGACGCCGGTACCAGACGGCCCCGTCGTCCCCGACCACCACCGACATCGGGTGACCCGCGACGATCCGCCCGATATGGCGCACCCATCGGGGTTCGGCCTGCGCCGGCCCGGCCGCGACCAGCCCAAGCACGACCACGGCCGCTACGACCAGGAACCTCCGCCGGACCACGGCCGCCCACGATACCCCCGGGATGCCCGCGTCCGCCTCCTCGTGTGGGACGAGGGGTTCCCCGGAAGGGGGGTTCACGGACTAGTTCGTCTTCGCTACCCTCATCCGTCTGGCGTCGGAGGCCTGATCGACGTCCACCTGATCGCCGTCCAGTTGTCGAGGGTCGAGATGCTTAGGGAGGGATGCGCGCGTGCACAAAGGCATCCGTCGTCGGGGACGGACCGCCGTCGCGGCGTGTCTGCTCGCGATCGCTGCAGTCATGACGCCTGCCATCGCCGGCATGCGGACGGCGACCTTTCACCTGACCCCCGAGCTTGCGCTCAAGAAGATCCGAGCGAGTAGGGGACCACAAGAGATCCGGGTGCTGACACTGGCGCCCGGCACGAACGTCCCCGATATCGCCCCCGCGACCCAGCAGTACCCGATGTGGTCGCGCACGAGCACGATGGCGGCCGGCGCGGGGGCGATCGCGGCCATCAACGGCGACTTCGGCGCAGAGGGGGGCCGGCCGAAGCACACCCTCATGATCGACGGTGAGCTCTGGACCACGGGGAAGACCGCCGGCGTCGACGTGGCGTGGTCCGCCGACGGCAAGACCGCGTACGTCGGTCACCCGGAGCTGAAGATCCTCGCGACGGACCAGAGCCAGACGAAGGGGTTCTTCGTGCGGGGGTGGAACGAGGGCACGCCAACCGGGGACGCGATCCAGGGCTACACAGCTCGCGGTGGCACCGTCACGCGCCCGCCGGGCACCGTGAGCCCGCGATCGACCGACCCGCACTACTGCGCGGCGCGGCTGGTGCCCACGTCGGCGATCGGATGGAACGGCAAGAAGCGAACGTCGATCGTTCGGCGGTACGCCGTAGCGGCGCAGCCGGAGCCTTGCCCACAGACCCCGCTCGGGCTCGGCGTCGCCACCGACGCCGTTGTCGTGGCCTCCCGGGAGCACTCGACGCTCGCCCACAAGATCGTCGGCCTGCAGCCCGGCGATACGGTGCGACTGAGCTTCACCTTCGCCGGGTGGCCGGGCGTGACCGATGTGATGGGCGGCTCGGAGCTCCTCGTGCGGAAGGGGGCCGACGTCGCTCCTCGCTACCAACCGGGTGACAACTACGTCTTCAACTACAACCCCCGAACCGCTGTGGGCATCACCGAGGGCTGCTCCGACGTCGACCCCGCGACCACCTGTCGGCTGATCTTCATGACGATCGACGGCCGCCAGACCAACTGGTCCTACGGCGTGCGCTTCCCGTACCTCGCCGACGCGTTGATCCGCGCCGGTGCGTACCGCGCCGTGAACCTCGACGGAGGCGGCTCGACCACGATGTGGGTCAAGAAGCGGAAGACCGCCTATTGCGAATCCGTACCGGCGGTCGGCGGATGCCTGGTGCAGCGCCCGTCCGACTCGACCGGCGAGCGATCCAAGCAGAGCGCGATCGTGGTGTTGCCGTCCGCTGACCCGGGCACCCCAGCCGGTCTCCGATGAACGTGGCGCTGATCAAGGTCGGCGCGGTGCCTCAGCTCGCTCGGAGCCACAGCTGGCCGGTCAGTCCGCCTCGTTGCACGTCGACCCGCCAGCACCCTGCCTGAGGGAAGGTCGTGGTTCCGGTCCACGGCGTCCCTGCGCCGGGCCAGTCGAACGGTGGAAGCCCAGGCCGGAACCCGAGGAGGCGGCGGACGCTGCCGGCCCTGTCGCCGATGCTGATCTGCAATGCGCGGACGCCGCCGACCCGCACGTAGGTGGTGAGCGCCTTGCCCGACTGGATCGTGCGGTGGGTGCCGGCGAACAGGACGACCAGCGGCTCGTGATCGGTGGTGGTGCCGCGCACTTCGATGCCGTGCTTGTCGTCGTGCGCCGGCGAGAGGTTCCGACAGCTGCCCGCGCCGGGGATCGCCGGCGGCGTCGTTGTATGGTGCGTGGTGGCGGGCGGTGAGACGGTGGCCACCTTCGGACCGCCACCACAGGCGCTCAGGGCGAACAAGAGCGCCGCGAGCGCGGCGATCGGAACCCTCGCGGGCGTGATCGGTCGGGGCATCCTCTCCTCTATCGGTCGACCTCCCTCTCGATTGACGGGTCGCCCATGTGCCTTGTCGCCCAGGCATCCTAAGTCGGCCCGGGGTCTGCGTATCAACCGCGTACACTCGCGGCGCCGCGGCCGAGGATCGGCCGGAACATCGAGCAGAGGGGCCCCGTGCCAGACATCGATCGCACCCGTGTCCGCACGTTGATGGACCGCGAACGGCAGACCTTCCGCGAGCGGCACCGCCGGTCGGGCGAGCTCGCCGCCGACGCGAAAGGCTCGCTGCTCTTCGGCGTCCCGATGAACTGGATGACGCGGTGGCCGGGCGACCACCCCGTGTTCGTCGATCACGCGGAGGGCGCACGGTTCTGGGACGTCGACGGCAACGCGTTCGTCGACTTCTGCCTAGGCGACACGGGCGGCATGGCCGGACACGCGCCGAAGGTCAGCGTCGACGCGATCGCGACCCAGGCCGCCAAGGGCATCACGTTGATGTTGCCCACCGAGGACGCCGCGTGGGTCGGCCGCGAGATGACGCGACGGTTCGGCGTGCCCTACTGGAACTTCACGTTGACGGCGACCGACGCGAACCGGTTCGCGATCCGGTGGGCGCGCGAGGTGACCGGCCGTTCCAAGGTGGTCGTGCACAACTGGTGCTACCACGGGTCGGTCGACGAGTCGTTCGCGACGCTGGACGACGCCGGCCGCGTCGTCGCGCGCGACGGGAACGTCGGCAAGCCGGTCGACCTCGACGAGACGACGCTCGTCGTCGAGATCAACGACCTCGACGGGCTCGAGCGAGCGCTCGCGACCGGCGACGCCGCGGTGTGCATGTTCGAGCCCGCGCTCACCAACATCGGGATCGTCCTTCCCGAGCCGGGCTATCACGAGGCGGTGCGCGAGCTCTGCACGAAGTACGGCACGCTGCTCCTCATCGACGAGACCCATACGATCAGCGCGGGTCCCGGCGGCTGCACGAAGGCGTGGGGGCTGCAGCCCGACATCGTGACGATCGGCAAGACGCTCGGCGCCGGGATCCCGAGCGCCGCGTACGGGTTCAGCGAGACGCTGAGTCAGCGCGTCTACGACGCCACCGACTGGAAGAACGCCGACGTCGGCGGCGTCGGGGGAACGCTCGCGGGCAACGCGCTGTCGCTCGCGGCGATGCGTGCGACCCTCGGCGAGGTCATGACCGACGACGCGTTCGAGCGGATGATGGGGCTCGGCGAGCGGTTCGAGGATGGGGTCCGTGGCGTGATCGAGTCCCGAGGCGTGCCGTGGCACGTGGTGCGGCTCGGCTGCCGGGTCGAGTACCTGTTCCGGCCCGACCGCGCTCGCACCGGCACCGAGGCGGCGGCCGGGCAGGACGAGGAGCTCGACCCGCTGATCCATCTGTATCTGTTGAACCGTGGGGTGCTGATGACGCCGTTCCACAACATGGCGTTGATGTCGCCCGTCACGTCCGCGGAGGACGTCGACCGGCACACCGAGGTCTTCGGGCAAGCGGTCGACGAACTGATCGGAGCGTAGGGATGCCGGAGCTGCGATTCGCTTTCGTCACGCTGGACTGCGTCGACATCGACCGGGTGGCGGCGTTCTGGGCAGCGCTGCTCGAAGGCTCGGCGGGCGAGCCGATGGACGACGGCCGATACGTCTTCATCCGTGACCGCGACGACCTGCCCACGTTCTGCCTGCAGCGCGTGGGCGAACCGAAGGCCACGAAGAACCGGATGCACCTGGACTTCGAGGTGGACGACCTCGACGCCACGACGGCTCGGATCGTCGAGCTTGGTGGTTCGTGGCCGGGCGGCGAGCACACGCTCGAGGAGTACCGGTGGCGAACGGTGCAAGACCCCGAGGGCAACGAGTTCGACATCACCACGGTCGGTTGACCGCCGGGCTCAGCGCTCGGCGAACCGCCGCATGAAGTCCGCCAGCCGTTCCACGCCGTCCACCGGCATCGCGTTGTAGATCGACGCACGGATCCCGCCGACGCTGCGGTGGCCGCGGAGCTCGACCATCTCTTCGTCGGCAGCTCCGCTGAGGAAGGCTGCCTCGTCATCGGCGGTCGGGAGCCGGAACGTGACGTTCATCCGGGAGCGGGACGCCGGCTCTGCATGGCCGTGGAACACATCCGGATGTGCATCGATCGCGTCGTAGAGCAGCGCGGACTTCGCCGCGTTGATCTCGTCCATCGCATCGAGCCCTCCGATCTCGTCGCGGAGCCAGCGCGTGACCAGCATGACCACGTAGATCGAGAACACGGGTGGCGTGTTGTACAGCGACCCGTGCTCGGCGTACGTGCGGTAGTCGAGCATCGTCGGCAGCCCGTCGGGGATCCGTTCGAGTACGTCGTCGCGCACGATCACGATCGCGACGCCGGCCGGCCCGGCGTTCTTCTGCGCGCCGGCGAACAGCACGCCATACCGCGCGAGGTCAAGCGGGCGCGAGAGGAAGTCGCTCGATGCGTCGGAGACGAGGACGACCTCGTCGGGCAGCGCGGGCGTCCCCGGATACTCGACGCCCTGGATCGTCTCGTTCGACGTGATCTGCACGTAGTCGGCCGCGGGGTCGACAGAGCCAAGGAGTTCTTCGTCGCTCGGCGTGCGCACGAACGACGACGGCTCGCCGCTCCACGCGATCCGGGCATCTCCGATCGTCGCGGCCTCCGCGGCCGCCCGCGTTCCCCACGAGCCCGTCACGATGTGGTCGGCGCCGCCCTCGCTGAGCAGGTTCATCGGAACCATCGCGAACTGCATCGAGGCGCCGCCCTGGCAGAACAGCACCCGATGGGCGTCGCCGATCCGAAGGAGCGAGCGGAGGTTCGCCTCTGCCTCGGCGATCACGCCCTCGAACCACGCGCCACGGTGCGACACCTCGAGCGCGGACGCGCCGACGCCGGGGAGCGAGGGGAGGTCATCGCGCACCTGCTCGAGGACCGGGAGGGGAAGCACGCCGGGTCCAGCGGAGAAGTTCACGACGCGGTCGGATGCGGGCACGGACCCAGGCTATCGAGCGACCGCGCCGGGCTAGACGCCCGGCTTGTACACCATGAGCCATAGCAGGATGGCCAACCCGGCGACCCCGGTGAACGCGATGACCCGTGGCCGCGGCCCGCGGAGCAGCGTTTCGAGCTCGTCGTCCGACATCGCGTACGAGCCATCTGCCCACCGGGTCGTGCCCTCGCGCACCTTCTTCATGAACGGGCCTGCCAGCGAGCTCATCAGACCGACCGTGATCAGCAGCACGACGATCGCGCCCCAGAGCCACCAGCCGTGCGAGAACCAGTCGCCGTCGATGCCGGCGATCACGCCGAAGAGCACCAGCAGGCCGAGCGAGATGTACATCGGGGTGCTCGCCATCCTCGATTGCTCCGCGCGATCGAAGATCTTGTCGCGGTCGGGGAGCGCCGGCTCGAGCGAGAACATCGCCCACATCTGCACGCCGTGGAACAGCAGGAACAGCGCGACGGCCGTGATGTGAAGGAAGACCCAGAGGTCCGTCATGCGCGCGCGAGGACCCGCGTGAGGCACGTCGGGCCGCCGTCGCCGTTCAGACAGATCTGGTTGCCCGTGTACGTCAGCACCTCGACCCCGGCCGCCTCCATCCGGCTGCGTGTGACGGGGTTCGCGTCGACGGTGATCGCGCGGCGCGGACCGAGCGCGAGCACATTAGGCCCGAGCGATTGGAACTCCTCTTCGGGGACCTCGACCATCCCGATGCCGCGCGCCTCGAGCAGGTGGACGAGACGGACCGGCATCATCGGCAGATAGACGACGGCGAGATCGGCGTCGAGCGGCGAGATGAACGACATCAGGTGCAAGCACTCGCCCGGCCCGTGGAAGTGCGAGAGGTCGAACGTGATGATCTCGACGCCCTGTTCGGCGAGTCTCGGCCGGAGCTGCTCGATGGCCGCTTCGTTCGTGCGGTAGCTGAGTCCCGCGAGCAGTGTGCGGTCGTCGAGGAAGAACATGTCGCCGCCCTCGGCGGTGGCCGGCGCCTCGATCCCGGGCAGGATGGTGCACCCGGCCGCCTCGAGCTCTGCGGCGACCACCGGCGGCTCCTCGCGGCGACCCTCCTTGCCGGGGCGCAGCGGGATCACGCCTGCCTCGGTCACCAGCGTGGGGTCGTACGCGTAGACCGCGTCCGGGTCGCCCGCGACCGGCTCCCTCCCGACGATCACGTCGGGCACCTCGGCGGTGAGCGCCGCCACGAACGCCGCGTGTTCGTCGGCCGCGGTCTGCGGGTCGGGCTCGGCGTGCCACCCGTACGCCTTCCATTGCTCGAAGGCTGCTTCATGGGGCGGGCGGACGTAGATGCGCTGGATGGGGTCGTAGGCGTTCATCGCCGGAGATGCTACCGGCGAGCGCGTTCTAGCGCTTGTGGCGGTGCGCGGCCGAGTTTCCGTGCGGGGCGGAGGCGTGGCCGTTCGCGTGCCCGTTGCCGTGGGTGGTGCTCCCGGCCTGGCTGTGGCTCCCCGAGTTCCCGTGCGTTGCTCCCTGGCCACCGCCGTTGCCGTTCCCGCCGCCGTTGCCGTGGGTCGCGCCGTTGCCTGCGCCGCCGCCGTTCCCGCCGCCTTGGCCGCCGCCGTTGCCGTTGCCGGAACCCTGGCCGTGACTGGAGCCGTGTCCGGGGGGACCGCCGTGCGGGTTGTGGGTGCCGCTGCCTCCGGGCGACGGATCGTTCCACCCCGGGACGCCGGGTTTGCCGGTGCCGTGGGCGCCGGGGAGGTGCGACGAATCCGAGCGCGGTCCGCCGGGGGAGCCGCCGCCGGGGCCGGAGCCTGAGCCGCCGGTGCCGTTCCCCGAGCCGGCGCCGCCTCCGCCGCCGAGCCCGCCGAGGCTTCCCTGCGGCGACGTCGTGCCGCCGCCCGTGGTCGACGTGCCGCCGGTGTCGCCACCGGTCGTGGTCGTGTCGCCACCGGTCGTCGTGCCACCGCCCGTGGTCGCTGTGCCGCCGTCCCCTCCGCCGAGCGTGAACGGTGGCCCGCCGGCGGGCTGGATCGTCACCGGGAAGCGGTCCGCAGCCAGACGGGTGGACGGGTGCGGTCCGAGTGCGATCGCGATCATGAGTGCGCCGGCGGCCGCGGCGCCGCCCAGCGCGATGATCCCGAGCCGCCGGTTCCATGTGGCGCTGAGGACGGCCGGCGGGACCGCTGCTGCAGCCGCCGCCGGAGCCGCGGACGGTTCCTCCTGCTTCGCGGCCGCGAGTCCGATCGGGACGACGGCGGCCGCAGCTGCGTCGTCTTTCTTGGCCGCCCGCTTCGCAGCGGTTGGGCTCGGGTGCAGCCGGTGGCCACGGCGCTGCAGCTCGGTGACGCTCGGCCGGGTCGGAAGGGAGCCGCGAGCGGCCAACATCTCGCGAAGGGTCGCCGGATCCTTCTTGACGCGTTCGATCCACTCCGGCCGGTCGATCGCTGCGAGCCCGCGCAACCCGGCCGCGAGCGCGACCGTGGCGGTGAGCGACGTCGAGACCTCGGATGGGTCGACCCGAACCGCGCCCGCGATGGGCATCACGGCCGCCGGCCACACGACAACCAGCCGCGCGTCGGGCACGATCTCGGCGGCGAGCTCCACTGCGGAGACGCCGATCACGTCGTCGAGCACGACGATGTCGGGCTGCTCGTCGGTCAGGACACGTGCGAGCTGGGACGCGTTCGCCGCTTCACCGACGATGTCGAAGTCGTCGCGTTCGAGCACGCGGCGAAGCGACCCCGCCTTGTCCAGATCCCCCTGCCCGATGACGACGCGAACGTTGCGCTGTCCCATCCCCACTCCCGCTGCCCGGCGTACGACCGGGCGGACGAACTCAGGGTACCCGGGCACCTTGGGCGCATCTACCGCCCTTCGGCTCTGGCCGAGACGGTGGCCCCAGACTTAGGGCGTTAGACTCCGCCACCCATGAGCGAGCTACGGCTCAGCTGGACGGGTGACCGCCTCCAGTTCGTCGGCCGGACGGGGTATGGCGATCTGGTCCCTGTGGGGGGCGACACAGATGGTCCCGGCGCGAGCCCGGCAGATCTGCTCCCGATCTCGCTCGCCGCATGCACGGCCTACGACGTCGTCGTCATCCTGCAGAAACAGCGGCAGGACCTCCGCGGACTCGAGGCGGTGATCACGTCGACGCAGGACGACGATCCGCCGTGGACGTTCCGCGCGATCGACATCGAATGGGTCGTCACCGGCGTCGTCGACCAGCACAAGGCCGAGCGCGCGGTCCAGATCGCCGAGGGGAAGTACTGCGCGGTCGCGGCGACGATCGCGCCGGTGGTCGAGCTGTCTCATCGCGTCCGGATCGAGCCGGCCCGGTGAGGGCCGGGACCTGATGGACGCCGCGGCGCTTCGCGCCCGCGCCCAGTCGCCGTTGATCGCCGACGGCGGGATGGGCACGTCGCTGATCGATACCGGTGTCCCGCTCGACGCCTGCATGGAGGCGCTCAACGAGCGCGAGCCGGACCGGGTCACCTCGATCCATGCCGCGTTCGTCGCAGCCGGCTCGCAGCTGGTGCTGACGAACACCTTCGGGGCGAACCGGTACCGGCTCGAACGGCACGGCCTCGCGGATCGGGTCGAGGGACTGTGCGCCGCAGGCGTCGCCCGGGCCCGTGATGCGGAGCCCGAGCTCGTCGGCGGTTCGCTCGGCCCGCTCGGGGTGCGCCTCCAGCCGTACGGCCGGGTCGATCCGGCGGAGGCGTTCGACGCCTATCGCGAGCAAGCGGCTGCCTTGGCGGAGGCCGGCGCCGACGTCCTCGTGATCGAGACGCAGACCGACGTCCGGGAGCTGGAGCAGGCGGTCGCCGCCGCGCGCGACGCGGCGGCCGGGATCGCGCTGCTGGCGAGCGCGACGTTCACGCGCGATGACCGGACGCTCTTGGGCGACACGCCCGAGGCGATCGCGCGACGGCTCCTCGATCTCGGGGTGGACGCGCTCGGTGTGAACTGCGGGGAAGGCCCCGCGCAGATGCTCCGGGTCATCCGGACGATCGCCCCGCTCGTGGCGCCGACCGGCACGCCGATCATCGCTCGGCCCAACGCCGGTGGGCCGACCGAGGTCGGCGGCCGGTTCCTCTATCCGGCGACGCCCGATTACGTCGGCGAGATCATGCGCGCGCTGTTGGACGAGGGCGTGGCGATCGTCGGCGGGTGCTGCGGCACGGGCCCGGCGCATACGCGAGCGATCGCGGACGCCGTCCGCGATCGCGGGCCCCGCGCTCGGGTCGAGCTCCCCGCGCCCTCGGTGGCGGCCGACACGTCGGCCGCCACCGCCACCCCCCCGACGAGGTTGCAGGCTGCGATCGCGGCCGGCGAGCTCGTCGTCACCGTCGAGATGGAGCCGCCGCGGTCGTTCAACGCCGCGCAGCTCGTCGCGGCGGCCGCGACGCTTCGCGACGCGGGCGCGACCGCGATCGACGTCGCCGACTCGCCGATGGCCAAGATGCGGATGAGCGCGTGGGCCGCCTGCCGGCTCGTCCACGAGCAGGTGGGCATCGAGACGGTGCTCCACTTCCCGACGCGCGGCCGCAACATCGTGCGGCTGCAGGGCGACCTGCTCGGCTCGCATGCATTGGGGATCCGCAACCTGTTCGTCTGCGTCGGCGACCCGGTGACGATCGGCGACTACCCGCACGGTTCCAACGACGTCGACGTGACCGCGACCGGTTTGCTCCAGCTGATCACCGAGCACTTCAACACGGGGATCGACCGCGCCGGGTCGCCGATCGGCGAACCGACGTCGTTCTTCGCCGGGGCGGCGGCCTCGCCATCGGCACCGGACCTGGAGCGCGAGGTCCGGCTGCTCCGGCGCAAGGTGGAGGCGGGGGCGCGGTTCGTCCTCACGCAGCCGGTGTATACGGTCGCGCCTTTGCACGCGCTCCGCGACGCCTATCAGCGCGTGGCCGGCGTGCCGCTCGAGATCCCCGTGGTCGCCGGCCTGTTGCCGCTCGTGTCCGGGCGCCACGCGGCGTTCCTGCACAACGAGGTGCCCGGGATCGATATCCCCGAGCCCGTCCGCGACCGGATGGCGGCCGCCGGCGACGACGCAGATCGCGCCTGGCAGACCGGCCGGGCGATGGGGACCGAGCTCGCCGCCGAGCTTCGCGCCGATGGGGCCGCCGGGATCTACCTGATGCCCCAGTTCGGCCGGTACGACCGTGCGGCCGACATGGTGGAGGCGATCCGAGGGGGATAGCCGTACGGTCGTCCCCCCGGCCTGGTCCAACCGTTACGATGGTGGACCGTACGGGTTCCACGACGAGCGGAACCGCAAGCCACCGACCGAGGCGCCCGAACGTGTCCGAACCCGCCGCAGAGACCCCCACCCCCCAACCGCCCCTCACTGAAGCACCCTCGGTCCTCGAGGCCCTCCTCGCGGAGATCGCGGCAACCGTCCCGGCCGACCGCCAGGACGCGGTCCGGGTCTTCGCCAAGATGTACCTCCGGCGGCTGTCCACCGATGATCTCGAAGGCCTCGGGGTCCAGCAGTTGCTCGGGCGGGTGCGAAGCGCTTTCGCCTTCGTCGACGGCCGAGGCAACCACCCCGCGAGCGTCCGCGTCTTCGTCCCGACGCTCGAGGCCGACGGCTACCTCGTGACCGGAACCGTCGTCGAGACCAGCACCGACGACTCGCCGTTCCTCGTGGACTCGGTCACCGAGGAGCTGAGCGCCCGCGATCTGCACGCGCGGCTGCTGCTGCACCCGATGATCGGCACCGCCCGCGCGGAGGATGGACACCTGGAGCGGGTCCTCGCCGGTCGCGATGCCGCGCACCGCGAGTCGGTGATCCACATCGAGCTCGAACGCCGGCTGAGCGAACAGGACCGCGTCGCCCTCGAGGGCCGGCTCCGCGCGATCCTGCACGACGTCCGTCTGGTGATCCGCGATTTCGAGCCGATGGAGGAGCGCGTTCGGCACATGGGCGAGCTGGCCCGGCAGGCCGCCGTCGCGTACAGCCCTCAGGAGGTCGGCGAGACCGCCGACTTCATCGATTGGCTGCTCCAGCTGAACTTCGTGTTCCTCGGCTACCGCGAGTACCGGCTCGCGGACGGGCCCACCGGCCGGACGATCCAGGCGGTGCCGAGCTCGGGGCTCGGGATCTTGTCCGACGTGTCGACGAGCTCGTTCGCCGACGCGACGCCGCTGGACACGCTCGACCCGGAGATCCGCCGCCGGATCGAGGAGGGCGAGCTGCTCGTCATCACCAAGACCAAGGCCTACGCGACCGTGCACCGCCGCGCGCGGATGGATTACGTCGGGGTGCGGATCGTGGACCCGACCGGTGCGATCGTCGGCGAGGCCCGTTTGGTCGGCCTGTTCACGTCGAAGGCGTACATGGAGCCGGCGGCCAAGACGCCGCTCCTGCACCACAAGCTCGAGCAGATCATCACGGCCGAGGACCTGATCCCCGGCTCGCACGACTACAAAGAGGTGGTCGAGCTCTTCGAGTCGTTCCCGCGCGACGAGCTGTTCCAGGCGACCGGCGAGGAGCTCCGCCGGCTGGTGGTCGGCCTCCTGCAGCTGGAGAAGCACGGCGGCATCCGCGTGCTGGTCCGCAAGGACCTGTACGGACGGCAGGTGTCGGTCGTCGTCGCGTTGCCCCGCGAGAAGTTCAGCGGCGCGCTGCGCAGGCGCCTGCAAGAGATGTTCATGGCGCGGTTCCGCGGCACGTCCGTGGACTACCACCTGTCGCTCGGCGAGACCGAATCGGCGCGGATCTTCTTCACGGTGCACGTCGAGCCCGGCACGCAGATCCCCGAGATCCCGTACGAGGAACTCGAGCTGGAGGTCGAGCAGCTGGCCCGGACCTGGGCCGACGACCTCCTGGACCACCTGATCGAGGCCTTCGGCGCCGAGCGCGGCCCGCTGCTCGCGGCGGAGTACGGCCCGCGCTTCCCCGACTACTACAAGGTGGTCGAGACCGATTGGGAGCAGGTCGCGACCGACGTCTCCATGCTCGACCGGCTGAAGACCGCGACCGACGGGTTCGTGATCGGGATCACGAACGAAGCGATCGGCGAGCGCCTCACCCGGGTCAAGCTCTACAAGACCGGCGGCAAGGTTGACCTGTCCGCGTTCATGCCATTGCTCGAGTCGTTGGGTCTGCGCGCGGTCGAAGAGGTTCCGATCGCGATCCAGGGCGAGGGCAAGGTCTACATCCACGACTTCGGCGTGCTCGACGCGCGCGGCGCGGTGTTGGACCTCGACGCCGAGTCCGATCTGGTCCGCGACTCCCTTTCGGCGATGTGGCGCGGCGAGACCGAGGTCGACTCGCTCAACCGCCTCGTGCTCTTCGCGGGGCTGTCCTGGCATCAGGTGCAGATCTTGCGCGCCTACCGGAAGTACCGGATGCGGGTGTCCACCCGGTTCACCGAGGAATATCGCAACGACGCCCTCGCCGAGAACCCGCACCTCTCGCGGTTGTTGGTCGAGCTGTTCGAGGCGAAGTTCGACCCGGTGCGCGCGGCCGACGACGAGGAGATCCAGGCCTGCCGCCAGCGGATCAAGGACGATCTGCAGAACGTCTCGTCACTGGACCAGGACACGATCATCCGGTCGCTGGCGGGCACGGTCATGGCGACGGTCCGCACGAACGCGTACCTGTCCGACCGGCCGGCGCTCTCCTTCAAGCTCCGCTCGGCCGACGTGCCGGAGATGCCGAAGCCGTTCCCGCTGTACGAGATCTTCGTGTACTCGCCGCAGATGGAGGCGATCCACCTGCGCGGCGGGCTGGTCGCGCGTGGCGGGATCCGCTGGTCGGACCGCAAGGAGGACTACCGGACCGAGGTCCTCGGCCTGATGAAGGCACAGAAGGTGAAGAACGCCGTGATCGTGCCCGACGGATCGAAGGGCGGGTTCATCCTCAAGCGCTCGGTCAGCCGCGACGAGCTCCGGCAAGAGGTCGTGACGCAGTACGTCACGTTCATGCGCGGCCTCCTCGACATCACCGACAACCTGGTGCACGGCCAGGTCGATCATCCCGACGGCGTCCGGGTGCTCGACGGCGACGATCCCTACCTCGTGGTCGCGGCCGACAAGGGCACCGCGACGTTCTCGGACACGGCCAACGGGGTCGCCGAGGAGTACGGCTACTGGCTCGGGGACGCGTTCGCCTCCGGCGGCAGCGCGGGCTACGACCACAAGGCGCTGGGCATCACCGCCCGCGGCGCGTGGGAGTCGGTCAAGCGCCACTTCCGCGAGATCGGGATCGACGTCCTGCGCGACCGCTTCACGTGCGTCGGGATCGGCGACATGTCCGGCGACGTGTTCGGCAACGGCCTGCTCTACTCGGACAAGGTGCAGCTGTTGGCCGCCTTCGACCACCGGAACATCTTCATCGACCCCGATCCCGACCCGGCGACCTCGTTCGCCGAGCGAAAGCGGCTGTTCCTGCTCCCCGCCTCGTCGTGGAACGACTACGACCGCTCGTTGCTGTCGCCCGGCGGCGATGTGATCGACCGGCGCGCGAAGTCGGTCACGCCCTCGAAGGAGGCGCGCGTCGCACTCGGCTTGCCGGATGACTGCCCCGATGAGATGACGCCCGACCAGCTGATCGCGCGGATCCTTCAAGCGCCGGTCGAGCTCCTGTGGAACGGCGGCATCGGCACCTACGTCAAGGCCGCGGTCGAGACGCACGGCGACGTCGGTGACCGCACCAACGATCTGCTGCGGGTCAACGGCGGCGCCGTCCGCGCGAAGGTCGTCGGCGAGGGGGGCAACCTCGGCTTCACGCAGCGCGGCCGGATCGAGTACGCGCGGTCGGGCGGGCGCATCAACACCGACTTCATCGACAACTCGGCCGGCGTGGACACGTCGGACCACGAGGTCAACTGGAAGATCCTGCTCGGGCTCGCGGTCCAGCGCGGCGAGCTCACGCTGGAGGAGCGCAACGAGCTGCTCCAGGACTGCGCACCCGATGTCGTCCAGCACGTCTTGTACGACAACTACCTCCAGGCGCAGATCCTCTCGCAGGAAGAAGAGGTGTCGGCGCAGCGGATCGAGGCGTCCGAAGAGTTGATGCAGCTGCTCGAGGCCGACCACGAGCTCGAACGCGCGGTCGAGTTCCTCCCGTCAACCGACGAGATGGCCGAGCGGCGCGCGGCCGGACAGGGTATGACCCGTCCCGAACTCGCGGTGCTGCTGGCGTATGCGAAGCGCCAGGTCTACGACGAGCTGCTGGAGAGCGACCTGCCCGACAGCGAATACCTCGCGACCGACCTCGCACGCTACTTCCCGCCACGGATCGTCGAGCGGTTCGGCCATCTGATCGGCGACCACCCGCTGAAGCGGCAGATCATCGCGACGATGGCGTCCAACGATGTCGTGAACTCCCAGGGCATCACGTTCGCGTCGCGGATGGGGACCGAGACCGGCGCCTCACCGTCCGACGTCGTGCGCGCATTCCGCATCGCGCGCGACGTGACGGGCGCGACCGCTCGGTGGAGCGACGTCGAGGCGTTGGACGGCCTGATCGATCCCTCGGTGCAGTCCGAACTGCTGAACGGGGTCGACTGGCTCGTCGAGACCACGTCGCGCTGGTATCTGGTGCAGTCCGCGGGACAGCTGCTGATGTCGTCGATCGGCCCGTCGCGCGAGTCGTTCGCCGCCGTGTCTGCGGCGATCAGCCAGATCGGCCCCGACGCGTGGCGCGAAGAGCACGAGCAGGAGGCCCAGCGTCTGGTCGAAGCGGGGGTGCCCGAATCGGTCGCGCACCGGCACGCGTTCCAGCCCGAGCTGGTCCACGCACCGGACATCATCGCGGTCGCGCACGCGACCGGCCGCGCGCCGCTCGAGATCGCGCGCGGGTTCTTCGTGCTCGGCGAGCGACTCGACATCGACTGGCTCGAGCAACAGCTCGAGAAGCTGCCCGCCGCGACCCGCTGGCAGCGATGGGCCCAGCAGTCGATGGAGGACGACCTCTTCGCGCTTCGGCGGACGCTCTGCGAGCGCGTGCTCGAGCTCGCGGGTGGCGCCGGTATCGACGAAGCGATCGAGCGTTTCTTCGAGCATCGCGCGCAGTCGTGTGAGCGCGTGATGCGGTTCCTGCGCGGCTTGAAGATGGAAGGCGTGAGCGACCTGTCGCAGCTGACGGTCGCCGTGCGCCAGCTCCGTTCGATCGCCGGCTAGGCGCTCACGGCCAGCGCGTGATCACGAGGCCGATGGCCAGCGCGACCATCGCGATCCACATCAGACGGAGCGCACCTTCCGGCGCCTCGGTGATCGTGGCTTCGGTGATCGGCTCGGTGACGTCGCCCTCCGCGATCTCACCCGAGACCGACGTCACCTTGCGGCGGATCCGCCGCACCGGTGTGGAGAGCCGGCGCTGCGCCGCCGAGATCAGCGCGCAGCCGGCGCACACGAACAGCGTCGCGACGTTGATCCGTCCCATCTGAGCGAACGCACCGGCGAGCGCGGGGAAGCCGCCCCACATCAGCGCGAACCACAGATCGGAATGGAACGTGCCGCCGAACCATTCGAGGTTGTACGCCGGCACGAGGAACCCGCCGACGCCGATGAAGACGAGTCCCCACCACGAGACCAGCGACGCGCCGTAGATCCCGACTGCAGCAGCGCCGAGCAGCGCGAGGGCCGCGGCGCCGATCAAGATCGCGTCTGGGATATGCGTGCGCAGCGGCCGTCCGCGAAGTTCGTCCAAGGCGTGCGCGGCGATGCCGACCGCGAGGAAGAACGCGAGCAGCGCGAGCCCGAGATACGCGGGGCGGATCACGGGCACGACGCACGCCCCGATCGCCACGAACGACAGATGCCACAACGTGTACGGCGGGTGCAGCAGCGACCAGTAGTCGCGCCAGCCGCCGCCGTCGAGCGCGTAGAACGCCGGACGCTGCGTCACGCGCGCACCGCCCACATGACGACCCCGCCGCCAAGACTCATCCGCCGAACACGGACGGGCTCCAGACCCGCTGCGGCCCAGAGCTGCTGCTGCTCGGCCATCGGGTATCGCCGCCAGAAGTCGTCGATGCTCGGCCCGAGGAAGCGACCGACCTCGCGCCACTCGTGGGAGTCCAGCGCGCCGATCGACGGCATCACCCAGCGTGTGTACCCCCACCACGCGGCGTGCCACACCGGCGACGATGGCACGCCGAACTCAAGGCTCGCGACGACACCGCCCGGCTTCACGACGCGCGCGAGTTCGCGCAGCGTCGCGCCGGGATCGTCGACGTACCGTAGGAGGTACGTCACCGTCAGCGCGTCGAAGCTCGCGTCGGGGAACGGAAGCGCCTCTGCACGACCGAGGACGTTCGCGAACGCCGCGCCGTTCGATCGCGACCGTAGCATCGGTTCGGACCGGTCGAGCCCGACAACACGGCCGATGCCCGCGTCGACGATCTCGCGCGCGACGAGACCCGTTCCCGTCGCGACGTCGAGCACGAGCGGCCGCGTCGGTCCGATCTGCGACACCAGGAAGCGTCGCCACCGCGCATCCTGCCCGAACGACAAGATCGCGCCCATCCGGTCGTAGCCGGGGCCCAGCCCGGAGAACAACCGGCCCGCGTGGCGGGTGCGTTCGCTGGAGGGTGCCGTTCCGGTCTCGCCCATGCGAGCACCGTACGACCCTTGGGGTGGAACGGTCGAGCCCGGCTCAGCCGTAGAAGATCTGGGTGATCCAGTAGTACCCGTGCGAGTACGCGACCCCGATGCCGGTATGGCGATATCGGCGGCCGAGCATGTTCGTCCGGTGTTCGCTGCTGTGGACCCAGCCCTTGAACACCTTCCACACGGACGGGCCCATCCCGATGTTCTCGCCCCAGCAAGACGCGTGATGCCCGCGCAGCTTCGTCCACATGTTCGAGTCGTGGAACAGGGAGCGCGCGTCCTTCATCAGGTTCGAGTGATGTTGCGCGGTGCGATCGATGTCGCGGTTCTCGCGCAGCCGGCGCAACCCGTGATCGACGCGGTAGTGGTTCACGAAGTGCAGAACCTTCTCGCGAGCGCGCGCGGGTCGGAACGCGCCGGCATGCGCGACACCCATGTTCAGGGTGAGTGCGAGCACGGCGATCACCGCGATGAGGAGTGGGGGGGTGCGGAAACGCACTACGACGAACCCTACCGGTCGCGCGCTAGGGGACCCAAGCGAACACGTGTGAAGATGCCGTAGATATGGCCGGGTCGATGTCCACACGTTTTCCCCCATTGCCGCCGGAAACCTTGCGAGCCAAGGTGGCTCACGTGACGATCGCGTCGTGCATGGTCCTGTGCGGCGGGTTGTTCATCGTGTCGTCGTGGGACGACGTGAACTGCGTTGCCGGAGAGATCACGTCTTCCGGACCGTGCGGCGTTGGCCTCACCGCGGGCGGTTCCCTCCTCGTGATCGGGATCTTCCTGTTTCTCATCGGCGCAGTTGTGCTCTTCCGTGCGCTCCGTCGTCCCGTGAGCGAAGAGGCTGCAGATGGATGGCGCGTTGGTGCCGGGTTCGTCGTGATGCTCTGCGGCGCGTTGATGGGATTGCTGATCCCTCGGCAG
>Ga0207693_10000992_pt1 | contig 25471 bp, 25 predicted proteins | sample LARL81metaG_FD_184347 | JGI IMG/M metagenome (GOLD analysis project Ga0207693, IMG submission 184347) | Corn, switchgrass and miscanthus rhizosphere microbial communities from Kellogg Biological Station, Michigan, USA - LAR L8-1 metaG... | ecosystem: Host-associated > Plants > Roots >... | reverse complement strand
CAAAGGTCAGATAACTATCGATCGCCGAGAGGTCCGCTGTTCGCGACAAGCCCGGCCAGGCGAGCACCGCCTTGATTTCGGAGCCGAACAGAAACGCCGTTGCGGTGGGAGCGTAATACAACGGCTTTTTCCCGAGCCGATCGCGCGCCAGAATCAGTTGCCGCGATCGCCGGTCCCAAATCGCGAGAGCGAACATGCCGCGTAGGCGTGAGAAGATTTTAGGTCCCCAGGCCTGCCAGCCATTCACAATGACTTCGGTGTCGCTGCGGCTGCGAAACGGGTAGCCCAGCACCTCGAGCTCCTTCCGGATCTCGGCGAAATTGTAGATCTCGCCGTTGTAGGTGATCCAGGCGGTGCCGTCGGCGCTGGCCATCGGTTGATGCCCAGCCGGCGACAAATCGATGATGGACAGCCGAGCGTGCGCGAGGCCAGCCCGGCCATCGGTCCAGACGCCCTCGTCATCCGGACCGCGATGCCGCAGCGTCGCGATCATCCCCCACAGCCGCACCTCGGCTGCGCCGCGGGCCATCGTGGCGTGGGGTAGGAGGAAGCCGCTGATGCCGCACATCCGTTATTGTCCTGCCGCGTCTGTTCGTTCTATGCCCGGTCGGGCCGTCGGCTGGTGTCCGCCGCGGAATGCACCCGCGCGCGGCGCGATCGGCGATGCTGCATCTCGCGCCGCGATGTCAGTGTAGAGCGCCTCGTAGCGCGCCGCGATGATCCCGAGCTCATAGTCGCGAACGATACGTGCGCGCGCCTCGCTGCCGCGCGAGCGGCGGCCCTCCGCACCGATTGCGACCAGCGCCTGCCAGGCACCCGCCAAGGCCGCTGGGTCGCATCTGGGAACAACGAGCCCGGTGTCACCCAGCAGCTCGCGGACATCGCCACCATCAGTCGCGGCGCAGGGGACCCCGCAGGCCATGGCTTCGCCGAGCACATTCGGAAATCCCTCACCCCAAGCCGAGGACAGCGTCGCGATGTCGAGAGCGGCGTACACGGCTGGCATGTCCGAACGCTCGCCGAGGAGCCTTACACGGTCTGCCAATCCCATCGCCGCCACGGCCTTTGCGAGCGCAGGATTTGTCGGCTCGGTCCCGGGCCCGACCAGGAGAAAGCAGACCTGCGGCCGCTCAGCCTCGATAGCTGCGGCCGCCTGGAGGAAAGTGCCGTGATCCTTCATCGGGTGATAGCGTGCAGGCAGTCCGATGACGATCGCCTCTGCGGGAATTCCGAGTTCCGACCGGAGCCGCTCACGCGTTGCGGCATCGGGAAAAAACTCGGCCGTATCGAAGCCGTTCGGAACATATTCCCAGCGCCGCGGGCGATAGCCGATTCGCTCGTGGAAGCTCAGACCCGCACGTGAATTCACGAAGACTGCGTCGGGTAGCGCCGAGCACCAGCCCAAGATTCGCCGCACTCCGGCAGCAGCCGGCGACAAGGCGATATCCGAGCACCGCAGGTTCCAAACCAGATGAGGCACATTAGCCAGCCGCGTTGCCATCAACCCGAAGAAATCGGCGTGATAGAGCCAAGTCTGCAGGATGTCGGGGTTCAATTCGCGAAGTATGCGGGCAAGCCGCAGGAGGTTGTAGGGGTCCGGCATGCCGTGCCGCATCTCGAGCGACACGACCTCGATGCCGGCTTTGCGAAGAGATGGCCCGAGGGTCCCCGAATCGGTGATGCTGACGACCACCGACCGGAACCGGTCCTGATCGGTACGTCGGACCAGGCGGGAAAGCATCCGCTCCGCGCCTCCGGTCTCGAGGCCGGTGATCAGGTGGACAATGGTGACCATAGCATTCTCGGTTTCCCCCGCGTCATTGGATATTTGACCGGAAGACGGAGCACAAGCGGCATCACGCGGTGGCGATGGTGGTGGAAAAATCGGCGGGACGTGATTGCTGCGAGGATCGAGGTAATGCGGCAGACCTGCGGCGACCCACCGCAGCAGCCTTTGTAGTAGCATCGTCGCTGTCTCGCTGTATCATCGGCGGCTTCTGGGCGTTGGCGAGTTTCCCCTGCAAGCAGTTCAAACGAGCCCGACTGACGTGCTTCCCCAGCCGGCCGGAATGGCGCGGGGCGTTCTGCCGACCGCGTCCTGTGGCTACCTCCGCGGACACCTTCGGCGCCCCGAGGTGAATCTCCGGCTGCGTGATTCGCTGCAGCCGGCGATCGACGCGGATGTCGCTAATGCACTCCAGGTCGGCCAAGCCTATCTGAGTTTTTTGCCGCAGAAGATATCGGGGTGATGCGTTTCGAGGCCGACATGTTCGCTGACGAGGAATATCTCGGCGAATTCGAGCTGCGGCCGCGCCGGTCTGCGTCACGTTACCGGGATATGCCGCTTGCGGAACTGCGTACGCTTGATGGACTCTTTCGCATTCGTCGCCGTCCGTCGCGTTCGGCCGCCGGGAATTGAGGCACGATGACCTCGACACTGGCGGTCTTCCTCGATCCGCGGCGGCACCACCATGCGTTTCTGTTTTTCGCTGATCTCGCGCGCCGCTATCGCTCGCTGATCTGGGAATTGACGAAACGCGAGATTGCGGAACGCTATGTCGGTCAAGCGCTCGGCACGGCCTGGGCCATTGGCCACCCGTTAATCGCAATCGGGGTATACATATTCGTTTTCGCCTACGTATTCGGAATGCGAATGGGCGGAGACTCGGAAACATCGCTGGACTATACCGCCTATTTACTGAGCGGGCTGATCCCCTGGCTTACTTTTGCTGATATTCTGAACAGGTCGTGCAACAGCGTCACTGCCAGCGCGGGTTTGGTGAAGCAGATCCTATTTCCCGTCGAGATACTCCCGATCAAAACGGTCACCGCGGCACTGGTCAACCAGCTCGTGGCTACCGTTGGTCTTCTCGTCTATATCGTGGCGGTCCACGGTTTTATGCGGCCGTTGTCTCTTGTTTTGCCGGGAATCTTTGCGATCGAGGTAATCGGATTGATCGGACTCGCCTATGCGTTGTCTTCATTAACTGTATATTTCCGTGACCTCAAAGATATAATTTTGGTTTTCACCAGTATAGGTATGTATTTATCCCCAATTTTGTTCAGCGAAGCGTCGATACCCCGAACATTTTACGTTGTCATGCTTTTGAACCCGTTTAGCTACATCGCTTGGGTTTATCAGGACGCAGTTTTCTATGGGCGAATCTTGCACCCCTGGGCTTGGCTCGTCTTTACGATACTCAATCTGGCATTTTTGTCGCTCGGTTTTCGGCTGTTTCGGGTCCTGCGGCCGAGCTTTGGGGACGTTCTGTGAACACCGACGCGGGCGATGCGATGGTGGTGCGGGCAAGCGGCTTGTCGAAGGTATTCGCGATCTATAACAAGCCGCAAGATGTACTTGCGCGTCTATTCTCTCGGCGGGTCCCGCCGCAGCAATTCTGGGCGTTGCGAGACGTCTCGTTGGAGCTTCGCCGTGGCGAGGTGCTCGGGCTGGTCGGTCGGAATGGGGCCGGCAAGAGCACCTTGCTCAAGATCCTGGCCGGCACCCTGACCCCGAGCGGCGGAACCATTGAAGTCTCCGGCCGCGTCAGCGCTATCCTCGAACTTGGGACCGGGTTTCATCCCGATTTCAGTGGCCGCGAGAACATCTATTTGGGTGGGCTTTGCCTCGGCATGACGCGAGCCGAGATCGATGGGCGGATCGACGAGATCATCGATTTCAGCGAGCTGCGCGACGTCATCGACCAGCCGTTCAAGACATATTCGACGGGGATGCAGGCGCGCCTCACCTTCAGCACCGTGACCACCGCCGATCCCGATCTTCTCATCGTCGATGAAGCCCTTTCCGTCGGCGACGCCCGTTTTCAGCTCAAATCATTCGGAAGATTTGAGGAGTTCAGGCGCCGGGGAAAATCGATTATCTTGGTCAGTCACAACATGAATACGATAACCGGGTTTTGCGACCGCGCAATTCTACTAGAAAAGGGGCGGCTGCTGCTGGATGCAAAACCGGTCGCCGTCTCCACATTCTATCACCGGCTGCTTTTTGGAGAGGGCAGCGAGGCTGCTTTTGCAGACCAAGATTTACCGCCGCCGATCAGCGGCAAAGCAGGCGCCGGTCCGGCAACCGCGTCGCCGGAGATTCCAAATGCAGACATTTTGGCCGAGGAGATCGATGAATTGGACGGTGCCGAGTGCGTGCCTGATCCCAGCGAATACCGCTTCGGGACGAATGCAGCCGAGATTTACGATTTCGGTATTCTGGATGCGCAAGGCCGGCGCTCGACTTTGCTCGTATCGGGACAGCCCTATCGCTGCTTTATGCGTATCATAGCGCGTCGGCCAGTCGACAACTCATGTGGCGGGTTTGTCGTGCGGTCGATCAAGGGGGTCGACCTGTTCGGCACCGATACCACCCGCATTGACGGTTTTCCCGATTTGCCGCTCGCGCAGACCGGTGATGTCGTCGAGCTCGCCGCCGACATCACGATTTGGCTGGGACCAGGGGACTATTTCATGACGTTTGCGCTTGCCGATCGCAGCGGCCTCAAGCTCGACTGCCGGTTCGACGCCCTCCATTTCACGGTCATCGGCGCGCCGAATATCCACACCACCTCTGTCGTCAATCTGTGCCCTTCGTTCCGAATGCGGTCGCTGCCGCGTCACAGCGCGCCGAGCGATCCTGTTGCGGCGGACCATGCCGCGTAGGCTTATGAGAATGACAATGACCGATACCGCAACCGACGCGCCGCGATTTGCCTTCGGTAAAAACTGGGAGAACTTTGTCGACAAGCACCTTACCGAAGAGCGCGTCCGCATCGCCCAAGAGCACTTGCTGCGATTCCTGAAGTTGCCCGATCTCACCGGAAAGCGAATGCTGGATATCGGCTGCGGCTCGGGGTTGCATTCGCTCGCGGCGTTGCGCGCCAATGTCAGGGAACTTGTCAGCTTTGATTACGACGCGAATTCAGTGGCGACGACGCGTAAGCTGCGCGATCTATCCGGGCGTCCCGCGCACTGGCGCATCGCCCAAGGGTCGGTCCTCGACAAAGCCTATATGGACAGTCTCGGCAGCTTCGATATCGTCTATTCGTGGGGTGTTCTGCACCACACCGGTGATCAGTGGACGGCGCTTCGCTACGCCGCCGACCGCATTTCGCCGGGCGGGGTATTTTACGTCGCGCTCTACACGTCGGATGTTTTCGTCGATCCGCCCGCCGAGTTCTGGCTCGATGTGAAGCGCCGCTACAATCGCGGCGGCTGGCCCGCTAAACGTAATATAGAAGCTTGGTATATTGGTCGTCAGTTTCTCGGCATGCTGCGAAATCGCCAGAACCCGTTCGCCTATGTCTGGGGTTACAAGCGCTCGCGCGGCATGTCCTATTACACCGACGTCAAGGACTGGGTCGGCGGTTGGCCGATGGAGTTCTCCTCTATTCACGAGGTCAAGGATTTCGCGCGCGACCAGCTCGACCTAGAGCTGATCAATATAACGACTGGCGAGGCCAATACCGAATACCTGTTCAGCCGCGCAATGCGAAATACAGCAGTTTGAGCGCGGTTGAGCGACTCTATCCGGGGGAGGGATAACCGATGTTCCCGGGGCTCGGCAGGCTGCGGCAGATCCTGCCCCTGCACATCGGCCGCCGGCCGGCGGCGGAAATTGACGATTTGGCGCAGCTCTACAGGCGGGCGCCGGGGGCCCAGCACCGAGCCGCTCCTTTGGATGCCGATGTTACCTATGCGATCGATCTCGCGCGCTATTATCCGCGCCGATTACAGGAATTGGGGATCGCACTCGAAGGCGCTCACATTCTCGAATTGGGTCCGGGCAAGAACTTCGGCCTCGCCCTGATTTTAGCCGGCTATGGTGCTCGCGTCAGAGTGGCCGACCGGTTTCTCTGTCCATGGGACGAAAGCTACCATCCGCATTTCTATGCATTGCTCAGAGATCGATGGGAGGGACCGAAGAGCGGCTTGATTTCGGCGCTGAGCGGGGCCCGCCACTCGGCGGTAACCGCCCTCGATACCAGTGCCCGTGCGCTGTCGAGTATAACGGCCGGAAGCGTCGATGCGGTCATTTCGCATGCCGTGCTGGAGCACGTCGTCGAAGTCGAAGAGACTTGCCGTGAGCTGGCGCAGGTTACGCGGCCTCGCGGTATTCACATTCACCAGATCGATTATCGCGACCACCGCGACCAGACTCGGCCCCTCGACCACCTGCTGATCCCGGAAGCAGAATTCATGGCCAAACTGGCGAGCGTCTATTGGAATACCGGGAACCGCTACCGCCACAGTGAATTCTGCGCGCTGTTCGATTCGGTTGGGTTCGATCTGATCGATACCTTGATTGATCCGGATACCGAGCGCCCGCTCGCATCCGAGCTGCCGCGTTTCATTCCGCTGCTGCGCGCCTCGCAATCGCGTTATCGCGACTGGCCCGAGGAAAAATTGGGACCGCTCGGGGCGAGATTGACGTTGCGCAAGCGTGCGTGAACGGTATCGGCTAAACGGGGCTACTGGCCTTTGGACGCAGCACATAGGAGCGAAAATTCCGCCGCGGATCTGTATTGTCCGAGGTTGCCCAGTAGATCGACCGGCCGGCGATCAAGAAACGCCCCTGCCCCGCCGCGCGAATCTCCTCCGGCGAGGCTCCGCCAGGCCCGAGCAGCCGATCGTCCTCCCACAAATCGAACTGCGCCGGCACGATCCCGGGAGGCAGACGGTTCGAGTAGTAGCTATGGCCGTCACCCTTGCCGATGCGCTCGATGCGAAAATCGCCCCCGGCGATGAACTCTAACGATTCCTCGGAAGGGGCGGCGTTTGCGTCATAGTTGACCGCGCGGCGGTCGCCGGCCGTCTTGGGCGCAAAGAACTTCATGCATCCCTCGCAATCGGGCAAGGGATAGGGACCCGTTGCGCCGCGTCGCAGCGAGCGCCGAATGCGCTGGTAGCTCTCACCAAACCAGGCGTCGGCGAACGACTCGACAGAAGTCGCGTAACCGACTGGAGATTCCTGCGACCGGCAGCAGGCCGCGAGCTGCCCATCCAACCCGATTTCGGCATAGCTATTGGGCGCGGTGCAGGTGAAGTAGCGATCAGCGCCCGGTTGATCTGGGTCGATCGGATAATTTAATGGCGCGTAGACGGCCCTGAAGGCATGCTTGCCGCTGGCAAATAAACTCTTGCGTAGCTTGGGTTCGATCGAGTTCAAGCACAGGCCTTCGAAATAAACCCGCACTCGATTCTCATTGCGCGCCGTCCACGCGGCGAGGTGTTCGCGCATCCGGTCGGTTTCGGCCTCCGACGGGCGCTCCTCGAATGAATCCTGTATGGGCGAATAGCGATGATAAACCACAGTGTCGACGTCGTGCTCGGCCGCCCAATCAAGCACTCCGATCGCCTCGCCGATAGTGCGGCGTGTGACGGTTGGATAGATCCCGACCGATAGCTTTTGTGGATCGCGCGCAGCGAGAAACCGCTTCAATCCAGGTTCCGCCCTGGCCCATACCCCGCCGCGCCGTACCTCGTCGAATTTGGGCCCGACGGCGTCGAGCGACAGGTTCACCTCGCCATGCTGCAGCAGTAGCAGATCGATGATCCGATCGGTAAACAAGGTGCCGTTGGTTTGTACCTTCAGCTCGCATCCATGTTGCGCAATTAACCCGAGCACTGCGGTTATTTCGGGATAGAGCAGCGGGTCGCCTTGGCTATTGAGCTCCACGGTGACAAGAAATGGGAAAAGGGTCTCCGCCACCGCCTCGACCGTCTGAAAGCTCATGTGACGCCGTCGGGTCTCGGCTTGGTCGAGATCTTTTTGGCTGCCGCAGATCTCACATCTGAGATTGCATTTGTTGGTCAGAGCCAGATTGGCGGTGATCGGCGGCGGAACCGTGCTGCCGCCGCGCTCCCGATAGTAATCGCCGTGCGGATGAAGGTGCCATAGATCGCAAGGGTCGGTTGCGAGGCTTTGGAGCTCACGGACGGAATAACCATATCGCAAAGACCGCTTGTGGGAATTGCCCCTCGTATAGATGACTGAGAAATTGCTCGGGAGAAGCATGTCGTTTTTGGCGGAATGCCACGCCCGCCACAAATCGTAGCATTCCGGGACCCGGGCGGCCCTCAGCAATTTGAACGCCATTTTCCTGATCATCGCTTGCGCCCCAGTACGTGGTAGGCACAGATGTTGGACTCGTGTCGATTGAGCGTGACCGTCTCGGCGAAGCCGAAGTCGCTGAACCAATTGTGAATGGTTTCTTCCTCGACTGTCCAATTGTAGAAGGTGTTCAGCATGTCGAGAAGATTGATGGCGTTTTCCGGAGAATCGGAGATCTTGTAGGCGTAGTCGAGCTTTTGTTCAGGCGTGCTGAGGTGCTGATGGTAAAATTGCCGATTGCTGACCACAAATTCGGAATTGTGGTAGGTAGGCGCATAAACCATGACGTAGAGTTCCCCGCCCGGCTTCACGGTCTTGGCGGCGTTCGCAAAGGCCAGTCTCGGATCGTGGGTGCACATTAGCACCCCCCAGCAAAGCGTGAAGTCGAATGCCTCGTGCAGGTCGGGTCGTTTTGGCAAGACCCCAAACAGGTCCAGTTCCTCTACATCCCTGTTGAAGCGGGAGGTCGACAGCAAGGCATGGCGTGAGACATCGGTCGATTTGACCGAAGCGCCGAGCGCCAGGAGTGTTCGAGTCCACCGGCCGGGACCGCAGCCGAGGTCGAGGCAGCGTTTGCCGCGGAAATGGTCGATCGGAAATTTCGGCTCCAGATATAGCCTGCCGCCGACGTCGCGCCGACCCTCTGCTTCTGCCCTGCGCCGCCACCGTGACACCACCCCGTGGAGCAGCCCGAATCGCTTTTTCGAAAGGTACTCGGTCACACCGGTCAGCTCGAAGATACGATCGTCAATATAGCCGTCAGCCGTCTCGACACCGGTATGCTTGTAAAACCCGGTCCGCTTTTCCAAGAAATAGCGCCACTGGTCGTCGAATTGGTCGCTATACCGAGCTGGTTGATACTCGCCGCTATACGCGTCTTTCCAGATGAAGCGGCGTTGATCGAAATGCGGGTTTACGAGCCGCGCGGTCGGCCGGACGACGGAATCGGAAGCGGTCATCGGCCGGGCGAGCCATTTGGCGTCGGTCGCTGCGCTGTCGCCATGATTTTCAAGGCTGCAGCGGCGCGCCGCGAATCTCGTTCACAAGTTCTCATGCAGTCCAAACTCGGTGGGTTTTGACGAGGCGGCTGGATACTGCTACCAAATCCCGCCTCGATAAAGCGCAAGAAATCAGCGGAACCCGTCAATGCTGAAGCCTGTGCGGTGGACCCCGGATTTGGTGAGCCATTTTTGGGACGCACTGACCGAAACCAAGCTGCTCGATATCGGCTTTTCGAAGCTGGCTGGCAGGTACTTGTTCGAAGCCGTCAAGTGGCATTTGACGCCAGGCGCGCGGCATCTCGATTTTGGAGCCGGTGACGGGGATTTTGTCGAGGTTTTGGCGGCGAGCGGCCGCCCTGCGGCCGCTTTCGAGAACTCGGAGAGGCGGCGGCGAGCGATATTGGATCGATTAGGGGGGAAAGCAGGATTTCTCGGCGCCATCGGCCCGGATGCGCGCGCATCGTTCGATGCCGTATTCATGATAGAGGTGATCGAACACATTCTCGACGACCAGATTGCGTCGACCCTCGAACTCGTCGGCCGCTTTCTCGATCCTTCGGGAAGGCTGGTCGTCACCACCCCCAACAGTGAGAACCTCGACTACGCGATGTGCGTGTGTCCGACCGACGGGAGCGTGTTTCATCGTTGGCAGCACGTCAGGTCATTTTCCGCAGAGTCATTGACGGCCCTGCTGGGCAAATACGGGTTCGAACCCGTCGTCGTTCATCGATTGGAGTTGTCGGATCGGATTTTCGGAGAGAGCGGAGCCGATCTCTTGCGAGACCCGTTTTGGGCGCATTTGTTCGAGACCGAACGCCCGCTCTCGGTCGGGACCGGTGAAAATCTCGTATGGATCGGCGGCCACGCCGCTAACGTGCGGCGCGCCGGCCGCGGGGCCGCCTCGGCCCTTTCCGAGCCCGTCCTCGCTTTGGATGCCCGCATCGCATTGGAGCCGAGATCGCCTTGGCTGGCCGGCCCTGCCCCGGACGAGAAGAATGGTGCCGTCGAGGCCGAACACGTCGTGGCGCCGAGCGAGATGCGCCATGTGGAGGGGCACTGCTGGTCTGCCCAAGTCGGCACAATGTTCGGAATGGGCGATTGGGCTGGGGAAAAACTGCGGTCGAGGCTGAAGCTGCGCGAAGAGGGGTTGGAGCTCGGCCCGAGTCACAGCGATTTGGCGGCGATAGCTAAAGGGGGCCATGGCCGATTCGCCCATCATGGCCGCAACCTCTTTTTCGCGTCGTCGGACAATACGCCGCCCGACCGTAATGGGCGGCGCTATATGGTCGGCGGTCCGTCTCCTGTCAGCTCGGTCGCGAGCTCAGATGCACCGCTGCTCGAATGCCGTCTCAACCCAGAGACGATCGTCGAGCACGGCGGCTTTTCCTGGGCAGTGAAGACCGCCGATTTATTTGCGGAGGGCGATACGGTCGAGCACCCGCACCGGTCTCGTCTGCTCTTGTTCGAGAGCGGCGTCCCGCTCGGGCCCGCGCACAGCGATCATGTATCGATCCGGGAGTTGGGAGGCGGCCGTTTTTCGCATTGGGGCGAATGGCTTTATTTCTCATCATCCGAAAACCTGCCGCCGAACCGAAATGCGTGTTCCTACATGTTGCGCGGCCAGGCGGCGCCGCAATCGGGCGGCAATCTGTGGCTCGCAATTGGCGGACCGCACCGGTTGGGCTGGGTACGACGGCTCGATCAGGTATAAATCGGCTCGCGCCCAGAGTAGTTATCCTTGCCTGATGACAAAGGCTAAGCGGGGGAATGACGGTTTATGTCAGTTTTTTCGAAATCGCGACTTTTCCCGCACCCTGCTAAACAGATCGCCGATGCCGCAGCCGCCGCCGCCGAGGAGGCTGCAGCCGCCGCTGCCGAGGAGGCTGCAGTCGCCGCTGCCGAGCAGGCCGCCGCCGTAGCAGCAGCCGAGGAAGCTGCAGCCGCCGCTGCCGAGCAGGCTGCAGCCGCCGCCAGGGAGGCAGCAGCCGAGGAAGCCGCAACTTATGCCAACGCCGTCGCTAATGACTACTCCGCGGCGCTACGTGAGCGGGACATTAAATTCGAGGGATACTCTTTATTGGAGATCGGTCCCGGCCGCAATCTTCTTCACGCCTTTGCGCTGAAAGCGTTGGGTCTTGATATCGGCATCGCTGATAGATTTTTGGCCACCTGGGAGGATTTCGACGAGCGCGCCGCGACACTGTTCTTCGAGCGATTGTGGCCGGATTCTCGCCAGACCATCATCGATGCGATGAGCGCCGGCGGATATCCTTTCCGCATGTACGCGGAACCGGCTGAAGACATGCGAAGTATCGACGCCAGCTCTTTTGATGCGGTCTTCTCCAATGCCACCTTGGAGCATTTTTATGATTTGCCTGCGGTCGCGCGTGAATTATATCGAGTGACAAAATTGAACGGGTTGAGCCGGCACCAAATCGACTTCCGAGACCATAGAGACTTCAGCCGTCCCCTCGAATTCCTGCTCGACGATGACGATGGCTTCGCGCTCGCGCTTAAGGGGAACCGCTGGATGCAGGGCAACCGGCTACGGCCAAGCGAGGTCATCAGGGTCTTTTACGAAGCCGGGTTCCAGCTTCTCGAAATCCAGCCGAATACCACAGCCGAGATGGCGTACTTGGCGGATTTCGTTCCAAGACTCAGAGCAGCGAACTACACCCGATATGCTGGATGGCCGGTCGGCGATCTGATCACCACAGGCGCGCGGTTCATCTGGCGACGCCCCCTTTAGTCTTCTAACGGACGGTACGTGGGCTGGGTGCGGCGGCTCGATCAGGTGTAAATCGGCTCGCGCCCAGGATGGCTATCCTTGGATGATGACAAAGGCTTGGCCGGTCGGCAGGTCGATAATCGGCTCGGGCTTGTCGGTAAAGAATTCGTCGATGGCCTGCCGCGCGCCGGGGCAGGTGGCAAACCCGTAATCGTCGAACAGCATCAGGCCCCCCGAATTCATCCGAGGATAGAAGAATGTGACGCTGTCCAAGGTCGGTTGATGCAAGTCGACATCGACGTGGAGAAAGCTGAACCACCGGTCGGCTACTTCGCAAAACCGTTCGGGTATCCAGCCGCGCCAGTAACGCAGATTGTCCAGCTCTTTCAGCCTCTCGCGAACCCGGTCCTCGGGCACGCTCATCACGCCGCGCTTCCAATAGGTGCCATCGATGGCCTCCGGCTGCGAGAGGCCCTCGAACGAATCGAACACATGATGCAGCCGCCCGCGGAGCGCAGCGTGTCGCCCGATCAGGTACGAGCCCGCGCCTTCGTATACCCCGCATTCGGCCGTATCGCCGGGCACACGCTGGCAAAGCTTAAGGATCTCCTGCAGCAAGTATTTCCGATCATAGCTGTGGAAATTGTACGTCGATACATAATCGCGATAGAATCGAGCAAACTCCGGGTCTTTCAGATAAATCCGCGCGAATTCGCTGAACCGATATTCCGGGTACACCATGCCGGCTAGTGCTTCGGCCAGATCGAAACGCTGCTGCTCGTTCAGCTCCAGGTCGGCCTCCTGCCACATCGCCCGGCAGCGGGCGACGAACTCATCGGTCCCCATGATCGGTCTAGTCCTCGTATGATGAAGTTAGATGCTAATACTCAATCCGGGTAATTGCGGTGACGCCAATCCTCTTTGCCGCAGGCCTCGCACACCCAGGTTTCTCGTCGCCAACTGCCTCGTCCCGACCCGATGAGCCCGCTCGCCTTCTTGAGGCGCAAGGTCCGTTCGCCGCAATAAAGGCAGGCCTCGCCGGGACACTTTTGCAGCGCGGCCTCCAGCGCCGTTATGCGTTTTCGAAGCTCGCTTCCCAACTCTGCGAAGCGCTCTCCGAGAACGGCTTCGAACCGCGCTATCCGTTGCTCGAGCTCCGCGATTTTGTCCATCTTTCGTCGCTCATGCGCACGTAGCCGTTCGATCGGCGAGGTTAGCGATTGCAGGAGTTTCGCGGCGATTCTTCGTACCCCAAAAGACCCCAACAAGCCGGCCCCCCAGACGTATCGCTGCCGTATGACCCAGACCTCCAACCCTTGCGGTGCTGTCGATTTGGCGCTAGAGCCCTGCGCCGCGGGGATTTCATGGATTCGATACCTGGGCGGAACTCGACGCTATCATGATCTGAATGACCGACGACAACACTGAATTGGCCAGCATTTCCGAGCGCCCATTCGTGATCGGGGCACCGCCGCACGCCGCCCGCAACAGATCCACCTTGGAGCGCGTCTGGCTAGCGTGCATCGACCAGCGCGAATCGCTGTACGCCTCGCTGCATATATTGAGGACCGTGGGCGGGATGGCTTGGCGAAGGGAGATCGCGCGTCGCCGGATCTTGGGTTGGGCGCGCGCCTTTTTTGGAGCGTGGTATTCGCGAAAGCTGCGACGAATCGTACCGGATTCGGGTTTTGGTTTTCGCGCGCCGGGTCCACAGCGGATGATTTCGGATCAGGAAGGCTCATCGATGCTGATCCTGCTCGAAGACGACTTGCCGCTCGCCGCCCCGCATACCGCTCACGACGAAATCCGTCGCCTTGGCCGCGGCCGCTACTCGCATTGGGGTCGATGCATCTATTTTTCAACCAGCGACAACACCGATCCGCGGAATAACGGCCGAGTCTACAAACTGGCGCAGCGAATGTGAGGGCGGCCATTGGCGCCTGAGGGACTATAGAGCGCGATCGTTTCGTCGAGCATCCGGTCCATGTTGAAGCGATGGCGGACGAAAGCGGGGCCGGCGCTAGCAGCGCGCGCTCGAAAATCCTGATCGGCCAAGATGCGGCACGCGAGCGTGGCGATCGCGTCGGCATCGTCGTTCGGACCAAGGAACCCGGTCCGACCGTCGAGAATGGCCTCGCGCGCGCCGCCGACATCGGTCGTCACGATCGGGGTTCCAACCCATTGCGCTTCGAGCAGCACGTTCGGAAGCCCCTCCCCTGCCGATGTCAGGAGAAAGAGGTCGAACATCGAAATCGCCGAGAGAATGTCGTCCCGCACACCCGGCAACAGCAGCCGGTCGCGCAAGCCGAGGCGACGGGCCGCTTCGATCATTCTCGAGCGCATCGAGCCCTGGCCGAACAGTACAAAGCGGGCGTCTGGGAAGCGGCGGGCGATGATCGCTGCGGCCTCCAGCCAGAACAGCGGGCGTTTCTCTTCCTCAAACCGGAAGGCGGACCCGACGAGCGGCGCTGCGGGAGGTATGCGCAGCTCCCGTCGCAAGGCGACGATTTCTGCGGCCGGGCTGCGCCGCCGATCGCCGAAATCGACTGCATTGTGGATAACCCGGATGCGTTCCGGGTCGAGGCCGAGCCAGCGGGCGTAGTCATTGGCCCCGGCTCGGCTGTTGTTGACGAATACGACGTTCGGGAGTTCGCACAGCGCCGAATAGGCAGGGTCCATATAGGGCTGGTAGAGATTGAAATGTGTCGGGTTCAGATTGCGGCCGGAGATCAGGATTCTTGGAACCCCGGCAAGCGCCGCCGCGATCCCGGCGCGCGTGTTGCTCCAGTCGAGCCAGGCGTGGACGACTTCCGGCTGGCGCAGCCGGAACTCGCGGTAGAGTGCAACGATGTCGGCAAGCAGCTCGGCTGGCAGGCGATGCACAAACTCGCGGAGAGTCCAGGTGGCGTCATCCGGTTCGAGGTCGTCGAGCGTCGCTTTCCCGATCGTTTCGACGCGGATCCCGGCGTCGCGCAACATCGGGAGATAAAAGTCGAACTTCTCGGGCCGCGCTGGCTCGAGCGTATCGCACAGCAGCTGAATGTCGTGAAACCCGCGCCGCTCCAGCCCGGTCATCGTGTAGACGACTTGCCGCTCCGCGCCGCCGGGGGACAGATTGCCGCAAACCAAGATGATGCGTCCGGGTTGAGCACCCTTGCTCGACCGGGACCCGCTCAGGATTGATCGGAACAACCTTACGTCGCAAGGTGCGACGCCCTCCATAACCGCACCCCCGCGCAGCGCGGCGATGGGAAAGGGGATCCAGCGCCGTCCCGCCTTGAGAGCGATCGCCCGAGTTCCCCGGCGCAACGCCTCCTTGACCATCTCCGAAGTCAATCGGCGGTACGGGCCGAGGAAGTAGACGACATTGGGGCCCTCGGGCAACCACCACAGCCCGTCTTTTCCGAAAGAGCCAACGGCCCGCGGGTCGGCGTTCCGAATCGCGGCCGACGTAAATGGCAAGACAAGGCCGGAAACGCTGCTCGATTGCAGCAGCAACCGCGCCTCGTCGGAACCAAGCTCGAACGGGATGGCAAGGATGATCGACAGAACGCCGTTGCGATGGGCGTCGCGGATCGCGGATTCCGCGAGGCGGATGACCGTTGCCGACGATGATTGCTGCCTCGCACCCCGCCTCACAGCGATCGCCTCACTCGTCTTCATAACTCTCTTTGCTCTGTGACCAATGATGCTGCCGTAAGGCGGAGAGTTCGGTAACGTCCAGAATTTGGTGTCGGGCAAGGAGCAGGGCGCCCTCTTCCAGGACGTCGCGTTGCGCTCTGAGGAGCTCCACGGCGCGGCTGAAGGCACGGTCGATCAGCGATCGAACGACGCAGTCGATTTCCCGCGCCGTCTCCTCGCTGCATCTGGGCTCGTCATAATTTACCTGGCCGAGTTCCGCCGTCATGCCATAGCGGGCGGTAATCTCCCGCGCGATCACCGTTGCGCTTTGCAGGTCGATAGTTCCAAACGTCGAGAACTCCCCGAAAATGAGGTGCTCGGACGCTCGCCCGGCGAGCAGCATCGCCATTTCATTTTCGAGTTCTTGGTGCGCCAACAGCACGCGGGACTCGGTCCGCCGGTGCATCGAGCAGCTGACCTTCGCGGCATTGCGCAGGACCGCCGAAAGTCGGTGAACAGGGCTCCAGCCCGGCAAAGACAGCCCGAGGAGCGCATGGCCGACCTCATGGTAAGCCAAGACCTCTTGCTCATGCGCATTCAGGATTAGGGTCCTCGTCCCGACCCCAACGAGGATGCGCTCGACGGATCCGGAAAAGTCGGAGGCGGTTACCGCGTCGGCGCCACGCCGAGTGGCGAGCAGCGCGGCCTTGTTGACGAGCCTTGCGAGATCGGCGCCGGTGAATTCTGGAGTCGACGCCGCCAGGGCGGTCAGATCGACATCCTCGGACATGCGGATGTTTCGGGTATGCAGATGAAGAATTCGGATGCGCGCCGCCTCGTCCGGGCACGGTACGGACACCGGCTCGAAGCGCCCGGCGCGGAGCAGCGCAGGATCGAGTATTTCGGGACGGTTGGTAGCAGCGAGAACCGCCACTCCTGCGCCGCTGTCGAGCCGGTCGAGCTCGATCAACAGCCGGTTCACCACTCCGGAGGAGAAGCTACCCTCACCCACCAAGCCCGGCGGGCTTGGTCCCTCCTCTCCTGCGGTGCGGGAGAGGAGCTTTGTCCCGAATGCGTCGTAGCCCCTCTCCCGCACCGCGGGAGAGGGTGCCGAGCGCAGCGAGCCCGGTGAGGGTCTTGCCGCGGCTCGCCCGATGAGACTGCCGATGGCATCCAGGTCGTCGATGAAGAGAATCGTGGGCGACTGGCGCCGAGCTTGCTGGAACAGATCGCCCACCGCCGACGCCCCACCCTCGACCAATTCGGCGGCGTCGATCGCCAAGAACGGGACCTTGGCCTCGCCGGCCGTAGCGCGAGCGAGCAGTGTTTTCCCGGCGCCGGGGGGGCCGACGAGCAGCACCGCTTTGGGCATTCGCGCACCGAGTCGGCTGACGCGCGTGGGCTCATTGAGAAACGCGATGATCTGGCGCAGCTCCTCCTTGGCTTCGTCAGCCCCCCCTATATCGGCATAGGTGAGGTCGGACGCGGTCTCGATTGCTTTCGCGTCCTGATTTCGGCCGACCACAATCCTGCTGTCACGCATCGATCTCATGCTGCTATTTTAGGATGCGGTGAGCCTTCGTGCGAGCAAACCGCCTCCGCAGCAAATGACTTGCATGCTCCGTCGCAAAACCTTTGACCCTCGGGGTTTCACGCTCGTCGAGGTGCTGGTCACCCTGGTGCTGTTGAGCATGGTGGCGGCAGTGGCGTTCGGCAGCCTCAGACAGGTGCTCGAAGCGCGCGAACGCTTGCGGCCTTATCTCGACCGATCGCAGGAAACCACGCTGGTCTCCGGCTGGTTTCGTCAAACGGTTCAGGCCTTGATCGCCGATTATGATGAAGGCAAGCACCGGTTTGCGGGCACGCCGAGCGAGATCTCGGGGCTGACGGCGTCGCCGCTGATCGGACCAGCGGGGACGCCGACCGCCTTTCGTTGGCTTATGAGGTACGATCCGACTCGGGACCTCACGACCCTCGAGTACGAGGAAAGCCCAAAGCAAACTCTGCGAATCGCTGCATGGTCCGGCCGCGACGGAGGGTTCGGGTATTATGCCGGGGAGCTGAAATGGCAACCGGCATGGCCGCCGAGCGATTCCGACGAAGGAAAGTCGATACCGCAGCTTCCGCAGCTTGTGCGCCTCTCCGGAGCGCCGCGCGACGCTGTGCCGATGATCATTGCTGCACCGAGAGCCTCACATGTTGCTCCCCATCCTCCACCCGATTTGCTGGGACACGGTCTGTTTGGAAACTGACGAATTCTTGTGACCAACAGGGCTACCCGCGCCATTATGGATACCGCGACCGACCCTCATTTCGACCCGATGGAAGGGGTCAGCGACATGTATTTTCCCAGTCGCGTATCCTGCTCTACGACTTGTTCCAGCATCAGCGCCCAGACGGCGTTGACCTCCTCGTTTGGATGACCGTCCCATCTGCTGACCCGCATGGGGGACACCTCGCTGAACCGCTGATAAAAATCGTCTGTGTTCAAGACGGTCGCTCCAGCCGCAGCAAGCGCTTGCTCCGCTAACCAGGCGATATGCTGTCCTCTGTCGTCGATTGCCGCGAATTGGTCGAGAACCAGCGCGATCACGGGAGGGATCTCATGCTCCCGCACGAACGAATTCAGATCGCGCGCGTCGCGGGCGAACCGCTCGCGGTATTTCGGGATCCCGTGCAGGATATCATCATAGAAATCCCTGGTGATACCCAACCGGATCGCTGCGCTCGATATCAGCAATTCAGCGACAGGGCCGATCCGTGTGCGATCCCGAATGAACTGCGGCAAGCGGATCGACGCGTCGTACTGGCCCACTCCCGAGGGCAGAAAGTCGTTGAGGCATACGCCATAGATCACAAGATCCGGCTGCAGCTCGGGCACGAGGCGCCGAGCGATGCGCACGATGTCCTCGCTCTGCGCCCCGTCGACGCCGGCATCGACAATCTCGACGCGCCATCTGCGGCGCAGCAGGCGCTCGAGTTGACGCGAATAGGTAAAGCGTTCCTCGATGCCATCGCCATAGGTCAAGCTGTCCCCGAGCACGAGCACCCGGAACAAGGACGGATCCTTCGTCGGCGGCGAGCCGATCATCCTGAACCCATCGGAGTTGTAGACGTGCAGAACGCCTTGCCAATAGACGCCGCGGGACGCTCCGGGCACTCGGGTCTCGCGCCGCTCCCATTCGGGCGGCATGGAGAGCGCATCGGCGCGCCGTCGTGCCGCTGCAACAACGCCTGGTTCCAAGAGGGCATCGGCGGCCTCGGCGAGTGTCGGGGTGCGCACGGAAAGGGTCTGCGCTGCGCTTTTGGCTGGAAGCAATGTCGCGGCGCGGGCCTCGCTCACGATGGCAGGAACGCGAAGCGATCCAACCGAAGCCGGTTTGCCGCTTGGCGAGCCGGGCGACGGGCTGAGGACCCACAGCAGAACCTCGGCCAGCACCAACATGCTCGAAATCGAGCCTAAGACCAGGGTTACATTTATTGCCGCAGCATCGATCCGCGGTTGCCGGCGCACCGGCAGCAGAAAGCCGACGAACTGGGCTGCGAGGTAGCCGGCGCTTGTGATGCCAACTGCAAGCGCCGCCACCAAGAGCACATCATCTGCATAGTTGCAGGTGACGGCGGCACCACCCATCAGCAAGAACGCCGTGAGGATCGGCCCTTGGCGGTGTCGGACCCATGCCGAGAGAAGCACCACCAGCGTGACAGCAACCGCGACTCTCCTCAGCGCCCGTTGCGACGCGAAGAGGCCCAGCCCAATTTCAAAATAATCAAGAATTGCGATCCCGCCGAGGGCGGTGAGGACTATCGCAATCGCGGCGCGTTGAGTGAGTTCCAATCGATACGAAACGCCTTCGCCGCGGACCGCTGTGAATTGTTCTCTCAATGCGGACACGAGAGATCCGAGGGATCTCATCTAAGTCTCAGAACTCATCAATCCGGATCGAAAACGTTCCGATAGTCGAGCTTCAGTGCCGGGTTTTGGCGCTCTTTCCGCATAAAGCAATCGCCGGCGACGAACACCTCGATCTCGCTGCCCATGAAGCAGCGAAAGCCGTCCTCGGGAGTGCAGGCGATCGGCTCGCCACGCACGTTGAAACTGGTGTTTACCAGGACGGGGCAACCCGTCTTGGCCTTGAAGACCGACAGAAGTGCGTGATAGCGCGGGTTGGTCTCGCGATGGACGGTCTGCAGCCGGGCCGAATAATCGACATGTGTGACAGCGGGGATTTCCGAGCGCGCCGCGTTCAATTTGTCGATGCCGAAGAGCGCCTCTTCCTCATCGGTCATCGCGCGGCGCCGATCTTTCACGACGTCGGCGACGAGCAGCATATACGGGCTGTCTGATTCGATTTCGAACCAATCCTGCACGTCTTCGCACAGAACCGAGGGCGCGAATGGCCGAAAGCTTTCCCGATACTTGACACGCAGGTTGAGCGTCTTCTGCATACTGGGACTGCGCGGATCGGCGAGGATCGACCGATTACCCAATGCCCTCGGTCCAAACTCCATGCGACCCTGAAACCATCCGACGGCCTTCTCCTCGACCAAAGCCGTCGTTGTCGCGTCGAGAAGTTCGGGCTCCTCCATGACCTCAAATTTGGCCCCCGCCTCACTCAAGCGCCGCTCGATTTCCGCTTGCGAAAAAGCCGGGCCGAGATAACTCCCCTGCATCGCGTCGAGCGTGTTGGCCGGCAGACGCGGCGCCTTTTTGTACAGGTGACAGGCGGCCAATGCCGCCCCGAGCGCCCCGCCGGCATCGCCCGAAGCCGGCTGTACCCAAAGCTGTTCGAAGCAGCCGTCGCGTAGGACTTTGCCGTTGGCTACGCAATTGAGCGCTACCCCGCCCGCAAGGCAAAGATTTCTCGCGCCGGTCTGGTTCGCGATGCTGCGGGCGAGGCGTGAGACGACCTCTTCGGTGACCGCTTGCACCGAGGCGGCGAGATCCATGTCTCGTTGCGTAAGCGGTTCCTCGGGGTGACGCGCCGGCCCGCCGAACAAATTGTCAAACCGGTCGTTGGTCATCCGGAGCCCGGTGCAGTAGTCGAAATACCCTTGGTCGAGGTGGAAGCTGCCGTCGGGCTTCAAGTCGATCAGGTGATCGAGGATAGTCTGGGCAAAGCGCGGCCGCCCATACGGGGCCAAACCCATCACCTTGTATTCGCCCGAATTGACTTTGAACCCGGTGTAGTAGGTGAACGCGGAATAAAGCAGTCCGAGGGAGTGCGGGAAATGGATCTCCTTGATCATCTGCAGCGTGTTCCCGCGCCCGATACCGACCGACGTCGTCGCCCATTCGCCGACCCCGTCCATGGTCAGCACGGCCGCTTCCTCGAACGGCGAAGCAAAGTAGGCTGACGCCGCATGACTCTGGTGATGCTCACAGAAAAGCAGCCGCTTTTCCCAATCGTAGTCCGGCGCAAAGCGTTCGAGCTCCTGTCGCAGCAAGCGCTTTTGGAACAGCTTTTCTTTGATCCAAATCGGCAAGGCCATGCGAAACGAGCGGAACCCGCGGGGTGCGAACGCCAAATAGGTCTCGAGCAATCGTTCGAATTTCAGGAACGGCTTGTCGTAAAAGACGACATAGTCGACTTGGCCGAGCTCGATTCCTCCCTCCTGAAGACAATACCGCACTGCATTCTTCGGAAAACGCGAGTCGTGCTTCTTGCGGGTGAAACGCTCTTCTTGGGCCGCTGCGGTAATACGCCCCTCCATGATAAGCGCGGCCGCACTGTCGTGGTAAAAGGCCGAGATTCCGAGGATGTGCATTACAAGGGCAACCTAAAACAGTGTGTAGATGAAGGGCGCAATAACCGATCCCTTGCTCAGCACGACCAACCCGCCAAAGACGGTCATCATTACTATGATCGGCAGCATCCAGAATTTCTTACGGACCCGCATGAAGGCCCACAGCTCCAACACGAACGCCATCTGTGCGGCCGCCTCAGAATTGATGCTTCATCGTTTCGGGGCTCGGTCCCGGCGGCTCTCGTAAAATCCAATAACTCGCGGCATCTTTTTCACGCTTCAGCCGCAATGCGTCCCTGCCGAACGCGCGCATCGTCAATCCCATCGGCACCACCGTCGAGTAGAACAAAAATGCCATTACGACCGGATTGCCCACCTTATAGAGCACAAGGCCGAATCGCATCCAGATGCGGTTCAGCCTCGCGAGGGGCGCGGCCCAGAGCAGCGCCAGGATCAGAAAGACCGCAGCCGCTGCCAGCCACAACCAGCCCGAGCCATGGCCGTGCCACAGCTTGAGTGTCCCGACAATAGCTCCGACCGCCGCCAGCGTGATGCCGAAGACGCGATCCGAGGACCCGACAACCTCATCATCGCGCGCCAGATTTTCATGAAAATCCGGTTTGTCCAAGTTAGCCGTCCCCCTCTTCGCCCCACACTATTCGACACCGATAGCATCGGCCACGGCCAACGTAAAGCTTATATCAACCCAAAAAATCAAGCCGATTTCGCCACGTACCCGATACAGGATGTAGGAGTTGGTCTTGAGTTCGAGCGGCAAAAGCCCAGTTCAATTTGTTGAAGGGCGTTTCTGAATGAATTTCGGAGGCAAAGGCGGCGCAATTGCCTATCCCGCCGAGCACTTTGCTTTGGTGATAGTGATTGTGATCTGAGATCCGGTCGCGATCAGCGGTTGCGCGCTGTGATACCAGGCAGGCTCTCCCGGAGCGGCGGCGTCGGATCGCGAACCCGGCGGTAGCCGACCTGGCGAAGATCGAACTCCGCCAGCAACGTTCCTCGCGGCCCTTCGATCCGCACGTTGGTCTTGTAGAGCGCGAGCTGATAAAGGCTGACGCCGACGGGGTATCCGACACCGTCGGCAACCGGTGTCGTCGCCGCGCTTTTCCAGCTGACCGTGTAAGGTCCGAGATCGATTTTTCCCGTATCCTGCAACATCGGGTTGACGACGCTCATGACTTCGAGCGTGTTCAACGTGACTTGAGCCGTCTCGTTCGACAGCCCGACCCTGTTCGCCGAGTTCAGCACGCCGCCGACCAGAGTGAAGATCGCGAACATGGTCCCCGCCAGCAGGGCGATGGCAACGAGCCCCTCCAACAGGGTGAACCCTGCCTCGGCGCTGGCGGATCGCGGAGGCGGTGGCACGATCGCATCACAGTGGCTGCGGATGGCAAAACGGAGGGTCGAGCCGATAACTCAATTCCCCTTCCGGGAAGGTCACGCGCGCTGTCCCACCCGTGCAAACCCCGTCGTAGCGGAAGATTATGGGTGGCTCGACCGTCAGGGTCCAGCCGCTGGGCAACTCGATCGCGGCGCTGTCCGCAGCCTTCGCGCTCTTGCCGGACGAGCGCAGATACACCGTCCGGCCCGCGCGCCGCGCTGTTTCGGCCAGGCCGGCCAAGGAATCGTGCACTCGCTGCTCCTTACTGGCAAATCCGAACCGGTCGAGCCATCCCGACATTCTCGGCAAGGTGACCGTCAGGATCAGGCCGACCACCGCGAGCGCGACGACCAGCTCGATCAGCGTAAAGCCGCCCTCAGCCCGTGGGGAGATAACCGACCGCATCGCCGCCCGGTTTGCCCGTCGGGCCGAAGCTGTAAAGTGTGATCGCATTCAGGTCTCGGCCGGTGGGGCCATACTGATAGGGGTTTCCCCACGGATCCATCGGCAGTTCGCCTTCGAGGTACGGCCCGTGCCAGCGCAACCGTAGCTGCGGGTCGGTGGGCGCCCTAACCAGAAGGTCGAGACCCTCTTCGGCCGAGGGATAACGTCCGATATCGAGCCGCATCGTGTCGAGGGCCGTCTTCAGCATGCGGACCTGCGTCTGCGCGGTGACAACCTTTGAACCCTCCAGCCGCTCGAACAACCTAGGCCCGATCAGCGCGCCGAGCAGCCCAATGATCGCAAGAACAACCAAGAGTTCGAGAAGGGTGAAACCATTCTCAAGATGGTGTTCATCCTCCTCGCGCCGGAATAACGCAGGCGGCATACGGTCGGGTATTGTCAATGGCTCGCCCCGGGCAAGTCGTCCGGATGATCACAACTGGACATTGTTGATACTGGTGATCGCGGTGAACAACGAGATCACGATTACTCCGATCATGCACCCAATGACAAGAATAGAGACTGGTTCGAGCAAGGCCATCAATCGCTTGATGCGGTCGCGACCCTTCTGCTCGGCGAGTTGCGCGGCCGATTTCAGCATGTCGGCGAGCCGACCGGAGCGCTCGCCGACATTGATCAGGTTGACGAGGCTCTCGTCGAAGATCCGGTAGTCCGCGAGCGCAGCGCCGAGGCCGCTACCGCCCCGTACCGCCCTCTCGACCTGCGCGAGCTGCGCCTTGAAGCTTTCGAGCAGCAGCGAATCGCGAGCGAGTGACAGGCTCTGCACCAGCGGCACCCGGTTCCGCAGCAATGTCGCGAGCATTGCGGTCCAGCGACCGGCCTCCGCCTCCACCAGCATATTTCCGAGCACCGGCAGGCGGACAGTCAATTCCCGCAAGCGAGCGCGAACCGAGGGTCTGCGGAGCAGCAGAACAAGGGCGGCGACCAGCACGAACCCCAATCCGACAACAGGCACAATGTTGTCGCGCAGAAACATCCCGACGAGAAATATGCCGCGCGAAAATGGCGGCATCAATTGTAGCCGACCCTTCATCATTCCCGCGAATCGCGGGACCACGAACAAAAAAATGAACAGGGTTGCTGTCGTCCCCATCGCTATCAAAAACATCGGGTAGATTAGCGCATTACGGATGTCCTTGCGGACACGCTCGTCGAACTGCATCTGCAGGCTTGCGTCTTTGAGCGCCCCAGTCAGCATGCCGGTCTGATTGCCGGCTTCGAGGAGCTGATACACATAGACGGGAAACGTGGTTATATTGGCGCGGACCGCATCCGGCACGCTCATACCCCGCCGCAAGTCTCTGCCGAGACCACCGAGGGCATCACCGAAAATGTTGTAAACCGGCGACCGCGTGGCGATGTCGATCGCTTCGCTGAGGCTGACCCCGGCCTCGACCAGTACCGCCAGTTCGTTTGCTAGCCGAATGTGATCCTCGGTGCTTGGTTGCCTCGTCCAGCTCAGCAGCTGCCGCCTGGCGCGCGCGGCAATTGCGAGCGAGAGCGGTGTCAATCCCCGCCGTTTCAGTTCTCTGAGGGCGGCGCGCTCATGCTCGGCGATCAGCTCGCCGCTGACGCTCTGCCCCAAGCTGCTCAGCGCGCTATAGGTGAACGTCGGCATCCCGCGTCATCTACAGCCCGACGGCGCCACCGGTCACCCGAAACACTTCGTCGAGACTGGTCTCGCTTCGCCACGCCTTCACGATGCCGTCCTCACGCAAGGTGCGCGCGCCTTGCCGGCGAGCCATCTCGCTCATCTCCTGCGCCGACGCGCGCTGCAGTATGGCATCGTGGATATCGGGATTGATGCTGACCATCTCGTAAAGCCCCAGCCGGCCCTTGAACCCCGATAAGAAACAGTCGCGGCATCCGGTCGGGCGCCGCCAGCGGGGCGGACCGTCGAAGAGCTGGTGCGCGCGCTGCCGCAGCGCCTCGATCTGCCGCTCGATCTCACCCGTCGGGTGCTCTGGCTGCGCACAATTGGGGCACAGCCGGCGCGCGAGCCGCTGCGCCACGACCAACCGGACGGCAGAGGCGACGAGAAAAGGCTCTACTCCCATATCGACCAGACGGGTAAAGGCGCTGAGCGAATCGTTGGTGTGCAATGTCGAGAACACCATGTGTCCCGTCAGTGCCGCCTGCACGGCGATTTGCGCGGTTTCCAAATCGCGAATCTCGCCCACCATGATCCGGTCCGGGTCTTGCCGCAAAATCGACCGGAGCGCCCGCGCAAACGTGTATCCGATGTCCGGTTGTGCGTGGACCTGACTGATCCCTCTTATCGTATATTCGACGGGGTCTTCGACCGTGACGATCTTTGTCGATCCATCGTTGATTTCTTCGAGGGTGGCATAAAGCGTGGTGGATTTTCCGGAACCCGTTGGCCCGGTGATCAG
>Ga0207693_10000991_pt1 | contig 25490 bp, 27 predicted proteins | sample LARL81metaG_FD_184347 | JGI IMG/M metagenome (GOLD analysis project Ga0207693, IMG submission 184347) | Corn, switchgrass and miscanthus rhizosphere microbial communities from Kellogg Biological Station, Michigan, USA - LAR L8-1 metaG... | ecosystem: Host-associated > Plants > Roots >... | reverse complement strand
TGCGCGGGCGTCAGGCCAAGTCTGAGCGGCTTTTGGCGCGTCTCGGTGTGTTGCGCTGCGGGACGTGCGGGTCGCGGATGGTGATCAACAGCTACAGCGGCAACTACCGCTGCGGTGACACGAGCGCGAATCCGTGCCGGCGACGAGCGGCGGTCAAGGCCGACCGCGTCGAGGAGATCGTGCTGGACGCCCTCCGGGCGTATTCGGCTCTGGCCGACGTGCATGGACGCGCGTCGCGCGGGCAGCAGATCCGCGAGGCGGACGAGGCGATCGAACGCGCCAACGCGGATCTCGATGCCACGATCCGGCAGCTCGGCGAGCTTGGCTTGTTGGGCCGGCCCGCGAGCCAGCAGACCCTGGAGAAAATGACCACGGCGCTCGATGACGCGCACAGCGCCCGGGCCCGACTCGGCGATGCGGGCGAAAGCAATGTCATCGGTCCTGACGAGATCGACAAGCTCCGCGACCCGGCGAAGCGGCTAGCGGCTTGGCGCCGGCTGATCAGCGACACCGTCGAGTCAGTCACGGTCGCGCCGGCGATGACGGCGGATGGGCGGCCCAGTCGCCTCTGGGACCCTCGCCGGATCGACATCAGGTTCCGCGGCCAGCATCCATAGGGAACCCGCCAGCAGCGACTTCCCGCGCTTCCGTCGACACCCCCCATCGTACGACTCGCACACTCTGCCGACCGTCGCCGAGTCCGCCGTCGTCGTCGGGCACAACTTCCCCAACCGCGAGAAGCAACGAAGCGAGACCGGCGTCGCCGGTGTTGTGAGATTCGTCCCTTCCCGCAGCGATTGGGGTCGCTGCGGGTGGCTGCTTCGCCGCGCGAGTGACAGTTAGGTGCGCTTGCAAGTCACCGCGAATCGGGCTCCCAGCAAGCACATCCGCGGCTCCCGCGACCGCGGCAAAGCAGGCCTACCGTCTGATCCCGCCAGAGGTCGCGACCATCGACGACGGCGCGGTTCTCGAGATTGGCGAATACGAGGTGCCTTGCTTCGCCCGCGGTCGAGACTCGCTTTCATGTTCGCGCGAGCATGCTGCGACCAGCACGGCTCCGTGACCGCCTGTGTCTGCAAGCAGTCGCCTCGACGGCCGACCTTCGCGTCGGGCGGACTGCTTCTCTTGCCTCACAAGCGACAGCCGGCCAGTCCGTCACTTGCGCCGGACGCCGCTGTCGAGAGCTCGTCTCCCGCGCGCGTGTCGTGGCCCGTTGCGCACTCCGGATCCCGCCCGCACGGTTCGAGTGCGACGTGCGTCAAACTCGCGCTGTGACGACAGGGCCCAGACGGGCAGCCTCCGCAGAATCTCGTGGCCTGGGAGGTCCGATCCGCCGATGGACCCGGGCCCGCCCAGCCGACGTCATCGACCTCTTCGTCTACGTGGTTGTGCTCAACCTCGCCATCGAGTACACCCCATCGGTCATCAGCGAAAGCTTTTCCCTCTCGCTGCTGACTGCGGCGCTCCTCAAGATCGCCCTGGAACTGGTGATCCTCCTCAAGACGCAGATCATCACGAGGCTCCGTGCCGCCGACACGCGGCGCGCCAAGCTTGCGGCCGCGGGCTCGCTATGGGTGGTCGCGGCCGGCAGCAAGCTCGTCGTGCTCGAACTGGTCGACCTCGTCTTCGGCGATGCCGTGAGCCTCGGCGGCTTCATATCAGTGACGTTGCTCGTCGTAGCCCTCCTCGTGTCACGGGCCGCAGTACGGCGCCTCCTCTCTGACACCGCGACCGTGGCCTGACTGCAACGAGATCGGGATGCCAAACGACCAATCGCCAACGCGCGCCTGCGCGTGCAGATCGAAGTCATGCGGCGGATCCCGCAAGCCGCGTCCCGAGGACGAGCGGGTTCCGATGTGGGCGTTCGTGCGCGTCGGGCCGTTGCTTGCCGTTCCCGCGCCTGAGCGACTCCTATTCGTGTTTGGGACCGCATGGCCGCCGGTGGTGTGGATCGCTCAGCTGGCGGTTACTCGGCGGTGTCCTGCCAGTCGGCGGATGAGCCTGCGCAGCAGCCAGCCGGCTAGCAGGATGAGCACGACGAGGACGGCCATCGCGGGAACGGTGCGGGTCAGCCAGGCCTGCGGGACGGATTGGTGAAAGTAGTCGTGCTTGATGGTGGGAAGCGCCATGAGTGCCGAGAGGGCTTCGATCGGGTCCGATTGCTCGGCCTCGCCGATGGCGAGCACGTAGATGCCGCGGTTGCCGGGCCGGCTGACCTGCACGATGTAGTGTCCAGCAGGGACGTGGCGGCGGTACTCGGGGCCGGTGAGGTAGTGATCGCCGCCGAACGGCTCGAAGAATCGCTTCCAGTGCGAGGTCGGAGTGCTCAGCTGCGCGAGCAGCTGTCCGCCCGGTCCGAGGATCGTCAGACGATAGTCGCGCCGGGCGCCGCTTAGGTCCGGGACGGTGATCTGCGCGTACAGCGTGAACGGCCGTCGACTGACGATCTCGTATCGAGCCGGAACGCCCGGGAGGCGGCCGTAGTAAGCCTTGGAGATCTCGGGGTCGCTCACCACGACCCTCGCCGCGTCACCAACGACATGCGGCTGGTGGGCGATCGCCGGAGAGGCGACGACCAGGCACAAGGCACCCGTCACAGCAGCAAGCACTGAGCGACGGCAGGCCTGAGGCAGCCGTGTTCGGGCCATGCCAACCAGTGGAGCTCCGGCACGCGGTCGCTGCGCCCGATGGCCGTCGGCCGGGGCGGACCTCGCGGCCGCTCTCGGCGCTAGTTGCGCGCCCAGATCGCCCAGGTCAGCGCGGTCGCGAACGCGATCCATATCGCGTAGGGCACGAGCAGGAGCGCCGCGAGGCGCGACAGTGGCCACGCCCGGACGACGAGCGCCACAGTGGTGCCCTCCAAAGCCACGATCTCAACGCCTGCGGCGAGCGGGCTGCGGCCTCGGAAGAAGATGAGGGTCCACGCGTGGTTCAGGGCGAGGTTTGTCCCGAAGAGGACGAACAGCGGCCGCTGCCTCTCCCCGCCGCGCGCTCGCGTCACGAGCATCGACGCCGCGATGAGCGCGTAGATGACCGACCACACGGGACCGAACACAGGACCCGGCGGCTGCCACGGCGGCTTGTTGAGCCGGCGATACCAGCGGCTGCTCAGCACAGGCGTGGTAGCGGCCGCGCCAATCCCCGCGGTGCCAGCAACCGCACCGAGGATGAGCGCCGCATCCCGGCGAGTAAGGCCAGACTGGCGCGACTCGGCGGCGGACACGGTGGCCACGTTCCGCACGCTACCACTCTGCCTCAGCGATCCCGAACCGACGCAGCCGTCGTCGTATTCGCAGCGGCGCGGGCGAGACCCGGTGGCTCATGCCACCGCCGGTCGTCGCGCCATCGCTCGGCGAGCGGAGCGGCACGGACCTCGTCGTCCAGTAGCCGGACTGATCATGGCGTCGAGGCCAAGACACCGCTTGCCAGGGGCGAGGGTCACGCCGCCGCACACGAAACGCTCGCGCCGGGTCTCCACGCCTGTGGCCGGCAGACCGGACCCGCCCGCACAGCGTCTCTGACACCGGACGCCTGCACAGGAAGGCCTCGGTGCGAGACGTGAATCAGGCCGTTGTGACAGCCAACTCCAAGCAGATCCGCTCGCCCTGCCGGCGAAACGGCCCCGCCCGGTGAGCGGCCGTCCGCATCGACGACGGCGCTCATGCGGGCCCGACCGCTCCGGCGGCCGCCCGCCGCCGTTCTGGCGTGAGCTGATCCTCAAGCGCCGCCGCTGCGGCGATCGGGTCGCCGGCGACAACGGTGGCTTCGATCTGCTGCGCCAGCCGGTCGTTGACTGCGGGACCGGCGAGCAGCAGGAGCCGGGACGACGCGAGCTCCTTCAGCTCGTCGGTGGTCTCCGACAGCTGGCCCGGCATCGTGATGGAGACGACGACGCAGTCCGCGTCCAGCAGCTCGGCGGCTTGGACGATGCTGGCGACTGGCGTGTTGGCGCCGAGCATCGCGACCCGCCACCCGCGCCGCTCCAACGCAACGGCAAGGATCAGCAGCGCGATGTCGTGCTGCTCCCGGGGCGGGCACGCCAGCACCGCGCGGGCGCCACGAGCGGGCCCGAACCCGTGAGTGAGAGCCAGTAGGCGAGCGCGCAGGACGTGGGTCGCGAGATGTTCCTCGGCGATCGTCGCCTCGCCGTGTTGCCAGCGGGCGCCGACATCCGCGAGATAGGGCAGCAGAACCTCGGAGGCGACCGTCTCGAAGGTAAACGAAACGAGGAGTCGGTCGAGCGCTTGCTCAGCCAGCTCGCGGTCGAGCGCTGCCAACGCGCTCCGGAGCGTCCGGGCGGACGCGTCAAGCTCCGAGGTTGCCGGGCCGTCCGCCGCACCGGCGAGGGACCGGATGCCACGGGGGGCCTCGCCGGCCAACGCTGCCCGCGCCGCCTGCGCAGCAGACAGACCATCGGCCATGTGGGCCTGCATCGTGTGAATCCGCGCCTCGTCGCGCTCGGAATACAGGCGCGTGCCCCCCGGGGAGCGCTGCGGCTCGATGATCCCGTAGCGCTGCTCCCACGCACGCAGGACCGCCGGCGAGGCGCCCGTACGCCTGGCCAGCTCGCCGATCCGCAGCCGTCCCACGGTCGCTGTCATCGCTCCATCGTATCTCAACACAAACTCGACGGTATCTCGGCAAAGTCCCGCCTGCGTAACTGATCTTGACAAGACCTCAACAGCAGGGACGAGCCACGGGAGCCCCGGCTCACGGCGATCCGGGGCTCACGCACCGCGGTCGTTCAACTTGCCGGAATCAACACGCGGTTGATGACATGAATGACGCCGTTCGACGTCACGACGTTCGTCTTTGTCACCTGCGCGTCACCGATGTACACCTTGCCGGAGGTGACATGGATTGGGACCGAGCCGCCCTCCAAGGTCTTCGCGGACTTCAGCTTGGTCACCTGTGCAGCGGTGACATTGCCCTTGACGACGTGATACAGAAGCACGGCCTTGAGCTTCGCAGGGTTCTTGCCGAGGTCGGCCAGCGTCGCCTTCGGAACCGCGGCGAAGGCCGCGTCGGTCGGGGCGAATACCGTCAACGGGCCGGGCCCCGACAGCGCGCCTGCGAGGCCGGCCTGCTTGACGAGCGAGACGAGCGTCTTGAACTCGCCGGCGGCAACGGCCGTCTGGACGATGTTCGACCGAGCCGGCATAGCCGCCGCGCTCGACGTCGATGAGGCTGAGGCGGTGGTACTGGAACTCGAGGATGAGCTGCCGCAGGCGGCCAGCGTTGCGGCGAGCGCGACGCCGGCCAGAGTGGTGGCAAACAACTTCTTCATTGGTATCGGACTCCTTGTAGGTACATCACGCGACCATCAGCGTGTCGCGCTCGGTTTCAGGGATACGAGGCAGCTCCGGCGCTGCTTTCCGTGCCGCGTCCTCGCGGCCGTCCAGGACGGCTGCGTAGATGAGCAGGGCGAGTGCCGCGACGACGATCAGCGTGACGAGCGCACCGACGACGAACAGACCCGGGGTACTCATCGCTCGCCTCGTCGAAGCACGATTCCTCCGAGGGAGAGGATCGACGGCACCCAGATGCCCACGAAGATCCCCTCTTGCCGATGCCCGCCGAACCACAGCACTACGGAGATCACGAACGACGCGAACGCGGCGAACAGGATCAACGCCCGGGCACTCGTCTCGGGACGGGTTTTGACCAGCGTCTGCACTTTCTCCATCGATCCGGACCTCCACAATCTGTTGAATAGATCTCCACCGACTGTACAGGTTCTGTAGATGGCCTGTCAAGATATTGTCGAGCTTATGTTTCTCGACGTTCGCACTCCGGGACGCACCGATTCGCGGAAACCAGCCGCGCAAGAGCTGCGGCCCGGGCGCGAGCACGAGCACGTCCCGGCGGCGCTAAACAGGAGCGTCGGGAGCCGGTCCGCTCGCCGCGATCCGCCGCAGCTCGGCGTCGTCCCGCAGCACGACGAACCGCGCCGCCGTCAGCCGCCACGAGCCAGGTCCCCCGTCCGCAGACCACGCGGCCGCGACAGCCGCGGGCTCGCCGGCGATGAGGTCGGGACCGGTCACGAAGCGGCAGGGACCTCGCGTCGTAAGACCCGCCGCTAATGCATCCCCTAACAGGCGCCGTATACGGACACCTTGGAGCGCGACAAGTCCTGGTCGCTCGGTTTCGGGTTCCATGAACCCGCGAGCATGCCGCGGTCCGACGGCGCGCGTCCTGCTCCGCGCGGTGAGCCCGGCGCTCGCCGCACTGAGCGCCGGAAATGTGACGTTCAGCCGAAAGTCTCTCCCGCCCCAAGGGGCGGGCGTGCCCGGGCCACGTGGGCCGTGCTGACGAGCGACACCCGTTCGGGGATACTGCCCCCCGGCACAGCTCCGTGTAGCGTCGGCCCAACCGTCGACACGAACTCCTGCTACCTGCAGCCTCGCGGAACATCGAGAGCCGAGACGTGACGATCATCCTGGTCATCGTCCCGCCCTAAGCTTGCGGAGCATCTCTCGTAGGCGCAGGTTCAGCCCGCTCGACGACACGCCCAGCGTGCTGGCGATCCGGCCGCGGGGGATCCGGCGAGCATCATCGCGAGCACTGCCTGCTCCTCGGCGTCAAATAGCTCGCGCATCATGGCTGCCCACCGCGGGCGGGATCGTCGGCAGTACCTGTCGGCCGTCGAGCGTGCTGCGGATCGTCTGGCACAGCTCCGCGCCCGTGGCGGGGGTGCTGCTGAGCGCGTCAGCCTCGGCGATGACCGCCGCGGCCGCCAGCAGGCCGCGGGGAGACTGGCAACAGAGCACGACCCGAGGCGGCCTGGGTAGGCGTTTGAGCTCCCGGCTCACCCACAGACCATCGTGATCGCCCAGCGTGTGGTCGACGAGGGCGGCGTCGATCCGCTGGCCTTCGGCGGTGGCGAGCGCCTCCTCGGCGGACGACACCGCGGCGATGACGCGTAACTCCGGCTGCGCGTCGAGCAGCTCTGACAACTCTTGCCATCGCGCGGGATGACATCAGCCACGAGCACGCATGCCGGGTACTCGGGCGCGGCATCGGCGATCTGGATGGGCGCGCCTGAGGCCGGCGCGTGCCAGCCAGGCGGCTGGTGTACCGCGAGCAGACCATCGCCCGCGGCCTCGACGGCGGGCAAGCCGGCGAGATCGGAAACCCGCGTCACGGATTTCGTTCGGGGGACGCGTGACTGTGGGGGCGAGTACGGCATCGCGGGATGGCTCGTTCAGGCGGGCTGGAGGGTTCCGGCGAATACCTGCCAGGCGAGCGCCGACTTGGCGAATAGGCTGAGCAGCATGTAGACGCGCTCGCCGTAGAGGTAGTCGCGCCAGCGGCCGGCGCGGCGGTACTGCAGGGCCATGTTGAGGGCGAAGATGTTGAAGAAGGCGAAGATCGAGGCGTAGATCGCGTAGACGAACGCGGGTGGGTCCTGGGCGCCGATGAGGTAGATCGCCACTGCGATCCAGGGCACGATCCCGGCGAAGCAGCCAAACCAGTAGGCGGTCCAGTTGGTTCGCGTCGTCGTTTGGTTGTGGAGCTCCATGATCCAGCCGAACAGGATCATGGTGGCGTTGAGCGCGAAGATGAGGATCAGGCTGGCGATGTCGTAGATGCCGACGAGCATCGCGATCACGACCATCATCAGCGAGGAGGACAGCGAGTACTCGATCCACCGGGCGGGCTGGATCCCGCGGGTCAGGTTGCGCTCATACCAGGCGTGCAGGCGCGGTGAGGCGAGCGCGGCGTGCGCGATCGCGGAAATGAGCAGCGACGCGGCGACCAGCGGCCCGATCCGCACCCGGAACAGCTCATCCGGAACGGCGACGAGCTTATTCGTGGCACTGTCCATGCGCAGGAACGAACTGGTCACCGGCAGCGAGAACGAGCTAGCGAGCGCCAGGATCGCAAGCGCCTGGGTGAGGTGCAGGACCGAGAGTCCGATGTTCCAGTGTCGCAGGCCGCGGAGTCTCTCGGCGTCGGAGCTCTGGGCGTGGGTCAGAGTGGTCATGCGGGGGTTGCGGCGGACCCACAGGCCGCCGCGTGAAGCGGCGGCCAGCGGGGTGAGCGGGTGAGTGTCAGCGGGGGATCAGCACCGTGTTGATCACGTGGATCACGCCGTTTGACGCGCCGATGTCGGCCGTGACGACGCGCGCGCCGCCGATCGTGACCGTTCCGTGGTTGACGCGGACCTTCAGCGACTGGCCGTTGAGCGTCTTGATCGAGCGCAGCTTGACGACCTTGCCGGCGGTCAGCTTGCCCTTGGCCACGTGGTAGAGCAGGACCGCGCGCAGCTTCGCCTTGTCCTTCGCCAGCGCCGCGAGCGTCGACTTCGGCACCTTCGCGAACGCGGCGTCGGTGGGAGCGAACACGGTGAACGGACCCTTGCCCTGGAGCGTGCCGGCGAGCCCGGCCTGCTTGACGAGCTTGACGAGCGTCTTGAACTGCCCCGCCGCGACGGCGGTCTGCACGATGTTGGGCTTGGCGGCGCGGGTCGCTGACGCCATCGACGCCACGGGGGCAATCGCCGAGAGTGACAGGGCGCCGACTGCCGCGAGCGCCATGAACTTATGCTTGAGCCTCATCTGAAGTCTCCTTAGACAGAAGTTAGACAATGATTGGACGAAGGTAGCTTCTCGGGGCCTGTCTGTCAAGATTCTGTCTAAAGTGTGTATAATGATTTTGTGTCATTTCCCGCAGAGGGTCTTCGGATCGGCGAGTTCGCCCGCCGGGTCGGTGTCAGCGCCGCACTGCTCCGCGCGTGGGAGCGCCGCTACGGGCTGCTTGACCCGGTGCGCTCGTCTGGTGGCTTTCGGCTCTACACCGCGCAGGACGCCGAGCGCGTCGGGCGGATGCAGCAGGGTCTTGATCAGGGACTCTCGGCGGCCGAGGCAGCGCGCGCGGCGCGAGCGAGCGCCCGGCCCTCAGAAGGCTTGCTCGAGGACGCGGCTGAACGCCTGCTGGCGGCGGTCCGCGCCTACGACGAGGCCGCTGTGCACGAGGTCCTGGACGAGAGCTTCGCCGCGTTCGGCCTGGAAGCCGTGCTGCGCGAGCTCATCCTTCCCGCCCTCACGCAGGTCGGGCGCGAGTGGGAGCAGGGGACGCTCGCGGTCAGCCAGGAGCACTTCGCGAGCAACGTGATCCGCGCCCGACTGCTCTCCCTGGCCCGCTTATGGGGTCGCGGCGGGGGACCGGTCGCGGTGCTGGCCTGCGCGCCCGGCGAGCAGCACGACATTAGCCTGCTGGCATTCGGGCTGGTCCTGCGATCGCACGGGTGGCGCATCATCTTCCTGGGCGCCGACACGCCGATCGCCACGCTGGCTCAAGCCGCCGAGGGCACAGGCTCGGCGCTCACCGTCCTGGCGAGCTTCGACGCGTCCCGATTCGAGGCCGAATCCACCCGGATCCGCCGCCTGACCAGAAAACTGTCGCTCGTGCTGAGTGGTCCGGGCGCGACCACCGAGCTCTGCGAGAGGCTCCGCGTGCAGCGGCTCGACGGCGACCTGATCGCCGCCGCCCATGAGATCGCCGACCGCGCAACGGTTTGACGCGTCCTGGGGCACGCGGATCATCGCGCTGATCCTCGAGAATCCCGGCGACGCGATCTACGGCGCGATCGCCGTGGGAGCCCTGCTCGCAGCCGAGACCCCGCGCCGAGAGACTACGCCAAGACCGTCGCGGCAGTGATCATCACGATCTTGCTCTACTGGCTGGCGCACTCCTACGCCGACCTGGCCGGAGAACGGCTGCGATCCGGCGCCAGGCTGACCGCCCGAGGGCTGCTGGCGACGATGCTGCGCGAGCTGCCGATCCTCATCGGCGCGGCGATCCCGCTGGCCACGCTGCTGATCTGCTGGATCGCTGGAACCGGCCTGTCCGCCGCCGTCCTCGCGGCGGTGTGGACCTCGGCCGGGATCGTCCTGGCCATCGAAGCTCGCCGCCGGACTACGCGGCCGCCTCAGGGGCCGGCAGCTGCTCTCCCAGGCATTCGTCGGCGCGTTGCTCGGATCGTTGATCATCCTCCTCAGGGGGGTGCTCCACTGAGCCCGGGTGCCGGAGCTGGGGGCCGGCCACGACCTCGCCCGCCCGGCTCGACGGCGACCTCGTCAGCACCGCACACGGCGCGGTCCCCTGACGGCGCGTCCCCCGGTTACCAGCCGAGCGTGCCGGGCGGTCCTTTGAACGGGCCGATCAGGTCGGAGGTGATCCAGCCTCCGTAGAAGTCGCTCTCCTGCGCGTGGATGCGCTCGTCGTCCAGCCAGGCGGCGTCGACGCGTCCGGGGTAGAAGGCGACGTGATCGCGCAGCGCCTCATACTCGGGCGCCGGGTTCGGGTAGCACCAGCCAACCGCGATGCATCGCCGTCCGTCGACGATCGCGTCGAGATACCGTGCGGTGCCTTTGAATTCGCACCGGGTCGGGCGTGTCTGGCTCTCGTTTAGGAATGTTCGGCGAACGTCTGCCGGTGGGATGTAGATCGTCGGTGGGTGGCTGGTCTCAAGCACCCGCAGAGCATGGGTGGACTCGGCAAGCACTTCGCCGGCCAGCTCGACTCTGACCCGACGCCGGCAGGGCACGACCGCGGGTGGTCGCGGGTACTCCCAGACGCGCTCCATGCTCCGCTCGCCTAGCTCGCGCCCGCCGGCGTGGCGGCGAGGTGCCGGAGCTCGGCGTCCTCTGCGACCGCGCGGCGGAGCGCCTCGTCGAAGCTGACCGGTTGGATCTCGAACAGCTCCATCCCGGAGAGGTCGGTGACGACCGTCGGGACCGCCAGTCCCTCGATCAGGGGCCGTGCCACACCGGCGTCGACGGGGGTGACGAGCCCGATCCACAGGGATGACAGCCACGGGGTGATCAGCGGCACGGGGATCCGCGGGCGGTGCGGGATGCCGAGCACCGCGGCCATCCGATCGAGCATCTCACCGTAGGAGAGCACGTCCGGCCCGCCGATCTGAATCTCGCTGCCGGTCGACTCCTCGACGTCCAGCGCCTGCACCAGGTAGCTCAGTGTGTCCTCGATCGCGATTGGCTGGGTGGGGTTCTGAAGCCAGGCCGGTGCGATCATCGCGGGGAGTCGCTGGACCAGGTAGCGCAGCGTGCGGTAGGACTCGCTCTCCGGGCCGACGACCATGCCCGCGCGGAAGTAGGTCAGTGGCGGGCCATGCTCGCGCAGCAGCAGCGCAGTCTCGTGGCGGCTGCGCAGATGCCGGGAGTGCGGGCGGTCGCCGAGACCGCCGAGGTAGACCACGCGCTCGATTCCCTCCTCGCGCGCGATGCGAGCGAAGGCGATCGCGCCAGCGCGCTCGCGGGACTCAAACTCCTCGCGTCCGCCGCGGCCCATCGAGTGGATCAGGTAATAGGCCGCGTCGATCCCGCGGCCGGCGCCGCGCAGCGTCTCCGGGCGCAGGACATCCCCCTCGTGCAGCTCGAATCCGTCGTCTTCGAGCGCGCGCGCCCGGCTCCCGCCGCGGTCGCGGACGAGGCATCGCACCTCGTGCCCGGACGCGGCGAGAGTGCGCGCGAGACGCCCGCCGATGAACCCCGTCGCGCCGGTGACCAGCACGCGCTGACTCATGCCGCGGCCGCTTCCGCGGGCGGTTCGGGCGTGAGCGCGGTCGCGAGGCGCTCGGCCTTCTCCGGCTCGAAGCCGCCGTGCTCGCAGGCCAGGATCCGGCCGGAGCGCTCCACGACGAGGACGGCGATCGTGTCGGTGCCTGCCAGCCCCAGGTTCTCGAGGACCTTCTGGACGTCGGTGTACACGGTGACGGTGCGGGCGCGCGCCGCGGGATCCGGGATCCCGCGGGTCATGCCGCCGTCGATGAACCACCGAACCGGGCCGTAGACGGAAGAGAGCACGGGCAGCTCATACACCGCAACGTCCCCACGGCGTTGCTCGAGCTCGATCAGCCACGGCAGCCACCGATCGACGACCGCCTGCTGCTCGCGGCGGAAGGCAACCACGAGGAGGTTGTAGGGCTTGGCGAGATCGCGCGGCAGCTCGTAGCTGCGGCCGTCGAGCGCGCGACCGCTCAGCGGGCTCAGCTCGCCAGCCCGCGCCGGAGCGAGCTTGTGCCTGAGGCCGGCCAGCGCACGGTGGCCGACGCGGTTGAACGCCAGCCCCAGGAGCGGGTCGGCGATCCGCAGCGGTCCCTTCAACACCAGCTCCGCGTCGTATGTGATGCGCGTTCCCTGATCGACCGCTTCGAACGTGATCCTGTCGTTGGAGATGACGGTGGCGTTCTCGCCGCGGAAAGTCACCGCGTGTGGCGGGTCGTACTCGACGATCCGGTAGGTGAGCGCCGTCTTGCGGCCGAGGAACTCGGCGACCAACCGGAACTCGGTCCCCTCCCCGACCGCCGCGTCGTTCAGCCGCTCGGCCTCGACCACCCCTGGGTCCCATTCCTGGGTGGTCGAGAAGTCGCCGACGTATGCGAACACGTCCTCGCGTTCGCCCGGTGTGTCAATCGTTGCTCGATAGCGGGCCATCGGGTTTCTCCTTGTCTTCTGAGATGGTGGTGTGCTGCGCCCAGCCGCTGAGCTGGGCGCACCGCTCCCAGAGCTGCTCGCGCTCCTGGCGGGTCTCCCGTGTCCACGGGAGCAGGTGCGTGGGCCGCGGCCGGCGGTCGTGCCAGAACACGCCCGTGCTGCGACCGGGTTCGTCCGCGGCGCCGAGCCACACGATCGTGTCGGCGCCCTGCTCGGGCGTCCTCAGCAGCCGTCGCGTCAGCCGGTAGAACCGCGGCAGGGACGTCTCAACGCCCGGGGTGTCGGCCCATCCCGGGTGCATTGCGTGAACCACGACGCCGCTACCCTCGAGGCGCCTCGCCCACAGCTCGGTGAGGATGACCTGCGCGCGCTTGGCCCGCGCGTACGCCGTCGCCCCGTCGAACTCTCCGCGCGCGCTCTGCAGATCGTCGCCCCTGATCCTCTGCGTGTACATGCCTCCGGAGGAGACGTTGATGATCCGCGCCGGAGCGCTGCGTTCGAGCAGCGGCAGCAGCAGGTTCGTGAGCAGGAACGGTCCGAGGACGTTGGTCGCGAACGTCATCTCAATCCCGTCCGGCGAGAGCGCGCGGGTCGAGGGCAGGACACCAGCGTTGTTGACAAGCACGTCGAGGCGTTCTGCCTGCGCTGTGAAGCGCTCCGCGAACTGCCTCACCGACTGAAGATCGCTCAGATCACAGAGCCCGACGTGCACGTCCTGGTTGCAGGATCGCTCTGCGATCACCGCGCGCGCCCGCTCCCCGCGGTCCTCGCTGCGGACGACCAGCCACACGGTCGCGCCGAGGCGCGCGAAGCCCTCCGCGGCCGCGAGCCCGAGCCCCGAGGTGGCACCCGTGACCATCACAACCCTGCTGTCCAACGATGGCAGCTCCGAGCCGCTCCAGCCACGACTGCGGATCCGGTAGCCCACATTCGTGTAGCCACCGATCACGCTGCGGTCAAGCACGCTGTCGAGCAGGGAACCCGTCATGCGCTCGCCGCAAGGTCGTGCGGCCCGATCCGACCCCGGCTGTCCACACGCCGGGCGGAGGTGAGTTGAGCATGGGGTTTGGTCATCAGCAGCTGGATGTCGCAGATGCGTCGCTCGGCGAATCCCGCCTCGCAGTAGGCGAGGTAGAGCGTCCAGATCCGGCGGAAGCGCTCGTCGTAGCCCAGTTCCTCCAGCGCCGCAGCGTGGGCGGTGAAGTTCACCCGCCAGCGGCGAAGCGTCTCAACGTAGTGCGGGGTGAGATCCTCGAGGTCGGCGACCTGCATGTCCGTCCGCCTCGCGAGCTCGCGCGAGACCACCTCGAGCGAGGGCAGGCACCCGCCGGGGAAGATGTAGGTGTTCATGAACGACTTCGCTGCCTTCTCGACCTCGTAGGCGCGGTCATCGATCGTGATCGCCTGCAGCAGCATCGCCCCGTCGGTGGCCAGCAGCTGCGAGCACTTGGCGAAGAAGGTGCCGAACTGGCGCCAGCCGACGGCCTCGATCATCTCGATCGACACCAGCTTGTCGAACCGACCGCGTAGCTCCCGGTAGTCGTCCATCAGGACGGTGACCTGGCTGTCCAAGCCCGCACGCCGGACCTGCGCGAGCACGTGATCGTGCTGCTCGCGCGAGATCGTCGTCGTGGTGACGTGGCAGCCGCGGGTCCTGGCGGCGTAGAGCGCGAACGCCCCCCAGCCGCTTCCGATCTCGAGCACGCGATCCTGCGCACCCAGCTCGAGCGTCTGGCAGATGCGCTCGAGCTTTGCCACCTGGGCCTGCTCGAGCGTGATGCCGTGGCGCTCGAAGACCGCGCACGAGTAGCTCATCGTCGGATCGAGGATCCGCGAGAACAGCTCGTTGCCCAGGTCGTAGTGCGCGGCGATGTCGAGACGGGCCCGCCGCCTCGTGGCGGGACGCAGCAGAGCGCCGACGCGCTGCAGCGGCCATCGCACCGGCGCCAGGCGCGCACGGAGGCGATCGAGGCCACCGGCGTTCCGCGCCGCGAGCCTGATCAGCGCCACGAGATCCGGCGAGTCCCACAGGCCCTGAGCGAACGCTTCCGCCAGTCCGCGGCTGCCGCGAAGCAGCATCAGCCAGACTCGGGGGGAGTGCAGACGAACCGTCGCGACCGGGGATCCGGAGCCGTACGTGTGCCGCTCGCCGTCCTCGACGATGACCAGGCTGCCGACGCTGATCCGCCGCAGCAAGATCGACACAATCCAGCGGGACGCGCGTCCGGTCATGCTTGGACGGCCTTCGGGTGCGGGTGGACTGCCGCGCCGGCGAGCTTCAGCGCCAGCGCGTGGGCGTAGATCAGCGCCAGCACGCGAACCGTGCCGAGCGGGTAGCGAGCGGTCATCCGCGCCATCGACGCGTCGGTCAGCTCGCGGCGGCGCAGCGTGAGGGTCGCGTCAAACACGGCGGTCCCCGCGCGGCTCGAGCCGATGTGGACCGACAGCGTCCGGCCCGGGGTGGTGGCGCGCATGTGGTAGCGGTGATCCATCCCCATGAACGGCGAGACGTGCATCGCCTTCTCGAACTGCTCATTCAGCACACTCCCGCTTGCGTCCCCGGCCCCGAGGACATACGCATGCCGCTCCCCCCAGGGTGTGTTAGTCACCTCGGCAACCATCGACTGCAAGCGCTCGGCGGCCGGGTCGAAGCAGTAGTAGAAGCTGACCGGGTTAAAGCAGTGCCCGAACGAGCGCAGGTGGGTCAGCAGGCGGATGGGACCCGCCGGCGGCTCGCCGGCGTGCTCGCCCACCAGCTCGCGCACGGCGTGGTCAACCGGCAGCGCGGGATCGCCGAGGTAGTCCCGGCGGCGAAATCGGACGACCCCGGGACGCGGGGACACGAGCCGGCCTCCCAGCAGCCGCGGCAGCTCCTCGAGGTCGAGGTAGGCGAGCGCCAGCCGATGGCGGAACTCGCGCCGCGGCTCCAACCGCCGGTGGCGGATCACCCCCTCGTAGATGCAGCTCGCACTCACAGCCGTGCCCCGAACCGCTCGCCGACACGGAGCGCGCTGACCACGCCGTCCTCGTGAAAACCCCAGCCCCAGTACGCGCCGCAGAAGTGCGTCCGGTTGCACCCGTCGATCTCCCCCACCCGGGCCTGCGCCCTGACCCCGGCCTCCGTATAGACGGGGTGGGCGTAGGAGATCCGGCGGATCACCCGCGCGGGATCGATCCTCTCGCTGTGGTTGAGCGTCACGCAGAACTCCCGCTCCGCCCGCAGCGATTGCAGGCGATTCATGTGGTAGGTGACCGTGCTCGCAGGCTTCGGCTCCGGCAGCAGGTGGTAGTTCCAGCTCGCCCACGCGCGCCGACGCCGCGGCAGCATCCGCGCATCCGTGTGCAGCACAGCCTCGTTGGGCTGATACGGGATCGCCCCGAGGATCTCGCGCTCACGGCCGCTGGCATCGGCCAGCAGCGCCAGCGCCTGATCAGAATGGGTCGCCAACACCACCTCATCGAACCGCTCCGCCTCACCGCCCCGCGGCTTCACGAGGACGTGATCATGATGGCGGGTCACCTCCTGCACCGGGGTGCGCAGCCGCAGCCGGTGGGAGAAGGGCCGCGTCAACGCCTCGACATACCGAGCCGAGCCCCCGCGAACCGTCCGCCACGACGGCCGGCCGCGGACCGACAGCATCCCGTGATTGTCGAAGAACTCGGCCAAAAAGCGAGCCGGGAAGCTCCACATCTGCCGCGGAGCCGCGGACCACACCGCCGAGGCCTGCGGCACGATCAGCCGCTCGATAAAAGTCCGCGAGAACCGATGGTGCTCAAGCCACGCGCGCAGCGACACGTCGGGCGCATGATCATCGAGCAACTCGCGCGCCGCGCGGTTGAACCGCGCCAGGTCGGCGACCATGCGGTGAAACCACGGGGTGACGAGATGTGCTCGTTTGGCGAACAGGCCGTTCGGTGATCCGCTGCTGTACTCGAAATCACCGACGCCGTCGCTGACGCTGAAGCTCATCGTCGACGGCTGCCACGCGACGCCCACGCGCCGGAGCAGCCGCTCGAAATTCGGATAGTTCCGATCGTTGAACACGATGAACCCCGTGTCGACCTCATGCGTCTCGTTCGGCGTGTCGACGCGGATCGTGTTCGTATGACCGCCGGCATAGCCGTTGGTCTCGAACACCGTGACCTCGTGCGCCGGGTGCAACAGATGGGCGACCACCAGGCCGGAAACACCCGCGCCAACTACGGCGACCTTCATGCCCCACCTACCGCGACGACGCTAACGATCAAACGAACCTCTTGCATCAGATCACACTCTCTACAGAACTTCGACAGACTTGGGACGAGTCTAGCGACTTGACTTCATCTTTGTCAAGGTTCTGTCCAATGTTTGTACCGGTTGTGCACTCGGTCCCGGCCGCCCGGACTGTGCTTGCCAGCGGCCCGATCCGCGGCGACCGGCAAGCACACCTCGCTGTCGCTCTCTTGGCCCAGCAGTCACCGAGCGCCGACGCCCGCGTTGCTGCTGCAGAGACGAATGGCCGTGGCGTGGGCGGCGATCGTCGACGCCCGCGTTCGCAGATGACCAAGCGCAAAGCGAGGGTCCGTGCAACAACGGCATTGTGGCCCGGGCGTTCAGGCGCCGGCGAAGGCGTCGGTGCGGGCCGCCGCCCAGCTGCCGTACAGATCGGTGACAGTGGACGGTGCGGGCCATTCTGCGGCGTGTAGTCGTTTGAGCGCTTCGCCGCCGCGCCGGCGTGCGTGCGTGCGCGACCAGTCATACGAGGACGGCGCAGCGCCGTAGCGCGCTTGCCATGCGCGCATCGCTTCGCGAACCCGTTCCCGTGTCCATTGCGGCGCGATCGCGCCGGGATGGCAGCGTTTGCAATATGCGTAGGCGTCGCCCTTGCCGTTCCGTGGCGCGGTAGGCGCCCCGCAACCGCGACACACTCCCCGATAGCGCGCCTTGACCGCGCGTGCCTTATCGCCGATTGGATCGTAGAGATACGCCTTGACGGTCGCTTCTGCGCGTCCCAGCCGACGAGCGATCTCCGCGATCGATAACCCCTCCTGGTCGCGGTAATGGCGGGCGAGTTGCGCCGCGCGGCGCCGTTCCGCGACCCGGTCGAGCATCAGAACCCCAAGCCTACCGGACGTGCTGGACGGCCAGCCCAAGCACATTGTGAAGTAGGCCTTAATTGTTGCGGGCGAGCGCGCGAGACGCCGGGCGATCTCGGAGATGGGTAGGCCTTCCGCGTCACGGAAGTGCTGAGTTGCAGACCTCGCCGATCGTAAGCAACTCGCCGAGTCCCGGCGCGGCGTCGACGAACAGCTGGAACATCCTGTTGCGCGCGAGGATCCTGGCCGGCATCCCGACGGGCAGCTCGGTGCGCAGATAGTCCGCGAGGGCCGCGTGGCGGTCCACCGTGAGATGCTCCAGCCCCTGGACAGCGGTTGCCGCGCGCCTAGGGTCGCCGGCCTGCGGCGCCGTGGCCGAGCTGTGGTCGCGATTAGCCGAGATCTCGACGACGGCTGTCCGCAGTCCGCGCCGGGCGGCCGCCACCCCCAGCGCCGCGGCCACCGTCGATCTGCCGACCCCGCCCTTGCCGGCGACGACGACGAGCCGTTCGGTGCTCAGCCGCCAGCCAGAAGTGGGACCCGCAGAGTCACGTGGTGTGTGCCGCGACGGCGTTCTGGTCACCATCGGGGCGGGCCTCGGACACGCGCGCTTCACGTGTCAGTACAAGCAGCGGACAGCGAGCGGTTCGTGCGAGCTTGCTCGATGTGCTTCCGTGGATCAGGCGTCCGATCGGGCCGTACCCACGCGAGCCGATCACCAGCAGGTCGATCGACTCGCCGTAGATCGCAAGCTCCTCCTCGGGGTGGCCGTAGACGGCGAGCGGCTGGATGTCGTGAAGTGCGGCCACTCGGGCTTCGGCGTGTTTTACGAGCTCCGGCAGCGTCGGCGACTCGGGGTCCACGAACAGCTCGGCGGGGTGGAAGACCACCTGCAGGCCCGAAAGTTCCGCCTTCAGGTCCTCGGCGAGTCCGCGGGCCAGTGCCACCGCTGCCTCGCTCTCGGGCGATCCGTCGTAGCCGACCCCAATGCACTTGATCGCCGACGCCTGGTGCGCGTAGCCCGCCGGGGCGATGGCGATCGCACAGGGAGCGCCGTTCAGGGCTGCGGCCGTGTCGTCATGGAGAAGCACTCGGCCGAGCAGTCCCCGACGCGAGGAGCCGACGACCAGCAGGTCGGCACCGAGCACGTCAACAAGCTCATGGAGTCCACGGCCGATCGATGGGGCGCGCCACCACTGAGCCTGCGTTCCCGGCCCGGCCTCGGAACGGACTTCTTCGAGCAGCTGGGCGTCGCGTGCGCGCTCCTCGGCATCGAGCTCGACGCTGTAGCCGCGAGACAAGCGGATGTCCGGGCGAAATAGGGTGACGTGGGCGACCGTGAGCTGTGCATCGTCTGCGGACAGCTGCTTGGCGAGGGCGAGGGCGTCGTGCCAGCTGCCGAGCTCGTCAACACCCACGACGATGTTCCTGAACATTGCTTTCCTTTTTCTGACGGGAGCTCCGCCTACCTTAGGAGCCGGCTGCTTGGGCACCCATCGGTGCTGTTCCTCGCTCCGGTTGCGGCTATCTACGCTGACGCTTCGACGTCTGGCTCGATCGCCGCCGTGGGGATCACGACAACCGGTCGATCGGCGATGTGCAGCAGCTCGTGCGAGACAGACCCGAGCAATGCCCGGAGCCGGCCCAATCCGCGAGCCCCCACGACGATCTCGTCCGCTTGATGAGCCCGCGCCGCCGCCTCGATCACCTGGGCCGCCGGACCTCCCGTCAGCTCGACCTCATACGCGGGCCCGGCAAGCGCCCCCTGGCCCAGCGGCAGCTCCGCGAGCAGGGCTTCACCCCGCTCGCGTCGGCGGGAAAGCAGCGAGTCGGAGTCCGGATCGGCGCGTAGGTCGGGTGCGAGCTCAAACGCGTGAACCACCACCACGCGCCCGGCCGTGCCGGCCTGTCGGGCCGCGAACACAAGCGCTGCCCGGGCCGCGTCGGAGCCGTCGTAGCCGACGACGATCGTCGGTCTGGGGCCCCTTGACGCCATGCCCGGAACGCTAAGCCCTGGAGAATCGCGCACGTCCGTAGATAGCCACGCAAAGCGCGCGCCGCCCCCCGATGACGTCGAGGCGGCTCGCCGCTTACATGGATCGCGCAATGCTTGCCACGCGGTCCTTGACACGGCGCAACGGCGTCGCACCGTTGGACACGGATCGAGAGGCTCACGTCGAGGTCGCGCCCGACGTCGTTCTCGACGGGCGCCTCACCCTGCCCGGGCTGGCCTCACCTCGCGGAGTCGTCGCGTTTCCGACCGTCTCGCGAGGCTCACTGCAGAGCGCCTACAACCGGCTCGCGGTGTCGATGCTCGCTCGGGCGGGCTTTGCGGCTCTGCTGTTCGACTGCCTGACGTCGAACGAAAAAGGATGCGTGGTCCCGCCGACAAATCCGTCCGCGCTGGCGCAACGGCTGCTCACGGCCACGGCATACCTGCGCGGCCAACCGGAGGTCGCCGCCCTGCGCCTCGGCTACATGGCCACCGCAAGCGCAGCCGCGGGAGCGATGTCGGCCGCGGCCGAGATGGCCGCGGATGTTGGAGCGGTCGTGTCGCTGGGAGCGACTGCGGAACTGCTCGACGCGGACCTCGAGCGTGTAAAGGCGCCGGTGCTGCTGATCATCGGTGGCACACCCACCGATTTTGCGTGTGTCGATCGCGTTCGCAGCAGGCTCTTCTGCCCCAACGGAGTGGCCATGGTTCCGGGCTCGCACAAGCTGACCGAGGGTGATCCGCGGCCGTTCAGGCGGGCGCTGAAGCTCGCGACCTCCTGGTTCGCGACGCATCTAGATCCGCGGGCCGATACCGAAGCCAACTCCGCCACCGCTACGTGAGCGAGTCTCGCTCGAACTCGTAGCACGCCCGGTGATAGCAGGCGGCTTCTGACGTGCACACTTCCGGCTCGGCTGCCCTCGACGTGTGGCGCTCCCGCTCGCCCATCACCTCAACGAGCCGCTCGTACACGCCGATCACGTCGCCGCATCGAGCACAGCTTGGTCCTCGACCGCCTCTCGGATGGGCTTCTGGCGCAGACACCTCGATCAGCATCGCCACCACGGCGCGTTCGGACATGCGTGCGCGGCCGCACTGCCGGTGGGTAAATACCGACGTCGGCGCGCGAGGTCTGAATCGCCGCTCGATTCCACCGGGCGTATATTTCGCCGCGGGGACTGGCGGCGTGTTGGGAGTGCTCATCCAGAACCCCGGATGAGCTCAGCAGCCGATCAAACGGCGTCGTAGCGCGAACTGCACCAGCCCTCCGAGTCGGCGCGGTCCTTGAGCACGAACCCGATCGCGCCCGCATCGATCGCCTGCAGGGCGGTCAGCGGGCTCGCGTTCATCGTCAAAACGACAACCTCGGTCTGCTGCCGCAGCCCACTGAGCTGCTCGATCATCTCGCCGACGCGGGCATTCGCGAGCCGCAGGTCGACGACCAGCACCCGCGGCTTCCGAGCCGACACGATGCGAGCCGCCGTTGGCAGATCCGACGACTCGGCGACCACGTCGACCCGTTTCTCGGCGTCGAGCAGCCGCCGAAGGCTCCGGCGCACACCCGCGTGCTCGACCGCCAACACCGCTCTGATCGGCCGTTGTGTCGATGGTTACTCCTAACCGGAGGCGAGGGCAGATCCGCCGGCATGCCACGTGGCTGCCCGATCGCTACCGGCACCTTTGAGCGGTGGCCCGATAGCCGTCGCAGTCCACTGTCACCATGACTGAAGCTTTGATGCTCATGGCTTGAGGATCACCGACGCCCGCGCTGACCACATCCGTGAAATCCCCAACAAGCGGTGCGGATCGACCCAACATTGGGACTCTTCGCCCCAGTCAGGGACCAGGCTACGAAGCGTCGCAGCGATCGCCTGCAAGCAGCACAGACCCCACCGGTCAGCGGCTGGCTGGCGGTGTCGGCCGGGGAACCGCAACCACCGGGCACGCCGCGTCGTGCATGAGCGCCTCGCCCGTGCTTCCTAGCAGCAGTCGCTTTGCCGGGCCCCAACGCCGCGAACCAACCACCATCAGGTCGACGTCGTCGGAAAGCGCAAGCAACGCGTCGGCGGGGCGCCCGGCGACGGCCTCGGCGTCAAACCTGACGCCGAGATTGGCCGCGGCCGTCTGTGCCTGGCGCCGACGCAAGTTCTTTTCCTCGCCCACGACCTCGACCCAGTCGCTCATCATGTCTCCGATCCACACCTCACCCCATCCGACCGTCGGCATCCGGTCGTCGACGACGGCGCGAATCTGAAGTTCTCCACCCGAGGCCAGTGCTAGACCAGCGGCCCAGCTCAGAGCGGCTTCCGACTCGGGGGAGCCGTCGTAGCCGACGCCGATTCGCTGCAGCGTCAGATCGCTACGGTCGTGAAGCCCGCGTGGCGCGATCGCCAGCGGCGATTCGAAGCGGCAAAGCAGCTGACGCGTTCGCTTGCCGATTCGCACGTGTCCCAGCGGCGCGTGGCGGCTTGAGCCGACCACCAGCAGGTCGCGATGCTTCGGTGGACATGACACGGTGAAGGGCTCGGGCGACCGAGTGATCGGTGCGCACCAACACCCGCGCCTCTGGAGCCAACGCGTCGCGTGTCTCGGCCAGAACCTTGCGCGCATGCTGGTCAAGGCTTCGCCAGTTCATCCCCTCCGGAAGCACGACCATCGGATCCGGGTGGACTGCCACGAGCATCATCGCCGCGCCGGTCGCCCGCGAGATCGCCGCACCGAGGGCGGCGGCGTCAAGACCCTCGGGGTAGCCGTTTACCCCGACGGCGATCCGGTGGACCATTTGCGGGGGCAGGGTCGCCCGCTCCGACGCATTCGAGGCGTGCGAATTTGGATGATCGTGCTCGGTCGGTGTCGCCATTGCTTGCTCCTGATGCCGCACGTGAGTGGACGAGGTGAGTCTTCCAGCCGGCCTGAGTCCGGCCATCGGGATACAGGCGCTATGCCCCTCGGAAAAACACGTATCCCAGGGCGCGGTCATGACTGACCAGCAGGCGTCAGCCGCCAAGCATCGGCGGCATCGCGCGCTCGGCATGTGGAAAGGCGGCTGCGCCGCTCGGGGCGGATTTCCCCGGCCCGCCTTCCAACCAGTTTCGGACCCTCTGAAACGATTGGGGGCACTGCAGCGTCCGACACCACCACACAATTCCAACGCGGCAGCTTCCTGCTGCCGGCGTTCAGTCACGCGACCGTAGCCGACGCGATGCACCCAGGAATCCTGTGCTGCGATCGGAACGCGAGCCTCATCAAGGTCGCTCGCGTGATGTCCATCCACCACGTCCACTGCGTTGCGGTGATGACGCTCGCCCACGCTACGCGCGCACATGGCGCCTCAAATCGGGGGCCACGCGCGATCGGGCTCGGTAATTCGCCGCGGCGTATCCGCGGTGCTTGCGCTAGGCTCGCAGCGAGGCCGTGGGCGGCGACGGCGGCGCGGGCTCCACGCGCACGCGCGCGTCGACGATCACCGCCCCGTCGGGTCCGGCGATCAGCGGGTTGCAGTCGAGCTCGACGATCTCGGGGTGCGCCTCGACCATCGCGCTGACGCGCAACAGCACGTCCTCGATCGCGGCCACGTCGCAGCGCGCGGCGCCGCGGAAGCCGTCGAGCAGCGGGAAGGTCCGCAGCGACCGGACCATCTCGTGCGCATCGAGGTCGGTGATCGGCGTAATCCGCACGGCGACGTCGCTGATTAGCTCGGCCGACGTTCCGCCGGCGCCACAGGCCAGCACTGGCCCGAAGCTGTGGTCGTTGACCACGCCTACGATCAGCTCGACCCCGGCGGGTGCCATCGCCTGCACCACTACGCCTTCCGGCTCAAACCCAGCGCGCCTGACGGCGGCGTCAAGCTCGCGCGCTCCGGTTCGGACCGCGTCGGGTCCCTCCAGCCCGAGGCGCACGCCGCCGGAGTCGGTCTTGTGCACCAGGCCCGGAGCGATCGCCTTCAGCGCGACCGGAGTGCCCAGCTCGGCCGCTGCGGCCACCGTCTCATCGGCGCTGTGGACGATCCGGCTGTCGATCAGCGGCAATCCATAGCAGCGCAGCAGCGAGGACACGCTCGCGGGGGCAAGCCAACCGGAGTCGCACGCCAGCTCGCGGCTGATGATGGCAGCGGCTTCATCGGTTCTGGTGCCGGCCGGGCTCGCCGGGGAACGCCTTGGGCGTGCACGCCAGCGGCCGTATTTGGCCGTAAGCGAGATCGCGCGCACGGCATCCTCGGGAAACTCGTAGCCGGGCACGCGAGCGTCGTCGGCGCTCAGCTGCGGAGGTGGCCCTTCGCTGGTCATGAATACCGCGACGATCGGCACCCCCGGGTCGCATTGGGCGACCTCGCGGATCGCGGTCGCGACGTCCTGTGCCCTGGTCACCAACGGTGGCACGAACAGCGCCACGATCGCGTCGCACGAGCCGCTCTGGATTATCGTGAGCATCGTCCGGCGATAGTCCTCCGCGGATGCGGTTGCGATGAGGTCGATCGGGTTGCCGAGCGATGCCTCGGCGGGAAGGAACTACGCGAGCCGTGCGCGGATGTCCTGGGGCAGCTCGGGCACGCTCACCCCCGCGGCTTGGCACGCGTCGGCGCACATGATCCCGGGGCCGCCGGCGTTGGTGACGATCGCGACCCTGTCGCCCCGGGGGACCGGCTGGGTCGACAGCAGCGCCGCCACGTTGAGCATCTCGCCGAGGGTGTCGGTTCGCATCACCCCTGCCTGCTCGAACAGGGCATCGACGGTCACATCGGACGCCGAGAGCAGCGCGCCGGTATGTGAGCTGGTGGCCCGCGCTCCTGCGGCCGAGCGCCCGCTCTTGACGGCGATCAGAGGCTTTTTTTGCGCAAATCGAGGGGCGATTCGCGCGAACTTGCGGGGGTCCCCAAACGATTCGAGATATAGGAGCGCCAGGTCGGTCTCGGCATCCTGCTCCCAGTATCGGAGCATGTCGTTGCCAGACAGGTCCACCTGGTTGCCGACGGACACGAACGAGGAAAGTCCGACGCCCGCCTTCGCGGCCGCTTCGATGATCGCGATCCCCAGCCCGCCGCTCTGTGACATGAATCCGACCCTGCCCGGCGTCGCGGCGTGCGGCGCGAACGTCGCGTTGAGCCTGACGTCGGCGTTGGTATTGATCACGCCCAGGCAGTTGGGACCGACGATCCGGATCCCGGCGTCGCGGCACACGTTCACGAGCTCTCGCTGGCGGCGTGAACCTTCGGCGCCCGTTTCCGCAAATCCTGCCGAGATCACCAGCAGCGCTCGGACCCCCGCCTGGGCGCACTTCCGGGCCGCGTCGACGACGCGCTCTGCCGACACCACGACGACCGCGAGCTCCACCGCCGTGGGAACGTCGAGGATCGAGTGGTAGGCGGGAAGCGATTGCACGACGGTGGCGTGCTCGTTGACCGCGTACACCGGCCCCGCGAATTCCGATGCGAGCAGGTTGTGGAGAATCTGTCCGCCGACCGTGTCGCGGCGCCGAGATGCGCCGATCACTGCCACCGAGCTGGGCTCGAGGAACGCCCGCACCGCCGCGACCGCCGCTTGTCGCTCACGTTCCTCAAAGCACGCCAGGGCTTCACCGGACAGCGACGTTGGCAGCTCGATGTCGATCGAGCCGGGCGTCGAATGCAGCTCAACAGGAAAGCCGCTGAGGCGGAAGACCTCGATCATCCGGTGGTTGGCCGGTAGCACCTGCGCCTCAAAGGTCGCGATGCCGTGCTGCTGTGCGACGTCGGCAAGCTGAGCGAGCAGGATCGTGGAGATGCCCCGGCCCTGCCATGCGTCGGCGACGAGGAAAGCGACCTCGGCGCGTCCGTTTGCGCCTTGCCCGGTGCCACGTTCGCGCGCTGGCATGGGCGTTGGGCCGAGGCGGATGTAGGCGGCGTGTGCGATTACTCGGCGCGGAGTCCCGGTCTCGGCGACCAGCGCGAAACGGTTGGCGTAGTCGACGTTCACCGCCCACCG
>Ga0207693_10000989_pt1 | contig 25526 bp, 23 predicted proteins | sample LARL81metaG_FD_184347 | JGI IMG/M metagenome (GOLD analysis project Ga0207693, IMG submission 184347) | Corn, switchgrass and miscanthus rhizosphere microbial communities from Kellogg Biological Station, Michigan, USA - LAR L8-1 metaG... | ecosystem: Host-associated > Plants > Roots >... | reverse complement strand
GCGACCTTATTATGAATTGAATCATGTCTTAACCGATGGCGTGTTCTTTGCCGCGGGAAAACTCTACGGCCTGACCTTCAAGGAGCGCCACGATCTTCCGGTTTATCATCCCGACGTGCGGGTGTGGGAAGTGTTTGATGCCAATGGTCAGCCGCTGGCACTGTTTCTGGGCGATTATTACGCGCGGCCTTCCAAACGCGGCGGGGCGTGGATGACTGCCTACGTCCAGCAGAGTGGGTTATTCGGGACCAAGCCCGTAGTGGCGAATCATCTGAACATTCCAAAACCGCCGGAGGGCGAGCCAACGCTGCTGACTCATGACGAAGTGCGGACCGCCTTCCATGAGTTCGGTCATGCCCTCCACGGAATGTTTTCGAACGTGAAGTATCCGCGTTTTAGCGGAACCAGTGTGCCGCGGGACTTTGTCGAGTATCCCTCGCAAGTTAACGAGATGTGGGCAAGCTGGCCGGAGGTACTGAAGAACTTTGCCAAGCACTACAAGACTGGGGAGCCAATCCCTCAGGCGCTCTTCGACAAAGTGGTGGCGGCGGAAAAGTTTAATCAAGGTTTCAAGACGACGGAGTACCTGTCTGCATCACTCCTCGATCAAGCATGGTACCAGCTCAATCCATCCGAGATTCCGAAGGATGCTCTGGCTTTTGAAGCGGCGGCGCTGAAAAAGGCGGGCGTCGATTTTCCTCCCGTGCCGCCGCGATATCGAACGGCGTACTTCTCTCATGCTTTTTCCAGCGGATACTCGGCGGGGTATTACTCGTATATCTGGAGCGAAGTGCTCGACGCCGACACGGTGGAATGGATCAAGGAACACGGCGGATTGAAACGGGAAAATGGCGATCGTTTACGGCAAACGCTGCTGAGTCGTGGGGGCTCGGCTGATGCACTTGGCTTGTTTAAGAATTTTGTCGGGCGCGATCCCTACGTCGAGCCGTTGTTAAAGCGACGGGGGCTGGACAAACCGGCGGCGGATGATTCCAAATCGGCCGCTGAACCAGCGACGCCGTAGGACTTAACACAGGGGAAAGACAGGAACAGGATTTACAGGATGGTTAGAAGGCAAGTCTTCCGCCGCCTTTAATCTTGAATAGTCCTGTTAGTCCTGTCCAGGTCTGCAAGCGAGATTTGCTCTGGCAAAACGGGAGAATTGCCTGAAATTGAGAGTCGAGTTTCACTCATGGCCGACACTATCCAACCATCTCCCGTTGCCTCGGAAGCGGGCACTACACCGAATCATCCGGCTCCGGATCGCGCTGATCTCCGGCCGGAAAACATTCAAGACGCCGTAATTCGCCTTGCTGGGAATTCGCAGGACGGAATTCAAACAGCCGGAGCGTTTCTGGCGCGACTTGCCGGACGCAGCGACCAGGATGTGATGACTTACATGACGATCCCGTCCACGATTTCGGGCGGACCATCGATCTTTCAGGTGCGGATCGGTTCCGGAGAAGTGTTATCGGCGGGCGACGAAGCGGATTTTCTGGTCGCATTTTATCAACATAGTTACCAGGACCACCTCGATTTTCTCAAGGAAGGCGGGGTGCTCCTGTATGATTCGGATAACGTTGAACCGAATCTCGACGACAAACGTTTCGTGTATGTCGGTGTGCCGATTACCGGATTAACCGTCGAAGCGCTGGGAGGCACGGCCAAGGATAAGGGCAAGAATATTTTCGTCCTCGGCTTGATCGCGAAAATTTTCACCCTCGATGTCGAGAAGCTGGCCAGGCTGATTAAAGAGAAGTTCGCGGGCAAAGACGAGAGCATCGTCAACACTGCTATCATGGCGTTTACGGCTGGCTACGCTTATCCCGTCGGCAAGGTGCTGACACACCAATATCGATTTGAGCACATTCCCAAGACCGACGGACGCGCGCAGATTACGATGGATGGCAATCAGGCGCTTGCTTACGGATTGATCGCCGCCGGTGTGCGCTACGGCGCGGGTTATCCGATCACGCCATGGTCCTCGGTGATGGAAACATTGCGACGCGAGTTCCCGAAGTACGGAGGAATTTTTGTGCAGGCGGAAGACGAACTCGGTGCCGTCTCGATTGCGCTCGGTTTTTCTTATTCCGGATATCTTGCGGTAACGGGGAGCGCCGGCCCGGGCATTTCGCTTAAGACCGAAGCGATCGGCTGGGCGTCGATGGCGGAGATCCCACTCATCATTTGCAATATTCAGCGGGGCGGACCGAGTACCGGATTACCGACCAACGTCGAGCAGAGCGATTTGCATCAGGCAATTTACGGGGGACACGGCGACAGTCCGCGCGTCGTGCTCGCAGCCGCGACGGTGGAAGATTGTTTTTACATCGCGATTGAGGCGGCCCGGATCGCACGCCAGTACAGCACGCCGGTTTTCATTTTGAGTGACACTTCGCTGGCGACGCGGATTGAAGCCTTCGACGAACCGGACCTTTCGAAACTAATGGTCGATCCGAAACCTGACCTTTCGCCACGCCAGACGTTCAAGCCCTACCCGGTCGATGCGATTACTCAGCATATTCCGCCGGGCACGCGGATTCTCGACGGGAAATATCCGCTTTTGTCGGGACTCGAGCACGACGAAATGGGTCATCCGACGGGCAGTCCGAAACTGCACATGGTGATGACGGCGAAGCGTCGCAATAAATTGCGCAAACTCGCTCAGGAAATTCCGGTGCCGGAAATTTATGGCGACACAGAAGGCGACGTTCTCCTGATTGGCTGGGGATCGACTTACGGTCCGGTCCACGACGCGGTGAAGCAGGCCCGCGAGCATGGAGAAAAAGTCGGTGCAATTCATTTGCGCCATATTCATCCGCTACCGAACGGCATTGAAAAAATCTTCGCGAAGTTCAAACGGATCGTTGTTGTCGAAATGAACGACCAGGGAATTTACGGCTTCGGGCAGCTCGCGATCATTTTGCGGGCGCGCTACTGCGAGCCAAAGATCGAAAGCTTTACGAAAACCGACGGTCTTACTTTTCGGGTCAAAGAAATTCTGGACGGCGTTTTCAAAGGCCGCTCCTTTGCTGCGAGAAAAATTCCGCGCGACGGCGCCGCCACCGTTCATACTGACACCACACCCGAGAGCGTGAAATCGGTCAGAGAAGTCGTGCCGCAGGGAGTCGGATAGATCTTCGCAATTTGCGGCTCGCAGCCGAATTGGGACAGGCTGGTAGCCTGTGCTCCCCGAACAAGCTCAGGGCTTGGGCGGTCCGCCTTTGTTTATAAAGGGCGTGAACAAATCGATCGGCACAGGAAGAAATGTGGTTGTGTTGTGCTCGCTCGAGATCTCGCGCATGGTTTGGAGGAAGCGTAGTTGCAGCGCAATCGGTTCCTTGCTCATCATCGCGGCGGCCTGCACCATTTTTTCCGCGGCTTGGAATTCACCTTCGGCGTTAACGACTTTGGCGCGGCGCTCGCGCTCGGCTTCCGCCTGCTTGGCCATCGCGCGCTTCATGGTGTCGGGCAGTGCCACGTCCTTTACCTCGACCGCCGTGACTTTGACGCCCCACGGTTCGGTTTGCCGGTCGATGATCTCCTGCAACTTCTGGTTGATGGTTTCGCGCTGCGAAAGCAGGTCATCGAGCGGGGCCTGGCCGAGTACGCTTCGCAGCGTCGTCTGCGACATAAGCGAGGTGGCCTTGAGGAAATTCTCCACTTTCACGACCGCCGCTTGCGGATCGACAACGCGAAAATAAACCACCGCATCCACCGTCACCGGCACGTTGTCGCGCGTCATCACTTCCTGCTTCTCGACGCTGATAGTCACGACGCGCAAATCCATGCGCACCATTCGATCGACGATCGGGATGAGGAAAATCAGCCCCGGCCCTTTCGCGCCGAGTAATTTTCCAAGGCGAAAAATCACACCGCGCTCGTATTCACGCAGAATGCGGATCGCCTGCGGCAGAATGATGATGGCCAGGACGACAAGCGGAATGACCCAGCCGACTAACTTCACGAGGCCTTCAAGTAATGGCATACCCAGTTTCTAATCGAAATTCGCCAAAATCCGAAGCTCTAACTTTGAAACCCAAACAAGCGTGGCTGCGCAATTTTCACGCTCCTTTCGGCGGCTGAACTTTTAAAGTTAATCCTTGCACAGCTGCGATCTCCGCTACATCGCCTTTTCCCATCGGCGTATCGCTGACCGCGTTCCAATACTCACCTTCGACGAAAACCCTGCCGCCGTGTGAGTCGATTGGCGTTAACGCGGTCACCGTTTTCCCAACCATCGTTTCCGCTCCCACTTTCACCGGCAAAAGCTGCGCTCGCAAACCTTTGCCGACGACGAAAACAAAAAACAGCGCTGTGATCAACGTGGCCGGGATGATATAGCCGAGCGATAAACGAAAAAGCGGATCGGCGCGGTTGAAGAGCATGAGCGAACCGATCAAAAACGAAATGATTCCGCCGATTGTGAGCACGCCGTGGGTCGGCGCGTAGATATCGAAAACAAAAAGCATGAGCGCCAAAGCGATCAACGCGAGTCCCGTTGCATTTACCGGCAGGATCGCCGCCAAATAAAGGGCAAGGATTAGCGCAATCGCGCCCACCACTCCGGGAAGAATTGCGCCAGGCGTGGTTAGCTCACCAATAATGCCATACATGGCGATGAGCATGAGAATGAACATGACTTCAGGTCGCCAAAGCTTTTGAAAAACGCGTTCGGAGGGCGACATTTTGATCTCGGAAATCTCCGCGCCCGCGGTTTTAAGCGTCCTGCCATCGACCACGCGCCCATTCAGTTGCTTTAGCAAATCCGGTAGATCGGTCGCGATAAGATCGACAACCTTTAATTCGAGCGCTTTTTCTGCGCTGATCGAGGCGCTCTCGCGCACGGCCGATTTCGCCCACTCGATGTTGCGGTGGCGCCTGGCCGCGATCGCTTCGATGTAACTCACGGAAAAATTCTCGAGCTTCTGTTTCATCGTCTCGTCGACCTTTTCATCGCTGCCGGTCGGATTTCCGCCAATTGTCACCGGATGCGCCGCACCAATCGTCGTAGCCGGCGCCATGGCCGCGACGCTTGCAGCGATGGTAATGAAACAACCGGCGCTCGTCGCGGTCGAGCCGGTCGGCGCCACATAGACCACCACCGGCTCGGTCGAACCCAGAAAGCTTTTCACGATTGTCTGCGTCGAATCGAGCAGGCCGCCCGGAGTGTTCAGTTGAATGATGAGACATTGCGCGTTCTGCGCCCGCGCTTCATCGATGCTTCGCGAAATGTAACTCGCTGTCGCCGGACCAATCGCGCCATCGATGTTGATAAGCGAAACCCTTTCGGCCGCAGCTACCGCCGCGGCGCACACCAGCCAAAGCGCCAGGCCCGTTAGAGCCGCGCGCAATCTTACACTCCTTTCATCGGTTGTAACTTGATCGCCAAATCTTCTACCTGCGGCTTCACGATTTTTTCATAATCGCGATAGCTGAGTTTTATCGCTTCGGTGTGAGTGCCCGCTTCGAAGACAATGTAATCTTCCTCAGTCAGACTCTTGTCCACATAAGTAGGCACACCGTAGAGATTGCCAAACGGCGGCATCGCGCCGATCGCGCAGTCTGGGAAGAGGGGCTCGAATTCTCCTTCGCGCTCCAAAGAGACGTCCTGGCCTATAATCTTCCCGAGCTTCTCAAGATCGATCAGATGTTCTGCCGGAAGTACCGCCATCAGGTGCTGCCCTCTCGATTTTACCATCACCACTTTGGCGTGACGCCGTCCTTTTACATGCTCGGCTTGGGCGATCCTTTGCGCGGCAAAAGCTTCCGGATGACTCAGAATTTCGTAACTGATCTTGTTCTCATCCAAACAATCAATCAGCCGTTTCGGCATCTTCATGCGTCCCCTAAAATATCACGAGTCTGGGCGAACTCCATTTCGCAGCCCGACCACTGGAGTGACTGGTGGCCCACCCTTGAAATTATTCGGACCCGAATTCCTCGATTGGAGGGCAGGAGCAAAACAAATTTCGATCGCCGTAAACGTTGTCGATGCGCGCGACGCTCGGCCAGAATTTGTGGTCGCGCAGCCAGGGCGCAGGGAAAGCGGCCTGCTCGCGCGAATAAGGGTGATCCCACTTTTCGGCAGCGATTTGTCGCGTCGTGTGGGGCGCGTTTTTTAGCAGGTTATTTTGTTTGTCGGCTTTTCCGTTCGCTATCGCGGTCATCTCCGCGTGAATTGAAATCATGGCATCGCAAAAACGGTCGAGCTCGTCCTTCGATTCGCTCTCCGTCGGCTCGACCATCATCGTTCCCGCGACCGGCCATGAAATGGTCGGCGCATGAAATCCGTAATCCATCAGACGCTTGGCGACATCTTCCACTTCGATCCCGGCACGTTTCCACTCGCGAAGATCAAGAATGCATTCGTGGGCAACGAGACCACGTTTACCTTTGAACAGGACGGGAAAGTGACGATCGAGTCGTTTTGCAATGTAGTTCGCACTCAGAATCGCGACTTCGGTGGCGCGTTTCAATCCATCCGGACCCATCATGCGGATGTACATCCATGAGATGGTGAGAATACTGGCGCTGCCAAAGGGAGCAGCGGAGACCGGACCGGTCGCCGCGGTGATGGTTGATGGTTGATGGTTGATGGAAGGAGCCGTCGGCAAAAACGGGACGAGGTGTTTCGCTACGCCGATCGGGCCGACGCCGGGACCGCCGCCGCCATGTGGAATGCAAAACGTTTTGTGCAAATTCAGATGACACACGTCCGCGCCGATATCGCCCGGCCGGCAGAGGCCGACCTGAGCGTTCATGTTGGCGCCGTCCATGTAAACCTGACCGCCGCGGCCGTGCACGATCTCGCAAATTTCGCGAATCGTTGTTTCGAAAACACCGTGCGTGCTCGGGTATGTGACCATTAATGCTGCCAGATCCCGCGCATGGGCGTCGGCTTTTGCGCGGAGATCAGCGAGATCGATGTCACCGTCTTTTAGTGTTGCGATGGCAACCACTTTGAACCCAGCCATGATTGCGCTGGCAGGGTTCGTTCCGTGGGCGGATTGCGGAATGAGGCAGACGTTGCGATGGGCTTCGCCGCGCGAGGCGTGGTATTCGCGAACGGCGAGCAGACCGGCGAATTCACCTTGCGAGCCGGCATTGGGCTGCAATGAGACAGCAGCGAAACCGCTAATTTCCGCGAGCCAGCGCTCGAGCTGATCGCACATCTCGCGATAGCCGGAGGTTTGTGAATCCGGCGCGAACGGGTGCAGCTTCGCGAATTCCGGCCACGAGATTGGAAACATTTCCGCCGTCGCGTTCAATTTCATCGTGCAGGATCCGAGCGGAATCATCGAATGACAGAGTGAGAGATCGCGCGATTCCAGCCGTCGGAGGTAGCGCAGCATTTCGGTTTCGCTCTGATAGGTGTTGAAAACCGGATGGGTGAGGAAAGGAGAATTGCGGATTGCGGATTGTGGAATGCGGCACGAAGTGGAGTCGAGATTCTCATCCGCATAATCGCGAACCGCGGTGCCGCGGAAGATCGACATCAGGGTTTCAATATCCGAACCGGTCGTCGTTTCATCGAGCGCGATACTGATCGCGTGATCGCTAACAGCACGCAGATTGCAGCCGGCACGCGCGGCCCGTTCGATAAGATCACGGCTTGAACCCTGCCCAAGTTCGAGTCGAATCGTGTCGAAGAAATTTTCGTGAGCGATTTTGAAACCGAGCTGGCGCAGACCTTGCGCGAGTTTGGCCGTAAAATCGTGGACGCGTTGCGCAATGGCTCGTAATCCATTCGGTCCGTGATACACCGCATACATCGCGGCGATGACAGCTAACAAGACCTGAGCAGTGCAAATGTTGCTGGTGGCCTTATCACGCCGGATGTGTTGCTCGCGCGTTTGCAGTGCCAACCTATACGCAGGACGCCCTTCGGCATCGTGGGAAACGCCGACCAGTCGCCCGGGAAGATGACGTTTGAACTGGTCGCGCGTCGCGATGTAGGCGGCATGTGGCCCGCCGAATCCAAGCGGAACGCCAAAACGCTGGGTGGAACCAACCGCAACATCCGCCCCGAATTCTCCCGGCGGTTTTAACAGAGCGAGCGCGAGAATATCGGCTGCGACAACAAACAAAGCGCCCGCGTCGTGCACCGCTCCTGCGAATCTTTCGTAATTGTAAATCGCTCCATCGGTCGCCGGATATTGGACGAGTGCACCAAAGACAGCGTCGTCAAATTTGAAATTAGCAAAATCGCCGGTAACGATCTCGATCCCGAGCGGTTTTGCGCGTGTCTGCACCACTTCGATTGTTTCAGGATGACAATTGTCAGCGACGAAAAATTTGTTGCGCGAGCGATCGGTCGCGGCGTGATGACACAGGGCCATGGCCTCGGCGGCGGCCGTCGCCTCATCGAGCAATGAGGCATTGGCGATGTCGAGCGCGGTGAGGTCGGTGACCATGGTTTGGAAATTGACCAGCGCTTCGAGGCGGCCTTGAGCGAGTTCGGCCTGATACGGTGTGTAGGCGGTATACCAACCGGGGTTTTCGAGAATGTTCCGCTGAATGACCGGCGGTGTGATGGTGTCGGAATATCCGGCGCCGATAAAATTGCGCGCAATTCTGTTTTGCGACGCCAAGGCACGAAGTTCCGCCAGGGCGTCACTCTCGCTTTTTGCCGCAGGTAATTCGAGAACACGATCCAAACGGATGTTTTTCGGGACGGTGGCGTCGACGAGCGCATCCAAGTCTGCGAAGCCGATTTCACGCAGCATTTGCGCTGTCTCTTCCGGGCTCGGGCCGATGTGGCGGTCAGCGAAAGTGGTGAAGGCATTTGTCGGCACGACGGACTTATCCGGCGCAGATTTTTCCTGCCTTTTAGCTGCCGGTTTTTCGATCGCCTCCGTTTCGGCCGAGTGCATCGTTAAAGACTACGGAACGCGATGGGTGCTTCAAGTGAAGGGGTGTAGCGGTCGCCCCCGTGGGCACGCGTGCGCTTCGCACAGCGAAGCGGCTATGGCTAGCGCGAATCGTAGGTTTCCACGCCGTTCTCGCGCAGTTTCTTTCGCAGCGTGGTCAAGTGGTCGCGGTTGCGTGTTTCCACCGTGCAAAGGACATGCACCGCCGAGACATCAGAGCCGGCGAAAGCGCGATCGTGCACCACTTGTTTGATACTGGCACCGCTGGCAGCGATTTGTGCGGTCAGATCTGCGAGACCGCCGGGCCGATCGCTAATCACCGCGGTGAAGCGAGAAAGCCGTCCGTCGGCGACGAGCCCGCGTTCGATGACGCGGCTCAAAACGTTGGGATCGATATTTCCGCCACAAAGCAAAAGCACGACACGTTTACGGGCGAGACTTTTTAGATCGCCGGCCAAACAGGCAGCGAGAGGAGTGGCGGCGGCGCCTTCCACCACACCTTTCTGCAGCTCAACGATTCGCAAAATGGAAAGCGCGATTTGTTCTTCGGTGACAATGACGGACCTGTCGACCCGCGATTTCGCAATCTCGAATGCATTCTTGCCAACCTGTGGAATGGCGAGACCGTCGGCGAGGGTCGGTTGCATTTCGATCCGCGTCGGCTTTCCCGCTTTTAATGCAGCGGAAAAACTGGCGACGTTTTCCGCTTCCACAGCGATGACTTTTACTTTTGGGCGCTTCGTTTTCACTGCCAACGAAACCCCCGCGATTAATCCGGCCCCGCCGACCGGCACGATCACGGCATCGACGTTGGGAACCTGCTCCAGGATTTCCAAGCCCATTGTCCCCTGACCGGCGATGATCGACGGATCATCGTAGCCATCGATGTAGGCCAGTTTTTCCTTCTCGCCGATTTCGTGCGCGCGCGTTTTGGCTTCGGCAAAATCTTTGCCATGCAGAACAACGCGAGCACCGAGCTTCTGACAGGTGGTCACTTTGATGAGCGGAGCGTGCTTTGGCATTACCACAGTCGCAGGAATGCCGAGCAGTTTGCCCTGATAAGCGAGCGCTTGAGCATGATTCCCAGCCGACGCCGCAATGACGCCTCGTTTTTTCTGATCGGCGGGCAATTGCGCAAGCACATTGCGCGCACCGCGTTCCTTAAAACTCCCAGTGCGCTGCAAGTTGTCGAGCTTGCAGAAAATCTCCATCCCGGTGATGTCGCTCAACGGAATCGAGGGCAGACAAGGGGAATAATAAACCGCGCTCTTGGCTCGTTCGCGTGCGGCTTCGACGTCGGCAAAGCTGACCACGCGATTGCATACACCGCGCCTAAATGGGTGGCAACGTTTTCGAAGCGTCAGTGTCCTGATTCAGCTAACAACGACACCGTCAAGCGACGCCCGCACAGTTTCTGCCAGCTGTTCTGGATCGAAAGGTTTCGACAGGAAAGGCAGATCGCTGGCTGGGGTGTCCAGGGTTATCTCGGGCAAATAGCCAGAGGTGAGCAAAATTTGCGTGGACGGGCTGTTGGTTCGCGTCCAGTCGGCGAAGTCGCATCCACTCATATCAGGCAGCACAACGTCGCTAACGACAAGGTTGACGACGTTGCACTGAATCAAGCGTTTGGCTTCATCGGCGCGAAATGCTTCCAAGACGTTGTAGCCGAGCATCCGCAATGTCCGCACCGCGACATGTCTCACGCTAATGTCGTCTTCGACTACCAGGATTGTTTCAGTGCCGCTGGGCAATTTCGGGCGTTTGCGGTACGGAGCCGGTGTCGGTGCGACAGCCTCCGGGAGGTAGATGTGCACGGCGGTGCCTTTTCCGAACTCACTTTCGATAATGATGTGTCCGCCGCTCTGGCGAACAATTCCATAGCACGTAGCCAGGCCGAGCCCGCTGCCGTGGCGATCTTCTTTGGTGGTAAAGAACGGCTCAAACAGATGCTCCTTTACGTCATCGGTCATCCCCATGCCGTTATCGATCACGCTAATGCTCACGTATTTTCCGGGCGGCAATTCCGCTGGGGACTTGCCGTTGGTAGAAACCGCCTCGGTCTTTAGTACCAGCGTGCCTCCAGCCGGCATCGCGTCTCGCGCGTTGACGGCGAGGTTAATAATGATCTGGGTGAATTGATCCGGGTCGACCTTGATGTGTTTCTTTCCCGGCATCAGCTCGCACAGGACCGAGATGTTTTCGCCGAGGAGTCGAAGCATCGAGCGCTCCAGATCATGGATCAGCTTGTTCACTTCCAGCACCCGTGGTTCCAACGGCTCGCGACGGCTAAAGGTGAGGAGTTGTTTTGTCAGCGACGCGGCGCGCCCGGCCGCACTGCGAATCTCACTCAAGTATTTGGCTCCCGTTCCGCGACCCTCGACCTCAGCAACGAGCAGATCACTGTAGCCGAGGATCGCGGTCAGGAAATTATTGAAGTCGTGAGCGACGCCGCCCGCGAGTTGACCAAACGCTTCCATTTTTTGAGAATGAGAAAGCTGATCATGCAGTTGTTTGCGCCTGGTCACATCCATCAGCACGCCAATGAACCTCACCGGGCGCCCGTTGATGTCGCACACAATCAAAGCGCGCTCCAGTAGCTGAAGGTAATGCCCCTTGGCATGTCGAAAACGATATTCACCCGACCAATATTCGGCTTTGGATTTGATGGCATTCCGAATAGACGCCGCGGTGCGGGAACGATCCGCGCCATGAATCTGCCGTTGCCAGAACGCGATCGTCTGATCTGATTTATCCGGGGGATAACCGAGAAGAGTATCGAGGCCCTGCGGCCAGATAAGGTCGCCGCTCGCTAGATCCCAATCCCGAACTGCATCGTTTGTAGCCCGGGCAACCAACTGATGATAATCAGCATCTTTTGCCGGAGCGGTTTTCCGCGAAGTCTTCCGTTGGTTCTCATTATTTTTCCGTTGGCGGGAAATCTTTTTGGCAGGCTTCGGTTGCTGCCGCGTCTGGATGTGAGATGCCGTAGTTGCTCGCATTCGCCGCGCCAGTGACGCCCAGGCCAGAAAAAGCTAATTCTGTGCCGTTAGCGCGAGTGGGTCGAGATTTAGCGAATCGGCTGGCTGGATCAAAACAGAAAATGCGTTTGTAAGCGAAAATCTATGGAAAACATGACCGTGGTTTTCTCAAATTTCGGAACAAAATTGAATCGCTTGTTGCCCGCTGCTCTCCGCGCTCTGACTCAGCCGCCGCCGACGGCTTAATTGAGCGCGACAGCCTCGGAGGCGTTCAACGGTCCTACGTTTTTTTCGTGCTCAACGTGAAAGGTGAGCCGGACATATTTGGCTTCAACTCCGAGGATCGAGACATTGAACAGACGGCTATGCTTAAATGGCACCGCTCCGTCGACCGACGTCCACTTGTCGCTGTCGGCGGACAGCTTCTCGTTTGCGACCGCGATCCTGAGTTCGCCGCGAGCCGGCTTATTCTCGTTGATGAAGGTGAAACGATCGAGCGTGGAACTCCGGGCGAGGAAAATGATAAAGGTCGTGTCGCCCTCGCGCAGCGGAGAGCTGACCGTGTCGTGGTCCATCACGAGAAATTTGGTGTCGATCTGGCCCTTGGCCACAGCCGCAGTGTTTTCTCTGCCATTGGGAGTTGTAGTGGCATGAGCAGAAAATGTCACGAGAAGACCAATCGCCAGCGTGAGGGCGATCGTTGACCCTACAATCTTCCGGCAAGCCAAATCAAGCCAGGACGCGCGTCGCATACAGGCATGGTAAAAGCTTAGAGTGCGCCACCCTATCGATTATGTTTTTCCGGCAAAATCTTACTTAGAGTCACGCGTCTCTTTCCTTGAATTTTATTGCCTCTCTGGCTAACTATCGCTGAGGGGCCGCCCTTCGCGAAGGCGCAGGGAACTGCGCTCGCGATTACAATCAGCCTCGCCGCAATCGTTTCGAGGATTCTTTATTTGGCAGCGGATCATCCACCGACGCTCGACGGCAAATCGCTCGCGCTTGAGTTCGAACTGAAGATTCCGCCAACGCTGAAGATGCCAACTCGGGCAAGTATGCAAAATTTGCACGCGAGTCTTTACGCTAACGACCGTGATAATCGTTATGCGTTGCTTGACTACGATAAGATCGCGAGCCGCGATGGCTTCGTTTTTGTTCCCGGCAAAGCGTCGCTGCTTTCCCAAACATTTAACCGCGATCTACGGGTTTCGATCGAGAGCGAAGGCGGCGCCAGCCAGTTCATCAAGCTGAAGCTCCGCGCGAAGCCTACCAAAGAAGATGAAGAATGGTCGGATTGGATGACGGCAAGGGAGCGCGCCGATCTTAGTCCAGTGCCGGAAGGAGAACGAATTGCCGTCCGCTATCGGGTGCAGCCCGAAGAATAGGGCGGCCCTCTTCCATCACTTCTTCGCCAGCAGTTGGCGCAGGACGAATTGCAGGATGCCGCCGTGCCGATAGTAATCGATTTCGATCGGGGTATCGATTCGCAAGCTAACGGGAACTGAATCGCTTCTTCCGTCCGCTCGCTCGATCCTTAAGGTCAAAGTCATCCCCGGTTCAATTGCATCAGACAAACCGGTGATCGAAAACGATTCTGAACCGTCAAGTTTCAAAGTTTGCGCATTTGTGCCTTCGGCAAATTGCAGAGGCAAAACGCCCATGCCGACAAGATTCGATCGATGGATTCGTTCGAAACTCGAAGCAACGACAGCTTTTACTCCGAGCAATCGCGTTCCCTTTGCCGCCCAATCGCGCGATGATCCGGTGCCATACTCAGTCCCGGCCAGGATCACGAGCGGCATGTTATCTTTTTGATACTTCATCGCGGCGTCATAAATCGACATCTGCTCGCCCGTGGCATCAGCACCTTGCCGAGGCTTCCCCAAATACCTCGTTACGCCTCCCTCGGTTCCCGGTACCATCAGGTTTTTGATCCGCACGTTGGCAAACGTGCCGCGGGTCATTACCAAATCATTCCCGCGTCGTGAGCCGTAGCTGTTGAAATCAGCCGGCTCAATTCCGCGTGAAATTAGATATTGCCCCGCAGGTGAGCTCGCCTTGATCGCACCTGCCGGCGAGATGTGATCGGTTGTAACCGAGTCGCCGAAAATCCCCAGCGCACGCGCGCCGACGATGTTCTCGATTTTTCCGGGCTTCATCGAGAAATCTTCGAAGAATGGCGGTTCATGAATGTAGTCGCTCTTCTCATCCCATTGATAAATGTCGCCCGTGCTGGACGGAATTTCGTTCCACTTCGGGTTTTGATCGGCGAAATCGCGATAAAGTCTTCGAAAAACTTCCGGCGTGAGGGCGGATTGCATGGCGTCACGCACTTCGGTCAGGCTGGGCCAGAGGTCGCGCAGAAACGTTTCCTTCCCGTCTTTGTCCTTGCCGATCGGCTCTTTAGTCAGATCGAGATCGACGCGACCTGCGAGTGCGAACGCGACAACCAGCGGAGGCGACATCAGGAAGTTGGCTTTGATGTTCTGATGAACGCGCGCTTCGAAATTACGATTTCCGGAAAGGACTGACGCCGCAACCAGATCGTGATCATGAATTGCTTTCTCGATCTTGGGGTGGAGTGGACCAGAATTGCCAATGCAGGTAGTGCAACCATATCCGACAAGATTGAAGCCGAGCTGGTCGAGATAAGTTTGCAGTCCAGTTTTCGTTAGATAATCCGAAACGACCCGCGACCCTGGAGCGAGCGAGGTTTTTACTGCCGGATCGACCCGGAGGCCGCGCTCGACTGCCTTCTTCGCCAGCAAACCCGCCGCCAGCATTACGCTCGGATTGCTGGTGTTCGTGCAACTGGTGATAGCTGCGATCAAAACGCTGCCGTGTCCAATCTTGCTTTCGCCATGATGAAAGGGATCGGCCCCTTGCAAATCTTTCGCTGGATCAGGAGTTGGCCGGTTCGTCACCATCTCGGCTTTATTGCGCTCTTCGCCTGGATCGATTCCGGGCATGTCCCCGTCGTGTGGCGCGCTTCCATTCAATTGCACGAGATGTCTGGTCGAGAGATCGACATTTTCCTTTCCATAGCCGCCGTCCTTAATCGGCTGCTGCAGAAGTGACCGGAAAGTGTGGCCAAGATCGGGAAGATTGATCCGGTCCTGAGGACGTTTCGGTCCGGCAACGCCCGGCTGGACCTGTCCAAGATCTAATTGCAGGTCGACGCTATAATCGATTTCGCCCCGGCGCGGCATGCCAAACATTTTCTGCGCGCGGAAATAATTCTCGAAGGCGGCGCATTGTTCGTCGCTGCGACCGGTTGCGCGCAAATAATTCACCGATTCCTGATCGACCGGGAAATAACCAATGGTGGCGCCGTATTCCGGCGACATATTTCCGATCGTGGCTCGATCCGGCACTGGCAATGAGGCTGCGCCTTCGCCGTAAAATTCGACAAACTTTCCAACTACCTTTTGCGCTCGCAGCATCTGGGTGATGTGCAAGACCAGATCGGTTGCCGTGACGCCTTCGCGAAGCTTGCCGGTCAAATGCACTCCGACGACTTCCGGCGTGAGAAAGTAAACCGGCTGTCCAAGCATCCCGGCTTCAGCTTCGATTCCGCCTACGCCCCAACCGACAACGCCGAGACCATTGATCATTGTCGTGTGAGAATCGGTTCCTACGAGGGTGTCAGGGAAGTAGATCTGAGATTTCAGATTTGAAATTTCAAATTGCGAAGCCAGCACGCCTTTGGCCAGGTACTCGAGATTAACCTGATGCACGATGCCGATGCCGGGCGGGATTAATTGAAATGTTTTGAACGCTTGCTGGCCCCATTTCAAAAACTGATAGCGCTCGCGATTCCGCTTGAATTCCATCTCCAAATTCAATCGCAAGGCGTCTGCTGATCCGAAAAAGTCAACCTGCACGCTGTGATCGACCACCAGATCGACCGAGACCAGCGGTTCGATAATTTTTGGATCGCCACCGAGGCGTTTCACCGCGCTGCGCATCGCCGCCAGATCAACCACCAGCGGCACACCGGTGAAATCCTGAAGAACAATCCGCGCAACCACGAACGGGATCTCTTCGTTGGCCGGCTTCTTTGCGTTCCAATTCGCCAGCGTCTCGACGTCCTTGCGGCGGACCTTTTTGCCGTCGCAATTTCGCAGGACCGATTCGAGAACGATGCGAATGCTGATGGGGAGACGAGAAATTTTTCCGACGCCCTGCTTTTCCAGTTCTGGCAGCGAGTGGAAAAAACCTTCGCGGCCTTTTCCAGCATCGAATTTTTGGAGGGTGTTGAATTCGTTATTCATTCTGTTTCACACAACCGCCGCAACGGACACAAAGGAATGCAGTCTGATTTTCGTTAATCCGTTGGGACCCTTATGGCCACGGTGTGAGCTCATTTCAGTTCCGCCAGTTTCGCTTTCACTTTGTTAAAATCGGGGACTACGCGCGCATCCTCGTTGCAATCGACGTATTGGATCACGCCAGCGCGATCAATGACATAGGTTGCCCGTTTCGGGACGCCGCCCATGCCGAGCCCGATTTGCGGAAGAAAGGTGTCGTAAACAGCGTCGTACATGCGCGCGACCTGATGGTCATAATCGCTCAATAGTGTGACGGCGATGCATTCCTTCCGTGCCCAGGCTTCCTGCGCAAACGGATTATCTCCGCTAACGCCATACACAGTGGCGTTCATCTCTGCGTAGGCCGCAAGATCCGAGCTGACACCGCACATTTCCGTCGTGCACGTGCTGGTAAACGCCATCGGGAAAAACGCGAGCACGGTATTTCGCTTTCCGAAATTCTCACTCAACGTGATCTGCTTTGGCCCGTTTGTCGCTTTTGTTGGCAACGTGAAATCCGGAGCTTTCGTTCCGACTGAGAGTGGCATGGACAATTCAGTATAGAAGCGACCGTTCCCCGGTCAAAAAGATCGCGAAAAACGTTAAATTGCCGATTCACAATTAACAGATCACGGTTGGCCCACGAATGGAAGTATTCTGGTGGCTGTTCGCGGTCGTGGTGATGGCGCTTGGGTTGATCGGCACCGTGATTCCAATCTTGCCGGGCACGACGATCATTCTGGCGGCAGCGATAGTTCATCGGGTGGCATTGGGCGCGGACCGAAGCCTTGGTTGGAGTGCCCTGATCGCGATGCTTTTGCTTACGGTCTTGACTTACGTGATTGATGCTGCGGCAGGCTATCTCGGTGCCAAACGTTTCGGCGCGACGAAATGGGGTTTGATTGGCTGCGTAGCGGGCGCGCTTGCAGGATTATTCTTTGGCTTGCTCGGGCTTTTCGTCGGCCCGGTGATCGGTGCGATCGCGGGTGAACTCATTGGAGGAAAAGAAATCGTGAAAGCCGGGCGGGCGGGCTGGGGAACATTCCTGGGCAGCCTTGCCGGGTTGATCGCAAAGCTATTTATCGGGCTGATCATGATCGTGATTTTTTTGATGAACGTGCCGTCGCCGCTGTAAGCCGACGACAAAAAAGTTCTTGTCAGCTTTGCACTTTGTGTTACAAAGTAAATTGAATGGACGAACGCCATCGCGCTGAGGAGCATCTGCGGGTCATTCGAACCTTGATGGAACGCGCCACTATTTACCGCGCCATCTCCGCCTCCACCGCCCTCATCGGTGGCCTGATCGCGCTCGGGTTGACCTCGACGATTTGGGCGAGCGAGCGTCATTGGGCGCAAATCGCTCCGCAAGTGATGCGGCATATTTCTACCCGCGGCTTCGCCGCACTTTGGCTCGGTGCCCTCGCCATTGTGCTCGCGCTGAATGCATTTTTCGTCTGGCGCCAAGCGCAGCGCGACAGCCGGCCTTTCATCTCGCCCTCGATGAAGCTGGCCCTTCGCTCCATTCTTCCCTGTCTCATCTTTCCCGCTGCAACCACAATCTGGTTTTTTTACGACGGGTACGAAGCCGACAATGAGCTTTTGCTGGTGCGCATTTGGATCGGATTTTACGGGCTGGCTCTGATTGCGACCCAGCATTTTGCACCGCGATCTCTCGTGTTGTTGGGATGGGCCTTTCTGATCACGGCCGCAGGAATGATGGTCGCCTCTCGTCAGCTGGAATATTACTCGACACCGCTCGTTCCCAATCTCGCGATGGGATTTACTTTCGGCCTTTACCATTTGATTTACGCGGCATGTGTCTGGAAATCGCCGGTGCGGGTTGGCAGCGAATGAAAAATGCTCGACTTCGACAAACTCGACAAAGCGATTCACGAGAAGGGTCGTCTTTCGATCATGACCTTGCTGGCAACGCGGATGGCCTGGTCCTTTCAGGACCTCAAGGCCGAGCTGAACATGAGCGACGGCAATCTCATCACGCACCTTCGCACTTTGCACAAACTAGGGTTGGTGGCGATGACGAAGGAAATTCGGGATCGCCCGCAAACGAGTTATGCGTTGACGGCGAAAGGGCGTGTCGCCTTTCAGGAATACCTGCGGGTGCTGGAGCAGATCGTGAAAGCGGGGCGGAAATAAAAAATTTTGGGTTTGGACTTTGTGATACAAAGTAAATGAAAGTTATTGTCGCAGAACATTTCGGCATCTGTTTCGGCGTCCGCGACGCCATCGCCCAGGCCCACGCGCTCGCTCGGGAAGGGCCGCTCACCATCCTCGGTGAGCTGGTCCATAATCCAATCGTGCGCGAGCAACTGCGCACCCAGGGCGTTCAGGAACAGTCGAGTGCGGATGCCGCAACTCGTCGCGTGATGATTACCGCGCACGGGACCTCCGACAAGCAGCGTGAGGCTTTGAACAAACGCGGCTTGGAGGTGGCCGACGGCACTTGCCCACTCGTTCGATACGCGCACGACCAGCTCAAACGCCTTATTCGCGCTGGCTACTTTCCAGTAGTGATCGGTCTGGCTGATCACGTCGAGGTCCGCGGTTTGGTTGGGGATTTTGCAGATGCCTGTGTCGTCAACGAAGTCGCCGACATCAGAAAGCTTCCTCCGCGGCATCGTTACGGAATTGTTTCGCAAACAACCCAACCAATCGATCGGGTTCGCGCGCTGGTTGCGGAAATCGCGCGTGCACATCCGAATGCAAAAATTCGGTTTGCCGATACGGTTTGTAAACCGACGAAGGATCGACAGCTCGCGCTCAAGAAATTGATCGCGGCGGTGGAGGTCATCGTGGTTGTTGGCGGCCGCCAAAGTAACAACACGCGGCAACTGGTCGAGACCTGTCGGGCGGCCGGCAAAAGATCGCTGCACATTGAACGCCCGGAAGAATTGCAGCCGGAATGGTTTCGCGGTGTCGCCGTAGTCGGGCTCACCGGCGGAACCTCCACCCTGCCGGAAACGGTCGAAGCCGTGCGCCGGCGGCTCGAGGAATTCCATGATTAAACATCTCAAGACACTGTTGCGTGGTGAAGTTGACGCGCGTTGCCTGGAAAAACCGAACCTCAGGTGGTTTATCGGCTATTGCATTGCCATTGTTCTAGGCTCGTCTGTTTACGGTGCGACCATCGGACTTTGGCGAGCGCCACTGCAGTCGGTTTTCACGGCGATCAAGTTTCCGCTCCTGATTTTTCTAACGTGCATCGGCAACGGCGCGGTCAATGGAATGCTGGCGCAAGTTCTGGGATCGGGTCTCTCGTTCAGACAAACGGCGTTCGCGATTTTAATGAGTTTCGCGGTGGCGTCTCTGATTCTCGGAGGCTTTAGCCCGATCACACTCTTCATCCTCTACAACGCGCCGCCGCTTGCATCGGAACACGCCATCCTCGGCCACAGCGTGATGTTGCTCGCGCACGTCTGCGTCATCGCCTTCGCCGGCGTCATGGCGAATCGGCGACTTTTCGGGTTGCTGCGAAAAATGAACGGCCGGGATGCGACGGCGCGCGCGGTCTTATTTAGCTGGCTCGCAGGTAACCTTTTTTTGGGCGCACAACTCGCCTGGAATCTGCGTCCCTTCATCGGCTCTCCACAGCTTGCAGTGCAATTCCTTCGCGACGATCCGCTTCGTGGAAACTTCTACGAAGCGGTCTGGCGCGCCTTGCGACACCTCTTTCTCTAAACAACTAAAAAAAATCCAAACCAAGAAATGAACCCGCCACCACTTCCATCGAAACAACCATCGCTTTTTGCCAATAATTTCGTGTTCGAACCAATGCCGGATCCCGCCAATCCGATCCGGGCACTGGAGAATTTGTTGAAATATCCGGGACGCATCGTCCACGAGCTACATCAAACGCGCGCTGCAATTTTAGCGACATGGCTCCTTATCTTCGGGATCGCTGGCGTGGCGATTTACGGAATCGTCGTCGGCGCGCAATCAGGTGGGGCGCAGATGTGGATCGCTCCTGCCAAGCTTGTACTCGGCATGTTGCTCTCAGTGCTGATTTGCCTGCCGAGTCTTTACATTTTCACTTGTCTCGGTGGGATCGACGCGCAACTGCGCAGTGTTTGCGGCGCGCTTTTCGCAGCCGTTTGTTTGAGCTCGATTTTGTTAATCGGTTTTGCGCCGGTGGCGTGGATTTTTTCGCAATCGACCGACTCGATCGTTTTCATGGGCACGCTGCATTTGCTTTTTTGGGTAATCGGCATCCGTTTCGGTCTGCGGCTGATCTCTGCGATGGGTCGGTTTCTCGGTGCTACTAGCAGAGGGCATCTCAGAATATGGAGCGTCATTTTCATCCTCGTCTGTTTTCAAATGACGACGACGCTGCGACCAATCATTGCTCCGTCGAAAACATTTCTGCCAACGGAAAAGAAATTTTTTCTGGCGAATTGGTTTGAGACGATCAATAGAAGCGACACGGCGCGGAAGAAATAACGCGCGTCGGACCGACGAGCGATGTAGAGGCGCTTGTACCAAGCGCTTGACACAAGCGCCGCTACAACCTTTCGCGTCTTTTAGCGTGCTTAGCGGATCTGCTTTTCCTTCATTCGCATCATCGGCGCGATCTGCGGTTCAGTTCCCGGTTTCGTGAGTCCTGGATTGTGCTAAACTAGGGTTGATGGCAGACGGTCGCTGGTGAGTCGGAAGGCTAGCCAGAGGAAAGTCCGAACACCATACGGCAGCATGCCGCGTAGAATACGCGGGCGGCGTTCTCGAAAGCGAACGTTGACGGAAAGTGTCACAGAAAAGATACCGCCGGTTCTTTGAGAAAAGCGCAGGCAAGGGTGAAAAGGCGAGGTAAGAGCTCACCGCGTCCCGCGTAAGCGGGATGGCAGGAAAAACCCCATGCGGTGCAAGACAAAACAGGAGGAGGACAGCCGGTCCGCCAATGCTTCGAAGAAATTCGGGGCCGATCTCTGGGTATCGTCGCACCACGCTGCGTGAAAAACGCAGTGGGCGTGGAAGAAATTCGATGAGATAAATGATCGTCCCGGCTGAGAAATCAGCCGGACAGAATTCGGCTTACCGCCATCATATTATGAAGGGCGCTTCGGAAACGGAGCGCCCTTCGCTTTTTGCCACTCATGCCTGGGTCGATTCTTTCACTTGATCGACGCCTTTTTCGATTTTCCGCACCGTTGGGTGCAATTCTTTGAGAATTTCATGCTCTTTCCTGGAAAATTGTTCAATGCTGTGGGCCTGCTGGTGCAGCTCTTTCAGCATGGCATCTTGGCGCTGCGAAATCCGATGCATCCACCAAAAACAAACCGCCCAGCATCCGATATCTAGAAGCGTGACAAAATTTACCAGGTTGTACCCCATCGTGTTCGAATCGTGCCTCGGGTCGCAATTGGCTCGGCCCTGATAAAGTTAGCTGCGCTTTACGGCTTAGGCGAGCACCGCGAGTGTTGCTGGATGTTTGCGGGAACTTCGGGAGCGACGGGACGCATTGACTGGCGCATACCTGCGGCGTGGTTAACACTTTGCATTGTCTGGAGCTCGACCTGGCTCGCGATCAAGGTCGGCCTACGGGATTTGCCGCCGATTTCATACGTTGGGATACGGTTCCTGATTGCAATTATTGCATTGGTTGCGGTTTCCATTGGTCAGGCTCGTCTGCTGCCGCAACGCCGATCCGATTATGTCGTCCTCGCTTTTACCGGCATTCTCATGTTCACCATCAATTATGTGCTCTTGTTTTGGGGCGAATTGCACGTTTCCTCGGGATTGGCGGCGATTTTGCAGGCATCAATTCCGATTTTCGGAATGGTCTTTGCCCATTGGCTTTTGCCCGAGGAGCCGCTGCGGTGGCAGCGACTGCTCGGTTCCTTCGTCTCCATCGGGGGCGTGGCCTTGATTTGCGTGCGTCTGCTCAGTTTCAACGGCTGGTTTGCGTTCCTGGGCGGTCTCGGGATTACCTTCGGCGCTGCCAGCGCAGCATTCTCGAATGTGTTGCTGAAATCGCGACGAATGGACCTTGCCCCGGCGATGATGGCGGCCTGGCAAATGATTTTCGGAACGGTACCGTTGCTGGTTATCGGATGGATTGTCGATGGCAATCCGGCCCGTTTTCATTGGACCGGGACGGCAATTTTTTGCCTGCTCTATCTCGCGATCATCGGATCCTCGCTCACCTTTTTGCTTCTCTACTGGCTGATGCCACGGATGTCGGTAACGAAATTGCAAACCATCTCGCTGATCACTCCGCCCGGCGCGATCGCGATTGGCTGGGCTCTCGGCGGGGAACGATTATCAGCTTGGTCGCTCCTTGGTGCTTGTTTCGTTCTCGCGGGTGTGTGGATGATTTTCCGGCCACTGGCGGATGAAAAAGCGACGCGGGAGCGTGTGCTGGAATCAGAGGTCGCCGCGCCACGCATCTAAAGGGAGGCGAAATGCGATGAAGCAGGCCAGTCTTTGCACAGCGATGCGACGACGATATGACATCCGCGATTTTCTTTTATCGGCGTCCGCGAAGAAAAAGACCGCTACTCGAGACAGTCGTCGAGACAGGCGAGGAGATGCGCGACGGTTTCTTCGGTTTCGTCGCCCATATTCGAGAGGCGGAAGGTTTGACCTTTGATTTTGCCGTAGCCGCCGTCGATGACGAGGTGATGTTTTTCGCGGAGATCTCGCACGAGCTTGGCGACGTCGATGCCGCGGTTGTTTTTCACGCAGGTGAGCGTGATCGAGCGAAAATTTTCTTCGGCAAAAAATTCGAATCCGCGCTCGCTAACCCAATTGTGAACTAATGCGTTAGTCCGGGTGTGACGTTCAAACCGCTTCGGCAACGTTTCGCCGAAGATTTCATCGAGCTTTGATTGGAGGGCGAAGATGTGTCCGATACTCGGCGTGCTCGGGGTCATGAACTCGTTCTGCTGTTTTTTGAATTCAAGAAAATCAAAGTAATAGCCGCGATCTTTTTGCTTTTCAGCGCGCGCGAATGCTTTCTCGGAAACACTGAAAAGCGAGAATCCCGGTGGTAGCGCTAATGCTTTTTGGGCCCCGGTCAGCATGACATCAATGCCGAGTGCATCCATCACGATCGGAACAGCGGAAAACGATGAGACGGTATCGAGGATGAGCGCGACGTCTGAATATTTGGCGAGGGTGCAACAAATTTCCGGCAGCGGATTCATCACGCCGGTCGAGGTCTCGTTATGAATCAACGTGACAGCATCGAACTTTCCGGAGGCGAGGGCGCGATCGACTTCTTTGTGATCGATGTGTTTTCCCCATTTTACCTGCAAGGGCTCAGCCTCTTTTCCGCAACGCCGCGCGACGTCGAGCCACTTATCTGAAAATGCGCCGCACATGCAGCAAAGCACGCGCTTGTTGACGACATTGCGGACGGCGGCTTCCATCACGCCCCAAGCCGATGAGGTAGAAAGAAAAACGGGTTGTTTCGTGGCGAAGAGTTCCTGGAGGTGCGGATGAATTTCGCGATAAAGATTTTTGAAGGCTTCGCCGCGATGCCCGATCATCGGGCGCGAAAAGGCAGCTAGGGTTTTTTGAGAAACTTCGACTGGGCCGGGAATGAAAAGCTTGTCGTGTGGCATCACAGAAGAAAACTTCCAACGACCGATCCGCCTTCGCAAGGCTGCGGCGTGGCGGGCGCCCAGCGTGAAATATCGAACGCAGAACTTTCGCGAATGGTGTGCAAATCCAAAACCGCGCTACTTTTCCTTCTCGATGAAACTGATGTCGCCGCTGCGTTCGACGTAGGCGTGGCGGATGTCCTTGATTTCTTCAGTTCTCACCTCCAGCCGCAGATCCTCTTCAAGGTCGTGTTTGGAGACGTGATTGCGTCGCATCGCGCTCAGGATGAGATCGCCATCTTCGATAATGAGTTCCGGCGTGCCTTTGATCAACACTCCAAACCAATGTGAGTAATAAGCGATAAAAGCGAAGAGCCGGTGGACGACAACGATCACTACGCTCCCGCCCAAGGTGGCAAAAAATGCGGCGCTGCCGTTTATCGCGCGGGACAGCACTGATGCCAAAATGACGATGAGAACGGCATCAAACGCGGTTTTGCGGGCAAGCGACCGTTTATGACCGAGCCGGATCATGGCCAGAGTCGCTATGAAAACGATAATTCCGCGGAGGGAGATTTGAATGAAGGTCAAATCTTTCGGCTCCGCGCCAAGACCTAGAAGTGGTCCGACAAAATTATAAAAGGCGTCCATTCTGAAAAAAGTTCGCGTCGTTCGCGTTTGCTGCGTGTATCAGCATTGCAAGGCGATAAATCCGCAAATGCGGTGGCCGGCGAAATTTGTGGCAAAGGGAGAATTTATGGCACGCGGAAGCAAATCGAAATACACGAGTAAACAAAAACGGAAAGCCGAGCATATTGAAGAGGGTTACGAAAAGCGGGGAGTAGGGCGAAAAGAAGCAGCCCGACGCGCCTGGGCCACGGTCAACAAATCGAGCGGAGGCGGCAAAAAGAGCGGAAGCGGCCGGGGCAAAAAAAGCAACAAAGCAAGCTCACGCAAAGGTGGAAGAAAAGGCGGCCGGAAGAAGAAACGTTAAGCTTGTTTTGGTGGCCGAACCCGGCATCCCGAGTACCGCAATTGCGGGATCGAGGGATTCCGAAGAGATTACCTTAAAGCTTTCACGGCGGGATAGCTCGGCTCTCGCTCGGGATGACGCGCAAGGAACTTAACGAGAACTATACGGCAGGGCTAAGCCGCCGATACAGCACATAGACATCAACAAATCCTTCCTGGGTGTGGCGAAATGCGCCCGGCAGTCGACCGGCAATTCTAAATCCAAGGTCTTTCCAAAGGCGTAGTGCAGTTTTGTTGGTAGAGACGACGAAATTGAATTGCATTGCACGAAAGCCAAGGCGTTCAGCCTCGCGCAGACAATGCACGGCCATGGCACGGCCAATTCCGCGACCTTGAGCAGAAGGCGCAACCATGAAACCTGCATTGGCGACGTGAGATCCGAGTCCCGGCTGGTTGGCGTTGAGAATGTAGGTGCCGAGGATCCTTTCGTCGGATACTGCAACGTAACAGCGCCTTTTCTGACCGAACCAGTATCCCAGTGCTTTTGTCCGTGAGATGTGCGGATCAAAGACATAAGTATCGCCTCTCGCAACAACCGCCCGAAAAATCTTCCAGATCGCGTCGCGATCATTTTTCCGCGCACGGCGAACCCGGAGCGATTGCCGATGCCGATTTCGGGCCTGAGGTTGCTTCATGTCGGTTGGGAATATCGCCAGTTTGGAACCATCGCTCCTGTTTTGCCCGAACAATTATTTGCATGCTAATCACGCACGTCAGCGACCGGGATCGTCAACGAACGCGAATCAGAGATAGGGAGTAAAATTTATAAGAATGCCT
>Ga0207693_10000985_pt1 | contig 25547 bp, 21 predicted proteins | sample LARL81metaG_FD_184347 | JGI IMG/M metagenome (GOLD analysis project Ga0207693, IMG submission 184347) | Corn, switchgrass and miscanthus rhizosphere microbial communities from Kellogg Biological Station, Michigan, USA - LAR L8-1 metaG... | ecosystem: Host-associated > Plants > Roots >... | reverse complement strand
CAAGTGCGAGCTGCGAGTGCGGTAGTGCGCGCTCCTCCGAAGCGCGCGTCAGGAGAACTGTGTTCTCCCTTGACAAAGACTTACATGGATGTCGGCAACGCCACAAGGAATCGCCACTGTTCGTGGTTGAGCAACCCTTTGTGAACAAGGTGACGAACGTTGCGAGCCTCGTGATAAACGAGCGAGATGGCGTCACACAAGAAACAAATCGAAGATGGTCAGTAACCACACGATCCTGTTTACCCGGACTTTGTTTGTCGTTCATGGCTAGTAGTAGATTGCAACTTCTGACAAAGAACGCTGTCAGGGAGATTGACATTGACTCCGGTCTGGCTGAGACGTTGAAGCAGTACATCGGAGGCAAGCAGGCTGGTCGGGTGTTCGAAGCCCGGAACGGCTCGCCAATCTCAGGGAATAACATACTCAAGCGTGTCCTGCATCCGCTTCTGAAGCGGCTGGGCATCCCAAGAGCCGGATTACATGCGTTCCGGCATTCTAGGGTCACCATGCTGCGAAAGAACGGCACGCCTGAGGATTTGCAGAAGCAGTGGATTGGGCATTCCTCTCTGCGAACAACGGACAGGTATTCGCACACTAATCAGGAACTTGAATACCGGCGTCTGGCTGCAAGCAAAGCGGGGCTTTCTTTCACTGTTGGACCCAATGGACCCAATTCAGCACTCGGGAAATCAGCGGCAACTATTTGATAAGAATGGTGCGCCCTGAGAGATTCGAACTCCCGACCTTCTGGTTCGTAGCCAGACGCTCTATCCAGCTGAGCTAAGGGCGCAATAGCGATGGGATGGTCCGCTGCGAGTTCGATTATAGCGAAACTTGGGGACCTTGATAAGAACGAGGGCTCGTTTAGACATCGCCGCAGATTGGCGATTTATTGGATGAATCGGCGTTGTTGTCGGAGCGCTTAAGATTCCTTTCGCGCTCATCAGGGATTTTCCGCGAACTACTAGAAAAATCTTGGCCCAAAGCCAGACCGGGCCTTGGTGGCGGCTTACAAACGATTTCCACAGAAGTTCGGCACGCATCTTGCCCATGTCTTACTCAAAGGTAAATCTTGCTCCCCGGCAGGCAAATCCTACTCGATCTGTGGAAATTAGCCACTGTAGTTTCAATAGGTTGGGAGTGGCATGGAGGATGCTTTAGTGGAGAACAGACGAAGTGGCGCGCAATGGGGCGCTCCAGAGAAAAAACTTCGGCCAGAGGTTTTCTTGAGCGCCCCTTGCATTTACGCAGCAACCGCCGTTCCGCCCTCCCCCAAACAATCGATCTCTCACCTTGTCCGGACTAAGCTAACGCCAACTGTTCTCCCAAATCCAAGCCTGTACGTCGCAATAAGCTTGCTATGACGGGCTCCTTAAAACGCGATGCGTCGAATTCGACACGAATTACGCGCTCACGCTCGACGAAAGTAATCCGCCGTATCCCATAGACTTCGCGAACGTTATCCAGGGCCCGCATGGTCGCTTCAGTTGGGGGTACGACGTAACGGTATGCCACTTCTAACTGCGTCATGAATTGATTTCCTCGCCCGTGAACTACTCTTCCAACTTCATGAAGAAGATACAACAATCGACGGCATAAGCGAATGAATCTAATATGTGTTGGTAATGACGCTACTGACCGATCTTCGTCTACATGGATAATTCTGCGAAACTTGCTGCTTTAGAAACCGACCACGTTTGCGGGATGTCAGTGATTCCCGCCACCGCGAAGTTCAAGCTGGAACATGAAGGGAAAGACTATTACTTCTGCTGCGCCTCCTGCCTGGAGAAATTCCGCGCCGACCCAAGCCGATACCTGTTGGCGCCCGGTGAACCTGGCTCCGGGACGCGCTTGGGAATCCAGCCGAAGCTGGACTCGCAATCCCGGTCCGAAATGATCAACATCATGCCGGCGTCCGCCCTGAAAACGGAAGGGAGTAAGAGCGAGGCGGGGCCTCAACCCTCTTCAACTCTGACTAGTTTAAGCGCTGAGCAGCAGACTGGGTACATCTGTCCCATGTGCCCTGAGGTGCGAACCGACAAGCCTGGCGCCTGCCCACGTTGCGGAATGGCACTTGAGCCTGAGATGCCGACGTCTGCGTCAAGAACGGAATATACCTGCCCCATGCACCCTCAGATTGTGCGTTCGGGACCGGGGAGTTGTCCGATCTGTGGCATGGCGTTGGAACCGCGCATCGTCACCGCACAACCGGAAGAAAACCCGGAACTCCGAGAAATGACCCGACGTTTCTGGATCAGTCTGGCCTTGACCGCTCCGATGCTGGCGATTGCGATGGGCGACATGTTGCCCGGTATGCCGGTGCATCGTGCGCTGGCAGGGATCTGGTTGCCGTGGATCGAATTGATCCTGGCGACGCCGGTGGTGTTGTGGGGAGGCTGGCCATTCTTCCAACGCGGCTGGGTGTCGGTGGTAAACCGCTCGACCAACATGTTCACGCTTATTGCGATGGGAACGGGTGTCGCATATTTATACAGTCTGGCGGCCACGATTTTCCCGCAAGCGTTTGCTGCTGCCTTGCGGGATAGGGACGGTTTTCCTCCGGTGTATTTCGAGGCTGCAGCGGCTATCACCACTCTGGTGCTGCTCGGCCAAGTGCTCGAGTTGCGAGCTCGCAGTCGAAGCGGAGCGGCCATCCGAGCGTTACTCGATCTTGCGCCAAAAACCGCCCGCGTCTTGCACGAGGAGAATGGCGTGCGCAGGGAGGAAGACGTTCCACTGGATCAGGTGAGAACTGGAGACCATCTGCGGGTTCGTCCGGGCGAGAAAGTGCCGGTCGACGGCGAAGTGCTCGAGGGCAAGAGTGCGGTGGATGAATCGATGATCACGGGCGAATCACTCCCAGTCGGTAAGGAGCCTGGCAACCGTTTGATCGGCGCCACGTTGAACGGAACGGGATCGCTGGTGATGCGTGCAGAACGCGTCGGGAGCGAGACTCTTCTGGCGCAGATTGTGAAGATGGTTAGCCAGGCGCAACGAAGCCGGGCTCCCATACAGCGGTTGGCTGACCGAGTTGCTGGATGGTTTGTTCCTGCAGTGACTACGATTGCAGTTCTAACTTTCTTGGCATGGAGTTTTGTCGGACCTGAACCTCGCTTTGCTCACGCACTGGTCAATGCAGTGGCCGTGTTGATCATTGCTTGTCCGTGCGCGCTGGGTTTGGCGACTCCCATTGCGATCATGGTGGGAACCGGTCGCGGGGCGCACGCCGGAGTGTTGATCAAAAATGCGGAAGCGCTAGAACTCCTCGAAAAAGTCGACACGCTAGTGATTGATAAGACGGGGACACTTACTGAGGGCAAGCCGCGCGTCGTATCGGTGATCGCCATGCCAGGCCAGAACGAAAACGAACTGTTGCGACTGGCGGCCAGTCTTGAGCAGGCAAGCGAGCATCCTCTAGGCGCGGCAGTCTTGAGCGCGGCCAAAGAACGAGGGCTGGTACTTGCCCGAGCTGACGCGTTCCAGTCCGATACTGGCCGCGGAGTGAGCGGCCGAATTGATGGCAAGCAAGTCTTGATCGGGAATTCCGTGTTTTTAAGAGAAAAGGGAATTTCTTTTTCGGGGTTGGCGAAAGAAGCCGAAGCGGTGCAGCATGCCGGACAGACCATCGTCTTCGTTGCCGTCGATGGCCAAGAGCTGGGACTGATCGGTGTTGCCGACCCGGTCAAATCCTCAGCGAGGCAGGCCTTGCGAGACTTAGGAAATGAAGGTCTGCACGTGGTGATGCTTACGGGCGATAGTCGCACAACCGCAGGGGCGGTCGCTAAGGAATTGGGCATATCCGATTTCGAGGCAGAGGTTCTGCCGGAGAAGAAAGCGGAGGTGGTTCAGCGGCTTCAAAAGAAAGGACATACAGTTGCGATGGCTGGTGATGGGATTAACGATTCTCCAGCTCTCGCGCAAGCTGATGTCGGTATAGCGATGGGTACCGGAACGGATGTTGCTATGGAGAGCGCAGGCGTAACCCTGGTGAAGGGGGATCTCGCAGGCATTGTCCGGGCGCGCAAACTCAGTCAGGCGACGATGCGGAATATTCGTCAGAATCTGTTTTTCGCATTTGTCTACAACTCGCTGGGAGTACCGATTGCTGCAGGCGTCCTGTATCCGTTTTTCGGTTTGCTGTTAAGCCCGGTTTTGGCGGCTGCGGCTATGAGCTTAAGTTCGGTTTCCGTGATTACCAATTCGCTGCGGCTGAGGCATATTAAGTTGTAAAAGTGACAGCGCTCGGAATTCCTATGGAGTCTAGACCCGGTGGCCCACTGGGAACACGAGAATGATTCAGATACCAAGTGCGGAAGATGTTCGCATCGGCTTTGAGGGCGCACTCGGACGGATCAGCATTCGTCACAAATGAGAAAATCGATTCTGTGAGTGCTCCCGTCAGCACGGCTGCCAATCCTCCCGCACCCAAGCCCGATATTTCGCATGCATGGCGAGCCCTTCGGTCTCGCAACTTCCGGTTGTATTTCAGCGGCCAGACTATCTCTCTGATCGGCACCTGGATGACGCGACTGGCCACCAGTTGGCTTGTCTACCGCTTGACAGGTTCGGCCCTTCTGCTTGGGGTCGTTGGTTTTGCGGGCCAAATCCCAACCTTCTTGTTTGCTCCGTTTGCCGGTGTCTGGGTTGACCGCCTTGATCGACGGAAGGTTCTGGTGGTGACGCAAATTCTGGCGATGATTCAGTCGCTGGCACTGGCGGTTCTTACCCTCGCCCGGCACATCAACATTCACGAGATCATCTGGCTCAGTGCCTTTCAAGGCCTGATCAATGCGTTCGACATGCCGGCCAGGCAAGCCTTTCTGGTGCAGATGGTGGACGATAAGCAGGATCTGGGCAACGCGATTGCGTTGAACTCGTCCATGGTCAATCTCGCCCGACTTGTGGGTCCTTCGCTGGCTGGCGCAGTAATTGCCATTTCGGGCGAGGGTTACTGCTTTCTGATCGACGGGCTGAGTTACTTGGCCGTGATCGCGTCGCTTCTGGCAATGCGATTGGCGACTGCGGAAGCGAAGCGCACGACCGATTCCATGCTTGCCCAATTGCGCGAGGGATGGGTGTATGTTTCGGGCTTCGTGCCTGTGCGGACGATCCTGTTGTTGTTCGCAGTCGTCAGTCTTATGGGTTGGCCTTTCACGGTGCTCATGCCCATTTTTGCCGGAACCATTCTGAAAGGCGGTCCGCACACTCTGGGCTTTCTGATGGGAGCGGTGGGGGTGGGTGCGTTGATATCCGCGATATCTCTGGCCATCAGGAAAACGGTGCTGGGATTGGGCAAGATGATTCCGGCGTCCACGGCTGCGTTCGGTGCGGGCCTCATACTGTTCGGGCTGTCGCGCAATTTGTGGGTGTCGCTGGCGCTTATGTTGGTTTGCGGATTCGGAATGATGCAGCAAATGGCGGCCAGCAACACCATCATTCAAACGATCGTGGAAGATGATAAACGCGGACGCGTGATGAGTTTTTACGCGATGGCCTTTGTGGGTATGGCTCCCTTCGGAAGTCTGCTGGCCGGCACTCTTGCTCATGCCATTGGCGCCCCTCGTACCGTGATGGTGAGCGGCGTCTGTTGTCTCGCGGGGGCAGCCTGGTTCGCAGCCCAATTGGGAAACATTCGAAAGTTCATTCGTCCCATTTACATGAATCTGGGCATTATCCCGCCGGTCAACGCCGTGATTCAGGACAGTGTCGGCCGTTGACCTTGGGTGCACCATCCCAGCAATTGACACTCCGGGCCATGTATTCAACAATAAACTTAACATCCCATCTAGACTTGGCGGAGGAGTACCTATGGCTGACGACGACGTACAAACGTCGGAAAGCAGTGCTGGAAAGTGGATCTTACTGGCGTTGGCGGCGCTCTATGTCGTGGGCTCGCTCTACTTCATCTTCGACTTGCGCGGGCGTCTAGACAAGCTCAGCAAAGATCAAACTGCGAGTAGCACCCAGCTCGCTGATCTGGGCAAACGAATGCAATCGGCCGAAGCCGATGACGAGACTCTAGCCCAGCAGGTAGGACTGACAAAGAAGGAAATGGCCTCGCGTTCGGCCGAACTGGTGCGCCAACAGAAAGCCGCGGAAGCGCGCCTGGCGGAGCAGCAGAAACAGCAGATCAGTGCGGTAAGCGGGGAAGTGGCTGGGGTAAAGACCGATGTGGGCGGAGTTAAAACGGACGTCGCATCAGCTAAGGCCGACCTGGAAGCCACGAAGGCGAAACTGCAAAGCACGATCGGCGATTTGGGTGTCCAGAGTGGACTGGTAGCCAACACCCGCGATGACCTTGAAGTGCTCAAACACAAGGGTGACCGAAACTATTACGAGTTCACTCTGATCAAAGGAGCAAAAACTCAGCCGGTTGCCACCGTGGGACTTCAATTGAAGAAAACCGATGTCAAAAAAGGGAAATTTACCCTCAACGTAACATCGGACGACAGAACCATCGAGAAGAAAGACCGCAACGTCAGCGAGCCGATCCAGTTCTACAGTGGACGCGACCGCATGCTTTATGAACTAGTGGTGTGGACCGTCGATAAGAATAAGGCCACCGGATATTTGAGCACACCGAAGAACGCACCAACCCCAGTTACGGCAACTCCGCCAGCCGCGAACCAGTAAGCTGATGTATCCGGGCGGACATGTCCTAATCGGCATGCCCTGCGGAGGGCGATGATTTATGGCGTCGTCCTGCTCGGTGTAAGGTTAAGCGGGAAGCGTGAGGTGGGTCAGATGACGCCCTTTGATCTGACACTGCTTCTGCTCTTGAGTAATGCCGTCCAAAATGCGATGACCGGCCCGGACACCTCAGTTTTGGGTGGCGTTATTGCGGCGACGACTCTGCTGGTACTGAACTACGTGATTGCGGAAGTCTCCGGAGGAAATCGCCGATTTCGCAGGTTGGTGCAAGGGCAGCCGAGTCTGTTGATTCACGACGGTCAGATTATCGTCGCGCATATGCCCCGCGAGCACGTCACCATGGATTCACTCCAGCTGGCCCTGCGGGAACACGGAATTGCCACTTATCACGACGTTGCCTTAGCCGTGCTGGAAGTCGACGGTTCTATCAGTTGTATGAAGTACGACGACATCAAGCCCACGGCTTCGACCCATTTGACTCGGCGCAAGACTCTCAAGAAGCACGAGTGATTATTCGAACTGCAAAAGTACAATCTCCGGCTTTGTTCCTACGCGCAATGGCGGGCCCCAGGTACCGGCTCCGTAAGAGGTATAAACCAGAAGGTTTCCGAGACGCTGAAGCCCGTAAACGAATTTTCCGTACAAGCGTGAAGTGATCCAAGTGAACGGGAAAAATTGGCCACCATGGGTATGACCGGAGAGTTGCAGCGAAAAGCCTTCCTGTTCGGCGATGCTGACCCTGTCGGGGGCGTGGGTAAGGAGGATGCTGGCGCGATTGCGATCGACGGCAGCGCCCCTTAACGCGGCGCGAAAGCGATCGTCGTTAGTCGAATCGCGGTAATGAACCCCGACGATTTGCAGTCCGTCAACCGTGACTTTCTCGCTATTTAACACCCGAACGCCGCTTTGTTTGACCGCATCAAAATATTTGGTCGAGTCAGAAAATTCTTCGTGGTTTCCAGCGACAAAATAAGCTCCCCACGGCACCACGAGTTTTGCCAACGGAGCGGCCATCTCGTTTACCTTGGCGACGGTTCCGTCATACATGTCGCCAGCGATGAAGACGATGTCGGGTTTGAGGCGAGTCAGGGTTGTCACGATTCGTCGTAGAAATCTGGCGCCACGGATGTGTCCAAGATGGGTATCGCTAATCAGTGCAGCTACCCTTCCCCGCCAGGATTCCGGCAGGTTGGGCAACTTGACCACGACCCGGCGCACACGCGTCCAGCCTGCATTGACGACTCCGTACAGACTTGCCAGCAGGGCGAAAGCGAAGCATATGCCCACCAAAAGTGGGCGGTTCGGGTGCAGTCCGAAGAGGTGGGCTCCCGCGTAAACCGTCCAGCATAAACATGCAGCCAGGAAACAGAAACTGAGGATTCCGAGCCATACCGCAGAAATCCGGTACAGGATGCGAACGGCCAAGTTCGAACTGCGCCATGCCAACAAAGATGAAATCACGAAGCTGACCGACAACCATGCCAGAACCACTTGTAGCTCCGAAGCGTTAGTGGGAAGTCCCCAAAACTCAACCCAGGTTTCATAGAGGAACCAATGGGCCAGGAACAAGACAGCCTGAATGATCAGGACGAACACTGCGATTCTTGACCGCACCGTTATGTTTTCTCCAAACCAATTAGATGAGGTTGGACGGTAGTTGGACGCAGAGACCTTCTCGACGCCGGGCGGGCCGCAAAAATCGCTATTTTGTGAGAATGAGAGGCAAGGGTTGATCGTAAGGCTGGATCAATACGCTTAGCGACTTTCGTTTTTCAAACCCATCCTGCGTGACGGGAAAACTTACGATGATCGTGCCCTGGGCCTGTTCCCCGGGCGGAATTTTGGTTTCGGGCGGAATTGGTGCGATGGCGTGCTCTTTCAAAGTGGGGAAAGCCTGAAAGTAACGATTAAAATCCATAGGCGAGGCAGCTTCGTCTGTAAGTTCGCCGCTGTCGGTTTTGATCGTGGCTTTGATGTCATGGATCCACAGTGACTTTTTGCCTGTGTTATGTGCGGTCACGTTTATCGCAACCAGAACTGAATTCTGGTCGGGCACTTCAACCGAGACAATTTTATCGACCGAACCGCCGCCTTGTGGTTTTGCCCGCTCGAGAAATGCCAACAGGCCCACAGCGACGGCTACAACGGCCAGCACAATTCCAACTACCTTCGCGGGAGGCAGATTGCGTTTCGCGGTTCCGAATTCTTCGCCGATATTTATCCCGGGGCCTGGGCCAAGGTCCATGGATGTATTCGGGGTGGTCTGGGAAGAAGGGTCGGGAGTCGGTTCTGCTTCGGGAACGGCTGGTGGTGGCGCTGGAGCATCTTCCGGCATGGTAGCCTCGTCTCCAAAGATTCTATCTGGTTTGCGACGGCAGCATAATCAGGTTTTTCCACTTATTGCGAGCGACCCGAAGAAGCTGCCTTTGTCTCACGGAGGGATTTGATGGTCAGACCTGAATTGCGCTGGCAGTTTGTTTTCCCATGTACTCTGCTCTTTCTGGTAGTCGTAACCGGTTCCGCACAGCAGGGCTCAGAGAAGGTCACCGCTGCCATTCATGCTGGCCGTCTGATCGACGTCCGAAGCGGCCGTGTGACTACCAATGGATATATCACGATTGCGAAGGGCAGAATCGCAGGCGTCTCGGAATCCGCTCCCGTGGGTGTTCCGGTCGTCGATCTGTCGCGATTTACCGTGCTGCCTGGGCTTATCGATTGTCACGCCCATGTGTTGGGGAATCCGAAGGATCAATCTTCTGCCTCGGGTTTGCGAATGTCATCGCCCCAAAAGGCCATCTGGGGAGTACACAACCTGCAGACCTGGCTGGATCACGGTTTCACTGCAATTCGTGATGCCGGAGAGGACGATTTGGGTTATGGGCAACTCGCACTGCGTGACAGCATTGAGAAGGGATTGATTCGTGGACCGCGCATGGTTTCGGCGGGAAACTTTGTTTCGGTAAACGGAGGACACGGCGATGCCGACGTGCTGGCGTCGGATCAGGAATTGCCGCGACGTCCTAATATTGCGGACACGGTTGATGCGGTAAGCGTTGCGGTGAGGCGCGATATTAAATATGGTGCTGACTGGATCAAACTGATGGCTACCGGCGGGGTGATGGATCCGATTAGCGATTATCGGGTTCAGGAATTGAGCGAGGAGCAAATGGTGAGGGCGGTGGAGGTTGCTCATCGAGCCGGGAAGAAGGTCATGGCCCATGCCGAGGGAGCGGAAGGTATCAAAGCGGCGGTGCGGGCCGGCGTGGATTCCATCGAACACGGTACGGTGATGGACGAAGAAGGTGCGCGCCTGATGGAGCAACGAGGCACGTGGCTGGTTCCAACCCTTTATTGCTTTCAGCACGATCTGCAGACCGGAACTTCACAAGGACGCGATCCTGTCAGCTTTGCCAAAGGAGTGGCGATAGTGAAAGAACAAGGGCCTGCTTTTCATCGAGCCCTGGCCCATCATCTGAAAATTGCTTATGGCGTGGACGATGATGTGGACTTTGTGTCCAAGGAATTCGGCGCGCTGGTAAACGGAGGCATGACTCCCATCGAAGCTCTGCGTGCCGCTACACTAAATGGGGCCGAACTGCTCGGACGTGCGAGTGAAATCGGAACTCTGGAACCCGGCGAGTTTGCCGATATCGTTGCGGTGGACGGCGATCCCCTGACGGACATCACCGTGATGGAGAAAGTTGTGTTCGTCATGAAGGGTGGCGAAATCTATAAAGACGCGACCAAATAAGCCTTTTTGGGAAGGTCTACGAGACAAGAGAAACCGAAGCGTCACAGCTGGCGTCAAATGTCTTTGCGGTAAACAACAAAGCCGGATTTGTCAGCTACCTGATCGTAAAGCTTCATCGCGGTGTGATTTGACTCGTGAGTGTGCCAATACACTCGCGTCGATCCGGTCCTTTTTGCCTGCTCGTATACAGCGTGAATCAGTTTCCTGCCGATCCCTTGGCCGCGGACGGATTCCTTGGTGAAAAGATCTTGCAAATAACACGTCGGCGCTGTCGAAATAGTACTGCGATGAAAAACGTAATGCGCTAGTCCGACCAGTTGTCCTTCATGCTCCGCAATCATGGCGTGCACAGGCTCGCTGGAATCGAAAAACCTTGCCCACGTGCTTTGAGTAATGGCCTCGGGGAGAGCGGTTTTGCTGAAACGTCCATAAAACTTGTTATAGCCCTCCCACAACGGAAGCCATTGCCAAAAGTCCGAAGGGAGCACGGTGCGTATGGTTGGGACTAGCGACATGAGGACTCCAGGTTGTAAAGTCTAACGATGCTGCAAGACCACGTCAGGAGTTTGCCAGTGTCACGGGAAACGGATTGCGCTCCGCAAATTGTTGCTGGTGCCAATATGGATAGATGGGCCTGATTTCACTGGCACGATCCAGGGCGGCGATCTGATCCGAAGAGAGTGACCATCCCTCGGCGTCGAGATTCTGCCGCAATTGCTCTTCATTTCTGGCGCCGACAATAATGCTGCAGACACTCGGACGATGGACCAGCCAGTTCAAGGCGACCTGTGGAACAGTCTTGCCGGTTTCTTTGGCCACCTCATCCAAAGCATCAATCACCTTGTACAAGTGTTGGTCTGACACCGGCGGGCCTTCATCGGCGGTCGTGTGCAGTCGGCTGATCGCGGGTAAAGGCTGACCTCGGCGAATTTTCGCTGTCAAACGACCCCAGCCGAGCGGGCTCCAGATCAATGCTCCGACTCCCTGATCAAGCGCCAGGGGCATGAGTTCCCACTCGTATTCTCGTCCGATCAGGGAATAGTAAACCTGATGGCCCACGTAGCGAGCCCAGCCGTAACGCTCCGATGCTGACAGCGACTTCATCAGATGCCATCCGGAAAAATTTGAGCAGGCGATATAACGAACCTTGCCGCTTTCAATCAGATGGTTCAGGGTGCTCAGGACTTCTTCGACGGGAGTGAGGGCGTCGAATCCATGAAGGTGATAGATATCGATGTAATCGGTGTCCAGTCGTCGAAGGCTGGCATCGCAAGCTTGCAGCAGGTGGTGGCGCGATGATCCGACATTGTTCGGACCGTCGCTCATGCGAAATGTCGTTTTGGTAGAAATCAAGACATCCTGGCGTCGGCCTTCAATTGCTTTGCCGAGGATTTCTTCAGAAAGACCTTTCGAGTAAACATCGGCCGTATCAAAGAGATTGACGCCGGCCTCCAAACAAATGGAGACGAGCCGGCTTGCTTCGGCTACGTCGCTCGAGCCCCAGGCGCGAAAGAAATCGGTTCCGCCACCAAATGTCCCAGTACCAAAACTAAGGACGGGCACTTTCAATCCAGAACGGCCAAGCTGTCGAAATTCCATTTTTCAGTAGATGCTACCTGCCAGGAATGGATGCGAATGTTGCAACCGGATAAAACCAGCCCGGCGAGGAAAGTGTTAGTTGTTCGCGGGATGAAAATCCAAGGCAGTATCCCAGAAAACGTAGAAGGAACAGCGAGTCTGCGATGTGCAAGCCATGCGTTGCAACTGGGTTGATGGGAGATAGGCATAGCCGCCCGGCTCGATGAGGCGTTGAGCATCGCTATCCTCGATGGAGAGACGGCCCTCGAGGACCACAATCCGTTCATTCGCAGTATGCCAGTGCGGCGGGAAAACGTGGCCAGCGGGGTAGCGTGCGAAAAGTTCAAGAGCCCCGGTCTTAGGGTCCTCGCGAAGAGTTGCACTCTCAGAACCGTCGGAAGCAGCTTTCCATTTCACGCTACCCGGATTGGCCAAAATTCTATTCACCGTGTGAGAAGTCTCGGCATGTGAAAACAGCAGGGCGCCGAGGGCGAACGAACATATTGGAATCCAAGCTTTGCCGTCATAGGTAACCTTTCAGGTCTTGCGGCGATAGCTTATTCAAGAAATGACCACCAGTCAAAGGCGTCCCATCTGAACAAACTGAGCGGCAGTTCGGGCCCGCAAGCCCGGCTACCAGGCATGCTTCATAGCTTCAGCAAACTTGGGCAAAGGCAGGGTGTTGAGCACGTCATCTTTTGTCAACCAGGCGCGACGCGCCTCCAGAATCCCAAATCGAATTTTGTCCAGATGAGAGGTGTGATGAGCATCGGTGTTGATCACGATTTTGACTCCGTGTTGCTTGGCCAGCCTCAAATGACGGTCTGACAAGTCCAGGCGATCAGGATATGCGTTCAGCTCCATGGCGATTTTGTTCCGGGCGGCTTCTTTCAGTATGGCGTCGATATCAAACGCATAAGCATCGCGTCGAAGAAGCAGCCGGCCGGTTGGATGGCCAAGTAACGAGACATTGGGATTCTGCAAAGTCTTCAGAAGGCGATCGGTCATTTCTGTCGGGCCTTGGTTGAAATGAGAATGTATGCTAGCGATGACAATGTCCATTTGTTCGAGCACAGAGTCTGAAAGATCGAGCGATCCGTCAGCCAGGACGTCCACTTCGATGCCGGCGAGAATTCTGATCTTGCCATTCGCGTCACTCGCGGCGCGAATACGCTTTATGTGTTCAATGGCTCGCTTGTCGTCGAGGCCGTTGGCGAAGGCCAGGTTCTTGGAGTGATCGGTGATGGCCATGTACTTGTAGCCGTGCCCGGCGGCCGCCTCAGCCATCTCCTCAATGGTGTTGCGCCCGTCGGTTTCGACAGTGTGCATGTGAACGTCGCCCTGCAGATCCGCTCGTGAGATGAGGGCCGGAAGCGTATGGCTTGCGGCGGCGTCGAGTTCGCCGAGATTTTCACGCAGCTCAGGCGGAATGTAGTCCAGATTGAGCTTCGAATAGATTTCTTCTTCGGTTTTTCCTGCGACTGGTCTTTCAGTGTCAAGTTGCGCCAGGCTATATTCGCTCAAAGTAAACCCCATTTTCAGAGCACGCTGGCGCAAAGCGACATTGTGAGCCTTCGACCCCGTGAAGTATTGCAGAGCGGCTCCGAATGATTCTGGCGGTAGAAGCCGAACGTCCACTTGCATCCCCGCACGCAGACGAAAGCTGACTTTGTTCGCCCCGCTGGCAATGATCTCCATCAGTCCCGGCAGTTTGATGATGTGGTCGATGAGTGTTTGGCGGGCCTGGTCGTCGCAACAAGCTTTTCCCGTGACCAGGATATCGAGATCACCCACGGTTTCGCGGCCGCGCCGCAGGGAACCTGCAGGCGTGACTCTCTCCACTCCGGGATACTCACGCAAATGGTCGGTGATCTTTTGCGCTTCGCGCTCGGCCGCATCGAGGAGGAACCGTCCGGCAATTCTTCGGTAGTCTTCGATCGCCTTAAGCAGTTTCTGTTCCTGCTTTTCTCCCATTCGAGGAAGCTCTCGAATTTTTCCTTCCTTCGCCAATTTGGCGACTCCTTCGAAATCACTTACCTGGTAGGCACTCCAAATCAAAGCAATCGTCTTAGGTCCGAGGCCTTGTATTTTCAAAAGCTCCAGCATCGATGGCCGGTACTTTTTTAACAGTTCGGCGTGCAAGGGGAGTTTGCCTTCTTTAAACATTTCCTGGAGGTTGAGTAACATGCCTTTGCCAATGCCCTGGATCGCCAGAACCTTCTTCGGCTCATTGATCACGTCAGCAATCTGGAGTGTTTGGGCTTCGATGGCTTCGGCGGCGTTGCGGTACGAACGAATGCGAAACGAGTCTGCGCCGTCAATCTCGAGCAGGTCGGCAGTTTCGTAGAGGATTCCCGCGATGGCTTTGTTATCCATGCGAGATAAAGCTTAAACAAGTTGGGCCTGGAGGGGAAGGCGGGCTCGTTGTTGGAGCGTCAGTCGCTTGAACCGGGGTGAGCTTGCCCCGGGAAGCCGGAGAGATAGGCTCGCGACCTCCGGTTGAATCTCGATGGTGAAGAACCTCTGTGAGGCTACGAGGCTTTTGTAACGTTTGCGGCTTGCGGTCCTTTCTGACCTTGCGTGATCTCGAACTCTACCTGATCGCCTTCCTGCAGGCTCTTGTAGCCTTCCGAGGTGATCGCACTGTAATGAACAAAGACATCGGCGCCATCGTCCCGTCCGATAAAGCCATAGCCTTTGGCGTTGTTAAACCACTTAACCGTACCTTTCAGTCTTTCCATGTACGCCCCTTGGGGCACGTGCTCTTTCGCCGAGGCCGTACCCTTTCATTTGAGGCAATTGTGCTGCTACCGGCGGGAGGCTGTCAAGACAATGTATCAGGAGAAAAGCCGCCATGGACAAGGGTTTTAGTCCTTCTGTGTTTGACTCAGCCAAAGCACACTGGCGATGGTTTTGGCGTCACGAATCGTGCCCTTCATTACCATTTTTACGGCCGTGGAAAGCGGGACCATGCGAATGCGAATCACCTCATCGGCTTCGGGCTGTGCTTTGCCACGACGCAGACCATGAGCCGAGTAGACGTCCATGGTTTCAGCCAGAAAGCCAGGACTGGCGTAAAACCGCAAAATACACTTCCACTGCGAAGCGGTGTAGCCAGTCTCTTCCAGCAACTCGCGTTTGGCGGCAGCCAAGAGTTTTTCACCATGATCGATCCTGCCGGCGGGCAGTTCCCAAAGCGCTTGTCTGGCGGCGTGTCGATACTGCCGTTCCAGCAAAACCATCGGTTCCGGGCCATGGTCATCGACGGCAAGAATTACGACCGATCCGGAATGATGCACGATATCGCGGCGTGTACGCACTCCGCTGGGCTCAAGAACCTGGTCGGCAGTGACGTTAAATGCAGGCCCGCGATAGACAACGCGAGAAGAAAGAACTCTTGCCTTGCCCCCGTGGTTTTTCTTGCGAGATTGTTTTGGCATGAACACACTATAAAACAGCCATCGAAGATGCGGTTTTGGCATCGCGCGCCGTGAGGTCTTTTGCCGTTAACGGAAACGCCCTGCTATGCTGCCGCCATGGCGTCAAAGCCAACGATTGCGATCATCGGACCCGGCAGACTGGGCTGTGCGCTGGGGCAGGAACTACAGCACGCGGGATATCGCGTCACCGAGATTGTGGCGGGAAACAGCAGTGCTTCCCGGCGAAAGGCGCGTGCATTGGCCAAAAGATTTCATGCCATGGCGGCTAAGTCAGCCGCGCGACTGGAAGCCGATGTAGTTTGGTTTTGCGTGCCGGATCGTGAAATCGCCAAGGCCGCAGGCGAGATGGCGGGCGCGTCCCAGTGGAAAGGCAAGGTTGCTTTTCATTCCAGCGGAGCCCTAGCGAGCGACGAACTGTCTGTACTGAGGCAGCGCGGTGCTGCCGTTGCGGCGGTGCATCCGCTAATGACGTTCGTACGCGGCTCGGTTCCTTCGCTTCAAGGAGTTCCGGTTGCGTTGGAAGGAGACGCAAAAGCCGTGGGAGCGGCACGAGACCTCGCGCGCAATCTCGGCGCGAAGGCTTTTTCAATTTCTAAGACGAAGAAGTCTGCCTATCACGCTTGGGGAGCGTTCGCGTCACCGCTATTGATTTCTTTGTTGGTCAGTGCTGAAAAAGTTGCGCAGGCGGCGGGCATTTCACGAGTCGACGCCCGCAAGAAGATGTTGCCCATGGTCCGACAGACGCTGGCGAATTATGCAAAACTCGGCCCGGCGGCGGCTTTTAGCGGACCGGTCGTGCGCGGCGATGCACATGTGGTGGGTCAACATCTAAGAGAGCTGAAGAAAATTCCAGAGGCGAGGGAAGTGTACGTGGCAATGGTACGAGCCGCGCTTCGATACCTGCCTGTTCGCAATCGGAAAGATTTAGTAAGGATTCTGAGGGATTGACGTTTTCGGGACAAGGTTTCATGACGACACCGGGTTTCAGGAGCGCTTACAGATCGAACAGTTTCAGCTCAGCATCACTCTTTCGATTTTGCGCGCATGCCCAGTGACATCGTCGCAATCCACGACCACGGCACATAGACGAACGTCGCCCGTCGCCGCCTCAAAACGGGCAGGCATGTTTGTCAAAAAGCGGGAGATGATGAGTTCTTTCTGTACACCGATGACGCTGTCATATGGCCCGGTCATGCCAACGTCGGTAATGTAAGCCGTCCCGCCGGGTAACACGCGTTCGTCGGCTGTTGGGACATGCGTGTGCGTTCCTACGACGACACTAACCCTACCATCCAGATACCAGGCGAGAGAAAGCTTTTCCGATGTCGCTTCCGCATGCATGTCAATAAAGATTATTTTTGCTTTGATTTCTTTCAACAATTTATCGGCCACACGGAAAGGATCGTCGTTGGCGGCCATGAACACACGGCCTTGCAGATTGATAACTGCATAGGAACTATCGTTCTTTTGTCCCTCATAGACGCCCCATCCGGGCAAGTCGGGCGCATAGTTGGCTGGGCGCAATAACCGCCGCGCCATGCTGTGCTCATTCCCATCTGCCATCTGGAAGTAGTCGATGATGTCCCGCTTGTCCCAGATGTGGTTGCCGGTGGTAATTACGTCGATGCCCAGTTCAAATAGGTCTTCCGCGAGCGATCCGGTAATTCCAAAACCTCCAGCGGAATTCTCGCCGTTCGCAATCACCAGGTTGATGGAATGATCTTTCACCAAGCCAGGCAGGCGATCCTTGACGATATTACGTCCCGGCCGTCCGAAAATGTCACCGATAAAAAGAATTCGCATGGATAGTTGAGGTGTTTCGATGGTAACACGCACAAAACTGTTGCTGTCTTATACAGCGGCGATTGCCAACATCTGGAAACAAGGCGCGCGCTTAACGACTAGATCCCATCGTCTAAGCGCGCAGTTTTCAGGAAGTCGTAATTTCCGGATGGATTCAGGGTTAGATTCCTTACGCGCTTTGAGTGAACCAAAACGTTGTCGAAATACCACAAATTGATGTAGGGCAGCTGGTCAGCCAGCGCGCGTTGGATCTCGGCATAAATTTGTTTGCGGGTATTTTGGTCCAATTCGTGTCGTGCTTGTTCGATCAGAGCGTCCACGCGCGGATCTGAGAAGTAACCGCGGTTGGCACCATTGGGAGGGAACTCTGCCGAGTCGAAAACGTATTCGAAAATGTCAGGATCTTCGTTGCCGCCGATCCAGCGGAGAGAATAAAGTTGGAATAACCCATGTGTGACGTCAGAGAAAAAAGTCGCGAACTCAAAGGTTCGAATATCGAGCGCGATTCCTACATCGCGGAGTTGTTGCTGCAACACCGCCGCCATCAACCGCGTGCTTTCTTCGGTCGACGCCTTCATGGTGAGATGAAAGCGAATCCCGTTTACCAGCGGGTAGCCGGCTTGTTCAAGCAACCGCCGGGCATGTTCAGGATCGTGGTTGTAAGTAGGAACATCGCCGTTGTACGCCCAGCTTTCCGGCGGCAGCACGCTGTTGGCCGGCCTGGCGAAGCCGCGTTGCAGATATTCGATGAGGGGGCGGCGATCGATCGCATAGGCTAAGGCCTGTCGTATCCGGGCGTCTTTCAGAATGGGATCGCGCAAATTGAATGACATGTAGGCGAGAACAGTTCCTGGAGCGTGCAGGACAGCGAGTCTTGGATCCCGCTCCAACGTCAGGACCATGTCCGAAGTCAGCGCGTTGATGGCAAGATCGGCGCTGCCTTTGCGCAATTCGAGAGCGCGCGTGGTTGTGTCCGGCACAACGATGAAGCGTACTCCTGGCAATTGTGGCTTTGCGCCCCAATAGTCTTCATTGCGCGCGATTACAACTTCCTTGTCCTGCTCGGCGCTGACGAAACGAAACGGTCCCGAGCCGATAGGCTGGCGGCTAATCTCGTCGCTGCTGCCGTAAGGCACGATACCAATCGCACCGTCGGATAGATTCCATAACAGCGTGGCGAAGGGCTCTTTCAGATGGAAAACTACGGTGTAATCGTCGGAGGCGTCAATGTGGTCGACGAACCGGTACACTGCCGACTTGGTACTGCGAACTTCGCCGTGCATCAAGGAATCGAATGTCCATTTCACATCGCGGGCGGTTAATGCCCGGCCGTCGTGGAATTTCACACCCTGGTGCAAGTAAAAAACGTAAGTTAGCGGATTGGGGACATCCCAACGTTCTGCCAGCCCGGGTGCGACATTCAGGTGAGAGTCCCTCGTAAGGAGGTCGTCGAAAATCAGGTCATCGATGCGTTCCGATTGAGCGTCAAGCCCAACACGGGGATCGAGATTCGTCGGACTACTCTCGATGATCATTACCAGTGTGTTCGGATCCGGCTTACTTGAGCACGAAACCGAAACAGTAAAGGCCAGGCAAAGCAAAAATGCGGAGATGTGAAGGGTCTTTAACCGCGTTGAAAACCTTGTCGTGCCGAGCAAAAGAATACGAGCAGCGGGGCGGAGAAACGAGCCGAAGAAACCGCTTTGAGTTGGTTTCCTCACCCTACACATACGAAATCTTCCCTAAAATTGCCGGCCGTTTGGCCCCAGTGGCGGCGGGTACGTTCGATGGTCTCCGATTCCAGGTCTCAAATGCCATCAGGGCGAAGGCGGCGGCTTCTTTCGCTTCCGAGGGCAAACCAAATTCGTCTGAGGAGCGGAGCTTGATTCCCAATGGGCACAGCTCATTGGCTAGCATGGCTAATAACGTTGGATTATTGCCTCCCCCGCCAGACACGACGTGCTCTGCAAATCTTCCGCCGCGTATTACAAAACGTTGCACGGCGTCGGCAATGGAGCGAGCCGTTAGAGCGGTGGCGGTCGCTACAATGTCCTGCTTCGGTACGCGGCCGCAGCGTTTTACAAAGCGTAGTACGAATTCGCGTCCGAACTCTTCGCGCCCCGCGGTCTTTGGCGGTTTGCGAAGGAAGAATGATTCGCGCAGCATTTCGTTAACAACATTTTCCAGCACGATACCCGAAGCAGCGAATTTTCCGTCGCGATCATAACGCTTGCCAAAAAACTTATCAGTGACCGCGTCGATCACCATGTTTCCCGGACCGGTATCGAACGCGATTACCTTTTCGGCAGGGGCCCCCGCTGAAATGGCCGTCAGGTTGGCAATGCCTCCTATGTTCTGAATAATTCGACCGATACGCGGGCTGCGATATAGGAAGTAGTCCAGAAAGGGAACCAGAGGAGCGCCTCTACCTCCTGCTGCCATGTCGGCTGGCCGAAAATCAGACACTACCGGAACTCTTACGCGTGCCGCGATCACGGCACCCTCGCCGATTTGCCACGTCACCGAGAGTTTACGTCCAAGAAAGTCAGCGGCAATGCCCTGATGGTAAAGCGTCTGCCCGTGGCAGCCGATCAGTTGGATCTTTTGACCGAAACGTCGCTGTGTCGTAATGACACTTTCCGCATACAGCTCTGCGAGCAAGAAGTTTAGTTTGGCCAGTTGCGCCACGCTGATCTGCTTCGCGTTCATAGCATCCAGCACAGCCCGACGCACTGCTTGGGGATAGGGAAATTCGGCGTGCGTTACCAATTTGAAAGAAAGATTCTCCGTTGTGAATGGACGCGAGGAGCCCGGACGTTCCACGACACGTATCACGGCGACGTTGACGCCATCGGCGGACGTGCCGCTCATTATGCCTGCGACAATCATGGATTGGCTTGTTTCAGCCGGACGAGCCGGACTTTTTCGCCAAGTTCCCAGACTTCTCGGGAAAGCTTGTCTAACCTGGAAGGGCCGGGAGCCGACGATTTTCGTCTCAAGTGAGGCGACTTGTTCTTGAATGCAAGCACACGCGCCACCGATTCCTTAACCCGCCGCGCAAACTTCGGCTCGTGTTCCGCAGTTTTAACGAGTTCCTCATAAGAGCGCGTAACGTATTCCTCGACGTGACAGATCAAGCACAAGTCGCCCCCAGCACGTATGTGCTCGACCGCCGCCTGCTCAATGGGCGCCGCTTTCAAAACGCCGCCCATTTCCAAATCATCCGAGACGATGACTCCGCGATAACCTATCTTCTTCCGCAAAATATCAGTGATCCACTTTTTGGATAACGACGCAGGGTTGCGATCGTGAGTGACTAATGGATAGTTCGCATGTCCGACGAGAATCATCGGCAACTGGCGCCGCATGGCCCGATAGGGAGAAAGATCCGCTGCCCAGAGATCTTTCCATGATTTAGTCACGGAGGGGAGTTCGTGGTGCGTGTCGAGATTGGCTTCGCCTAGACCCGGGAAGTGTTTCGCTGAACCTACGACGCCCGATGATCGCAGTCCGGCCAGAAATTCTCGAGCATAGATAATAGCCTGTTGGGGATCGGCAGAAACCGCGCGCGAGCCCATCACTGTCTTCGAAGATTCGAACGCGAGGTCAACCACCGGGGCGAAGTCCGTGTTGAACCCCAGGGCTCGACAGCATTCGCCGATCACTGTGCCGTGCTTGCGAAACAGCTTGCGGCTGCCAGTAGCGAAGACATCGGCCGCAGAAGGCGTGGATCCGATCACGTTGCGAAATCGGTCCACCCTTCCTCCTTCCATATCTACGCATGTAAAAAGAGGCGTGGAAACGCAGGTTTGGCAATCTTTAAGCAGCCTGTAGGTTTGCTCTCCGCTGGTAATGTTGCGTGCGAACAGAATTACGCCGCCCGGCTGTAAACGCGTCAGCAGGGAAGAAAGCCGTGGCGACATCTCCGTCCCGTCGAAACCGATGATTAGCAACTGCCCAATACTGGCCGGAAGAGAGGAATCTTTCTGTTTTCGCACGGATGCTTTATGCATAGTGGCATCAGATTTCACTCGATCTGCTTCTTCAACTCCGCCAGTAAGTTGAGCGCCTCAATCGGTGTCAGGCAATTTAAGTCAATTTCACGCAGTCGCTCGACCACGGGCTGCGATAACGGCGTAAAGATGGTGAGCTGCGCCGGCAAAGGACGGCCGCCCGAAAGATGTCCGGTTACCAGGCGCTCTGCGCTCTCATGCTCAACCAGCACCTCCCTCGCCCTCACGATCACTTCGTGGGGCAATCCTGCGAGTTTGGCCACCTCAATACCATAGCTGCGGTCAGCGGCTCCCGGCTCAACTTTGCGCAGGAACACAATGCCGCCGCCGGTTTCTTTCACCGCTACGTGATAATTCTTCACACCCGACAGTTGCTCGGCCAGTTCGGTCAATTCGAAGTAGTGAGTTGCAAAAAGAGTCTTGGCACGAGTGCTTGAATGGATGTACTCGACTGCGGCCCAGGCGATGGCGAGCCCATCGTAGGTCGCGGTGCCGCGGCCCACCTCATCAAGCAAGATGAGCGAGCGCGCCGTCGCGGTGTGCAAGATGGCTGCAGTCTCGGTCATCTCAATCATGAAAGTAGAGCGGCCACGCGCCAGGTTGTCGCTGGCGCCGATTCGTGTGAATACACGGTCCACCAGCCCCAGGCGGGCTGAACGCGCCGGAACAAACGATCCCATTTGCGCCAGGATCGCTATCAACGCAGTTTGTCTCAGGTAAGTGGACTTGCCGCCCATGTTCGGCCCGGTTAGTACCAGGATGGTGTGGGTTGTGGAGTTTAGATAGAGATCGTTCGGCACGAAACGCTCGCCGCTGCCCAATTCCAGTTGTTCGATCACGGGATGCCGAGCGGACATAATTTCGATTTCGCTGGAATCGTCGACCGTCGGCCGGCAATAATTCCGCAGGGCTGCGATCTGGGCGAGCGACGTCAATACGTCGATCTCAGCCAGAGCTAGCGCCGTCTGCCGAATGCGACGGGCTTCTCCGGCGATAGTGGAACGTAATTCCGCAAACAGCCGGCGCTCGATGTCTACGATCTTTTCCTGCGCATCAAGAATGCGCGATTCATATTCCTTCAACTCAAGTGTGGTGAAGCGCTCGGCATTGACCAACGTTTGCTTCCGCTCATAATCTGGCGGAGCCAGGTGTAGATTAGCTTTCGAAATCTCGAGGTAGTAGCCGAAAATCGAGTTGAACCTTACTTTTAGTGACCCGATTCCAGTTCGTTGCCGCTCCCGCTGTTCGATTTCAGCCAGGAACTGCTTGCTGTTGCGGCTAAGGTCACGCAGTTGGTCCAGTTCAGCATCGACACCCGCCTGGATCGCACCTCCGTCGCTCAGCGAAACCGGAGGCTCTGGGATGATGGTGGTTTCAATCGTCCGGCATAAATCCTTAAGCTCATCGACCGATGCGTGCAGTATCTTCAGCCGGTCGGCGGGAAAGCGAGCCAGTGCCGATCGCGCGGCGGGTAATTTTGCCAACGACTCGGCAAGCGCGAGCACGTCACGCGGGTTTGCTGTCTCCAGCGTGACCCGGCTCAGTAAACGCTCAAGGTCAAGAATTCCATCGAGGGCACGGCGCAATTCTTCGCGTGCGACTGTATTTTTAACTTGCGATTCAACCGCATCCAATCGTGCATTGATCTCCGGGATATCAATAGACGGACGCAGCATCCACGAACGCAGAAGACGCTTCCCCATGGGGGTGACGGTCGCATCGATCGATCGGAACAGGGTTACGCCGGCATCAGCTCCGGCGAAAAGCGGCTCAATCAACTCCAGGTTCCGCACGGTGACCGCGTCGAGCACCAGACAAGTCTGCCGTTCATAAAATCCAATGCGATCTACGTGGCTTAGTGTTCCGCGCTGCGTTGACCGGACGTAGTAGAGAATCGCACCGGCTGCTGCCGCCGCTGCTGGCTTGCCCGCGAGGCCAAAACCTTCCAGGGAAAGCACGCCAAAATGATTCTCGAGAAGAGGAATGGCATGGTCGGGAGCGAAGATCCAATCGTCGAGCGCTGTTTCGGCGTAACCGATAGCCGACGATGACTGCATCGGCGCGACCGCATGCTGACCAAGTCGAATGGGTGTTCGCGCATGGTTGGAACTTTCAAACAGAGGTGCGGTGGACCCGTAGAGTACCTCTTTTGGCCGCAACTGCTGAATTTCTTCCTGAATCCTTGTAGCCGCATTTTCCCCCTGGAACTCGGTGGCGCGAAATTCACCGGTGGACAAATCAAGGGCCGCAAACCCGACTCTCTCCCCGGCCTGCGCAATGGCCGCCAAAAAATTGTTTTCCTCTGAACCCAAAGACGAATCGGCTGCCGTGCCTGGCGTGACCACCCGCGTTACTTCTCGTCGCACCAACTTTTTTGCCACGCGCGGATCTTCTACCTGCTCGCAGATAGCAACTTTAAATCCCTTGCGAATCAGTTTGGAAATGTAGCCCTCGGCGGCGTGATGGGGAACGCCGCACATGGGAATCGCCACGCCCTTTTCCTTGTTGCGTGAAGTGAGTGTGATCTGCAATTCCCGTGCGGCCAGAACCGCGTCATCAAAGAAAAGCTCGTAGAAATCACCGAGGCGAAAAAATAGCAAAGCGGTGGGATGCTGTTGCTTGATGGAGGCATATTGCCGCATCAACGGAGTGGACGGCTCGCTCATCTGAGGTGGGTTCGTGGGCGGATTATAACAAACGAAACGCCCGCTTTCGCTTGGTGGAAATCGCAGTTGACGGTTTGTCGTGCCGATGTTTTCCTTGAGCGCATGGAGTTACGCAAGGATCCCATCACCCGCTCGTGGGTCATTACGGGGAACGACGTACCCGATAGTACACCGCGGACCGAATCTTTCTGCAGATTTTGTCCCAACTCACCTTCGCCAGCTCAACTGGTTTCCAATATGCCCGGCCTCGGCGGCGATCCGTGGTCGGCCCGGGCGGTGGTTCACCCCACTGCCTTGTACCGCATCGAAGGCGAACCCGCCCGGCGCGCGGACGGCATTTACGACCGCATGTCTTCGGTGGGTGCACACGAGCTCCTGGTGGAAAATGTTCGCCATGACCGGCAGCTGTGGGATGCGACTGATGCCGAGATCGAACGGTTCCTCCTGCTGGCGGCTCAGCGCATCCAGGACTTGAAACGTGATCCCAGATTCAAATACGTAAGCGTTTTCAAAAATCACGGAAGCAATGCCGGCCAGGAATTCGAACATCCCATATCACAGCTTACAGCCACAACATTCGTGCCCCGACGTGTCCTGTACGAGCTACGGGCGGGTCGGGACTATTTCAAGGCGAAAGAACGCTGTGTCTTCTGCGACATTCTCTCTCAGGAATTGCAGCAAAATCTGCGGGTGCTCGAAGTGAGGGGTGACTTTGTGGCGCTTTGTCCTTACGCGCCGCGTGTTCCGTACGAAACCTGGATCGTTCCCCGCACTCACGACACGGCATTCGAACGTTTTGGTCTTTCTCGCCCGTTGCTCGACCTGGGTGGGCTTTTACGCCGCACCCTGCAAAGGATTCGAACTGTAACTAGTGAATTTCACCTGGTTCTACACACCTCGCCGAACACCCAGCATCAATCGAAGAGTCTGGACTACTGGAGAACCATCGATGACGACTATCACTGGCACATTGAGATTCTTCCAATTGTCGGCGGAAAGGCAAAATCGTATACCTTCAAAGAGGTTTATTACTCGCCAGTGACTTCTGAAACTGCGGTAAAGCGTTTGCGCGATGCAAAGATTGCCGGGTAACTGGAGCGTCGGCATATCGTTGTTTGTCGACCGGAAGTAGTTATAATGACTCCGCTTTCGGAGAGTGACGATTGGCTCGTTTGATAAGCGTAATGCTTCTTCTGGCGACGGCCCTGGGTCAGACGGCTAGTGATACCGTGACAGCGAAGCAGACGGTGCTCTGGCAAAAGCTGGAATCCACCGTCAGTGAAGTGGACCACAATCTTGATGGCGTACTTGGAGTTTCCATCCTCGACCTCGCCAGCGGCAGAAAATATGGTTTGCATGCTGACGACGTTTTCCCTCAAGCCAGTTCCATCAAAGTGGCCGTTCTGGCCGAGCTGTATCGACAGGCGCAGACAGGTAAGCTGAAACTCAGCGATCTGTACACGGTGCAGGCAATTGACTTGGTGGCCGACAGCGATATCATGAACGGTCTTACGCCTGGCCTGACTCGGATTACCTTGCGTGATCTTGCCACCATGATGGTCGCTGTAAGCGACAACAGTGCTACCAACGTGCTGATTGATCGCGTCGGAATGGCGAGTGTGAATTCCCTGATGGATTCGCTGGG
>Ga0207693_10000981_pt1 | contig 25583 bp, 23 predicted proteins | sample LARL81metaG_FD_184347 | JGI IMG/M metagenome (GOLD analysis project Ga0207693, IMG submission 184347) | Corn, switchgrass and miscanthus rhizosphere microbial communities from Kellogg Biological Station, Michigan, USA - LAR L8-1 metaG... | ecosystem: Host-associated > Plants > Roots >... | reverse complement strand
GCTAACCTGAAGGAGATTGCGCCGCGCTGGTCGGTCCTGTTGCTGGTTTTTCTTCTGGTCGCCGCCAATACATTCAACATCGCCGCCGATATCGCGGCGATGGGAGAGGCTCTTTCGCTGGTCATCGGCGGGCTCAACCACGAACATGCGCTGATTTTCGCGGCGACCTCGACCTTGCTGCAGGTCTTCGTCCCCTACCGCCGATACGCCCCGATACTCAAATTCCTGACTTTCGCGCTGTTCGCCTATGTCGCGACGGCGCTGACCGTGAAAGTGCCGTGGGGCAAGGCCATGCTCGAGGCTGTCTGGCCGCGTCCCACGATCAACACCGACTATCTCCTGATGGTCGTCGCTGTGTTGGGCACCACGATCAGTCCCTATCTGTTTTTCTGGCAGGCTTCACAGGAAGTCGAGGAAATGAACCAGGGCCGGATCGATCGGCCGTTGCGAGAGCTCACCAAAAAAGGCGGCGATCCGGAGCTCACCCGGATGAAGGTCGACACCACCATCGGGATGATGTTTTCCAACGTCATCGCTTTCTTCGTTATCCTGACGACAGCCTCGGTCCTGCATGCCAATGGCGTCACCAAAATCGATTCGGCGACGCAAGCCGCCGAGGCACTGCGCCCCCTTGCCGGCAACTTCACTTTCCTGCTCTTCGCGCTGGGCATCATCGGCACCGGCCTGCTGGCGATCCCGGTGCTCGCTGGGTCCGCCGCCTATGGCGTCGCGGAAGCATTCGGATGGCCTGCAACGCTTGAGGCGAAGGCGCCAGAGGCGGTCGGATTCTACACCATCATCGCAACCGCAACGGTGATCGGCTTCGGACTGGGCTTCACCGGCATCGACGCCATTCACATGCTTGTATGGAGTGCCGTGCTCAACGGCATTGTTGCAGTGCCCATCATGGTGATGATGATGGTGATCGTCTCGAATTCGAACGCGATGGGCCGCTTCAAGGCGAGATCGTGGCTGGTCGTGTTAGGCTGGATCGGTACCGCGCTGATGGGCCTGGCCGTAGCAGCCTTGTTCGGCTCGTTTGCCATTACTTAGCGCAAACGCGCGGCAATGTAGTCCCTGCCCGTACCAATGCGTGCCGCCCGTCGCTGAGTTTCGCATCCCACAGCGGCCCCGCTTGGATCATATGCGGCCAGATCTCCAGGGTGACATCGACATCCGCCTCCCCAAGCGCTGCAGCCAAGCGTGTGGCATCGGCGAGCAGCGTCTCCGTTGATCCAACCTGAATCAATGTCAGCGGAGCTTCGCGGAGCCGAATTATGAGGGTGATGGTGAGATTCCCACCGGTGCTGTCGCCGGCAACCACGATATTCTCTGCTGCGATGCCGTAGCGGCGCAAAAAAGCGCCAGGCGGTCATTGCATCCGCGAGCGCGGCAGGAAATGGATGCTCTGGTGCAAGCCGGTATCCGATCGCCGGTGTGCGCATGCGCGCGGCACGGCCGGCCTCAGTCACCATGCGACGGTGGCTCAGGACGGATCCGGAGCAGTAGCCGCCGCCATGAATGAACAGGAGTACCCGCGAGACGTCGCTCCCCGAGGCAAGCGAACATTCGCCGGGGACGCCGTCGCAGTCGACGGCTTGCAGTATAACGTCATCGGATACCGGCCAAACCGAGTTCGCCTCATCGAGGCGTCGACGTCGTTCCGTCCAGCCGATCGGCCGCGGCTTCGAGCCCAACAATGCCCGAACGACGTCGGTCCCGCTCTTTTGCCACCGCAATTCTCCCGAGAGGGGTTGCACGGACACGGTGCCATTGGTGCGCTGCGGCATCAGTTTTACGTGTTAGTATTGACGCGTTGCGTCTATTCCTTCAATGGGCAGAAGCACAGAGAAAAACCACAAACTCAGTGGGGAAACGTCGTGAGCAAACCAGACCGTATCAGCGCACGTTCGGCGCCTTATTCACCTGCACCGCAGACACCCTCACTTCGCGGCCTGGCGCTGTTGCGCGATCCGCTCCTCAACAAGGGTACGGCCTTCACCGAGCAGGAGCGCGACGCACTGGGACTGCGCGGCTTCCTACCCGCGACGGTGTTGTCGATGCAGGCCCAGGTCGAACGCGTGCTGACCAATTTGCGCGGCCTGCCCAGTGATCTCGAAAAATACGTCGCACTGAATTCGCTGCACGATCGCAACGAGGCGCTTTTCTTCCGCGTCGTCTGCGATCACATCGACGAGATTCAGCCTCTGATCTACACACCCACTGTGGGGCTCGCCTGCCAGCGATATGGGTTGATCTTCCAGCGGCCGCGCGGCCTGTTCATTTCGGCCAACGACCGCGGCAACATCGCGGAAATCCTGTCGAACTGGCCGTATCACACCAAACTCATCGTCGTGACTGACGGCGAACGAATCCTCGGCCTCGGCGATCTCGGCGCCAACGGCATGGGCATTCCCGTCGGAAAGCTCTCACTTTATTCCGCCTGCGCCGGCATTCACCCGGAGCTTTGTCTGCCCGTCATGCTCGACGTCGGCACCAATAATGAGGAGTTTCTCAGCGACCCCTACTATATCGGCCTGCGCCAGCGACGGATCACCGGTCCGACCTATGATGCGTTTGTCGATGAATTTGTCACGGCAGCCCGCAAGGCGTTCCCGGGCGTGCTGATCCAGTTCGAGGATTTCGCCAATCACTCCGCCTTCCGGCTGCTGCATAAATATCGCGACGATGCCTGCGTCTTCAATGACGACATCCAGGGGACCGCCGCGGTGGCGCTTGCCGGTCTGTTCTCGGCATTGCGCGCGACCGGCGGCAAGCTGAAAGACCAAACGCTTCTATTCCTCGGGGCGGGGGAAGCGGCAACCGGCATTGCCGAACTCGTCGTATCGGCCATGATGGCCGAAGGCCTGTCCGAGGCCGAAGCGCTTCGGCGCAACTGGCTGGTGGATTCGCGCGGCCTGGTGGTGAAAGACCGGAGCGGCCTTAGCGGACACAAACTTCGCTTCGCGCATGAGCAGGCTCCGATCGACGATTTCCTGAAGGCGATCCAGACACTCAAGCCCACCGCGATCATCGGCGTCGCCGCGGCCGGTGGCGCATTTACTCCAGAAGTCCTGCAGACCATGGCGCGGATCAACGAGCGCCCGATCGTGTTCGCGCTGTCCAATCCGACATCAAAATCGGAATGCTCGGCCGAGCAGGCCTATTTCCACACCGAGGGCCGCGCGCTGTTCGCCTGTGGCAGCCCCTACGATCCCGTCAAGCTCAACGGAAGCATTTTCGTGCCGCGCCAGGGCAACAACTCCTACATTTTTCCTGGAGTCGGCCTGGGCGCGATTGCAAGCGGCTCCCGGCTCGTGACGGACGAGATGTTCATGGCCGCTGCGCATTCGCTCGCCAATTCGGTCAGCGAGCACGATCTCAAGCAGGGCAGCCTCTATCCGGCATTGCCCCGGATCCGGGAAGTATCAGCACAGATCGGCGCGGCCGTCGCCGACGTCGCCTACCAGCGCGGCCTTGCCGACGGTCCGCCACCGAACGACCTAATCGGATACATCCAATCGCAGATGTACGATCCCCACTATTAGAGCGTTTTCGGGCGAAGCGGATACCGGTTCGCGTGAAGAAAACGCGTCAAAGCAGGGATCTAGAGCCTCGGTTCTGATTCAATCAGAACCGAATATGCTAAAGCATGATCCGGAAAAGTATGTAGCGGTTTTCCGAAAAGACCATGCTCTATCAAGGAGCTAAAGCGCGATAATGATTCAACCTGGTCTCATCGCGTTTTAGGCGTCGACGAGATCAGCCGCGTTGAAGCAGCCGCCGCAGGCTGCGAACCTCGGTAACTTTCTCGATATCGAAGACGGTCTCGATCAGCCGGGTTGACGTATCGCGCCCGAGCACGGGCGCGGTCAGGTCGCGCGCCTTGGCAATCACCTCGTCACGTGTCATCGGATTGCGCGGCGTTCCGCGCACGGCCGAGACTCGCTCAGACAGCTTTGCGCCGTCCTGCAATTCGATTTCGACCACGGCTTCGCGCACCGGCAGGAGCTTGGCGAGTTCATCGTCGCGTACCAGATTGACCTTGGCGCGTTGCTGCAGCACGGCGGGGTCCTGCATGCGCGGCTTGTCATGCGCGGCGTGAAAAGACACCGTCTTGTCGATCAGCATCACCGCGACCATGTGCTGCAGGCAGATATCCGGAATGTCGCGATTGTCGACCACGTTTGCGACGAACGGCGCCAGCCGCACGGTCACCTTTTTCACCTGCTCGGCCTCGAACGATTGCTTGCCGCGAATGGTTTCGATGGCATCGAGCGGCCCCTGGATCGGCGAGCCGACCGGCCATTTCTTGATATCGGTCTGGGTGATCTCGTAACGCTCACCGAGTCCCTCGATCAGACGGCCAGGCTGCGCCTTTGGAGCGTAGGCGGCGAAGAAATTATCCGGTCCCGAGAAAATATCGTCGACGCCGTTCCAGCCCGATTTGACCAGCAGCGCGGCGGTCACGCCGTTGCGCGCCGGCATGCCGGCGAACACGAAGGCTTTCTCGATATGATCCGTATCGCGTCGCCAGGCCGTGATGCCCGAAGATTGCTGCGCGGTATAGTCAAGTGCCCAACGCATCTGGCGGGTGTCGAGCCCTGCGGCGCAGGCCGCAGCTGCCGCCGCGCCGAAGGTCCCGGCGATGCTGTGCGTGGCAAGGCTGCTCTCATAGCTGAAAGCCGCACCACCCATCGCCATCACCACGCGCGTCCCGATGTCATAGCCGAGCGTCACGGAGCGAAGCAGCACCGTGCCATCGATCCCGTAGGCCTCACCAGTCGCGAGCGCCGCCGGCACGACCGAGCAACCGGGATGCGAACGGGACTCATTATGAGAATCATCTGTCTCGTCGGCATGCGACATCACGCCGTTCGCCAGCGCGGCGTCGATCGGAGGAGCGGTCAGCATGGAGCCCGCGACGGTGACTGTTCCGCCGCCGCTGTGTTCCCTGACATAGCGCTGAGCGGCCTGCCCAGGCGGCAATTCCGAACCCGACACCATCGCGGCCAGGCTATCGAGCAGATGATACTTTGCTTGTTCGATGACTTGATCCGGCAGCGCGTGGCTTCTTGCGGCGGCCATGTAGGTGCTAAGCATGCTCATCACGCGCCCGGGACCTGCGCCTTCGCCTTGTGCAAAAGCGCGCTGGGGCGAAAAACCAAGCGCCGCTGTGGCCGCCGTCATGGTCATAAAGGCACGCCGTGATGGCGTCGTGTGGCTCCAGGCCGTTTCCATGATAGATTTTTGTTTCATTTGCGGGGCTCGCTCGATCGCTGCCGGCCCGCAGCGATATCAGCTAAGCGCGATTTTGCAACCTTCGGACGCCCGCAAGGCCGGCATCCAGACAAGCTCAAATGGCGACCTGCCGTCCAATCTCGACAACTTGATCGCTTGGCAGGCTGAAGAAATCGCTGACATGAATGGAATTACGTTCCATCACGGCAAAGATCCGCTCCTGCCAGCCGGGCAAACCGGTACCGTCTTCGCGCCGCACTACGGTTTCATGGCCGACATAATAGGTCACGTCGGCAAGGTCGACAGTACAGCCGAGCGATTTGCTGGAGGTCAAAAGCTCCGGAATATGCGGCCTCTCCATGAAGCCGAAACGCGCCTCGGCGCGCCAGAAGTTAGGGACCACTTCCTGGATCGAAAGCCTATTACCCGCCGCAACCCAAGGCACGGACAGGATCTCGACCCGCAGGACGAAAAGATGTTCGTGCAGCGCACGGTTATGCTTGACGTGCCAGATCATGACCGGCGGCGTATCCCGCATGGTGCGGGTCAGGAACACCGCCGTACCGGGAACCCGCGGCAGGTTTTTTGCCGCGATCCTCGCAATGAAATCGGGGACCGGAGTCAACGCTTCGTGCATGCGCATCGAAACCGCCGCCGCACCGCGATGCCAGATCCACATCACGCCATAGACGGTCGTGGCCAGCAGCAGCGGCACATATCCACCCTCGGCGATCTTTGTCAGGTTGGCGAGGAAGAAGGCGCCGTCGATGGTCAGGAAGAAGACAGCAACCGCCCCCGCGACCAAGAGGCTCCAGCCCCAGATCTCCCGCATGGCAATGAAGAGCATCGCCGACGTGATCAGCATGGTCAGCGAAACCGCAATGCCATACGCGGATGCCAGATTGTCGGACTTACCGAAGCCAACAGTCAGTCCGAGCGTCACGATCATCAATAGCCAGTTGACGACGCCGACATAAATCTGCCCATAGCCTTCCGATGAGGTCTGCGTGATCTGCAATCGCGGCAGCCAGCCAAGCTGGATCGCCTGCCGCGTCATCGAGAATGCACCGGTGATGATTGACTGGCTGGCAATAATCGTGGCGACAGTCGCGAGCAGGATCAGCGGCAACAGCAACATTCCCGGACAGAGCCGGAAGAAAATATTGCCGTCGGTCGGCGCCCCTTCGATGACAAGCGCGGCCTGTCCGGCATAATTGATGATCAAGCTTGGAAACACGACCGCGAACCAGGCTAGCTTGATCGGCCTGCTGCCGAAATGGCCCATATCGGCATAAAGCGCTTCGGCGCCGGTGACGCAGAGAAAAACCGCGCCCAGCACGAGGAAGCCGGTGGCACCATTGGAGAGCAAGAACGACAAACCGAAAGCCGGATTGAGCGCAGCAAACACCGAAGGATGTTTGACGATACCGAGCATTCCCAGAATGGCGATCGTCACGAACCAAACGAGCATGATGGGCCCAAACCATTGGCCGATCGTCGCCGTTCCCCATGATTGAATCGCAAACAACACAAACAGGATCGTAACGGCCGCCGGAACGACAAAGGGCTGCATGGCCGGCGTCGCCATGTTGAGCCCCTCGAGCGCGGACAACACTGAGATCGCGGGCGTGATCGCACCGTCGCCATAGATCAATGCCGCGCCGAACAGGCCGACCGCGATAATGGTCGGCCGATGCTGCTTCTTCACGCCAAGCAGTGCCATCAGCGCCAGAATGCCACCCTCGCCGTCATTGTCGACGCGCATCGCGAACAGCACATATTTGACGGTCGTGATGATGAAGAGCGTCCACAGGACGAGCGAGAGCGAGCCGAGCACCGCCGCAGCATCGGGAGATTTACCCGTGGCGCCGAGAATGGTCTTGAACGTGTAGAGCGGGCTCGTCCCGATATCACCGAACACGATCCCGAGCGCCGCCAAGGCCAGCAGCCTGCCCCGCGGCAATTGCCGCGTCGTATCACTGACCGATGGCTGGGTTTCGCTCACGACAATATCCAAGCTTGTTCGACGGACCAGCCGACGCCCCCACCGGGGATCCGTCACTTTCATACAAACTATCGCCCTCGATTGCGACGGCGAAACGACCGGCTCTCGTCCGCGCCGATCATTGCCTGACAGCCGCCCTTGCCATAAGCTTCCCGCCAACAAAAAGAAGGGAGGAACTGTTGATGGACGTCATCCCATTAGGCCCTGGTTTCGGCGCCGAGCTGCGCGGCGTCACGCTTTCCGAGGTTGCATCCGACGATGCCGCTTACACGGCAGTCCGCGCGGCATTTGAAGAGCATTCGGTCATCGTGCTGCGCGGGCAGGACGTGACCGACGACATCCAGCTTGCATTCTCGCGCCGCTTCGGTCCCCCAGAAGTGACCAAGGTCGGCTCGCAGGGCACTGGATCACATTTTGTCATCCTGAGCACCATCGGCCCGGACGGCACGGTGGTTCCGGCCGATCACCGCATGCAGATGCGAGCGAAGGCCAATCAACTCTGGCATACGGATTCCTCGTTCAAGCGCGTGCCTGCGCTGACGTCCATCCTATCGGCGCGGATCATCCCCGAGCATGGGGGCGAAACGGAGTTCGCCTCGACCCGCCTCGCCTTCGAGAAACTCGACCCGGATTTGCGCAGCCAACTCGAAAACTCTTTCGCCTGGCACGACTATGCGCATTCGCGCGGCCAGATCGCGGACGGGCTCGCCAGCCCCGAAGAGCGTGCGGCGCTCCCGCCACAACGCTGGCGCATGGTTTGGCGCAACCCGATCAACGGCCGCGGTGCGCTCTACATCGCCTCCCATGCCTACGCAGTCGATGGCATGGACGCCGCGGCGGGCAAGAAGCTCATCGATGATCTGACGGCGTCAGCAACCGCACCCGGGACAACCTATCTGCATGAATGGCGCAAGGGCGATGTCGTGATGTGGGACAACCGCGCCACCATGCATCGCGGACGACCATGGCCATCGCATGAGGCGCGGCTGATGGTCCGTACGACGATTTCCGCGGCCGAAGCTGACGGCGTCGCCACCATGCGCCCGGCCTCGTGGCAGGCGGCAGAATAGCGCCGAAACGACGTCTAACGGACGGCCTTACGCAAACCACGGCCTTGCGCAAACTGCAGCCGGCGACTGATCTCGCTGGCTCTCTCGTTATCCATCGCTCCTATCATGCACGCTCGCGCTCTAAGCTGTAACAACCGCTCGCGCAGAGCGTGTGCCTCTAACCGAAGGTCGGTGCTACCTTTCCGGTTGCTGTCAGCGTCATGGAATAAACCAGCACCTTCCCTGATCATCATCGGAGGTAAGAGCGCACTGCCGAGCGGAATACCGTTCGAGCCTCGGTGTTTTGAGTATGTTTGGAGGACGAGGTCAGTTGAAATCCAAATGCGGGCGTTTCCCAACCGACCAAGCCGGACGTCGTCGGCCTCGATCCCGCACAAGGGCCTTTCCGACTTTCCTGATCGCGACATCCGTGATCTTTGGCGTAGGTGAGGCCTGGGCTGATAGCTGTCCAACCGCGAAAGACGACATCGACACCGACCGGCCGGATGTCACCAATTCCGCGGTCGTCGTTCCGGCCGGCAGTCTGCAGATCGAGAACGGCGTGAACCTAAGCGCACGCGACGGCGGACGAAGCGTCGACGGCACCAATACGCGCGCCCGGCTAGGCATAGTCACCTGCCTCGAACTGCTGGTCGATCTGCCGAGTTATGTCGGCAACATCCGCTCGCCCGGGAATTCCGGCTTCACGGATATCGCGCCGGGCATCAAATGGCAGATCAGCCCGATACCGGGAAAGTTCGATCTGTCGTTCGCATCTGGCGTCGCACTCCCAACCGGCACACTCAACATCGCCGGCCGCGGCGCCCAGCCCTATGTCCAGTTTCCCTGGGCCGTGGAATTGCACGAGGGGTGGGGGATCAGCGGCATGCTGACCGAGTTCTTCCGCCCTTCGGATCCAATCTCCAAACGCACCACCGAAACGACCTTCGTCCTCGAAAAGAACCTCACTGAAAGATTCAAGCTGTTCACCGAATATGTCGGCGACTATCCCGATGGCTCAGTTCCAACCCAGCTTTGGAATTCGGGTGGGCTCTATCATCTCAGCCCAACCCAACAGGTCGACTTCCACATCGCATTCGGCCTCAACCACAACTCACCGGCCTATATCGTCGGCGTGGGTTATTCGTTCCGGTTCGACGGATTGTTCGCGGTGATGCGAAAATAGCGAAGGGCACGCTCGTCGCTACTGTCTTAATTCTGATCAAGCAGACAGCGGCATATTCCGTTTGCAGGCATGCGCTTCCCGCACATCGACAACTCCAAAGAATTGTCCGGATACACAATATTGGTTAGTGAGTAAGGCGCATCACATCGAGATCGCGCCCAGATTGCAGTGCGGGATTTATGTGCGGCGCACCAAGTCAAACGCTCAGAGGACGCGCATGAACAAAAACTCAAAGGTGACAAGCGTCGACATCCTCGCTTGCGACGCCGGTTGGCGGAACTATCACTTTGTCAAATTAACCACCGAAGACGGCGTGGTCGGTTGGAGCGAATATGACGAGGGCTTTGGCTCACCGGGCGTCGGCGCCGCGATCCAGCGGCTGGCAACGCGCGTGGTGGGACAGAACGCGTTCCAGCACGAGCGCATCTATGCGGAACTGTTTTCTGCCACCCGCCCCGCCGCCGGCGGCGTGGTAGCACAAGCGCTCGGCGCGATCGAAAACGCACTGCTCGACGCGAAAGCCAAGCTGTTGGGCGTCCCCTGCTACGAGCTGCTCGGCGGCAAGCTGCGCGACCGCGTTCGCATCTACTGGTCACATTGCGCAACCTGGCGCATCAATCACCCGAGCTGGTACAAGCCGCCCATCGAAAGTCTCGACGGCGTGAAGGCGATCGGGCGCGAAGTGCGCGAGAAGAAGTTCACGGCACTCAAGACCAACATCTTCACCTATGACGACGGCAAGCCGACCGGCTGGCGGCCCGGCTTCGGGTCTCCGTTCCTTCCCGAGATCAATGTCGATCGAAAGGTGCTGCGCGACCTTCGCATGCATCTCGAGGCCATCCGCGATGGCGCCGGCCCCGACGTCGACATCCTGCTTGACCTCAACTTCAACGCTAAGACCGAGGGCTATCTGAAGATCCTGCGCGCGATCGAAGATCTCGACATGTTCTGGATCGAGATCGACAGCTTCAGCCCGGAGGCGCTCGGCTATATCAGGCGGCAGAGCCCGCATCCGATTTCCTCCTGCGAGACGCTGTTGGGCTTGCGCGAATTCCTACCCTATTTCCGCGAACAAGCGATGGATGTCGCGATCATCGATACGCCATGGAACGGCGTCTGGCAGTCGATGAAGATTGCTTCGGCAGCAGAAGCCTGCGAGGTCAACGTCGCCCCGCATAATTTCTACGGCCATCTCTGCTCGATGATGAATGCGCATTTCAGCGCGGCGGTGCCAAACCTGCGTATCATGGAGATCGACATCGACCGCCTCGCCTGGGATCACGAACTCTTCACTCACCTCCCAGACATCCAGGACGGCTATCTGATCATTCCCGACCGGCCCGGCTGGGGCACCGAGCCAAACGAAGAAGGCCTTCGCGCGCACCCACCGAAGTCGACCGGCGGGCTTTTGAACTATGGGCGGAAGACTTCGTAGTCGACCGCTCGTCACGCGCCGGACCACGCTCGCAAATCTTGCAGGCGCGACCACCGGCCAGCTTCTTGGCGGCTCGTTTGACGATGCCGCGGCGGAAGAGTCCGCTACGCTCAACACCCGTTCATGCAGGCCGGGTTCTTGGCATCGGGCCTGGGGTCGCCAACGAACTTGTCGCGGTTTGGCATCTTGATTGCCGCGAGCGACTTGGCGTCGAGCGTGGCGTTGTCAGGCAGCAGGCCGTTTAAATTGAGGACATAGGCGGACACGGCATAGACATCTTCGTTGCTGAGCGACTGCGGCGCGTTCTGGGGCATGGCGCGACGGATGTAGTCGAACAATGTCGGCGCATACGGCCAGAAACTGCCGACGGTGCGCACCGGTTTCGGGGCCGCGATCGTGCCCTGCCCGCCGACCAGCTTGTCGCCGACGCCGCCCTCGCCCTTCTCGCCGTGACAGGCCGCGCATTGCTGCGCGAACACCTCGCGGCCCTGGCTGACTGTGCCGCTTCCCGGTGGGAGGCCGCTGCCGTCACGGCCGATGTCGATATTCCAGCCGGCGATCTCCGCCGGCGTGGCCACACGCCCGATGCCGTAAGGACTTTGTGCCTGCGCAGTCGCCATCTCCGTCAAAGCCGCGAACGCCGCGGCGATGATCCGTATATCAAGCTGCGGCATTGGTCACCTCGCCGTCGGAAGCGATGCGCCAGGGCCAGATCGCGTTATTGTGGTAAAAGGAATTCTCGCCGCGAACGCTGAGCAGTTCAGCGAGGGTCGGTTGCACATAACCGGTTTCGTCGATCGCCCGGCTCTGGATGACGGCCGGCTGACCATCCCAATGCCACGGCAGGCGGAAGCGAGTCAGCGCCCGTGTCAGCACGGGCTCCTGCAGTTTTGCCTCCTGCCAGGTCTTGCCGTCATCGACTGAAACGTCGACACGCTTGATCTTGCCGTGGCCGCTCCAGGCGACGCCGCTGATCTCGTGGAATCCCTTCTCGGTTAGCCGCTGGCCACCGGATGGACGGGTGATAATCGACTTCGCCTCCATGTAGAACGTGAACTCGCGCGCCGTGCCATCTGGCATCAGGTCGGTATACTTCGAGGTCTCCTCGCGCGAATAGACCGGCTCAGCCGTGACGTGCAGGCGGCGCAGCCATTTCACGTTCATATTGCCCTCGAAGCCCGGCAGCAGCAGCCGCACGGGATAGCCCTGCTGCGGTCGCAATCGCTCGCCGTTCTGGCTATAGACCAGCATGGCGTCGTCGAGACACTTCTCGATCGGAATGCTGCGCGTCAACGCCGCAGCATCTGCCCCTTCCGCTACGATCCATTTCGCCTCCGGTTTGAGCCCAGCCTCCTCCAGCACGAGTTTCAAGCTGACGCCAGTCCACTCGGCACAGCTCAGGAGACCAACCAGGTCGGATGCGGTCTTGCCGAAAGGTTTCATATAGGTGGGATTTCCGGAGCACTCGAGAAAATGAATGCGCGATTCCGACGGGAAGCGCCGCAAATCCTCCATGGTGAAGATCATCGGCCGCTCGACCAGGCCGTGCAGCATCAGCCGATGCTGCGCTGGATCGATGGTTGGCACGCCGCCGTGATGCCGTTCGTAGAACAGCCCGTTCGGCGTGATGATACCGTCGAGGTCCTGCAGCGGCGTACGCCCTGAAGCGGAGAGGTATTGCTTGAGGTTTTTTGGAATGTTCTTGACGACATTCTTCTCGAATGGTGACGGCGTGCCGTAGAGCTGGCTGCCCATGGCATCGCCCGGCGTCTTCATCCATTCGGGAACGTTCGGCGGCAGATTCTCTGCCTCGGCGCCGATGGCTTCGTTGGTAGCAAGTCCGCCAGCGACGACCGCCCCACCGATCACGGCTCCATCACGCAGGAAACGACGCCGTGAAGTCTGGAGCGGATCTTTGGCGTCAGAAGGACGTGTCATCCTGCAGTCTCCGTTGAAAGCGGCACCCAATCAGTAAGTCGCCAGAAATCGACAAGTTCAAGCCTTCACACCTTGAAAAGCTTGGCATAGCGGGCCTTGATTTCCTCGCTCTGCTCTAACACGGCCGCGGGGTCCGACTTGAGCAGTTTCAGCGCGGATAGTGGCTGGTGACCCGGCTTCTCCTTCACCAGCGCGTGAAATGAGCGATGGGCAAAATTGTCGACCAGCAATTGCTGTCCCTCGATGCTGAAGAAAAAACTCTGGAACAGCCGCGCCGCATTCGGGTTCGGCGCGTTCTTGAACACACCCGAGGGCACGATGATGAGCGGCGAACCTTCAGCCGCGTAGACGGCCTCGACGGGCTTGCCCTGCTCCTTTGAAAGCAAAAGATTGTAGTCGTTGCCATCGGCCATGACGGCGCGTTCGCCGAGCAGCAGCTTTTTCGGCGGGTCGGCCGCCGACTGCACCTGCAGCACCTTCTGTTGCGTGAGCTTCTCGAAAAAGCTCCAACCAAGCTCGCGCGACAGTACGAACGTCGCAGTCATGATCGCGCCGCTATAGCCGGGATGCGCCTTGACGATCTTGCCCTGCCATTTCGGATCGAGCAGATCCGCATAGCTTTTTGGCGCGTCCTCCGCTTTCACCAGATTGGTGTTGTAGCCGATGGTCTCGATCCACCCGCACGAGGTCGCATAAAGGCCATCAGGGTCGAACTGATCGGCGGGAAAGTGGTTCGCGACATCGTCCGGCAAATACGGCGCGAGCCAGTCCTTCGATTTCCAGTCGAGATAGTGCGCGGGGTCAGTCGAATTGGCGACGTCGACCGCGTTGATGCCGCTGCTCTGCTCCTGCGCGATGCGCTGATAGATGCGTTCAGCTCCGGAGCGCTCGACCCGAACCGCAATGCCCGGATATTTGGCCTCAAATGCCTTGCCGAGCCGCTCGGCAACATTCAATTCCAAGGCCGAATAGTAGGAAATCTTGCCCTCCTTCCGTGCGGCGTCGATCAGCGCCGATGTCACCTCCGCGGGCGGCGGTGCTGCAGCTCTCAGCGGTTCGGCAAACAACGTTCCGGCCGCGAGCGCGGCCGATCCTTTCAAGACGTCGCGTCGCGACAACTGGCGATTTCGCATGGCGTTTCCCGTTCGCTGCACCGCGTTTTGCCGCGGCGTCATTGAGACGAGCTGAGGGTATCATACCCTGCGCTCGATAGAAGGTAAGGTACGGCGGCTCGCCTCTTCGCACCGGGTTCAGATTGCGGGCTGCTTTGTCCGGGCGGCAATTGCGTCCGCTGGCCCTGCCGGACTGGAATCCGCCGAAAATCAGGATCACAATCGCTCACAGCTCATTTCTCCGCTTGTCAGCGGCCGTCCGATGGAGAAGACGATGTCCACCGACGTTTTGATCGTCGGCGCGGGCCCGACCGGCCTGGTGCTTGCACTCTGGCTGACCAAGCTCGGCGTCAAGGTCCGCATCATCGACAAGACGATGGAGCCGGGAACGACCTCGCGTGCGCTCGCGGTCCAGGCGCGCACGCTCGAGCTTTACCGGCAGCTGGACCTGACCGACGCCGTAATCAGTAAGGGACATCGCGTTCCCGCCGTCAATCTCTGGGTCAAGGGCGAACGAGAGGCGCGTCTCGCGTTCGAAAATATCGGCTCGCGCATGACGCCATACCCTTTCCTGCATATCTTCCCGCAGGACCAGCACGAGCGGCTGTTGATCGAACGACTGGAGAGGTTCGGCGTCAGCGTCGAGCGAGGCACCGAATTCATCGGCTTTGTTGAACGCAAAGATGGTGTCGTCGCACGGTTGCGCGGCAGCGACGGCACTGAGCGGGATTGCGAGGCACATTTTCTTGCAGGCTGCGATGGCGCGCGCTCGATCGTGCGCGAGATCATCGGAACCGGTTTTCCCGGCGGGACCTATCGGCAAATATTCTATGTCGCCGACGTCGTGGCCGCCGGCCCCGCGGTGAATGGCGAACTCCACATCGATCTGGATGAGGCCGATTTCCTCGGTGTATTTCCGCTGGCCGGCACGGGACGTGCGCGTCTGATCGGAACGGTGCGCGACGAGCGCGCGGACCGTCCTGAATCGTTGAGGTTCGAGGATATCAGTAATCGTGCGATCGATTCCCTCAAAGTCAAGGTCGAACATGTCAACTGGTTCTCCACCTACCACGTCCATCACCGCGTCACGCAGCGTTTTCGAAAAGGACGGGCATTTCTCGTCGGAGATGCCGCACACATTCATAGTCCGGCTGGCGGCCAAGGCATGAACACCGGTATCGGCGACGCCATCAATCTCGCCTGGAAACTTTCAGCAGTCATCGCGGGCCGTGCCGACGACATGCTGCTGGACAGCTATGAGTCCGAACGGATCGGATTTGCGAGGAGGTTGGTTTCGACGACCGATCGCGTTTTCAGCTTCGCAACTGCCGATGGAAGATTCGCCGACATCATGCGCACGCGCGTCGCCCCGATACTGTTTCCATTGGCCGTCAGCTTAGAACGCGTGCGTGAATTCATGTTCCGCACGGTCTCCCAGATCATGCTCAACTATCGCAACGGCCCCTTGAGCCGCGGTGCCGCCGGCTACGTGCACGGTGGCGACCGCCTTCCGTGGGTCGCGATCAACGGCGTGGATAATTACGAGCCGCTATCGAACATGAATTGGCAGGTCCACATCTATGGCCGGGCCAGCCCCGAACTGTCGGCATGGTGCGCCGACCAAGGTCTCCCGCTGTGGGTCTTTGGCTGGCGAAATCAATATCAATCAGCGGGTATCGCCCGTGATGCAGTCTATCTGCTCAGGCCGGACACCTATGTGGCTCTCGCCGCGAGCGGCGGCGCGGCGGATGTGCTGGCGCGCTATTTCGCCGATCACCGGATTCGGCCCGCGTTGCGCCGCTAATCGGGTGGCACGATCGCGTTGCTCGGCGTTGGCCGATCGATGATGTTCTGGCCAAACAGGCTGCCGATCAGTTCCACCGCCGTGCGCGCGGTCCGGCCACGCTCGTCGAGGAACGGATTGAGCTCCACAATATCGACCGATCGCACGAGCCCGGAGTCGTGAAGCATCTCCATCACCAGATGCGCCTCTCTATAGGTGGCGCCGCCCGGCACCGTGGTGCCGACGCCGGGCGCGAGGTCCGGATCAAGGAAATCGACATCGAAGCTGACATGCAATACGCCGTTACGCGCCCTCACCTTGTCGATGACGCGCCGGATCAGCACGCCGACGCCGAACTCATCGATCTCGCGCATGTCCGCCACACTGACGCGACGATCGCGCATCAGATCCCTTTCCAGCCGGTCGATCGAGCGCGTGCCGAACAGTTCAAGCCGATCCGGTTCGATCGACGTGCGCGGCTCGTCACCCAACAGACCGTCCAAGCCGCCTTCCCCACACAGGAACGAGGCGGCCATTCCGTGCATATTGGCCGTCAGCGTCGTCGCCGGCGTGTTGTAGTCCGCATGCGCATCGAGCCACAAAACGAACAGCTCCCGGCCGGTTTCGCCCCAATGCCGCGCCATTGCATTCACCGATCCCATCGACAGCGAATGATCCCCGCCCAGAAAGATCGGGATCGCGCCCGTTCGTGCGATCTCGTAACCGCGCCGCGACAGAACCCGGGTCCAGCGCTGGATTTCCCGATAGTGATTGGCCTTTTCCGGAGGCGGATCGGTGAGATCCGCCATATCGCGAACCGAGAGGTCGCCGTAATCCGTCACCTCGAAACCCAGCATATCAAGCAGCGTCGGAAGACCCGCGGTACGAAGGGCCGCTGGTCCCATCAGCGTGCCGCGCTGTGACGCGCCCATATCGATCGGAGCGCCCAATAGCGCAATGCGTCTTATCTGCTTCTCCGCGTCGGCCATGCCGCTCCCATTGACTGAATGGCTCCGCTATTCACGGTACCAGAGATTCTTATGCCCTCTTTGCCAGTCCCGAAACCTTTTCGGGCTGGCGGAACAAAGTTTGTCCGCCGGCATTCTTGCCTCGAGGCCGTTGCCCGCCGTTCACCACGGCGCCTGTCGCGGATAGCCAAAGGTTTCCGAACCCGCTGTTCAATACAGCGCACGCGCGGATAGCCAAAGGTGGCAGCCTCACGCTCCTTTTGCGGTGGATACACCGGAATCTGTCAAGTGTGTGAGGGATACGAAACGTGAGCATCGAGAAGCCAGAACCGACCTCCCAGCCCGGAATGGCGGCGCGCGCGCTCGATACCGCGACCGACGTGTCTCGAACGGCCGGCGAGATTACCGGCGCGTTGCGTGCCGCTGTCGACCGCTTGACGGACGTGATCGACGACGCGCGGCGTCCCGGTCAGCCGCTCTCGACCATCGCCGCGATCGCGCGCGAGGCACCGCTCGCGAGTCTGTTCGTGGCGTTCCTTTTTGGAATCGCGGTCGCACGCCGGCGCTGACGAAAAGTTCCCTCACAATAGCTGCGGGCTCTCGCCGATTTCGCCACATCTGATCATCGTCGGGTACCGACACCGCCGACCGGATTACAGCCGCGTCCACCTTTGGCGGGCGGCGTTGTTCCCGTAATCGCCCGGATTGCAAGCGCTCCCGAAAAGAAGCTTGTCTCCCTCCCCTTGGAAACATGGACATCCCGTGGTCTACAAGGGTGTGGAATACACGGTCATGCCGACGGCCGAACCGGACATTTGGGAATGGCGGTTCCAGATCGGCGACATGGTAAAGACCGGCAAGACGCAGACGCGCCTGGCTCCTCTGGCTGTGCGCCGCGTCAAATCCAAGATCGACGCCGCTCTCCGTGCGGCCAAGCCCCCCACCGAACAGTCCGATTGATCGGTTCATCCGCCCATCGCTTGCCTTATTAGCTTGCCTAGATTTAATTTCATGCCGTGGCGGATCCGAAGGGCGTCCTGCGGCTTACCACACTATATCTTGATCAAGATTGATCGGGGTCGGAGACGATGAAGAGGGCAATCGCAATATTGGCGTGCCTCTGCGTGCTTGCGGGGGTCGAATACTTTGCCCTCAGCAAATGGGCCATTCGGCACGAAACCCTGACTCTGTTCGACGCGGCTCGGCAGCGACCGGTCGCCGTCGACGTGGCAGTGCGTCGCGATTACGAAATGAAGGCGGACAACGGCCTATGGAAGCTTCCGGTCGCCGTCATCAGCAATGGCAATACCGTCAAGAACACCGAATATTCCTTCCTGGCGAATGTCCTTGCGGCGCGCGGCTATCTCGTCGCCAGCATTCAGCAGGATCTGCCAAGCGATCCGCCGCTGATGACCAAGGTCGGCATGCCCTATGTCGGCCGACGCGGGGTCTACCTTCGCTGCGAGGCAAACATCCTCTTCGTTCTCGGCGAACTGCAAAAGCAGCAGCCGAATGCCGACTACGATCACCTGACCCTGGTCGGCCATTCCAACGGCGGCGATGTTTCGATGTATGTCGCCAAGCAACACCCCGAACTTGTGTCGAAGGTCATCACGCTGGACAATCTGCGTGTGCCGTTCGTACTGAGCGACCGGATGAAGATACTGTCGTTCCGCTCCAAGGATCCGCATTTCAAGACCGATCCCGGTGTCCTGCCATCTCCGGACAACGCCAAATCGAATGGAATCGATATTGTAAATACCGGCGCACTGCACACCGACCTGAGCGATCGCGGTCCTGACTCCGTGAAGGAGAAGATCCAGGCGACGCTCGATCAGTTCTTGAAAAGCAGTGCGTCCAGCGATCTCACGCCCGCCAACACCGAAGCGCCGATGATCGCCAATCCCGGCGACTACTGACGCGCCCGCCTGCCCGACCGATTGCGACAGATCAAAGCGCCGCTCCGGCGCGCAAACCGTGCTGACTATGCGACGTCCCTTCCTTCACGATGATCGCGGCGAAGACTGATTTTTCGCCTGAGAGGGTCGCTTACTTCCTGCTCGAGCCGCACCCGAAAATGCCGAGCTTTCCCTTGAGCCGCACCGAAGCGTCAGACATTGCAGCCTACATCAGTTCGCTGCGCAGGTAATCGAAGTCCTTCAGCCTACCGCCCCATATGCAAATCCCTGCCGGTTTACCCGACAGGGATCAGCAGAAAGGATGACGGACGGCGAGTGCGGACACCCGGTGGCCCATCATGGACCTGCAATAGGATTGAACGGCGCTGCGCCGTCCTGCGCAAGACTTATTTATGGGCAGCGATCTCGCTTCCTTCTTTTGTCCATCTGACCTAGCCGCCGGACTTACCTTTCATCGCATCCTTGGTGGCCGACATCACCTCACCCGTGATGTGCCGCATGTGCTCGCCTGCGCTGGTAAATTGGCTGCGCAAGAACTCCGATTGAATGCGCATGGCCTCCTGAAGGTCCGTCGCATGAACCAGCTTGCGCGCGTGCTCGAACGCGGCCCTCATGTTCTGTTCGGTGAATGACAGGGCCTGCTTGGAGATCTCGTTCTCCCCGCCGGGCACCGAGGTCATCGACTTGCTCGCGGCGTCGAAGAACATGCTGAATGCTCTTTCAGCCTGCTCGATGGTTTTTTCGGCCAGATCGCGCAGTTCGGCCGGCACTTCCAGTTTTGGTTCAATCATGACGACTACCTCCAGTACGTGATGTCAGTTATCACATTTCCCAAGCGACGTCTTTGTGGAGCTCTGCGCACTTGCACATGGCCGCCAGGAATTGATTTCGGCCCGTCGTTCGGGCAACCGGGCTCCCGTATCGTTCTCATCCTGCCCCCGATATCCGGACGGAGGCAGCACGGGAAAATCAGATCACGCAGGTCCGATGCCCGCCCGCCCGGAAAGACTTTCCCGCCGGAAGCAGCATCGATGCACAATCGGCGGGACGCGTCTCGGCGTCGGAGTGTTTCATCGCATGCACCAGATTGGCGATCCCGATGAGACGAAGATGACTCTTCGGGCGGTACGATGCTGCATCGCGCCGTCGGCCCGTCACAATTTTGGATTGGTTTGATTTTGCATCGTAATGTGCGGGAATCGATGCATCATATCTCAATTAACCCGCGGATATCGCGACACGATGCCGTCCAGAGCTACACTCCTCAGCAACTACCCTGCCATCCACACCAGCGATCCCGAACACGCACGAGCGCGCGTGCTGGATGTGTTCGGCGCGACGAGCTTCGAGGCGCCAAGGAAGGAAACAAGGTTCGAGACCACAGCCAATTTCCTACAGGTGGGCGATCTCAAACTGTACTATTGTGCCTTCGCCAGCGAGGTGTCGATCGGCTTCGGCGAAGTGCCGTTCATAAGGCAAATCTTCAACATCGATGGACGAATGCGGTATTCGGGTAGCGCCATGGCCGGCGAGGTTGCGCCTGGATCGTCGACCGGCATCCTGCCGGCGGGCGTTCCCTTGCGGTTCGATTTCAAATCGAGCTACCGCCACCTCGTCGTGCGCATCGAGCAGAGCGCGTTGCAACGCTATCTCAGCGTGTTGCTCGGGCAGCAGATCGACGAAGACCTTAGATTCGAGGACGCTGCCGACCAGGATCTCGCGATGAAGCATGTGCGGCGCATGTTTTTTCAGTTTGCGTCCGACTTCAATGCGCGCGGCGATAGCTATTCCGATCTGGCAAGAGCGGAGATGACGCGCATCGCCATCATGAAATTCCTGATGTTTCACCGGCATAATTATACGCATTTCCTGTTTCGCGAGCTTCCTCCGGGTAACGCCTCCACCGTCAAGATCGTCGAGGAATATATCGAAGCGAACTGGGACAAGCCGATCGACATCGAAGCCATGTCGGCCGTGGCCAAGATCAGCGCCCGCAGCCTTTTCCGCCAGTTCCAGAAGGAGCGCGGCTATTCTCCGGCAGAGTTCGCCAAACGGATCAGGCTCGATCGCGCAAGGGAGATGCTGGAGCAGTCCGAAGGGCACACATCCGTGACACAGGTCGCGTTGAAATGCGGCTTCCAGAATCCGGGGCACTTCGCGCGGGATTTTCGCCTGGCGTTCGGCGAGCTTCCGTCCGACACACTGCGACGATCGAACCGGCACCAGCTGTGCTGATCACCGATTAAAAAGGGAGCGATCCATTAGCCGGAGAAACGCCTTCGATATTCCGAAGGCGTCACGCCGAGGTGCCGCAGGAAAGCACGCCGCATGCGCTCGTCGTCGCCGAAGCCCGCCCTTTTCGCCACCTCCACGACGCCGCCGATTTGCCGGCTCTCGAGCAACAGCCGGGCCGTCTCCACGCGTAGTGCTTCCACGCCGTTGGCCGGCGTCATGCCGGTGCGGCTCACATAGGTGCGGGCAAACGTCCGCGGCGTCATCCCTGCCCGCTCGGCCAGCGCTTCGACCTTCAGATCGCTCGCGATGTTTTCGATGATCCAGGCGTGCAGCGCGCTGAAGCGCCCCTCGACGTCGGAAGCCTGCGCGGCGAGCACGGTCGAAAACTGGCTTTGGCCGCCGGGACGCTTCAGAAACACCACCAGGCGCCGCGCGATGTCCAGTGCGATCGTATGACCGAAATCCTCCTCGATCATCGCAAGCGCGAGGTCGATGCCCGCGCTGACGCCGGCTGACGACCAGACTCGCCCGTCCTGGACGAAAATCGCGTTCGGCTCGACGCGAATGTTCGGAAAACTGTCCTGCAACCTCGGACAATAGCGCCAGTGCGTCGCCGCGCGCTTGCCATCCAGCGAGCCTGTCCACGCCAGCACGAACGCACCAAGACAGACCGAGGCGATCCGCCGCGCCTTGGGCACCACCTGCATGATCCAACTCATCAGGACGTCGTCCTGGCGCAAAGCCCAGATGCCGGGACCACCAGGGATGACAAGCGTATCAACCTGTTGCGGCTTGATGCTCGCGACCGGTGCGGTGTCGACCATCATGCCGACGTCCGTGGTCACCAACCCGCCCGACGTCGAGAGATAGGATAACGCATAACCTGCGGCCGACAGCTCGATCTCCTGCAATTCGGCAAAGACCTGCGCGGGGCCCGAGATATCGAGCAGCGTGACGCCGGGAAAAGCGACGATCGCGATCCGCCGATCGGGCAGCTTTTCACGCAGCTCTGGCCGCCGGGATTTGGCAGATTTCGAGGGCATATTGTCCTTTAAGCCATTTGAGGCGCGCCTGTATAGGTCAGGTCTCGGACAGCCGGAGCCTACCATGCCGCGAAATCTCGGTGGCCAGTACCAAGCCATCCCGTCGCCCTGGGCCGACTATGTGGTCTTCAGCTTTCCCGACGCCTCCGTTGTCCGCGAAGCCGATCAGCCGGACGTGATGGATGCGATGAACGGCATCATCGCGATCAACTGGAAGGCGGCCGAACCGCACTGGACCATCTCGTCCTCCCCGTTCGACAGCAAATACAGCCTCATCCTCGTTTATGACCGATCGGGCCTCGTGGCCTTCTCGGCCTACCGCTTACTCAGGATAGCAGATCGTCTTTCGATCTACCGGAGCGGCACTGAAGTGGTCCCTGCGCACCAGGGCCGCGGCCTGTACGGATTCTTCACCTCGGAGATCCTGAAGCGCGCCAGAACCGCCGACCATGGCAACGCCGGGATATTCTACGGCTGGCGAACCCGCAATCCGATTGTGTGGGCTGCCAACGCGAAGATCTGCGAAACGGTCACGCCCGGCCTTCTGAGCGAGGTCGAGGATCCCGCGTTGCAGGCGGCGTGCGTGGAAATGTGCTCGTCGCTCTATCCCGGCAAATCGCTCGAAGTGCCGAGCATGATCATGCGGGGCGCCTATGGCCACATCAAGCATCACCGGCAGACCTATCGCGGGACAGCGTCGCTCGTGGACGAGGCGATGTCACGCATCATTCCCAATTCGGCCGACGCGCTGTTCTCGGTCGGCTACGCGAGGCTGTGATGTCGGCAGGACAACAAGCCATTGTGGCCTCGCCCGCGCGCCTCGGCGACCGCGCCTATCTCGCTTGGGGGACGGTCGCGATCGCTTATGCGATCGCTTTCCTGCAGCGCGTGTCGCCGCAATCCGTCAGCTTGAGCTTCATGCACGATTTCAGCACCGATGCCGCCGGCGTCGCGATGCTCGCCTCCAGTTATTTCTGGGGCTACACCCTGATGCAGATTCCGGCCGGCGTGCTGGTCGATCGTTACGGCGTCAAACGCGTCGTGCTGTCCAGCATGGTCGCGTCCTCGCTCGGCAGCGCAGCCTTTGCGCTGGCGCCCAGCCTGTTTGATGTCTTTGTCGCGCGCCTGATCGTGGCGTGCGGCGACGCGCTGATTTTCACCGCGCTTTTGAAGCTGGTGGCGCAGAATTTCTCGGACGAGCGCTTCGGCTTCATGTCCGGCATCTCGCAGGTGTCCGGCTATCTCGGCGGCGTCGTGGCGACGACGCCGCTCGCCGCGGCCGTCAGCGGCTTCGGCTGGCGCGCCTGCTTCATCTTCATTGCCTGTGTCGGGATCGCGAACCTCGCCTTCGCGTCGGCCGCGCTCAAGCCCGCTGCGGCGTCGCAAAACACCAAGACTGTGGGGAGCGTTCTTCTCGCGAGCAGACAGGCGCTCGGGCAGGTCGCGAACTGGGGCTGCGCCATGAGCTTCGCCTCCCATTTTGCCGTCGTGACGACGCTGTCGGGCGTATGGGGCATCCCGATGGTCGCCCATATCTTCAACATATCGCCCTCGGCGGCTGGCGCCCCCCTCTTCGCCTTCATGGTCGGCAACGCCGCCGGCTCGATCTTGCTCGGCCGCATGGCCGACCGCGCTGCAGCTTCGCTCGACACCGCGCTCATTCGGATCTGCCTGCTACGGATGATGCTGATCGCAATGTTGCTGCCGCCTATCGCACATGCGCTCGGCTTTCTCTACGTGGGAATTGTCTTCACCATACTAGGACTGGTGGCGGGCGGCACCGTCCCGCTTGTGCTCAAATGCACCAAGCGCCTCTACACCTCCGAGCTGATCGGTGTCGGCGCATCGGTGAACACGACCACCGCCGGAATATTCGCCGGCGTGTCGCAGCCCGTCATCGGATTCGCCATGATCGCCTGCAGCCAATTTGCCTCAAATACTGGAAAGCCAGATCCGGCCTCCATCAGCGACGGCGGCTATGAGGCGCTCATTTGCGTTCTTCTTCTGATGTCTTTGCCGGGAATTGTCGGGCCGATGCTGATGAGGCGCAAATTAACAGTCTGAGGATGGCGCTAAGAACAAAGGGGATCGTATGTCGCGTTTATATATCAAGAAAGATGAAGTGAGTTCGAGTTTCGCGATCAGTACCTGGCAAAGCGTGATGTTCTCCGAGTTCGAAGCGCAAATGAGCAGCGAGGCGCGGCCATTTCCCTGTGTGTTTGGAGTCGCGGGCTATCGTCAGGATCAGCTGCGCTATCTGTTTCTTGATCCTCTCGACCCCGAAGTTCTAGGCAGCCAGCTCGCCCAGTTCGTCGCGGAGAGCCGGACATACGGACCGAATACGTCGCTCGTGGTTTTTTCACGTCCAGGGCCGGTGCAGACGATCGAGGCCTACCACAGGAAGTTCTGGCTGCTGCTCGATCAACTGGCGCGGCTCGACAACAGCCCTTGGCCCGAGAACATCCCGGAGCAGACCGACCATCCGATGTGGGAGTTCTCGTTCGCGGGCGAACCGATCTTCGTGGTGTGCAGCACGCCCGCGCATGTGATGCGGCAGAGCCGTCGCTCGAGCACTTTCATGCTGACGTTCCAGCCCCGCTGGGTCTTCGAGAAGATCCTCAGCACCGACAAGGCAGCGGCGGCAGCTTTCTCCCAGGTGCGCAAGCGTCTCATCCCCTACGACAGCACCAGCCCCTCACCGCTTCTCGGGCGGTACGGCAACCACGACGGGCGCGAGCACCAGCAGTATTTCTTGCACGACGAAAACCAACAGGCCTTGGGATGCCCGTTCTCCAGGCTCGCCCCCTTGACCTTCACATAGTCGGCGAGTTGGAAGCTACGCTCGAAGGTTCGCGCGGCGATGCCTTGGTAGAGCACGTCGCCGGTCTTTTCCTCACCGTTGGTTTGCTTCTCACCGCGGATCGCCAGCCTATTCTCCTTCGTCTCGATTGAGAGATCAGCGTCGCTGAAACCGGCGACTGCGACCGAGATGCGATAGGCGTTCTCACCGGTCCGCTCGATATTGTAGGGTGGATAGTTCGACATTCCTCCCACGCCGTCGAGCTGGTCGAACGTGGAGAACAACCGGTCGAAACCGATGGTTGAACGGTAAAGGGGAGCAAAATCGAATGTACGCATGGCATGACCTCCTGTTTGAGCGACATGCGAGCGGCCCGCCTCAAGGCTTGACCTTCCGTGTCACGCAGTCTTATTGGCCTGCGCGTATCGTATTTAAGAATGCATCCGAGCCTTCGCAAGGGACTACAATAAATAGTTGCCTGATATTATTGTGTTTCGCATCACGATTACCAGGCACGGCCATCCGGTGGCGGTGATCGTTCGCCCGGACGTCTTGTGGAGCCGCTCACGGGCTGCCGACGTGCTAGGAGAGGCTGAGCGGCTGAACGAGATCCTGCGCGAGGCTGAGAAGATGCCGCTGTCGACCGCCGGCATCAGTGCTGAATACGCGGAGGAACTGATCGCCGAGATCCGCGAGGGCCGCGACAGCCGATAAGGGGAGCTCCTTGGACGCCTTCGATGCAGACGCCCTGATCTACGCCGCCGTTCCCGGCCATCCGCTGGGCGAACGGGTAGCCGCCCTCTTCCCGGCGGGTCCTATTGACGGCAGTGGTCCGAAGGTTGGCGTCGGTTCTGTGCTGCTGCTCCCCG
>Ga0207693_10000980_pt1 | contig 25588 bp, 15 predicted proteins | sample LARL81metaG_FD_184347 | JGI IMG/M metagenome (GOLD analysis project Ga0207693, IMG submission 184347) | Corn, switchgrass and miscanthus rhizosphere microbial communities from Kellogg Biological Station, Michigan, USA - LAR L8-1 metaG... | ecosystem: Host-associated > Plants > Roots >... | reverse complement strand
CACTTTAACGACGCGGAGCCATCCCCACTCGTGAACAAGTTGTGCACGCGGACGTAAACCGGCCTTGGACTGAGTGCCGTCAATTCGCCCAGCAACTTTTTTCCATTCGGAGCATAGGTGTAGTTGGGTTCGTCATAACCGAAGTAATTCCAGACCGGTGTCATCGCGCCCTGGATCCGCTCTGCATCCACGCGAATGGTGACTCGTTCCGTTGGATTCTGCGCTTTACACGGAGCAGTCAAGACAAAAAAGCTCGCCACCGTGGAAAGAAGCAAGCGCGCAGAAACAAGCCAGAGCCCAAGGAGAGAATTCGACGAAAACAATTTCGGAGAGTTTGTAAGCATGCGGTGTGGGACGACGTCTGTGTCGGCTAGACGGGGATGATATACCTGTAATCGTTTACAGGAACAGCCCATCTGTGGATAATGCCATCCGGCAAGGAAAAAGATTTCTACCATGCGAATTCGAGGCTAAAAAATTCGAAATCCATGAGCAAACGATTGCCGTAATAGCGCAGACGAAGTCATGAAAGCAGATGACCTTGTCCCTCATTCGGCATGTACAGGAGAATGGCCAAAATGTTTTCCGACAAAAGACGACGATTTCTGCAAACCGCCGCTGGTGCTGGAATGGCTTGCTCAACGAACCTTCTCCTTGGCCGTACCTCGTTTGCCCAGTCATCGCCCGCCGTCTCGAGCGATGTGACTCGCATTTACATCGACTCGCGCCGCACCATTTCGCCTATCGATCCGAATCTGTTTGGTTCGTTCCTGGAACATCTGGGGCGCGCCATTTACGAGGGAATCTACGATCCGAAGTCCAGCCTCTCTGACGCCAACGGATTTCGCAAAGATGTCATCGACGAGGTCCGTCAACTAGGAGTACCGATCATCCGCTATCCCGGCGGGAACTTCGTGTCCGGCTACAACTGGCTCGATGGGGTGGGGCCCAGGAAAGATCGCCCGCGCACTCTCGACAAAGCCTGGAACACGATCGAGACCAACCAGTTCGGCACGGATGAATTCATGGCGTGGTGCAAACTCGTGGGCGCGAAGCCTCTGATGGGCCTCAACCTGGGAACAGGAACGCCTGAGAAAGCGGCGGCTCTCGTAGAGTACTGCAATGTGGAGAAGGGTACGAAGTGGAGCGACCTGCGCCGCAGCCACGGCATTGAGCAGCCTTACAAGGTAGAGCACTGGTGTCTGGGCAACGAAATGGACGGCCCATGGCAAATCGGTCACATGACGGCTACCGAATACGGCATGAAAGCGCAGGACGCCGCTCGCCAGATGCACTACGTCGATCCATCCCTGAAACTCATCGCTTGTGGATCGAGTCACAACCGGATGCCCACCTACCTGGAGTGGGACCGCGAGGTTCTCGAACAATGCTACGAACACGTCGATGGACTTTCCCTCCATCGCTACTTTGGCAACACGCAGGAAGACACCGGAGGCGACAGCACGAAGTTCCTGGCCATGAACCTGAGCATGGAGCAGCAGATCAAGGAATCGCTCGCGGTATGTGACCTGGTCCGCGGCCACAAGCGATCTCCCAAAAAGCTCTGGCTATCGTTCGACGAGTGGAACGTGTGGTATCGCGCGCGTAGCGGCGATGCCGTCAATGGTCACGAACAAGAAGCGCCGCATCTCCTGGAAGAGGTTTACAACCTCGAAGATGCGCTGCTCGTGGGAGGCATTCTCAATACGCTGGTGCGTAACGCCGATCGCGTGAAAATCGCGTGCCTGGCGCAGCTCATCAACGTGATCGCTCCCATCATGACGAACGCCAAGGGATCGCTCCGTCAAACAATTTTTTACCCATATAGCTTCGCATTGCAGTTCGCGCGCGGAAACGTATTGAGTCTGGTAGTCGAATCGCCGACCTACGAGGTTTCAGAACTCGGCCAAGTTCCGTACCTGGATGCGGCGGGAACGATGAACCCCCAGGACGGTAAGGTCTCAGTCTTCGTGTTGAATCGGGATCTGAACAAAGCCCGAACCATAGAGATCAACTGGCAAGACAAAGCGCCGAGCCAGATCCTGACCTCCACCACGCTGACCGGAAACGATCTCAAGGCCTTCAACAGCTTTGACGCGCCCAAGAAAGTTACGCCGCAAAACATTGACAAGCCTTCGACCACCAGTGGCCGTACCAGGTTTGAAGTACCTGCGCGTTCCTACACGGTCATTCAGTGGGCCAGCTAGAAGGCACGCCGCCGGCCGAGTGTGCGTTTCACGGACGGAGCAACAGCTAAGAGCCCTTCCGGCTTAGTGCCGCCCTCGCGCCGCCCGCAAGAGCGCGAACCGGGGGCGCTTTCGAGACGCTTGAAGGAAATCGTTTACGCTGCTCGGGTGAATCTGGTAGCCAAGAATGCATATGCGGGTGCCAGCCGCAGGTCGTAGTACCCGCGGAGCGTCCCCGTCCCGAACCCCATAAATCCTGCCAGAAACAGTGGAAACTCGGGGCTTACCCACGCCGCAAAGCCCTACCTCTAGTAGAAAAGTATTAGAATTTTCTTGACACCCCGCTGGCGAGGGGCGTAACGTTGCCCGCCATACAGCAAGCGTTTACTCGAATCGCGGGAAACGCGTGTGGGGGCGTTACCATGAGATCTCACCTCGTTGTGGGGCTGTGCGTAGTGCTTGCGGCCGTCTGCTCAACAACACCGCTACTGGCTCAGCGTTCCGATCGCGGCATCATTTCCGGCATCATCACCGAGGCAACGGGGTCCGCCATCGCGGGTGCCAATGTCGTTGTGCGTAACGAAGATACGGGCGTTGAGACGACACTAGTTACCAATGGTTCCGGCGCGTATACCACGCCTCCACTTGTGCTCGGAACCTATTCGGTTACGGTCAACCATCCCGGATTCAAAAAGTCCGTCAGCACCGGCATCCAGTTGCAGGGCGCGGAAAATATCCGCCAGGACGTCACGCTGTCCGTGGGCGCTGTTACAGAGTCAGTCGAAGTGAAGGCCGAGGCGGAACTGAATGTCACCACGCCCGACATCAGCCACGTCGTCGACGAAAAGTACTATCAGGATATCCCCACGATTACGGCATCCGACGTCCGACTCGCAGAGGCCGTCCTTCAGATCCAGCCCGGCTACCTTCCCATGAAGCCGAATGGCGACCCAATGTTCCGCGGCAGCCAATTCAACTCGCGCATCAATGGCGGGCAGGCTATGGCGACGGAGAATTTCTTCGATGGCGCCGCCTTTGGTTACGCTGTTGGACACCAGCAAAGCCAGGAAAGTGCTCCCCCGATTGAAAGCATTCAGGAAGTGAAAGTCATCACGGCTTCTTACGCCGCTCAGTACGGCCACACCAGTGGTGGGTTTATCGAGTACACCTCGAAGCCGGGCACAAACACCCTTCACGGGAGCGCTTACGAATTCTTCGCGAATGATGCTCTCAACGCCCGCGGATTTTTCGATGCCGACTGCGATGCTACGGGGCACTGCACGCCGCGCAAGAAAACTCCCCTGAAGAACAATAGTTTCGGATTCACTTTAGGCGGGCCGGTCGTCATCCCGCACGTGTATGACGGTCACAGCAAGACTTTCTTCTTCACGAATTTTGACTGGACTCGTCTGCGCTCGGGCGTTCTGCCTGGATTTGGAAACACCACGCCTATTGATGCATTCAAGACGGGCGATTTCAGCTCTTGGCCCGACCAGATTTACAACCCCTACAGCACTACCGTCAGCGCGGGTGGCGTTCCGAGTCGAGATCCGTTCGTTTGTGACGGCGCGGGCAATCCCATAACGCCTAACCTGGCGGGCGGTCCTGGCACGCCCGGTTATGGTATTCAAGTTGGCGGGACGCCGTGCAATAAGCTTCCAACCGAACTTCTCAGTACGGTGGCTTCCAGAGTCTCAGCACTCATGGTCCATCCGGATCGTGCAGGATTTAACAACAACGTCGCCGGGAATCCAGCTGGTGATCAAACCTGGCTCCTGAACGCACGTACCATCGAATTCCGAGTAGATCACTCATTCAGCCCCAGCTTCCGTATGAGCGAGAGTTTCTATTGGGGCCATCGACCTTCGATCCGAAATTGCGGTGAAGTAGCGGGCTGTACGACCCAATTTAACGGTGAGACGGAGCCGCAAAAGAACACCAGCTATTATGGGAACGGCTTTTATCAGCGTATCGCTACTCACCACACGCACACGCAATTCGACTGGATCATCCGCCCCAATCTTCTCAATCACACTACGATCGCTTGGGATCGCTGGTTTATGGGCGGGAACCCACTCTCTGCTGGCGCGGGATGGCCGGGAATCCTTTGGGATGGGACCCCTGGCGCAGCCAATCCGCTGGGCAACGGAGGCCTTCTAGATCAGACAGCTGGTCCGCCCCTCTTGGATTTTGCAGGCAACATCCCCTACAACTCGCTGGGTCAGTATGGCTGGGGAAAGTTCGGGTTCCTGACCAACAATCGTTGGCAGTTCTCTGACGATCTGTCTTGGGTCAAGGGAAAACATACTATAAAGGTTGGCTACGAGTACCGGTGGCATCAGTTCCCATTTTCCGGTTGGGCCAATGGCAATCAGGGCGGAGAGTTCCGTTTCGATCGCCGCGAAACCGGCGGGTACGACAGTTCGGGCAACCTTATCGCCAACTCGGGCGAATCTTTTGCATCGTTCTTACTGGGACAGGTGGATTCATCCACCCAGAATATTCCATTCCACCCGATGTTCTACGAAGCGTACACATCTCCGTGGATCAATGATGAGTACAAGGCGACAAGCCGTCTGACGTTGACCTTGGGACTACGCTTCGACTACCAGTTCGCTCGCACCGAGACGCAGGATCGGTATTCCAGTTTCGATCCAAACACGCCGAATCCCCAGGCCGGCGATCTGCCCGGTGCGCTGCTTTTCGCCGGTAAGGGGGCAGGCCGTACGGGGCACCGCACCTTCGAGCATCCTGCCCACGACGCTTGGGGGCCGCGCTTGGGCTTCGCGTACCGGGTCGATGACAAGACCGCGATTCGAGGCGGCTACGGCATCTACTACTCAGGGATCTCGTTTGATCAATTTATCGGGCAGCCAACACTGGGCTACGTTTCCAATCCGACAGTTTCTAACATATCGAACGGAGAGCAACCGGCGTTCTTTCTGGACAATGGGTTCCCGCAAGCCAACGTGGCTTGCCCCGGTGGAACACCCACTTCGCCTTGCGTGAATCCTCCGCCGTTCATCGATCCTTCCTTCGCCAACAACCAGTCTGTGATCGCCGTCGCCAAGAATGGCTTAACGCTGCCGCGGTACCAAAACTGGTCTCTGACTTTCGAGCGACAGCTTAACGCAAACTTGCGGCTGGACGTGTCCTACATTGCTAACCGCGGGAGCCGCCTTACGGCGGATTGGCAGAAGATGGGCGTGGGCGCTAATATGAATCCTTCCAGCGTCTTGTCCATTCCCAATAGCACCCTAACGACGAACTGCAGCTTGGCGAATTCTACCGCTGGCTTGTGCGCCGGTGGGGTCCCTCTACCCTATGACACCTTTAACGGGAGCGTAGCCCAGGCCCTGCGCAGATATCCACAGTATCAAAACGTCCTGTGGCGAGATGTTCCGCTCGGCAGCAGCAAGTACAGCGCTCTGGAAGTTGTCCTCGAGCAGCGCTACTCACACGGCTTGGGATTCCGCGTGGGCTACACCTACTCAAAGCTGTACAACGACGGATCTGAGACTGGGCAGGGTGGTGATGGTGCGAATGGCGCCGTCCAGGATCCATCGTGTCCACATGTGTGCGAGTGGGGGCTCAGTCGTGACGACACGCCGCACGTGTTCCTCGTTGGTTTCACGTGGGAGGTGCCTTTCGGCAAGGGTCTTTCGTCGCGTGCGGGACGCTTAGCTTTAGGCGGTTGGAACTTCGCCGGAGCATTGCGTTATGAGAGTGGTCGGCCCATGAACATCACGATGGACAATCCACTGGGCGGAATCTTATTCAACGGCCAAAGACGGCCAAATCGCGTGAAGGGCGTGACTGCGGTCAAGAGGGGTAGTAGCTTCAATCCGCTGACCGACAACTACTTCAATCCGGCGGCTTGGTCTGATCCGGGTGTCGATCCGACCAGCTCGAATCCATTGCTCGGCAGTGCGCCGCGTCGGGACGGTTCGGTCCGGGCCTTCCCCACCTACAACGAGGACATCAACATATTTAAAGTCTTTCCAATAAAAGAGAGACTCAATTTGCGGTTTGAAGCACAGTTCGGAAATATCTTCAACCGCACCGACTTCTGCGACCCCAACGCTTTCTACGGTCCTGCGAGTTTCGGTACTGTCAACACCCAGTGCAATCAGCCGCGCTCGATTCAGTTTGGCTTACGGTTGAATTACTAGGAGAATGAGTACCCGGCTCCGGCTCACGGGTGGGCGGAGCCACGGCGGCCCCAGTGATCGTTGGTTGTGACAGGAACTGCGCGTACAGGCAGAGGGTGTGGTGTGTTCGCACACTAATTCTCTGCCTGCTTGCTTTTGTGAGCGTACGCGGTGTTGCCGTTGCAACCGATTCCCGTCAGGCACTGCAGAACGCCGCTACCCTGGTTCAAGAGGGCAAGCTGGAACAAGCAGAGCAACAGGCTCAGGTTGCCCTTTCTGATCCGCAGACACGAGCCGCCGCCTGTTCCGTCCTCGGCTCCATCCGATTTCAGCAGAAGCGTCTTCCTGAGAGCGCTAGCCTGTTCGAGAAAGCAATCCGGCTTGAGCCCAAACTGCTGGGCGCCCAGCTGAGCCTTGCGGAGGTCTACATCTTGCAGGGAAAGCCCGAGAAGGCTCTCCCGCTCTATAGTCGCGTTCTGACCCTCGATCCATCAAATACCATCGCCAGACTCGAACTCGCGCGTGCAGAGACCGAGAAAGCCAACTATCAGCAATCTCTCGCGCTGGTCCGGCCCGTGCTGCCGGCCCTCAAGCAATCGCCAGATGGCCTGTTCGTGCTGGCTACGGACTATCTGAAGACCGGCGACCACGATGCGGCAGCCAGCCTTGCGACCGACTGGATGCGGCTGCCGGGCGTGCCATCGGAATTGTCGATGCGATTCGCCCTCCTTCTCGCGGGAGGCGGTGTTGCGCCCGAAGCCATCGATATCCTCGAGAGCCTCAGGAAGAAGGGCCCGCTCTCTTACGAGCTGGCGTTCAATCTCGCCGGTGCCTACCAGCTCGAGAAACACTGGGCGCTGGCTCTGGCCTCGTACGACGAGGCTCTGACACTCGACCCGAAATCTCTTTCTGCGTTGCGGCACGGCGGCAACATTGCCGAGCAGCAAGGCCAACTCGAGCGGTCTCTGTCTTACTGGATGCGGGCGAAGAAGCTCGAACCCGACAATCCTGACATTCTCGAAAGTTTCGGGCGGGTGTGTCTCAAGATGGACCTGCTCGAGGATGCCGAGCCCGCCCTGACGAAGGCCGCCGAACTTCGCCCCGACAATGCCGCTTATCAATACACTCTGGTCGCCGCGAAGGTGGGAAAGAAGCAGTTCGAGACCGCTCAATCTCTGCTCGAAGGGCTGCTCAAACAAAGGCCAAACGATCCTCAACTGCAATATGCCCTTGGGTCGGTGCTCTACCTTCAGGGCCACCTCGATGATGCCGCGCAGCATCTACGCGAGAGTGTGCGCTTGCAACCCGATCAGGTAGCCCCCTACTATTACCTCGCTTTGATTGGCAGAGATCAGGGGCGGGATGAAGAGGCAATTCAAACTTTGGAGAATCTTCTCCGCCGCTATCCGGATCACGCCTTGTCGTGCGAGGTGTTGGGCGGCCTGCTCATGAACGCCCATCGCTATCCCGAGGCGGAAAGCAGCTTGGAAAAGGCCGTGCGCCTCAATCCCGGCTCAGTGAAAGCCAATTACCAGCTTGGATTGCTCTTGACCCGCATGGGCAAGAAGGACGAAGCAGAAAAACGCCTCGAGATCGCAAAGTCGCTGCGCACCCAGGACGAAGGGAATTCACGCCTGCAACTTCGACTACTTGACCCAGACCAATGAAAAGCAACCGGACGATCGCTCATGGGCTTCTCTTCTTCATCGTTCTCGGTTGCGTGCCGTTCGTTCGCGCGCAGAAAGCTGAACAGCCCGCATCGCTCAGCCAGCTTGAGGCCTCGCTCAAGCGCGACCCTGACAATCCAAAGCTGCTAATCGCTCTGGGCCTTGCCTGCTGGGATCGCAACGACTATCCGCATGCGCTCGAGGCTTTTCAACGTGCCGTCAAGGTCGCGCCTTCGTCCGCAGAAGCCCACAACTGGTTGGGTGTCGCCATCATGGAGAAGGCAAATCTCCCCGGCGCGATTGCGGAGTTTAAGAAGGCTGTCGTCCTCGATCCGAAGTTAGCGCGAGCCCAGACGAACCTCGGCTCCGCTCTTGCCAAGAGTGGCGAGATCGGCGAAGCGGTCGAGGTCTTCAGGAAAGCTCTCGCGCTGGAACCCGCGAACCCAGCAGCCCAGATGAACCTGGGCGTCGCCCTTCGGGAAAAGGGCGATGCGACAGCTGCGCTCGTCTACATGCGGCAAGTCGCCGAACAAGAACCCACCAACGCCAGCGTGCAATATGAACTCGGCCAGACCCTGCGCCAGAGCGGCGATCTGCCCAGCTCGATTGCCGCCTTCGAGAGTGCTCTCCAGATCGACCCCGAACTGCGGGAAGGCTACTACGGCCTGGGCCTTGCCTTGAAGCAACAGGGCGCGGCTGTTCGTAAAAATCTTGCGAATGCACCGAGTCCCGCGGACGAGCCTTACAAGCGCGCCCAGGAAGCCGCCGCGAAAGGAGACTTAAAGGCCGCACAGGAGCAGCTCGCCGAGGCTCTTCGACTCGACGAGAGTCATGCTGATTCCCACAACCTGCTCGGTTTTATTCTCGGCCAGCAGGGAAATCTCGACTCGTCGCTTGTTCACCTAAGAAGATCGGTTGCGCTGCAGCCGGAGTCCGCCGACGCGCACTACAACTTGGGCGTCGCGCTCTGGTACAGCGGCTCGAAGAAAGAAGCGATTTCGGAGTTGAAAGAGAGTGTTCGGCTCGATCCGGCGGCTGGAGCTGGGCATGCGTTTCTTGGAAATGCCTTGCGCGATACCGGGGATCTCACGGGCGCACGGCAGAGCCTGCAACGCGCGATCGCTCTTTTGCCGCCCATGCCCGCTACCTACGTCGATCTCGCCATTGTCTTTCTTCGTTCCGGCGATCTCGACAAAGCTCTCGCACAATTTGAAGCCGGACTGAACGTGCCGTCGCCACTGCCCCCTGTGCCCGACTGGGACACTGCGATCGCAGGCCTTCGCGAAGCCTTGGCCAAAACGCCCGACCGTGCCGATGCCCACAACATGCTGGGCCTCCTGCTTGGCCGCAAAGGCGCTCCGAGCGAGGCTGTCGTAGCGGAATTCCGGGAAGCGGTTCGTCTGCGCCCCGATTTCGCGCAGGCACACAACAACATCGGTCTGGTTCTGACGCAGGCCGGTGACGACGAGCCAGCTATTGCGGCGTTCCACGAAGCCATCCGCATCAAGCCCGACTACGCAGACGCCCATGCCAATCTGGGCGCCGCTCTCACTTCTACCGACGGCGAGCAGGCTGTCCGCGAATTGGAGAAAGCAGTTGCACTGGCGCCGGACTCTGTAAAAGCTCAGTTCAATCTGGCCGTGGCTTACGGCACGACTCCGGGCCAGGGTGCCAAGGAGATTGAACAACTGCGCAAGGTAATTGCACTCGCGCCGAGCTTCCCGAAAGCCCACCTCGCTCTGGGTAAGGCGCTGGTGCGCGACGGAAAGATTCCGGAGGCAGTGGAGGAACTCCAGGAGGCCGCACGCCTGGACCCTCAAAACGGCGAGTCCCATTACCAACTGGGTTTAGCGCTGACTCGAGCTGGACGCAAAGACGAGGCGGCGGCAGAAGTCCAGAAAGGCCGGGAACTTTCCTCTGCTGATGACCGGAAACAGAATGCGAACCTCGACATCGCAGAAGGCCAGACTGCGCTCGACAAGGGTGAGAACGACGAAGCCATTGCCAAATTCCGGCACGCTCTCAACTTGCAGCCCGATTCCGCCGAGGCCCAACACTTTCTCGGCGCCGCTCTCGAGAAGCAAGGTGATACTAAGGGCGCTACAACTGCGTTTCGCAAAGCCCTCGAGAGCAATCCCAGCGACGTGTATGCGCGACAACGACTGGACCAGCTGGAGCCGAAAACGGTAACAGATGATCCCGCAAAAATCGCGGAATTCGAAGAATACATTCGAGCGTCCCATTTCAAAGAAGTTGAGCCGCTACTAACCGACTACGTGACTGAAAGACCGAAGTCCTCTTGGGGTTGGTACGCTCTCGGCTACTCGCAGTTCGCACAGCAAAAGGTCGGCGAGTCCATCAAGTCATTGTCGAAGTCTCTTCAACTCGACATTCATAGCGCCGAAGCGCATAAAATCCTTGGTCGCGATCTGATGCTCATCGGCAGATTCGACGCGGCGCAAATCGAATTCGAGCAGGGGATTCGCTACAGCCCGCAGTCTGCGGAAATCCACTACGATCTTGGAAAACTCTTCTCGATCCAGGACAACTGGGAGAACGCGCGCAAGGAGTTCGAAGCCGCCCTACAGATTGAACCCTCCTACGTAGAAGCGCTGGATGCATTGGGTATGACGCTGGAGGCCTTAGGCGACGATGGGAGTGCCGTTGCCAGCTACGAAAGAGCTATCGCCTTAAACGATGCGCGAAAAGGTTCCTTCTTCTCCTCCCACGTGAACCTCAGCGCCTACTACAATCGCAAATCCGAACCCCAGAAAGCCCTCGAATACGCCAACAAGGCGCTTGAACTCGACCCAAAATCCGATCGGGCATGGTTTCAGAAGGGAAAGGCTGACGAAGGAGAGGGGCGTCTGAATGATGCGGTCGATTCCGTGAACCGAGCGATCTCGTTCAATCCCCGCGCATCCTCTTATTATTACGTTCTGGCTGGTCTCTACCGCCGGCTTGGCAAAATGGACGACAGCCGCAAGGCGCTTGATTCCTTCACGCGCCTCGACAAAGAAACCAACGAACTAGAGAAAATGCGGAGAAGTGCCAATCGTTCCGCCGGAAGCCCGCCCAAACCCGGGGGCGAGCATGACTAGCGGCTGCGGCCGCCTGCCATCCCGTCGTCATTTCTTACAGGTGCTGGGTGGAACCAGCGCTGCCGTTCTTGCCAGAATTCACGATCTCCATGCCGCCGATGCAACTCTTCCCGTCGTTTTCACTGACGTGTCCGCTGCCTCCGGTCTGCTAAGCGCCAAAAACATGTCTGGCAGCGCCACGAACAAGCAGTTTCTTCTGGAGGAGATGGGATGCGGTGTCGCGTTGTTCGACTACGACAACGACGGCTGGCTCGATATCTTTCTGGTGAATGGAACAAGCTTTGTACCGGCGGAACGGGACCGCCACCCCACAAGCTACCTGTTTCACAACAATCGCGACGGCACCTTTACCGACATCACAAAAAAAGCCGGCCTGACTCGCTCGGCGTGGGGACAAGGATGCTGCGTTGGCGACTACGACAACGATGGGTATGACGATCTGTTCGTCACCTACTGGGGACACAACGTCCTGTATCACAACAATGGCGATGGTACATTTACCGACGTATCCGAAAAAGCCGGCGTTGCGGGTACCGGCAACTCCTGGGGCGCAGGATGTTGTTTTCTCGACTACGACCGCGATGGCCACCTAGACCTCTTCATCGCGAATTACGTGAACTTCGAAGTGTCGGGCGCGCCCAAGCCGGGCGAAGCGGGCTACTGCAACTACAACGACATTCCGGTGCCCTGCGGTCCGCAAGGGTTTGCCGGCGGCACGAACCTCCTCTACCGCAATCGCGGCGACGGTACGTTTGCGGATGTCTCTCAGCAGTCCGGCATCGCGCGTCCCAGCGGACCGTCGAAGATGGTCTTCGTGGGCCACAACTGGCAACCCAGCGGCTCATACGGCATGGGAGCGGCCGCGGCCGACTTCGACAACGACGGTTGGCCGGATATCTATGTCGCCTCCGACAGCGCTCCCAGCTTGTTGTATCGCAACAATCGCGATGGAACATTCCGTGAGACCGCAGTCTCCGCCGGAGCCGCCCTGGACGAAAATGGGGTTGCCTTGTCGGGAATGGGAGTGGCTGTCGCCGACTACGATGGGGATGGCTGGCTGGATATAGCGCGCACCGATTTCTCCGAACAGGTAACCACCTTGTATCGCAACTACGGCAACGGCGCCTTCGAAGACGCCAGCATCAAGGCGGGCCTGGGCGTAAACCGCAAGTACCTGGGTTTCGGACTGGGCTTTCTCGACTTCGATAACGATGGCTGGAAGGATCTCTTTCTCGCCAACGGTCACGTGTACTCGCAGATCGCCAACCGGAAATTACATGTCTCCTACCGGGAGCCGAAGGTCCTATATCGCAATCTGAGGAACGGGCGCTTCGAAGACGTGTCGTCAAAAATGGGGGCGGCACTTCGGGCCGAGAATGTCGCGCGCGGCTGTGCTTTCGGGGACTTTGATAATGATGGTGACGTGGATGTGATTATCAATAACCTGGATGGGCCTCCGACGCTCCTTCGCAACGATGGCGGCAACAAGAACAACTGGATCATGATCAAATGCATAGGAACCAAGTCGAACCGCTCGGCCATCGGCACTCGTGTGAAAGTCAAATGCGGTGATCATAGCCAGATCGACGAAGTGATGAGCGGATCCAGCTATTACTCGCAAAATGATTTCCGTCTCCACTTCGGCTTGGGAAGCGCTGCCAAGGTGGATCGCGTCGACCTGACCTGGCCCTCCGGCGTGAAGGAGACCTTCCCGAATCTGCCCGTGAATCGCTTGATCGTTGTGCAGGAAACGAAGGGAATCCTCGAGCAGAGGAAGTTCCGATAAAGACGATCATGTGGAGACACTTCCATGCCTGCCGCTCCATCATCGCGTGTGCGATGCTCTGCGGCTTACTGCGTGTGCCCCCCACTCCCGAAGTGCAGTTCACCGACATAACCCAGGCAAGCGGAATCAACTTCAAGCACGAAAACTCCGCCACTTCGAACAAGTACCTGGTCGAGACCATGGGCGGTGGCGTCGCCGTGCTCGATTACGACAACGACGGCCGGCTCGACGTCTTCTTCACAAATGGCGCGAAGATCGACGACCCGTTGCCCGACGGCAAGCTTCCCGACAAGGCTGACCGAAAGTTCTGGAATCGCCTCTATCACCAGAATGCCGACGGCACATTTACCGACGTAACCGAAAAGGCCGGTCTGACGGGAATGCCGCAGAATCGCTACGGCATGGGCGTAGCGGTCGGCGACTACGACAACGATGGCTTCGAAGATATCTACGTGACTGGCTACGGTGGCAACACTCTCTACCACAACAACGGTAACGGCACCTTTACAGACGTCACTAAGATGGCCGGTGTGGAGTCGGGCGGCTGGAGCGCGAGCGCAGGATTCTTCGACTACGACAATGACGGCAAGCTCGACCTCTTGGTCACGCGTTATTTGGACTGGAGTTTCAAAACGAACCGCTACTGCGGAGAACAAAAGCCAGGCTACCGCGCTTATTGCCATCCTGACAACTACGATGGCGCGACCAATGTTCTTTATCACAACAACGGCGACGGCACGTTCACCGATGTTTCTGCCAAGGCCGGCATCGCCAATCCCGCTGGCAAAGGGCTGGGCGTGAGCTTCGCCGACTATGACGGCGACGGCTTTTCCGACATCTTCGTCGCCAATGATTCCGTGCAGTGCTTTCTCTACCACAACAACGGCAACGGCACGTTCAGCGAAGTCGGCCTGCTCGCGGGCGTTGGCTACAATGAGGACGGGAAAGCTTTCGCCGGTATGGGCGCTGATTTTTCCGACTTCGATAACGACGGGCGTCCCGATATTGTGGTAACGGACCTCTCCAATGAACGCTACATGTTATTTCGCAACAACGGCGACAGCACATTCCGCGACGTGACCAATGTGTCTGGCCTTGGTGGCGCAACGCTAGCTTTTTCAGGCTGGAGCACTCACCTCTTCGATTTTGACAACGACGGCTGGAAAGATATCTTCGTCGCGCAGGGCCACGTCATGGACACCATTCACCTGACCTCCCCAAACTTGAAGTACATGCAACCGCCCTTGCTCATGCGCAATGAGTCAGGGCACTTCAAGCGAGTGATTCTGGGACCAGCCTTTCAGACGGAGTGGGCCGGCCGCGGCGCGGCATTCGGTGATCTGGATAACGATGGAGATGTCGACATCGTAATGAGTAGCGTTGGCCAGAAGGCCACAGTCCTGCGCAACGAGGGCGGCAATCGCAATCACTGGCTCGAAATTCTCACCATCGGGAAGAAATCGAATCGCGACGGCATCGGCAGTCGCGTGAAGGTCGTCGCCGCTTCCGGAGCAACGCAGTATTTCACCGTAAACACCGCGGTCGGCTATCTTTCCGCCAGTGACAAGCGCTTGATCGTGGGTCTCGGAGCGGACACGAGGGCCAAACTTGTGGAGATCCGCTGGCCGTCCGGGATCGTGCAGAAACTTGAGAACGTCAAAGCCAATCAAATCTTGAAGGTGACCGAGCCAGCTTCATGATCACACGCCGCCAGATGATCGCGTCGATGATGGCTGCGGCTGGCACCACGATGACAGGCACTGCCTTCGGCCAGGGCATCTCCTCCCGCGGTGTGAAGGCGCAGCCTCGCGGGAAGCCTTCCGGTCGTCCCTTCCTTTCTCGCATCACCGACGTCGCCAAGGAAGCGCGCCTTACGCAGCCCATCATCTATGGCGGTGCCGAAAGCAAGAGCTACATCATTGAAGTCGTTGGATGCGGCGTGGCATTTCTCGACTACGACAACGACGGTTGGATGGATTTATTCGTTCTCAGCGGCACCCGGCTCGACGGTGCGCCTCCGGGAACCACAAACCGGCTCTACAAAAATAATCGCGATGGCACATTCACGGATGTAACTGCCAAAGCGGGCTTGCAGCGCACGGGCTGGGCCTCCGCAGTTACCGTCGGCGACTACGACAACGACGGCTTCGACGATCTCTTCATCACCTACTACGGCCAGAACGTGCTCTATCACAACAACGGAGACGGCACATTCACTGAAGTGACCGAGCGCGCTGGATTGCGCCAGCCGGCCACCCGCTATGGTTCCGGCTGCTGTTGGGTGGATTACGATCGCGATGGCCATCTCGATCTCTTTGTCGCGAACTATCTCAACACCACGCTCGAGAAGCTGCCGAAACCCGGCGAGAACTCGGATTGCACCTGGAAAGGCGTGCCCGTGAACTGCGGCCCTCGGGGCCTTCCTCCCGGCTCCGTTCAGCTGTTTCACAACAACGGAGACGGAACTTTCACCGATGTCAGTAAGGCCTCGGGAGTCTCAGCGGCGTCCGGCTCCTACCCAATGACGGTGGTCGCGGCTGACTACGACAACGATGGCTGGCCCGATATCTATGTCGCTTGCGATTCCACCCCGAGTTGGCTCTTTCGCAACCAGCACAACGGGACGTTTCGCGAAGAGGGTCTGGAGCGAGGCGTAGCTCTCAGCGAAGATGGACTGGAACAAGCCGGCATGGGCGTCGGCGTGGGCGACTACGATCTCGACGGGAACCTGGACATTTTCAAAACGCACTTCGCCGACGATACCAATGTGCTCTACCACAACGATGGAAAAGGGAATTTCGATGACGTTACCACCCGCTCCGGTCTGGGAGTCGAAACCCGGTACGTGGGTTGGGGCGCCGGTGTCGTCGATCTTGACAACGACGGCAATCCGGACCTCTTCGTCGCGACCGGAAGCGTTTATCCCGAGGTAGAAAAGCGCCTTCCAGCGTATCCCTTCCGCACTCCTCGCCTGGTTTTTCGCAGCCTCGGCGATGGCAGATTCGAGGAACTGATCGAGGAAGCAGGAAGCGGCATCAGCGCTCCTCACGCCAGCCGCGGCTGTGCATTCGGAGATTTCGACAACGATGGCGACATGGATATCCTGGTTTCAAACATGAACGAGCCCCCGTCGCTGTTGCGCAATGATGTCACGGGCAAGAACCATTGGCTGAAAGTGCTGCTCGTCGGTGTCCAGACAAATCGCAGCGCGATCGGCTCACGTGTGACAGCGCGCTACGGAAGTCGCCGTCAGGCGCAGGAAGTGAGCGCTCAATCAAGTTTTTATTCGACCAATGATCGTCGATTGCACTTCGGACTCGGCACTGAATCCTCAGCCGACCTGACCATTCGATGGACGAATGGCGCCACGGAAGCGATTCCCAAGGTCGCGGCTGATCAACTGGTCGTAATTCGAGAAGGCGCGGGAATTATTCGCAAACAGAAGTTCAAATAGAAGAAAGTTCTCACTACGAAATGACCGACGCTGCGCCGGTCCTCAAGCACTTTTCTTGTTCACCTTCCAATACACCGCGTAGCGCTCCTTGATCACTTGATACAAGGGCACCAGGGTCACGGACTGGGATTGTCCCACTGTGCGGAATAGCAGGGCTTGCTTCGGGTCCGGTTCGATCCATGCCGAGGGCTTGTCGGGGTCGGCGACAATATCAGGCACCTTGATCTCGGAGTTCTTGCGAGGTACCAAATCGCCGTAAAGCATATCCTTGCTTGCCGCCTCGAATCGTCCCGCCAAAACCAACGGCCCATACATCACCGCCTGGAGTGTTTCATCATCGGGCATGCGATCGATGTGCAGTCCCATGGGCAGGCTGAGTGCGATTCTGTCGCCCGTCTTCCATGTCCGATTCAGCGACAGGTAGCTGCTGGGACTCGCGAAGGCCGGCAGCCTTTCGCCATTGACCTTGACGCTTCCTCCTTGCACCCAGTATGGGATGCGGAGGTGAATCGCCATCGTGACGGGATTCTTTGCGGTGATGGTCAGCGTGGATCCCTGTTGCTCGGGAAAGCTCGTTTCTTGCCGCATCCGGAGGCCCTTCTCCGGCCATTCCAATTCTGAATCAATATAAAGGTTCACGTATACCGAAGCATCATCGTGGAAGTAGATGGTGTCGGCGAGCTTGGCGTATTCCTCCGACCCCGTGCCGGTGCAGCACCATAGAGAATCAAAGGGCTTGCCAAAGGTCTTCCAGTATCCCGAAACCAGCGGCAGGTAGTACATCATTGTGCCGTCTTCCGGATTGATCGTGCCCAGTCGGTGATTGAAGAGCGTACGCTCGTAGTAGTCCATGAATCGTGCATCGGCGGTCCAGCCGAAGAGATGCCGGGTGAGCCTCATCATGTTGTAGGCACAGCAACACTCTGTAGTGCTCGCGCTCAATTCGGTCGACAATTTGCCGGGATCGGTATTCCACGACTCGCCATTGCTGGTGCCGCCCGTGCAGTAGGAGCGCTCGCTGACGACTTCGTCCCAAAAGTATTCGGCGATATCTCGATAGCGGCGCTCGCCTGTGAGTTCATAGTAGCGGGCCGCCGCGATCACCTGCGGAATATGAGTATTGACGTGTAGGCCCTTCAACTCATCGCGGTGCTCAGCCAGGGGATCGAAGAATTGCTTCTTGTCGAAAAGTTGCGCGACTTCTAGATACTGACTCTTGCCCGTGACCGCATAAAGATTGGAGAGTACTTCGCCCATGCCGCCAAATTCGGTACCAAGTATTCGCTGCATGTGGTTGTAACTGAGAGGCTCGGTGTAACCGGCAACCCACTCCGCCATTTTTTCGGCGATCTCGAGGCCTTGCTCGTTGCCGCAGTGAACGTACGTGTCAAGGGAGCCGGCCATGATCTTGTGAATGGTGTAGAAGGGCGCCCAAACCTTTTCCCGATTGCGAAGACGGTCAAAGAACTCCACCGGAAATGCGCTGAGGTAGCCCCCTTTGAGCGCCTTCTGGCACTTTCCCAGTTCAGCGACCACGGTATTGGCATTCGCCTTAAGCTCTTCGTCGCCACAGCTGGCATACATCAATGCGCATGCCGACAAATAATGACCGCCGGCGTAATGGCCACGCAGTTCGCAATCCGGTGCTTCCCATCCACCGAGCGGCTGCGCTGAAGAGGAAATTCCGGCGTTAGTGCGGAATGTATGCAACAGGCGATCAGGCGGCAGGGAACGGAGGTACCGCCGGTCCGCTTCCATGGCAACCTTGCAAGGCCCGTCACCGAGCCGAACCTGTTTCAAGGGAAAGGGCCGCACCTTGCTGGGAACTTTTTCGCGGTCGCTAAGTTCCCCGTTTTTCTTGACCGCGTCCACGACCGGACTCTGCAACCAGCCGGCGATCGAGGCTGTTGGCAGCAGAGCGGAACACGCAGCCCCCGCAGCGGTCGTCATGAAATCCCGGCGAGAAAAATCTCCCATTCCCATGACCGATCCCTCATCTCGAACGATGTCCGATATTGTATACATTACAAGTTTGGCGAATCTCCCTTCGGCGGTGCGTCCGCCGCGGCTTTGAGAGACGTTCAGTGATGGCCGGGAGTAAATTGTGTGTCTCCGTTCCGGCGATCAATCTCCAACAGAAAGCACCAAGGGTTCCACAAAGGAAAGGCAACGCGAGTTAGTTACCATGGCCAACATAGCGGGGCGTTCGATCATTGGTTTTCGGGAAGGAGCCGAGGCGTCGGAACGGTTCTATGGAATCAACCCGGCGGATGGACAGCGCTTACAGCCTGGTTTCTCGCCGGCAACTGCTGCCGAGGTCGATTTGTCCGCGCACTTGGCATCAGAAGCGTTCGCGATTTACGGGCGCACTTCGCCACAAACCAGGGCAGCCTTCCTCCGCACCATTGCCGCGAACCTCGAGTCCATCGCCGACGAGTTGATCGATCGTGCGCACAACGAAACTGCTTTGCCCAAACCCCGCCTGCAGGGCGAGACAGCACGTACGTGTCATCAGCTCCGTCTCTTTGCCGAGGTGGCAGAGGAAGGTTCGTGGGTCGGCGCGCGCATCGATCGTGCCGATCTCGGTCGAAAACCAACCCCAAAGCCCGATATACGCTCCATGCTGCGCCCTCTGGGGCCTGTGGTCGTTTTCGGAGCAAGCAATTTCCCTCTGGCGTTTTCGGTCGCGGGCGGAGACACCGCATCAGCCTTAGCTGCCGGCAACCCGGTGATCGTTAAAGCCCATCCGGCGCACCCTGGAACAAGTGAACTCGTCGGGCAAGCTATCCGCGCCAGCATAAGCACCTGCAATCTTCCGGAAGGAGTCTTCTCGTTGCTGTTTGACGGAGGCACAAAGGTTGGCGGCGCGCTCGTGGTTCATCCCTTGGTCAAGGCCGTGGGTTTTACAGGATCGCGGCATGCGGGCAGAGCGCTCACGGCTCTGGCCGCCGCACGTCCTGAGCCCATCCCGTTTTTCGGCGAGATGAGCAGCACCAATCCTGTATTTGTATTGCCGGGAGCGCTGCGAGAACGCGGTGAGGGCATTGCGAACGGGCTGCACGGATCCTTTACGCTCGGGGCCGGACAGTTCTGCACCAAGCCCGGCATGGTCTTTCTGCCCCAAGGCGCTGAGGCCCAAACCTTCTCGGAAACCCTGCGGCAACTAGTCAGGGAATCTAAGGACCACTACTTGTTAACAGCGGGGATACGATCGTCCTATCGGGCAGCGGTAGTCGCGCGAAAGGCTCATACCTCCGTGAAGTCAGTCACGGAGCGTGCTTCGTCTGAGTCGGAACTGCCAGTAGGTGCAGTTCTATTTGAGACCGATGCCGCCTCCTTCTTAAGCAACGTCGGGCTCGATGGCGAGATATTTGGTCCAACCACACTGCTCGTAAAGCACTCGACTCGCGAAGAACTGCTAAGAATTGCCCGCGCCCTCGAGGGCCATCTGACGGCGACGATTCATGGCACGGCGCAGGATCTGGACGACTTCGCCGATCTGATCGCGATTCTGGAGAACAAAGTCGGCCGGCTCATCTTCAATGGATTTCCAACCGGCGTCGAAGTCACCCACGCGATGGTGCATGGCGGTCCGTATCCCGCCACTTCCGACGGGCGTTCTACCTCGGTTGGAAGCCTGGCGGTTCTTCGATTTGTACGACCAGTGTGCTATCAGGGCTTTCCCAACGAGGCGCTACCGGCAGAGCTCAAGGATGACAACCCGCTCGGTATCTGGAGGATGATCGAGGGCCGCATGACTCGTGAAGCGAACAATCCCGTGCCAGCCCGGCAAGCTGGTTAGTGTGTCGGTTCTTTCCTTTTATGCCGCTCTTGAAGTCCGCGACGTCCACTTTCAAGACGTCAGCTCCAACGTGACCGCCATCCTTCCGTCAGGATCACGGCTCGCCGGTTTATTGACATTGCCGTGATTTGTTGAAGGCCGCTCCCGTACAAAGATCTAGGCTGCGAAACGATCAATAACGCGAGATGGGTCGACAGGATCGGCGTTTCGGCAAACTAGGATCAAGACTAAGCAGCCAACTGAAATAATGAATCCGGCCTTCAGAGCAACCGAACAAAGGTTTTGGAACGCGACCTGCCGGCAGTCCGCGCATCGCAGCTGGCTGAGCAGTTCGTCGGTACACATCGCAGCACGACACGCGCGACAGTTCACGATCTCCCTCGACTCCCGGCCGGTGCCCCTCGCTGGACCGCTCGTGCGCCCTCCCCCAAGGTTTGCTGAGAGTTTCTTTCCAATTGAAGTGGCGAAAACCTTCAGCAGGACACAAGCAGTCCAGCGCGGCGCATCGACCAAAAACTCAAATTTCGTGGAACTAGGGCCCGGAGAAACGACCGACCGACCGAGAAACTCTGGAATTGGGGCCTTCGGGGGAGTGTTCTTACAATTGCGACGGTAGGTCTAGCAACGGGTGCCTGTCAGTGATAGGAATCACGCGGGGCGGTGACCCACCGCGTTTTCACCGCACGACGACGTCGTCGCTGACGGTTGTCGCTCATGCCGTTGTCCGTGCGATGGATGGAGTCTCGAAACTCGAAAGCAGACTAGAATGTCCGTTAACGGTGTCTTGCGCTAAAATGCCGGAAGCATATTCGATCGTCCCCCTCAGTTCTCCGGGTGCTTTTCGAAATTTCCTTGTGGGCGTTCTAGGAGGTCTTGTGCGTACTCTTTTGCCGTTGTTGCTGTTGAGCGCTCTCTTCGCTTTCGCCGCTGAGAAGTCGGTCTACGATTACACTTTGAACTCGATCGATGGGCAACCGGCCCCTTTCGCTGCATACAAAGGGAAGGTCTTGATGGTCGTGAACGTAGCTAGCCGCTGCGGGTACACGCCACAGTACTCGGCCTTGGAATCGGTGTACGAGAAGTACAAGGACAAAGGCTTCGTGATCGTAGGCGTGCCCGCGAATAACTTCGGCGCGCAGGAGCCAGGTACAGACGCTGAGATCAAGACTTTCTGCACCCGCAAGTACAACGTGCAGTTCCCCATGCTCTCGAAAGTCTCCGTCAAAGGATCAGACACTACGCCGCTTTACCAGTATCTGACCGATACGAAGTCGAATCCGAAGACCGGTGGCGAGATTAAGTGGAACTTCACCAAATTTCTGGTCGACCGGCAGGGAAGTATCGTGGCTCGTTTTGAGCCGGAAGTTACCCCCGATTCTCCTCAGGTGGTCAGCGCGATCGAACAAGCGCTCGGCAAGTAGCCGCGTATTCCGTGACCAGCCAGGGGCTAAGCTTCATGCTTGCCTGCACCAATTCCGCTGCAGTGCTGGCTGGGGTTCGGCCAGGCCTGTTTCCACTTGCATTCACAAAGCTGAAATCTCGATAATGTAGCTAGTAACACCCTTATAACTGTGTACCGATACAGTCGAGCGGATCTGCTTCGTATTCTGCGGCTCACGGCGCGGCAGTTGGCGAGTTGGGAAAAGGCCGAACTGGTACCCGCCGCGGAGAGCTATTCGTTTTTCGATCTCCTGCAAATTAAAAAGGTCCGTGACCTGTGCGCGCAGAAGGTGCGCCCGGCCGTCATTCGGCAGTCCCTCAAGGCAATGCAGAAACAGGTTGCAGGTATGGAGAACCCGCTGCTGGAGGCCGGCGCATTCCCTTCCGGACACCGGCTCGCGTTTCGCCATGATGGCAAGCTGCTTGAGCCAATCGCCGGGCAGTTTATGTTCGACTTCTCTCCCGAACAGAAGGTGCTTTCACGTACTCCGGTCATGCCCTTGCGGCCCGATCCGAAAGAGTCCGACGTCGCCGAGCTTTTCGCCCGGGGAATCGCGCTGGAAGAGGAGGCACACACGCAGTCCGAGGCAATCGCGACATATCTGAAGGTTCTCGAACGCGAACCCAGGCACGCAGCCGCCCACATCAACGTCGGCACCCTTTACTACAACCGTCAGGAATACGGACTCGCCGAGAAGCACTATCGCGCCGCCATTGAATCCGATCCGCGCTACGCCCTCGCACATTTCGACCTGGGCAATGTACTCGACGAAACTGGGAGAGTTCACGAGGCGATCCAGACCTACAAAACCGCTCTCCAGTTAGCTCCAACCTACGCCGATGCCCATTACAACCTCGCCCTGGCGTACGAAAAATTGAAGCAGCCGCGCAAAGCTCTTTTGCATTGGCGCTCGTATGTGAAACTCGATACCACCAGTCCCTGGGCGGTGCACGCTCGCAACCAAGTGCAGCGCATCCTGCAAAGCGACGGTCTGAAACTCGTTCCCTTCAAGCGGCGTTCCTGAGCTTGCCCCCCTCGCTGCGCGCTGACAAAAGGCGCGTCCTCCGATGTTAAAATTATGAGTTTGCCATTCCTACTGGGAAGGGGTTCGTATGCCGGAAGCGATTGCTCCTGTGGCCAATCCAGCTCCTCTGACCTCGCTGACTGAAGACGAGATTCTCTTTCGCGACAACATACGGCAATTCGCCAACGAACGCGTGCGCCCCCTTGCCAAAGAGATGGACGAGAAGGGCGTCTTCGACAAGGAACTGCTGCAGCAATTCTTCCAGCTGGGTTTGATGGGCATTGAGGTTCCGGAACCATACGGCGGCGGTGGCGGCAGGTTCTTCGAAGCCATCCTGGCCGTGGAAGAACTATCCTGCGCAGATGCTTCAGCAGGCGTGATCGTCGACGTGCAGAACACGCTGGTCAATAACGCACTGCTCCGTTGGACGACGGAAGAGCAGCGCAAACGCTACCTTCCGCGCATGGTGGCCGACACGGTAGGCGCCTATGCGCTCAGTGAAGCTGGATCCGGTTCGGACGCGTTCGCCCTTCAGACCAAGGCTGAACTCAAGGGAAGCGACTACATACTGAATGGCCGCAAGCTTTGGATCACTAACGGCAAGGAAGCAGGAGTGTTCATCCTGTTCGCGACGGTCGATCCCTCCGCGGGCTATAAAGGCATCACTGCCTTCATCATCGAGAAGGATTTCCCCGGCTTCACCGTTGGCAAGAAAGAGGACAAGCTCGGAATTCGCGCGTCCTCGACCTGCGAACTCATCCTAGAGGATTGCCGCGTCCCCAGGAACAACGTCCTCGGCGAAGTTGGCAAGGGCTACAAGATCGCCATCGAGACGCTCAACGAAGGTCGCATCGGCATCGGCGCGCAAATGCTAGGCGTCGCTCGAGGTGCATGGGAATACGCCGCCAAGTATGCCCAGGAGCGCAAGCAGTTCGGCAAGCCTCTGTCGGATTTTCAGGGCATCCAGTTCCAGATTGCCCAGATGGCTACCGACATCGAAGCAGCCCGCCTCCTGGTCTATAACGCTGCTCGCATGAAAGATGCCGGCGTGACTTTTGTGAAAGAAGCCGCGATGACCAAGCTCTTTTGCTCGCAAGTGGCCGAGCGTGTCACGTCGCTCGCCATCGAGATCTACGGCGGCTACGGCTTCACCAAAGACTATCCCGTCGAAAAATACTGGCGCGATTCGAAGATCGGCAAGATCTACGAAGGCACCTCGAACATGCAATTGCAGACAATTGCCAAACTCGTGATGGGCGGAAAATAAGTCTCAACCGCCCCGGAAACATAGAGCAGCCATTGCGCCAGGTGCCCACGAGCGCGTCCGCCGGGGGCCGTCCCACTCCGAAAGCCGCTTCCAGCGCGGTTTCCGGTCGAATCAAGTCACCCCAGTAATACCAACCCTAGTTACCAATATGTGCAGGGAGTTGCAGTTGCGTATTTTCCCCCGCCTTTCGATACTGGTGCTAACCCTCTGCCAAATATGGACTTCCACGATAACGCCGCGATGGCGCAGTAGCTGCAATTCTAGAGAGTGCCTGCAGCCGGGGCGAAATTTTGGGGGCGCAAGTGACGACACTTTTCGGTACTCCGGAAGCCCAACCCAAGAGGAAGCACACTATGCTTCCCCTTCTCACCGTGCTCTTCCTATTTTCCTACGGTCTGATGACCCTTCTGATCGTAGAGCAGGGCAGCACGATCCAATCACAACGGACCCTGATTCATCAGTTGATCGGGGACAGTTCCGAACTGTCCTCTTTGAAAGGCAAGGCTTTCCAGCAGCATGCGCACGCCCCCAAGACGCAAGCTGATCTGCAAGGCAACTCTCCGGTTCAAACTCCGTCAACCCAGGAAGTACCGTCCGAGAAAACGACCGCCCGCAATCATGGCAAAGTGCAGAGACCCCTGCCTGAAAAGCCGCCCATGCCGGCGTCCGATATTGCAGATACTCGTAGAACTTTGATGTCGATCTAAAAACGCCCGCCCCGCCTCCCGGGGACCTGTGAGAACGATATGAAAGCTCTGGCTCTGGCCTTGTTGTTTTCGTTGCCTGTACCGAAGATCGCGCCACCGGCTCACCCTCTAGTCACCGAGGCGGTCGTCAAGCACTCACGCAAAGGCGGCAAGTGGTACTTCGCCGCCAACGGACACGCCGTCTACTGCTACGGCCCAGTGATGTATGTGACCGAGGCTCCGGGCAGCCTCAAACGTGTAGCAACCTTCTGCCAGAACGACCAACCGATGGTCGAGCTGAAAGACTAGTTCCTGGCTCTTCAAGTGGTTCGCAGAAAACCAATCCAACGTCACGCTGTAAAGCGTGGCGTTTTGTTTTTGCCTTTCCTGAGAACTGAGAACTGAGAACCGTGACCTGTCACCTGTCCCCTGCGTAAACTGTCTCCATGCCCAAATTCGAGAGACACCTGTTTATCTGCTGCAACCAGCGTGATCCGGGCCATCCGCGGGGCTGCTGCGATCCCAACGCGCAGGCCCAATTGCAATTTCAATTCAAGCAAAAACTCGCCCTGCGCGGATTGAAGAAGCGTGTGCGCGCCAACATGTCGGGATGCCTCGACCAATGCGAGCATGGCCCCACCGTTGTCGTATACCCTGACGCTGTCTGGTACGGCCGCGTGACCTCCGCCGATGTCGACGAAATCATCGAATCGCACATCATCAACGGCAGGCCGGTAGAGCGCCTGCTAATCCCGGAGGATTGCTTAAATACCTCAAGTTGTCCGCACCGCACACCGAAACCCTAGGAATAACGCGCACCGCGTAGACAATTCATTTTGCTGTTCGAAGGATGATTTGCTTCGATGCGCTGGGAGGTATGCGCCCCAATCAACGAGCCGTTGTAGAGCCCCCCGTGCGTCACCGCTCGACGGAAGAAGCGCGCAAACCGGAAGGTCTCGAAGCAAACGAAAAGGCCACCCCGGCAAAAGGGCGGCCTCTTCTTTCAAGGGAGAATAGTTCTAA
>Ga0207693_10000979_pt1 | contig 25598 bp, 26 predicted proteins | sample LARL81metaG_FD_184347 | JGI IMG/M metagenome (GOLD analysis project Ga0207693, IMG submission 184347) | Corn, switchgrass and miscanthus rhizosphere microbial communities from Kellogg Biological Station, Michigan, USA - LAR L8-1 metaG... | ecosystem: Host-associated > Plants > Roots >... | reverse complement strand
ACCCTTAGCGGGTGTCCTTCACCACCTCGCCGCCCTTCATGACGAAGGGAACGGCCTCGAGCAGCGTGATGTCGTCGGTTGGGTCGCCGGGCACCGCGATCGCGTCGGCGAACAGGCCTGCGCGAAGCGACCCGACCCGGTCCTGCCACCGGATCATCTCGGCGGCGACGGACGTCGCCGAGCGGATCGCCTGCATCGGCGTCATCCCGAACCGGACGTAGCACGTCAGGTTCTTCGCCTCCGTGCCGAAGGGCGCGATGCCCGTGTCCGAGCCGTTCGCGATCTTCGCGCCGGCGGCGACGGCCTTGCCGAACATCGAGCGGCTGACCTCGTTGGTCCACCGGACCTTCTGCATCACCTCATCGGTATAGCCGAGCTTCGGGCCCTCTTCCTCCATGTGGTCGCCGTCGGAGATGTCGATCACGAGGTACGTGCCGCGGTCGACCACGAGCGCGAGGGCCTCGTCGTCGATCAGGGACGCGTGCTCCACCGAGCGCACGCCAGCGCGTGATGCGCGCATGATGCCCTCGGGGCCGTGCGCGTGCGCCGCGACGTGCGCGCCGAGCAGGTCGCACTCCTCGACGGCCGCGCGGAGCTCGTCCTCGGTGAACTCCGGGGCGCCGGGGTTCGTGCCGCTCGTCAGCACGGCGCCGGTCGCGATGATCTTGATGAGGTCGGCGCCGCGGGCGATGATCCGCCGGACGTTCGCGCGCATCTGGTCGACGCCGCTCGTCACACCGAACCGCAGCTCTGCCGGGACGATCCCGTCCACGTCGACCGCGAGCCCGGTGATGTCCCCGCCCCCACCCGGGCAGGTGACATACGCGCCCGCGCAGAGCATCCGCGGCCCCGAGAACCAGCCCGCCTCGATGCCCTCGCGGATCGCGACGTCGGTGAAGGCGCGGAACGAGCCGACGTCGCGCACGGTCGTGAACCCGGCCTCGAGGATCAGCCGCGCGTTCCGCACGCCCGCGATCGCTTCTTGCGCACCGTTGCGCATCACGAGCGCGGCGTATCCCTGGCCGTGCTCCTCCTCGCCGGCGAGATGCGCGTGCATGTCGAGCAGGCCGGGAAGCAGCGTGTGTCCGGAGAGGTCGATGCGGCGGGGCCCGTCTGGCACGTCGGCTGCGGCGAGGACGTCGGCGATGCGGTCATCATCGATGAGCACGGCCCGGTCGGTGACGACGGAGCCGGCGTCGGTGTCGATGATCCGGTCGGGAAGCAATGCGATCCGCTCGGTCATGCGGCGCAGGATACCGACGCCGTCGGTGCGCGACGGATATCCAGACGTGACTGAAGGTTCGCGGCGCCGCGGCCGATACCTGGAACGTGGTAGTCGCGGCTCTCCTCTCCAGCCCGAGGCTGCCACCACCCGAAAGGGTGTCTCCAGCCCGCAACGGCCGGAGATCGCCTCGGTCCCACCGCTTCAGGCGGATGACCGGGGATGGGTCTTGAGGCTCCCGAGGCGAAGCCTCCACGTTTGCGGGCGCGCGGCTCGGCGCCGTCAGGCGCCGAGCCGCGCAACCCATGCTTCGGCCGTCGCCCTGAGCTCCGTGCCATCGAAGGATCGTTCATGCCCTGCATGAACGATCCGCGCCTCGAGATCGGCGAGCCGCCGAAGTGAGGCCGACATCGACGCGGCGTCTTCCCAATCAAGCGCGGCGTCGACGTAGACCGCGTCGCCGCTGAACAGCGTCCCGTCATGCTCGTCGAACAGGCACGCCGAGCCCGCCGTGTGCCCCGGCGTGTGCAGCACCATGAACGTTCGCGTGCCGAGGTCGATCGTGTCGCCTTCGGCCAGGAGCGTCGTCGGCTCCGCGCCGGGCGTCACCCACGCCGCGACGTCGAAGCCCGGAGCCGGGATCGCGCGGAGCGCCACGTCGGGCATCGGGACGTCGTAGTACGCGTACATCTCCGTGGTGCCTTCGGGGAAGTTCTCGCGTAGGAGACGCATCGCGAAGGGAGTGCGCGTCATGTCCGCATCCGCGGCGTGCACACGCCGGTCACCGAACTCGTGCAGCCCGCCGACGTGATCGAAATGCCCGTGCGTCGCGAACGCGATCACCGGCTTGCCCGCGGTCAGCGGTTCGACATGCGGGAGCAGCGGGCCGACGCCGTTGGCCGTATCGACGATCAGATCGACGTCGGCGCCGGGCACGTGCCAGACGTTGGACGTCAACATCTCGTCGACGTACGGCTCCCACAAGCGCGAGATCCCAGCGCCGGCGTCCTCGGCGGCGAACCACGGATGTCCGACGGGAAGATCTGCGCTCAGGTGGTGTCCGCTGTCGTGTCCGCGTCCGCCGTCATCGGGACGTCCGAGGCCGCCGGCATCTCATCCGCGGCTTCGCTCTGCGCGCTGTCACGCATCACGAGCAGTCCGGCCGCGATCCCGAGGACGCCACCGAGCGCCGAGACGAACAAGCCCATCGACGCGCTGGCGGTCGGCGCGATGTTGTCGGTACGCAGCAGCCCCCACACGCACGAAAGCGTCAGGACGACCGCGAACAGCGTCGCCAGTGCGCCGGTGACCCGGCGGATCTGCGGGTCGGAGATCAGCACGTAGGCGGCGCCCATCGCGAACAGCCCGATCGCCATGCCGAGCGCGAGCTGGCCCGAGATGTCCGCCGTGCCGTTGAACGTGTAGAAGTCCGATTCCCACCAATGGGAATAGATCCCGAGGATACCGATGACGCCTGCGACCGCCGCGCCGATCCCGGCGTAGCTGATCTTGCCGTCGCCCATGACCGAGCCCCTTCCAGTTCCGAACGAGGCCACGATGGTCCCCTGCCCGGGACCCCGATGCAACGACCGCAGGGCCTAGCCCGCGCTAGATCGTGACGCCCCCATCCCGACCGATGGCCCAGAACGGGTTGTGCGCAACTTCCCACGGGTGGCCGTCAGGATCGATGAACACCCCTGAGTAGCCGCCCCAGAAGGTGGCCGCGCCCGCCCGGCCGACCGTGGCGCCCGCCCCGCGAGCCTCCTCAAGGACCGCGTCCACCTCCTCGGGGGACCCCACGTTGTAGGCCAAGGTGACGCCGCCCCAGCCGCCGGGGTCTTCCACAACGGAGTCCTCCGCCAACGACGCGCGGCTCCAGAGTGCGACCACCATCCCGCCGCATTGGAAGAAGACGACGCCGTCGGCCGGCACGGACGGGCTTGTCCAGCCGAGCGACTCATAGAAGGTGCGCGCACGGCCGAGATCGGCGACGCCGAGGGTGATGACACTCACACGTTGATCCACGGAGCGCTCCTCGCGATGCGTGGCGGTGATCGCCTGAACCGTGAAGACCGGTGGAGGTGAGGGGACTTGAACCCCTGACCCCTGCGTTGCGAACGCAGTGCTCTACCGGACTGAGCTACACCCCCGGGATCGGCCAGCGTAGCAGAGGGGTTCGGGGCGGCCGTCAGGAGCCGGCGGCGGCGAACACGGCGACGTGCTGATCGGGTTCGATCGTCGGCCGTGGCTCGACGATCCGTTGCGGCGCAGTGACGACACGCGGCGGCGCCGCGGCGGCGCGTGCCTTGATCACGAGCAGCGCCCACACGTACAACAAGAGGAGACCGCCGAGCGCGGCGCTGACGTACCACGCGACACGAAGCGGCGGGACGACGCCGATGAGCAGCGTGAGACCGATGGCCTCCAGCAGGAAGACGAAGATGCGTCGCCGACGCGCACGCGCTCGCGCCTGTCGCCGCTCACGCGGCCCGAGGAAGCGGACACCTTTGCGGGGGGTGACGATCCAACGGCCGGTCGTGCCGTGTACCTCTGCGTTCGCCAAGAGCTCCATCCTGCGTTCGAAGTCTTCGACGCTCCGGTTGTCGGACCGCCTCCGTCCGATCGGTATGAGGAACGCCGCCCATATGATGACTAAGACCCCGAGCAGCAACCACTGCATGGGCCAGCCTCCTGTCCGCCGATCCCCGGATGCGACACAACATCTAGGCTGGACCGGGACCGTAGCACCACATGTGGTGCCCGAGAAGCACATCGATGTGATTTTCCCCAGCATGTGGAAGTCCTGTGGAAAGGGTCTCCCAACGCCGGTTACGGCCAGATCACTGAGGGTCGGCGACGAACGCGCCGCTCTTGCCGCCGGACTTCGCCAGCAGGCGGATGCCCTCGATCCGCGCGCGGCGGTCGAAGGCCTTCGCGGTGTCGTACAGCGAGAGCGCCGCTGCCGCGACGCCGGTGAGCGCCTCCATCTCGACGCCGGTGCGATCGATCGCGCGCACCGTGACGACGACGTGGATCCGGCCGTCATCTTCCGGTTCGACCGTGACGTCGACGCCGGTCACGCGGATCGGGTGACAGTGCGGCAACAGGTCGGGCGTGCGTTTCACACCGCCGATCGCCGCGATCTTCGCTGTCTCGATCGGCGAGCCCTTCTTCGTGCCGGCCACGAGCTCGGCCGCCGCATCGACCGTCGTGAGCAGCCAGCCCTCCGCGGTCGCCTCGCGCGCGGTCTCGGGTTTCGCGCCGACCTCGACGATCCGCGTGACGCCGTCCGCGCCTGCCTGCGAAGCGGCCACTAGTCTTCCGTCGCGCGGAACAGCAGGACCGACACGCGCTCGCCCGCCGACGCGGTCCCGATCCCCGGCGGCAGAACCGCGAGCCCGTTGGCACGCGCGACCGTCGAGATCAGGTTCGAGCCGCGTCCACCGGTCGGGGTAGCCCGCCAGCCGACGCTGTCGCGGACCAGCTCGACGCGCGCGAACACCGTCTTGTCACGCGGCCCGCTGACGTCATGTGTCAGCACCGCGGCGACCTCAGGTCTCCCGAGATGCCCGCGGCCCATCATCTTCAACATCGCCGGCCGGACGAACATCTCGAAGCTCACGAACACGCTCACGGGGTTGCCCGGGAGCCCGAAGAACGGCTTCCCTTCGATGAACCCGAAGCCCTGCGGCATCCCCGGCTGCATCGCGACCTTGGAGAACGCGACATCGCCGTGCTTGAAGAACGCGGCCTTCACGACGTCGCGCTCGCCGACGCTCACACCACCGGACGACACGAACGCGTCGGCCTGGATCTCGTAGCTGAACACGGCTTCCTTCAGCGCCTCGGGGTCGTCGTGCACGATGCCGGCGAGCACGGGCATCGCGCCGACCTCGCGGAGCGCGCCGAACAAGGTGTAGGCGTTCGCGTCGCGCACCTGTCCGAACGTGGGGGTCTCGGTCGGCGGCACGAGCTCGTCGCCCGTCGAGAAGACGATCACGCGGGGCCGTGGATGCACGAGCGGATGCGGGACGCCGGCGTTCGCGAGCAGTCCGATCTCCGGCGCGCCGAGACGCTTACCGGCGGGCACGAGGACGGTGCCGGCGGGGACATCTTCGCCCTGCGGCCGCACATGCCGGCCGGCGGGAACCGCCTCGAGCAGTCGGACGAGATCTTCATCCTCGTTCGGCACCGCGTTCTCGATCGGAACGACGGCGTCGGCGCCGCTCGGGATCGGGGCGCCGGTCGCGATCGCCACCGCCTCGCCCATCCCGACCGTCGCCTCCGGACGGTGGCCGATCATCGCGCGGCCGACCACCTTGAGCTCCGCCGGCGATCCCGGCGAGGCGTTCGCGACGTCGGCGGCCCGCACCGCGTACCCGTCCATCCCGCTGGACGCGAACTCGGGAAGATCGACCGTCGACCTGATGTCGGTGGCGGCGACGCAGCCGTAGGCATCGGTGAGCGGCAGCTCGATCGGGGGCAGCGGATGGATCTGGGACAGAACGGTCTCGCGAGCCCGCTCGAGCGGGACGAGCCCCTCGGCCGAGTCGTGATCGTGCACGGCACGCGCCATGCGAGCAGTGTATCCGCAGGTCGCGTCAGGACCTGCTGAACCAGCGCTGGATGTTGTCGTCGCGGAACCCGACCGACCGGTACAGCGCGATCCCCGGATCGTTGTCCATCCGCGTGAACACGACCGCGCGGCCCATGCCGTCGTCGCGGAGGCGCCGGAGGCCCTCACGCATCACCGCCGTGGCGTATCCCTGCCGATGGAAGTCCGGGTGTGCGGCGACGGGCTCGAAGCTCCCGACGCGACTGACGGGATCGGGCCACGCGATGGTGCACGCTGCGGCGCGATCGGGCGGCGCCCAGGCGACGAGATCCCACCCAAGCGGGTATGCGGGGGACCTGGTGAACGCGTCGTACTCCTGCACGTATCGCTCGAACGACACGCGCTCGCTGCGGAAGGCGGCCCGCGTCACCGACGCGCGCGCCGTGAGGTCATCGCCGATGGCGACCGGTCGCACCCGGTCGTCGTGCGCGCCAAGGTCGAGGTCGGCCAGGTCGATCGAGAAGCCGATCATGTACTCGTCCATCGGCTGGTATCCGGCGGCGCGCAGCCGCGCGTCGCCGGCCGCGTCGTCTCCCCGGATCGAGCGCGCGAGGTCGCGTCGCGCCTCGAGCGCCGCGTCGAGCTCGCGCCACACCGTGTCGGGGTCGGATGCCGCGGGATCGACCCACTCGTTGACGTCTTCGCGATCGATGTACTGCCAGCCGACGATGACGGCATCGTCCTCGACGATCGAGATCCGCGCCGCGAGCTCGTCGGGCGTCTGCAACGGCCACCCGACCCACCACGCCAGATCGCCGGGATGGAAGAAGGCGCGCTCCGGCGTGTCGCGCAACGCGCGCGCGAGAAGCTCCTGCATCGGTGCGAGGTCTTCCCAACCCCGCCAGGGGCGGCGGCGGAGCACCGGCTAGCCCTCCGCGAGCAGCTCGGTGAGCCGGGTCCGCAGCGACGGACCGAGGTCGTCGCGCTGGAGCGCGAAGGCGACCTGTGCCTCCAACGCATCGAGCGGGTTGCCGGCGTCGTACCGGCCGCGGTCGAAGGGATAGGCGAAGACCGGTTCGGTTCGGGCGAGCGCGCCGATCGCGTCGGTCAACTGGATCTCGCCGCCCGCGCCCGGCGTCGTCGTCGCCAGGGCGTCGACGATCCCCGGCGTGAACACGTACCGCCCGATCACCGCGAGGTCCGACGGCGCCTCGTCCGGGTCGGGCTTCTCGACGATCGATGCGACGCGGACGAGCTCGCCATCGGTGTCGCCGGGCGTGATGCAGCCGTACATCGCGATCTCCCGCGGCCCCACGTGCATCGCCGCGACCACCGATCCGCCGGTTCGCGCCGACGCGGCGAGCATCGACCTCAGCAACGGCACCGTGGGGTCGATCAGGTCGTCGCCCAGCAGCACCGCGAACGGCGCGTCGCCGACGAGCGGGGCCGCGACCGACACCGCGTGGCCCAGCCCCAGCGCCTCCTCCTGAACGACGAACCGAACCTCGGAGCGAGTCGCCCGCCGAACCGCCGCGAGCGCGTCGACCTTGCCGCGCGCCTCGAGCTCCTTCTCGAGGGCTGCGTCGCGAGCGAAATGGGCACGGAGTGCGTCTTGGCCCGGACCGAGCACGACGATCACGTCCTCGAGCCCGGCTGCCAGCGCCTCTTCGACCACCAACTGGATCGTCGGTGTATCGACGATCGGCAGCAGACCTTTCGGTTGTGCCTTCGTCGCAGGCAAGAAGCGGGTGCCGAGGCCCGCCGCCGGGATCACCGCGGTGCGGATGGTCATGGCGGCCGAGTCTATCGGTGGGGGGTGATTACACTTGCCCGGCCATGCCCACCTACGAGTATCGATGCCGCAACTGCGGGCACACGTTCGACATCGTGCAGAAGATGAGCGACGACCCGTTGACGCACTGCCCGGAGTGCGGTGGGGAGCTCCGAAAGGTGTTCGCGCCGCCCGCGATCTCGTTCAAGGGCTCCGGGTTCTACGCGACGGACCACGGCAAGAAGTCCAAGCCCGCCGACGGGTCGAAGAAGGACTCCGAGAAGGAGACGTCCTCGACGGACGCCGGCACCACCACGAAGGAGACGCCGAGCGATACATCCGGGTCGTCGTCCACCACGACGAAGAAGGAGGGGTCTTCGTGAGCAGCGCCGAGATCGGGGTGTTCGGGGGGTCCGGCTTCTACGCCTTCCTCGACGACCCCGAGGAGGTGACCGTCGACACGCCATACGGCGCGCCGAGCGCAGCGATCACGATCGGCACGATCGGCGAGCGGCGGGTCGCGTTCCTGCCGCGGCACGGGAAGGATCACGAGTTCCCGCCGCACCTCGTGCCGTACCGCGCGAACGTCTGGGCGATGAAAGAACTCGGCGTGACGCGGTTGTTCGGGCCGAGCGCGGCGGGGTCGCTGCGTCGTGACATCGCGCCGAAGACCTTCGTCGTCTCCGACCAGGCCATCGACTTCACGAAGTCGCGCGCGTACACGTTCTTCGACGGGCCGGTGACGACGCACGTGTCCTTCGCCGATCCGTACTGCCCGGAGCTTCGCGCCTCGCTCGTCGCGTCGGCCGGCGAGCTCGGCATCGAGTATCGAGACGGCGGCACGATGGTGGTGATCGAAGGGCCGCGGTTCTCGACCCGTGCCGAGTCGCGCATGTTCACGCAGATCGGCGGCGACGTGATCGGGATGACGCAGTTCCCCGAGGTGACGTTGGCGCGGGAGGCGGAGCTCTGCTTCGCGAACGTCGCGCTCGTCACGGACTACGACGTCGGCGTCGACGGGATCGCGCCCGTGTCCCACCACGAGGTGCTTAAGGTGTTCGGCGAGAACATCGAGGCGCTCCGCGACCTCTTGTTCGCGGCGATCCCGGGCGTGCCGGCGGAACGGGGCTGCACCTGCGGACAGGCGCTCGCGGGGAGCAGCTGATGGCGCGCCAGCTGGTGCGGATCGAGCTCTCGTTCGTGACAGAGGACGACGCGGAGCAGCTCGGGGACCGGATCCAGGAGGCCGTCGCGTCGATCGTCGGGCGCCGGGAGCTCGAGGAGTTCCGGTTGAAGACGATGCCGCTCGAGAAGCGGAAGGATCACCTCCGACCCGTCGACTGATGTGACGTCGCGCACGGCCGGGCGAGCGTGCGCTGCGTAGCGTCCCCGCATGCGCTTGCCGGGGTTCGGACGCACGCTGCCGATGTCGTCCAAGGTGCTGTTCGGCCTTGCCGGCATGCTCGCGCTCGTGTCGTTCCTGGCGGTGCGGGGCGAGGTCGCACGCGCGGAACAAGCACAGGGGGCCGCCGGGCCGGCCGTCGACGCTGTGGTTGCGGCGCACGACCTCGCGGCGGGCGCCGTCATCGGGCCGGCCGACGTGCTGATCGCGCAGCTGCCCGCCGTGTATCTGCCGCCCGACGCGGTGACGACGACCGCGGCGGCGGTCGGCAAGGTCTCCGGCGGGCCGGTGCTGGCAGGCGAGGTGCTGGTCGATGCCCGGCTCGGCACGAGCCACTTCGCGGTCGCCGTCGAGCCGGGCAACGTGGCGGTGACCGTCGGGTTCGCGTCGGTGCCGGACGGCGTCACGCCGGCCGACCGGGTCGACGCCTACGCGACGTTCACGGGGGCACGTCCGTACACCACGCTCGTCGCCGAGGACCTTCGGATCATCACGATCGGCGACGCAGATGTCTCTGCGGGTGAAACCGGCGACGTGCCGGTCACGCTCGACATCGATCCCGAGACCGCGCGCCAGCTGCTGCAAGCGGCCGCGGCGGGGACGCTCGGTCTGGCCGCACGTGCGCCGGACGCGCCATCGCCGACTCCGAGCCCATCGTGGGGGTCGATCGCACCACCGGGATAGACTCCCGCGCAATGACCATCCTTCAGGCGATCATCCTCGGCCTCGTCCAGGGCATCACGGAGTTCGCACCGATCTCGAGCAGCGGCCACCTGATCCTCGTCCCCTGGATGTTCGGGTGGCAGATCGTCGACGACCCGGCGTTGAACAAGACGTTCGACGTGACGTTGCACATTGGCACGTTCGTGGGCGCGGTCATCTACTTCCGTCGCGACCTGTGGGTCTACATCAAGGCGTTCTTCGCATCGATCGGTGCGCGGGCGATCCGCACACCGGACGAGCGCCTGGCGTGGGCGCTCGTGATCGGGACGATCCCGGGCATCATCGCAGGCGTCGCGCTCGAGTCGGTGATCGAAGACAAGCTGGGGCAACCATGGCTGATCGCGGTGATGCTGGCAGTGTTCGGCGTCGTTCTCTACGTCGTCGACAAGCTGGCGCGACAGGACCGCGACCTCGACTCGGTCGGGATGCGCACCGGCCTGTTCGTCGGGATCGCGCAGGCGCTCGCGTTGCAGCCGGGCGTGTCCCGGTCCGGCGTGACGATCACGGCGAGCCGCCTGATCGGCCTCAACCGCGAGGCGGCGGCGCGCTTCTCGTTCCTGCTCGCGCTCCCGATCATCGCGGGCGCCGGCGGCGCGAAGGGGCTCGACCTCATGCAGACCGGGTTCCAGGGCTACGGGGCGCAGTTCCTAGCGGGGTTCCTTGCCGCGGCGGTGAGCGGGTTCCTCGTGATCTGGTTCCTGCTGCGGTACCTGCGCACCCACGACTTCCTGATCTTCATGCTGTACCGGCTCGCGGTCGCGGGGCTCGTGTTCCTCCTCATCGCAACCGGGACGCGCTCGGCCACGATCTGAACCGGTCGAAACCTCGCGGCGCCCGCGCCGTAATGCCTGAGGGACCCGGAAACACTGGAGGAGTATGGGATCGGCACAGGGCGACCCGCCCGACGTGCGATGGCCCGTCGGCGCCGCGATCGGCGTCTTGTCCGGCGCGGTCGCGATCGGCACGGCGACGCTTGCCGCCGGGCTGATCGGCACGGGGACGGCGCCGGTGCTTGCCGTGGGCGCAGCGGCCGTCGACGCCTCGCCCGAGTGGCTGAAGCGGTTCGCGATCGACACGTTCGGCACCGACGACAAGACCGCCCTGCTGCTCGGCATCGCGATCGTGCTCACGATCGCGGCGGTCGTGCTCGGCATCGTTTCGCTGCGTCGTCCGCGCGCGGGCATCATCGGACTCATCGTGCTCGGCACGATCGGCGCGCTCGCCGCGGTCACGCGCCCGGCGAACGGGCTCCTCGCGGCCGTCCCGTCATTCGCGGGGACGGCGGCCGGCCTGTGGGCATACGTGTGGTTACGCGGCCGGGCGGGGCTGTCCCCGATCGTCGAGCGGACCGAGGCCGACGCCGAGCCGGCTGTGCCCGCGGGGCTCGACCGACGCCGGTTCCTGTTCGGCGGCGTCGTCGTCGCGGGGCTCGCCCTGGCGCCGGGGTTCGTCGGCGAATATCTCGTCCGGCGGTCCGAAGCCTCCGCGTCACGCTCCGCGGTCCGTCTGCCGTCGGTCGCCGACACGGGCAAGCCAACACCCGCCGGCGCCGACCTCGATGTGCCCGGCGAGATCCCGTTCATCACGCCGAACGACGCGTTCTACCGCGTGGACACCGCGCTGTTCGTGCCGGCGGTGCAGACCGATGGCTGGACGCTGACGATCCACGGGATGGTCGACACACCGATGACCCTGGACTTCGATCAGCTGATCGCCCGGCCGTTGATCGAGCGCGACGTGACGCTGTGTTGCGTGTCGAACGAGGTCGGCGGCCACTACATCGGCAACGCACGGTGGACGGGCACGCTGCTCGCGCCGCTGCTGCAGGAAGCCGGCATCCGAGCCGGCGTGACGCAGTTGGTCTCGCGTTCGACCGACGGGTTCACGACCGGGACGCCGGCGTCGGTGGCGCTCGACGGGCGCGACGCGATGCTCGTGGTCGCGATGAACGGCGAGCCGCTGCCGCTCCAACACGGGTTCCCCGTCCGGATGGTGATCCCCGGGCTGTACGGCTACGAGTCGGCGTGCAAGTGGATCACCGACATCGAGGCCACGACGTATGAGGCCTACTCGGCGTACTGGGTCGAGCGCGGGTGGGCCGAGCAGGTCCTGATCAAGACCGAGTCACGGATCGACGTGCCGAAGCGTGGCGCGAGCGTGCCGGCCGGACCGGTGACGGTGGCGGGCATCGCCTGGGCACAGCACCGCGGGATCTCGGCGGTCGACATCCAGATCGATACCGGGCCGTGGGGCCCGGCGAAGCTCGGCGCGCAAGACACGATCGACACATGGCGACAGTGGCGGTACGACTGGCAGGCGCCGGCCGGCCCGCACACGATCACGGTCCGCGCGACCGACGGCGATGGACAGGTCCAGACCTCGGCCGTCGCACCGCCGTTCCCGAGCGGCGCGACCGGCCTGCATCAGATCGATGTGACCGTCACGTAGCATCGGGATCGGGCACCTTGCCGAGGGTGAGCACGACCCACGGCTCGAACCCCTCGCGCCGATAGAGCCGCATCGCCGGCTCGTTGGTCGCGAACACGCCGATCACCATCTCCTCGGCGCCCCGGCGCCGGACCTCCCGGTAGACCTCGTGCAGCAGCGCCGTTCCGAGACCGCCGCCCCGCCGATCGGGCGAAACCACGAGCGACTGCAGCTCCGCGAAGCGGCCGCCGGTCGTGTTCGAGTCGTCGCGATCGTGGAACGTCACGAGTGCGTAGCCGGCCGCCAGGCCCTCGTCGTCGGCGATCAGCAGGAAGGTGTCGGGCTCGCCGAGCCACGCGCGGTACCGCTCGCGCCGCACCGCCCACCACTCGTCGGTGTCCCGGAGCGGCACGCCGGGGATGTCGGGATCGACCGTGCGATGGTGCTCGTGCAGCGAGCGGGTGAGCGGCTCGATCTGCGGGAGCGCCTCGACGCCGGCGAGCGCGATCCGCGCCTCGCTCATCTAGACGCCGGCGAGGGTCATCTCGCCGATCAGGATCGACGGCGTGCCCACGCTGGAGAAGAACCGAAGGTCGCTGCCGACCGCGCGGACGCCCTGCAGCATCTCCGGGAGCGTCGAGGCGATCGTCATCTCGCGGAGCGGCTCGCCGAGCGATCCGTCGGCGTCGATCCGCCGCCCGGTCGCGCCGACGCTGAACTCGCCGCTGATCGGGTTCGCGCCGGAGTGCACACCGCTCACGTCCATGATCAACACGCCGCCGCCCGCATCGGCGCGGAGCCCGTCGAACGATCGCTCTCCGGCCTCGACGAAGAAGTTCGATGTGCCCACGCCCGGCGCGCTCTTGTATCCGCCGCGCTTGGCGTTGCCGGTCGAGCGCTGGCCCCCGCCCGCGCGGCGCGCCGTATAGGTGGAGTGCAGGAACCCGTTGAGCACGCCCCCGGTGAACAGCTCGGTCCGGCCGCTCGGCACCCCCTCGCCGTCGAACGGACACGCGCCCGGTCCGTCGGCGCGTCGGCCGTCGTCGATCAGCGTGAACGCCGGCGCGCCCACCTCCTGGCCGACCATGTCCGCGAACAAGGAGCGACCCTTCAAGACGTTGTCCGCATTCAATGCGCCCGCGAGGACGCCGAGGAAGCTCGACGCGGCGAACGGATCGAGGATCACCGGCACCTTCGCGGTCTCCGGCTTGGCGGCGCCGAGCATCTGCACCGCGCGATCGACCGCCTCGTCGGCGATCGGCTCCCACGCGAGCTGGTCGAGCCCCCGTGCGATCGTGAAGGAGAACCCGACCTGGGTCTCGTCGCCCTCGACCGCAAGGGTCACCGCGACCACCCACCCGTCGGTCCGCTCGTAGGACTGGTCGACGCCGGCGGTCGACGCGATCGCGACACGCGAGACCTCGTCCCCGACCTGCGCGAGATCGACCTTCGTGACGCGTGGGTCGCGTGACACCGTGTAGCGCTCGAGGTCGAGCGCCATCCGCACCTTGTCGTCGGCCGAGATCGACGCGCTCTCCGCGCGGTAGAGCTCGGGCATCGGCTCGACCGCCGCGGCGCCGGGCAACACGTTGGACGCATCGGGCTCGGCCAGCGCGGCGTTGGCTCGGGCGGTCGCGACGGCGGCGCGCACCTCGTCCTCGGTCGGATCCGCGGCCCAGGCGTACCCGAGCCGCTCATCGCGGATCACGCGAACGCCGACGCCGCGCGACTCCGCGAACGTCATCCCCTCGACCTCGCCGCGGAGGGCGCTGACCTCGGTCCGGCGTTCCTCTTCCGCGTACGCCTCGACCTGCTCGCCGTCGGTCGCCGCGCCGAGCGCCGCTTGGACGAGGTCGCGGAGCTCAGACACCCGTGCCGCCCACGGTGATCTTGCCGATGCGAAGCGTCGGCGAACCGCTGCCGACCGGCGCGCCCTGCCCGTCCTTGCCGCAGACGCCCTCCCAGGTCTCGAAGTCCGAGCCCACGGCGTCGACCGAGCGCATCACATCGATCGCGCGGCCGATCAGGTTGGCGCCGCGCACCGGGGTCGTGACCTCGCCGTGTTCGATCAGATAGCCCTCCGACACGCCGAACACGAAGTCGCCGCTCGCCGGGTTGGTTTGCCCGCCGCCGAGACCGGTCACGTAGATGCCGGCGGCCGTGTCGCGGACGATCGCCTCGGGGTCGGTCTCCCCCGGCAGGATGTTCGTGTTCGTCATCCGCACGATGGGCGGATGCGCGTACGACTCGCGCCGCGCGTTGCCCGTCGTCGCGGTGCCCATCCGCGCCGCGCGCATCCGATCTTGCAGGAAGCCTTGCAGCACGCCGTCGGTGAACAGCACGGTCCGTTCGGCGGGCGTGCCCTCGTCGTCGAAGTCGTAGGAGCCCCAGCCGTTGGGGATCGTCGCGTCGTCGACGCCGTTGATCAGCTCGCTCGAGCACCGCTCGCCGATCAGGCCGCGGTACACGGACGCCTCCTTGTCGACGGCGTCGGCCTCGAGCGGATGGCCGACCGCCTCGTGGAACAACACGCCGCCGCAGCCGTTGGCGACGACGACCGCCATCTCGCCCGCCGGCGCGGGGATCGAGTCGAGCATCGCGACCGCGCGCTCGGCGCCGCGTCTGCCGGTCTCTTCCGGCGGATGCGTATCGAGGAACTCGACGCCGGCGCACGCCGCGGGGCCCTGCCAGCCGGTCTGGATCACGTCGCCACGCTTGGCGACGACCTGCGCGACCAGCCGGATCCGCGGACGATCTTCCTGCACCCACCGACCGTCGCTCGTCGCGATCAGCCGGCGCTGCATCGAGTCGAAGTAGATGCCCGTCACTTGGGCAACCTCGGGACTCACCGCGCGCGCGGCCTCGTCGACCGTCCGGAGCCAGCCGACCTTGGTTGCGGCGTCGACCTCGCTCGCCGCGCGCTCGGCGCGGTTCGTGCCGGGCCCTGTCCGGTCCGTGAGATCGACGACCGCGCCCGGCGCGTCGCCTGCGAGCGCCGCGCTCGCGGCGGCCGCGGCCTCCAGCAACGAGTCCCGGTCGAGCCGGTTCGCGTACGCGTACCCGTAGGTCGTTCCTTGGAACACGCGCACACCGGCGCCGCGATCGAGGCCGGTCGTGAGCTCCTCGACGCGCCCGTCGTCGAGCCGGATCGAGGTGGATGATCGCTCCTCGACGAAGACCTCCGCGACGTCGCCACCCTTGCGCCGCGCGGCGATGAGCACCTCGGAGGCGAGGTCGCGATCGAGCATGGGCGCGATGGTACCAACGGGTGTGCGAACGCCCGGCCAGAAGACCGCCGAGGGACGGGTGGTACGGTCGCCGACCGTGGCCACCACGTCGATCGCCCAGCAACGCGCGCGATCCCGCAGCGTTCGCACCGGCATCGACCTGGTGCTGATCGGCGTCCTCGGCGCATTGCTCATCCGCGTGTTCCTGTGGCCGACCCTTCGCCATCACTACCCGTTCCCTGTCGGCCCGGACGTCCCGGTCTACCTGTGGTGGACGCGCGTGGCCGAGTACGGCGGGATCTCGATGGCGAGCGAACGACCCGGCGCACCGGCGCTCATCGGCACGCTGCACGGCGCCCTCGGACAAGGTCTGGTCGGCGCGCTCGCCGGTCTGCAGTACGCGCTCGGGCCGGCGATCGGCCTGGCGGCCGCCGCGCTCGTGCGCGGCCGCGGCACGATCGTGCCGCGCGGCGGCTGGCTCGCCGCCGGAGTGCTCGCCGGTGCATGGGCGACGTTCCTCGGCGGCGGCTACGTCTCGAACCTCGTGTTCGCCGCCGCCTTCCTCGCCGCGGCCGCCGCGCTCGCGAGCCGCACGCGCCGCGCCGCGTTCGTGGCCGCGCTGGTGCTCGGCGGCGGGGCGCTCATCCACCCCGGCTTCTTCGTGGTCGGCGCGATCGTGCTCGGCGTCACCGGACTGTGGGCGATGTGGCACGAAGGCGGGTTCGGTTGGCGGACCGACGCGGGCCGCGTCGCGACGGCCCTCGGCGGGGCGATCGCGATCTTCGGCGCCGGGGTCGTCGCCGCGCAGATCGGGCCCCCGCGCGTGGCCGGCGAGACGTCCGGGGACGCGTTCCTCCGGCACACCGGGCAACTGGAAACGCTTCGCCGCTCCTACCTGGACCGGTACCTGAAGAACTGGCGCCGCTACTCCCCGTTCATGACGAGCGCCCTCGCGCTCGCCGGGGTCTTCCGCGCACACGGGTTCGCGCGCCGGTTCCTGGTGTCGTGGGCGCTCGTGAGCGCGGCGGGTCTCGGGGTGGGCGCGGCCACCGGCTGGTACCCGCCCGACCGGGTGCTGATGTTCGCGTTCTGTCTGCCGCTGCTCGCGGCGTTCGGGTTGGTGCTGCTCGGCGAGAAGCTCGGCCGCTGGTGGTTGGCCTGGCCGGTCGGCCTCATCTTGGTCGGGCTGATCGTCGCGCCGGCGGTTCGCGATTGGCGCGACAGCTTTCCCTACATCTCCCCCGACGAGATCACCCACATGAACCTCGCGGCACGGATCGCCGTCGACCGCTCTTCGCCCGGCACGCCCTTGGTCTACGTGACCGATTCGCACGATCCTGAAGAGGCGCTGTTCCTGCTGACGCACACCGCGAACGTCGCGCGCGCGACGGTGCCGCCCGATCGTGCCAACGACGTGCACGTGTACCTCGGAGCGCCGAGCGACCTCGCAGCCGGGCACGCGAGCGTGATCGACGACCCGACCTACGACACCGCGTCGTCGACGTCGTTCGCGCAGATCCCGCCGGGCCCGCACCTCACGTTCGTGATCGGCGATGAGCTCCGCATCCCGTCGGAGCTCGCGACACCGGGCCTGACGTTGTGGGATCCCAACGTCGCCAGCAGCGAAGGCTCCCCGACGGCGCTGTCACCGCTTCCGGACGAACTCGCGCCCGTCGAGCCGCGCAGGATCCTCGCCGCGACCTGGCGGACGTTCTTCCTCCTGCTCATCCTCGGCCTCGGGTGGTCGTGGTTCGCGCTCGGCGATCTGGTGTCCGGCGTCGCGGCCGCACCGGCGTTCGCGGCGCCGGTGCTCGCGCTCACCGCGTTCGTGCTCGAACGCCTCGGCGCACCGCTCGGCTCGCCCGGTTGGTCGGTCCTAGCCTGCGGGTTGAGTGGCGGTTTCGGCTACGCGCTGCTCGCCCGGCGACTCCTCGAACAGCGCAGGCATCGCGAGCCCGGCCTCGTCCTCGAACAGACCACCGCCCTCGATGCGTGAGCGCAGGTCACGCAAGAGCCAGATCACCAGGCCGACGATGATCGGCACAGCGATCCAGTTCCCGACGAACACGTTCAGCCGGAACGCACCGGGGTAGCGCATCGCCTCCGTCGACCACAGCGTGACGCCCAGGATCGCGCTCACCGCCAGCAGCGTCGTGCGCGCCGCGCGCGGTAACACCCACGCGAGCGGGAGCGCCCACGTCACGTACCACGGCATCAGGACCGGGCCGAGGAGCATCAGCAGCATCAGCACCCACCCCCAGGTCGCGGCCTGCTCGCGCGGGCTCATGACCGGCGCGCCGGCGACGTCGGTTCCCGTCGTTCGTCGCCAAACGGCGGCGGACAATCGCCAGATCCAGATCAGGAGCACGATCCCGATCACGACGCGCACCACCCAGCCGAGCGTGTGGAACGTGAGGATGTCGACGACGTGCGAGCCGACCGCGGCCGGCGACAGCCAGCCGGAGTGGCTCGCGAGGTCCAGCATCCCCAGCGTCGGGTCCTGCAACTGGAAGAACGGCAACGAGAACACGAGCGAGATCGCGACGGCGAGCCCGACGTGGGTCATCGCGGGCCGCCAGCGCTGTTCGGGCGGACGCCGCGCGATGCACCAAACGAGCAGAAGGATCAGCGGCAGCCCTGCGGTCGCCTTGATCAGCGCGCCCAACGTGAGGAGTGCGACCGCCGGCATCTCGCGATGCGAGACGACGCAAGCGAACGCCGCCGCGATCGTGAGCGCGACGAGCACGTCGTTGTGCCCGCTCGCGACCGAGTAGTAGACGACGACGGGGTTCGCGCCGAATGCGACGAGCGCGAACGCGGTCCGCTCGGGCCAGAGACGGCGCACCGTCCACACGATCAACGCGCAGGTCGCCAGGCTCGCGACCAGCGCCAGCATCCGGTAGACCTCGACCTGCGAGGACGGCCGCGCCGAGAACCAGTTCGACAGGCCCGCCGACAGCGCCGACCACGCGGGGCCGTAGACCGCGCGTGTGCTCACCCAGATCGGACCGACGAACCGCCACAAGGCGTCGGTCGGATAGTCCAGCGGCGTCTGGACGTACGGGTTGCCGCCGTAGACGCCGGCGATGCGTCCGTAGTACGCATAGGAGTAGACGTCGCGCGAGTACAGCAACGGCAGCCCGAGCAACAGTGCGTGCGCGCCGATCACCAGCAGCGCCGCGGGCGCCAGCCCGACGCCGCCGCGGAACGCCGCGCGCAACAGCATGATGAAGCCGATCACGGCGAACGTCGACACGACGACGGCGACGAGCAGGATGGGGTCGCCCGGGATGCTCGACAGGCCGAGATGCTCGGCGATCGCGGTCAGCGGACCGGTCGGCTGCCCGTTGGGCGTGAGCAACGGTTGGTACGGCGATCCCGGCGCGGCGCCGACGATCGCCATCGCGACGAGCCCCGCCGTTGCCAAGGCAAGCGCCTGCCACCCTTCCTTGGTGGTGCCACGTTCCTGCTCGCGTCGTCGCACGGTTGAACGACGGTAACACCGCCGTCGCGAGCCGTGTCCGTCGGGTCGTGGCAGGTCAGCGCGTGCGTGGGCGCGGCCGTTCGAAGCGTCCGAAGATCGCGATCAGCCCCACGAGGAACGCCGCCGAGATCGAGATGATCACCGGCCGTTGGAGCCACCATGCCGCCGTGCTGTCGTGCTCGCGCGCGAGACCGAGCGGCCACAGCACGAGGATCGCGCAGAGGAACGCGGTCATGTGCCACAGGAACAAGGTCATGATCACGCCGTTCACGGCGATCGTCGCCTTCCACGGCCGACGGCCCTGCAGCCACCGTTGGAGCGCCGGCCGCAGCAGCATCACCGCGCCGATCGTCCAGATCCCGCCCAGCATGAAGCACACGGTCGGCGGATACGCGTTCGAGACGCGCTCGACGTCGGTGCCGAGCAAACTCTTCGGGTAGTAGCCGATCCCCGGGAACCATGTGAACCGCGCATCACCGAACAGCGACCAGAACGGCGCGGTCGTGAGCATCACGAGCAGGCCCAGGCCGACCGCGATCATCGCCCACCACACGGCCTTGGACATGCGTGCGAACGTGCCGTCCGCATAGAAGAACCCCAGCTGATGCGGCAGCAGCAGCACGAAGGCGACGTTCCACCACCGCATCAGATGGAACCCGCCGATGAACCCGAGCCAGTCCGCGGCGATCGCGCCGAGGACCATCACCGCGGGCACCCACCATCGGAACCGCCGGTGCAGCCCGATCAACCACGGCGCCAAGGCGATGACCACGAGGTACACGGCCAGGAACCACAACGGTCCGAACGGGAGCGTCGCGCCCGGCGGGTTGAACCCGCGCAGCAGCGTGGTGCTCCCCCACAGGTGCGGCCCCGTCGGCGCGCCGACGTTCAACAGGTGCATCGCGAGCTCGATCGAGCCCCACACCGCGAAGAACACGAGCGACGGACGCAGCAGCCGGTCCAGCCTGCTCCGGATGAACGCGCCGCTCGTCTCACCACGACGGCGGGCCGCATCGAACGACACGAGGTTCGAGAACCCCCCGACGAAGAAGAAGATCGGCATCACCTGCAGCACCCACGTCGCGAGCCACAGCCACGACGTCACGCCGATCGCGCTCGTGACGCGAAGCACGCCGTGGTCCCACCAGACGATCGCGATCGACCAGTGCCCGACCACGACGGCGCAGATGCTCGCGGCGCGCAGGAAGTCGACGACCCGGTCGCGGTCAGCGGGGGTCGCCTCGACCATCGCATCTAGGGTGCTCGCCACGCGGCCATCTTCGTCCCGCGGGCCTCCGGGGGAAAGGACCGGCTGCGAGGATGTGCGCCGTGGGACGGCGTCTGCGGATCGGGATCGGCGTGGCGCTCGTCGTGCTCGGGCTGTTCGCGACCGTCGGCGGCGTCGCGCTCGTCTCGCTGGTCGGTGCCGACGGCTCGATCGGCCTCGCGCCGACGCGGCTGATCGGCAGCGGGTACGCGATCACGCTGCCGCAGGTCGACGTGCCGAGCCTGCCCGATGGACAGCACGTCCGACTGGACGTCTCGCTGCAGCAGGGCGACCGCCCGCTGTTCCTCGGGATCGGACCCACGTCCGATGTGGACGCGTACCTGCGCGACGTGCCGATCGACGTGATCGAGCAGATCGACCAGCCCGGCGCCGCGAGCACGTCGCCCGTCAACGGGACCGCCCAGCCCGCGGCGCCGGAGGCGCAGCCCTTCTGGGCCATCACCGCGACGGGCGATGCGCCGTCGATCTCGTGGACCGCGCAGCCCGGAGAGTGGACGCTCGTGGTGATGTCGACGCCGCCGCGCCGGCCGGTGAACGTGACAGCTTCCGGGTCGGTCACGCTGCCGATCCTCGGTCCGCTCGGCTTCGTGCTGCTCGCGATCGCGGTCGCCGTGTTGGGCGCCGGCGCCTGGATGATCGTGCGCGCGGCGCGGGCGCGGAAGTCCGCTAGCTGACCTTCTCGGCGGCTTCTTCCAGGTGTTGTTCCTCGGCGTCGCCCGCGTCGAGCGCGATCACCGCCATGGTCGCGCCGACCGTGATCGCGCCACCGAGCGCCGCGAGCGGTGGGATCGCCTCACCGAGCACGATCCACGCGAGCACCGCGGTGATGACCGGTGAGACCTGCGTGATCAGGGCGGAGAGCCACGACGCCACGTGCTTGTGGGACCAGATCACCAATGTGTGTCCGACGAAGCCGGGGAAGATCGCGACGGTGACCACCGCGAAGAGGTCGCGGCCCGCGAGCCCAGACGGCACGCCATCGACGAGCAACGCGAACGGCGTCATCACAAGTGCGCCGGCAAGCATCACGCAGCCGAAGTAGACGATCGGGTCGTACCGCTCGCGCACGTGCCGCGAGAAGAACCAATAGGTCGACCACGTCCCGATCCCGAGCACGGCGAGCAGGTCCCCGCGAAGCGTCCAGCTCGGCGCGCCGGCCGACGCTACGGCGACGATCACGACCCCGATGAACGACGCGCCGACGAGCACCCACGATCGCAGCGTCACCCGCTCGTGCAACCGGTATGCCGAGACCAAGACGATCGCGACGGGAGCCAGTGCACCGATCAGTGCGACGTCGGCCACGGTCGTCGCCCTGATGGCGGTGAAGCCGAGGCCGATGTCGGCCGCGAACAGGACGCCCCCGAGCGCGCAGGCGCGGAACGCGGTCCAGCTGATCCGGCGCTTCGTGACGACCAGCGCGATCGCCGAGACGCAGACCCCGACCCACAGCCGGCACATCGCGAACGTCGGCCCGGACAGGTCGCTCCACTTGACCAGGACCGGACCCCACGCCCAGATGAACGTGGCCAGCCACACGGCGCTCACGCCGCGGCGATGGAGGCGGTCTTCGGTCATCCGCCCATGTTCCCAGCGATGCAGGGCGCGCTAGGCTGACCCCCATGCGAGAGAACACGGGGGTCGCGGCGGGGATCGGGGTCCTGTCGGCCTTCGCCTACACGATCTGGGCGGGGGTCATCGTCGTGATGGTGTGGATGGGTATCACCGTGTACGCGATCGTGAAGTGGATCGGCGCTCCGGGAGACCACGCGAGCGCGACGACCATCCTCGTGATGATCGTCGGGATCGTAGCGGTGTACCCGTTGCTCATCGCGGTCGCGATCTACTTCGTCGGCAAGCCGATGCGCTACCCGCGCAAGCGTCGCGACAAGGACGCCGAGCAACTCTCCCTGCCCCTCCCGGACGCGCCCGCCGACTAACTCGCCGCGCGGGCGCGCCATCGCCCACCGTCTCGATCCACCACGATCGGCATCGCGAAACATGCCGAGAGCTGTGTTTCGACCAAGACGTCGCCGATCGGACCCGCCGCGACCACACAACCGTCCCGCAGCAGCCCCGCGTGCGTCGTCGTCGGTGGGATCTCTTCCAGGTGGTGCGTGGCGAGCACCGTCGTGGTCTCCGTGACGGCGGTCATCGCTTCCAGCAGCCGCTCGCGCGCCGGGAGATCGAGCCCGGCGGCCGGTTCATCGAACAGGAGCAGCTCGTGCTCCCCGAACAACGCCCGCGCGATCAAGACGCGCTGGCGCTCGCCGAGCGAGCACGTCTCGAGCCGTCGCGCCGCGAGCTCGTCACACCCGATCGACGCCAGCAGCCGGTGCGCACGCGCGATGTCGTCGTCGTCGAACCGCTGCCACCACGTGACCAGGGTCGCGTCGCGCCCGGTCAGCACCGTGTCGAGGACGGTCGCGTCGCGGCGGAGCGCGTCGGCGACGCGATGCGAGACGTGCCCGATCCGCGGACGCAAGCGCCGGACGTCGGTCCGACCGAGCCGCTCGCCGAGCACGTCGACCGTGCCGGCCGACGGCTGCCGCCGTGCACCCATCAAGCTCAGCGCCGTGGTCTTGCCGCTGCCGTTCGGGCCGAGCAGCGCCCACCGCTCGCCCGCGCCGATCACGAGGTCGAGCGGCCCCGCGATCCGCCGGCCGCCGATCCGGACCTCGGCGCCGGTCATCGCGACCGCGTCGCTCACCGCACCGCCAGGTCGTACGGCGACGCGAGCAGCTCGTGCACCGATCCGTCTTCATCGAAGAACAGGAACCGGTCGAGGATCCGCATGAACCACCGATCGTGCGTCACCGCCAACACCGTGCCTTCGTACCGGTCGAGCGCCGCCTCGAGTGCGTCGGCCGACGCGACGTCGAGGTTGTCCGTGGGCTCGTCGAGCAGCAGCATCGTTGGCGAGTCGAGCTCCATGAGCAGGATCTGGAACCGCGCCTGCTGGCCACCCGACAACAGTTCGAACGGGTTCTGCGCGGCGCGGTCGAGCTCGTAGCGGCGGAGCGACGAGTGCGCGCGCGACCGCTCGAGGCCGCGTTTCAACAACACGTCGAGGATCGGCCGGTCGCCGATGTCGGGCCGCTCGTGCAGCTGCGCGAACAATGCCGGCTCGACGCGCGCGCCGAGCATCCACTCGCCCTCGTGCGCGATCGGTTCGCCGGCGAGGAGCCGCAGGAAGTGCGACTTGCCGCTGCCGTTCGGCCCGATCACGCCGATCCGCTCGCCGAAGCGGACCTCCGCATCGAAGGGCGCGACGATGCCCGCGATCGCGAGCCCGCGCGCCCGGAACGCGACCTTGCCGGTCCGTCCGCCGTCGACGCGCATCTTCACGTTCTGCACCTCGGCCTTCTCGGGCGGCTCTTCACGCTCGACGAACCGCTCGAGGCGGTGCTCGGCGTTGCGAGCCTTGGCTGCCCATTTGTCGTTGTACGCGGCCTTGCGCTTCATCTCCTTGACCATGTCGGTCAGACGCTGCACCTCCCCGTCGTAGCGGCGGTGCTCCTCGTCCAGCCGCTCGATGCGGGCCTCGCGCGCTTCGGCGTACGTCGCGAACCCGCCAGGATGCGTCCAGGTCGCCCGTCCTTCAAGGGTCACGACCTGGGTCGCCGTGCGCTCGAGCACCGTCCGGTCGTGGGAGACGAACAGCATCGTCCGCGGGTCGTCGACGATCCGGGACTCGAGCCACTCCTTGCCGGCGATGTCCAACGTGTTGTCGGGTTCGTCGAGTACCACGACGTCGAACGGTGACCGCAGCACGATCTCGAGCGCCAGCCGTTTGCGCTCGCCACCGGACAGCGTCTCGATCGGCCGGGTCGCCGACTCGGGATAGCCGCCGCCGAACGCCTCGGACGCACATCGGTCCCACACCACCTCGGCGCGATAGCCACCGGCCGTTTCCCATGCCTCGAGGGCCTCCGCGAACGCGAGCTGCGCGCGCTCGTCGGGGTCGGCAGCCAGGCGCTCTTCGGCGCGTTCCAGCCGGGCAGCGGCCTCCCGAACCGCGGGGTCGCTGTAGGCGAGCAAGAATGCGCGAACGGTCGTCGGCTGCTCGGTCGACCCGATGAACTGGCGCATCAGGCCGACGCGCCCATCCACCCGGATCCCGCCCGCGCTCGGCTGGTCTTCGCCGGCGATCAGCCGCAGCAGCGTGGTCTTGCCGATCCCGTTGGCCCCGACCAGGGCGGAATGGGCACCCTCGGGCACCCGAAAGGTGACGCCCTCGAACAGGGTCCACCCGCCGGGCAGCCGGTAGGCGACGTCGGTCAGCTCCAGGAAGCCCATCGCTGCAGGATACGGGGTGTGTTCGGCCGTGTTGCGGGTACGAGCGACCCGGCGATACGGTAGTCGCGCCGGGAGGGCCGGACCATGGAGATACGGTTGCGCCGCTCACCGAGCGTAGGCCCCCCCTACCTCGCTCGAAGCGCCTCAGGTACGCTCGAGTAACCCATGCGTAGGACCACGCGGTCAGCCTTGCCCCCAAGCGCGGTTCGGGCGACGGCTGCCTCCGTCGTCGGCATGCTGCTGGTCGCGATCGTCTCCGCGACGCCCAACTCGCCGTACTACCCGATCCTGCCCGACGGCGTGCAAGCCGAAGGCCCGCTCCGGTGGATCGCGAACATCCTGCAACTGCAGCGACTCGACGACGCGGGGCTGATGCTCATCGGGCTCATCGCGGTCGTCGCGGCGGCGGTCGGCTTCATCCTGATCCTGCGCGAGGCGTGGCATCAGCGCGTGTCGGTCCGGATGGTCGTGCTGCTCGCGGTCGTGTTCCACATCGTCGTGCTGACGCTGCCGCTGCTGTTCTCGCGCGACGTCTACAGCTACGCGTACTACGGACGGATCTGGAACTCCTACGGCGCCAACCCGTACGTCACGACGCCGAGCGCCTTCCCCAACAACGCGCTGTTCAACCTGACCTGGCCCGGATGGCGAGGAACGCCCTCGGTGTACGGGCCGCTGTTCACCTGGGTCTCGGTCGTGACCACCGGGGTCCTCCGAAGCGTCACCAGCCAGATCCGCGGCTTCCAGATCCTCGCCGCGATGGCGAGCCTCGGCACGCTGTTCGTGGTCTGGCGGCTGGTGAAGAAGGTGCGTCCCGAGCGCGCCGTGTTCGCCGTGGCCGTGATCGGCCTGAACCCGATCGTCGTGTTCCACGTCGTCGGCGGCGGGCACAACGACATGCTGGTCGCGTTCTTCGTCGCCTGCGCGATCGCGTGCGTGTACGCGAAGCGCGACCTCGCGGCAGCCCTGTGCCTCGGGCTCGGGATGTCCGTGAAGGCGAGCGCCGTCGTCCCGCTGATCCTGTTGATCGTCGCGATCGCGGCCAACGCCGACCCCGAGCGACGCGCGCGCGTGCTCGCGAAGTACGCGGTGGTGGTCGGTGGCGTCTGGCTCGTGCTGGCGGCGCCGTTCCTGCAATCGTCGAACCCGACGCTCGGGATGTTCGAGCTATCGGGGCACGATTCGGGGAAGGCGCCCGGG
>Ga0207693_10000978_pt1 | contig 25675 bp, 18 predicted proteins | sample LARL81metaG_FD_184347 | JGI IMG/M metagenome (GOLD analysis project Ga0207693, IMG submission 184347) | Corn, switchgrass and miscanthus rhizosphere microbial communities from Kellogg Biological Station, Michigan, USA - LAR L8-1 metaG... | ecosystem: Host-associated > Plants > Roots >... | reverse complement strand
GCAGCTCGGTGTACTCGTCGAGGATGCCGACGAACTGGCCGAAGTGCGCCTCCTTCCAGTGGCCGCGCGGCCCCTCGCCCTGCTCCAGGATCTCGTCGATGGCCCGCTGCGCGCTGGCCAGGTCGGTCACCGCGACCAGCTCCGGCCAGCCGAAGTCGGCCTCGGTGGCCTGGGCCTGCGGCGGCCCGGCGAACAGCTGCTCCTCGCCGTACCTCTCGGCCAGGTCGGCGAACCCCCGCTCGATGGACCGGTACAGGTGGCCCACGGTGGCGAAGTCCTGGCCGCGCGGCACGATGTCGCCGTGCTGCATCGACGGCTGGGCCCGGCTGAACGCGGCCATCCCGGCGACGTCCTCGATGTCCATGCCTTCCGGGCGCTCGAGGAACATGAAGTGGCGCAGCGCGTCCTCGCCGAACGGGATCAGCGCCAGGGTGACGCCGGCCGGGTAGTGGCTGGCGGGCTGGGGGAAGTTCGGCCGGGACAGGTGCGGGGCCGCGCCGATGGCGGACAGCAGGTTCTGCACCAGCGACAGGTGCAGCATCTCCTGGGCGGCGATGTGCGAGATGTGCTTGCGCCAGCGGTTCGTGGCCTCGGCTTCTTCTTTCGTGAGGCCCTCGTCCTCGGATTGCTTGAGGCTGAAGGCGGCGTACAGGTACTGGCACATGATCCCGTGCTCGAGCTCCGCGGCCTCGCAGAGCATGTAGATCAGCGCCTCGCGGTGCTCGATGACGAACGGCGCCTCGGGCGGGGCCAGGCCGCCCCGGGTGGCGATCATCTGGGCCAGGCGCCCCCGCTGCTGGCTTTCGGTCATGTGATGTGTGCCTTCCTGGTTCTAGGATTGGGCCGTCGATGGACATTGAAGTGCGTCATCTGCGGTATTTCGTGGCGGTGGCCGAGGAGGCGGGGTTCACCGCCGCGGCCCGGCGCGCGCACGTCAGCCAGCAGGTCCTGTCCGCGCAGGTCCGGCAGCTCGAGGACGCGGTCGGGACGCCACTGCTCTCGCGGACCAGCCGGGGAGTGGTGCTGACGGCGGCGGGTTCGGCGTTCCTGGACTCGGCGCGGGAGGTCCTGGCGGGGCTGGACCGGGGGGTGGCGGCGGCGCGCAACGCGGCCCGGGCGGTGGCCGGGCGGCTGGTGGTGGGGCTGAGCGCGGCGACCGGCGGGCTGGTGCGTTCTCAGGTGCTGGCGGCGTTCTCCGCTGCTTATCCGTCGGTCGAGGTCGACCTGGAGGTCTACGACCTGGCGCATCCGGCGGCCGGGCTGCTGGACCACGGGACCGACGTGGCGCTGCTGCGGCCGCCGGTTTCCGCGCCGGGGCTGGCGGTCGAGGAGGTGGCCGCTGAGGCGCGGGTGTTCGTGCTGGCGGCCGGTCATCCGCTGGCGTCCCGGTCTTTTTTGGAGCTCGCCGAGGTGGCGGGGCTGCCGTGGGTGGCGGCGCCGCTGTCGGTGGACGGGTGCGTGCCGTCGGTGTTCAGGGATGACTGGCTGGCCGTGCCGCGGCCGGGCGGCGGCGTGCCGGTGGTGGGGGCGGAGGCGCGGACGATCGAGGAGTGGCGGGAGTACATCGTGGCCGGGCGCGGCATCGGCCTGTGCCCGGCCTCGGCGGAGGCGTTCAGTGCCCGGCCTGGCACCGTGTTCGTGCCCGCCCGGGGCGTGCCGCCGACCTCGCTGTGCGTGGCCTGGCGAGCGGACGACCTGCGGCCGGCGGTGCTGGCTTTCGCCAAGGTCGCGGCGAGCGTGGCCGCTGGTGCTGGCGCGGCCGGTGCTGGCGCGGCTGGTGCTGGCGTGGCCGGCGCTGCTGGCGATGAGGCGTAACGGGACATTGCTGTCCATCCTGGCTGGCGGCCAGGATGGTGGCCAGCGTTTATCGCCGAGGGCGATACAGGTTCTGCGTGTGGCGCTACTGGCTACGGCTGTACGTGGTCGCGCCAGGAGTGCTCGGGGTTGAAGCCGAGGACCTCGCGGGCGCGGTCGATGGCCAGCAGGGTGCCGTGCTCGCCCACGTCGCGGGTCAGCTTGACGCCGGGGTAGACCTCGGCCAGGAGTTCGGCCGAGGGACGGTTCATGACCGTGTCGGCGGCCGCGATGATGAACGCGGGGCTGCCTTGTACTTTGCTGGCGTCGACTTCCAGGGCCTTGCGGCAGGCCTGGGCGACGTCACGCTGGTCGATGTAGCCCCACAGGTTCCACTTGCGCTTGGTGGCGTCGTCTTGGTGCTGCGGGTACTCCTGGTACCACTCGGGATCCATGATGTTGGAGAAGCGCAGCGCGACGAACGGGATCCCTGACCACTCCGCGATGTGCCCGGCGATGGTCTCGCTGGCCACCTTGGACAGCGCGTAGGTGGAGGTCGGCACCGGGTAGTGGTCCTCGTCGACCGGGGCGTAGCGGGGCGGGTTGTCGAACGGCAGGCCGAGCGTGGTCTCGCTGGAGGCCCACACCACGCGGCTGAGCTTGACGGCCGCGGCGGCCTGGAAGACGTTGAAGTTCATGGTGATGTTCGTGTTGAACGTGACCGCCGGCGTGCTCAGTCCCGGGGCCGGGATGTTGGCCAGGTGGACCACGGCGTTGTGGTTGGCCAGGACCTCGACGGCCTGGCCGTAGTCGCACAGGTCAGCCTTGAGCATCCCCTCGTCGCGGTTCGCCGCGCTCACCACGACGTCGGTGGCGGTTACGTCGTAGCCATGCTCGCGCAGGTCCGCCACGACCGCGCGGCCCGCCTGCCCGGCTGCCCCCGTCACCACGATCCGCTGTGCCATCGGTGCCCCTTCTGCTGTTACGGCTGATACGCCTGAGCCCGGTTCACGGCCTTGCCTCATTATCGCGGATCGGGCCCGGCCGCCGGCCGCGGGCAGCCGGCGGCCGGCAGGCATGGCAGGACGGCTTCGGACCCGAAGACGCGCCCGGCCCCTCGCTAATACGGCAGGAAGCAGATGCCGGCGTGGCCGCCGACGCCGCCGCACTGGCTGGTGTTGTTCAGGTTGTCGCTGGCGATCCACAGGCCGGCGCCGGTGATCTCCATGTCGTCGGCGCCGAGCCCGCGGCCCCGGGTGTAGTAGCCCGCGGTGCCCGCCGAGTTGATGTACAGCGCGCCGTTGGCCGGGTCCAGGCCTTCCATGCCCGGCGCGGGGTAAGCACCGGGGCCCTGGGCGTCGCAGCCCTGCGGGTTCATGGACCACCGCTCGTGCCCGCCGAAATACGCGGCCTGGGCGTCCGCGGCGGCGGCGTACAGCGAGTCGCAGCCGGTGTAGTTGATCCACTTGTGGCTGACCGACGTCTGGCTGGCAGGGTACGCGGCGGCGGCGTCGCACAGCCCGCTGCGCGGGGCGCTGGCCGACTGGTTGAACGGCTTGTAGCCGGTGGTCCCGACGTAGATCGTGGAGTCGTCCGGGCTCCAGGCCGCGGCCTGCAGGTAGAACGGCTCGACCGTGGCGCAGGGCTGGTTGAACTCCGACGACGTCCATCCGGTGACGGCAGCGGCGGAACCGCCGAGATTGAGCATGAAGATCTGCTGCCGCGACGTGCCGCCGACCGACGTGAAGTCCCCCATGACGAGGTCCAGCGTCCCGCTGTGGCTCAGCTCCTGGTTGTAGACCCGGGTGGGGTTCGACCCCACCCCGGGGAACTGGTAGTTCCCGGAGATCGACAGGTGCAGGAAGCCGTCGTCGGTGCCAGAGGTGGTATTCAGGCTGGTGAAGTACGGGTTGGCTGAGCTGCCGTTGATCGTGGTGAAATATCCGCCGGTCAGCACGTGACTGCCGACGGTCAGCAGGGTCTCCACCTGGCCGTTCGCGCTGTGCGCGAACGCGGTGTTCACCGCGCCGGTGCTGGTTGACACCGCGGCGATGTTGTGTACCGAGGTTCCGTTCACCGACGTGAACATCCCGCCCAGGTAGGCCTGCGAGCAGCCCGAGTTGAACGCGATCGAGTTGACGGTGCCGTTAACGTTCGGGTTCCACGACGTCACCGTGAACGGCGCGGTGGCCGAGAAGCTGAACGCGTTGTTCCGGGCGTAGGTCGTGGCGCCCTTCTTGATCTGGGTGAAAGAGCCGACTGCGTACATCGTTCCGCCGCACTGCACAAGCTGGCGGATCTGCTCCGTCGTCCCCGTGCTCGCTAGCTGCGGCGTGCCCGCGGCAGGCGTCGCTGACACCACTCCCGCAGGCGGATGCTCGCCGCCCGTTCCTGCTTTCGCGGCCGGGATGCCGAGAACCAGAGTTACTGCCGCGATACCAGCAGCGAAGACGTATTTGCGCATGAGCCCTCCCCAATCGTCTCCAAAGTAAACTCATGAAGCGACATTTTGCAACAATGGTGGGGGGTCTTGTGTATAAGAGTTCTTACTATTGTTGACTTATGTGTTTCTTGTGTCTTGAGGGGTCAGTTTGGCGATCTCCGGGGCCTGCCGCTACGCATAGCCGAGCCGGGTCAGCAGTGGCCCGATCTCGGCCAGCATGGCCGCGAGCTCGCGTTCGCTCAGGGCCGCGCGCCACCGTCCCACCGAAGCCGGCCTGGCCCGGGCCAGGCTGGCGTGCAGTGCGGCCCGCCCGGCCGGTGGCAGCTCGAGGAAATCGGCCAGCATGGCCGCCGTGGTGGCGGGGTCGCTGACCATGGCCTCGTACCGCACTTCGGCCGCCCGGCCGTCCGCCAGGGCGGCCACGCCGTCCAGGGCCGACTCGGTGAACCGGCGCCAGCACCAGGCCGAGCGGACGATATCCGGGACGAGCGGGAATTCCCCGCGCCGCTCCGGTTCCACCCACCACCGGGCGCCGGGCCCGTGCAGCTGGCCGCTCTGCCCGCGCCGACCCGCCGCCGCCGAGTCGGCGTGCAGCCACGGCTGTTCGGCGTGCGACACGGTCGCGTCTCGCCCGTCCCGCACGATGTGCACGAACTGCGCGTCGGGAAACTCGGCGGCCAGGAACGGCACCAGGAAGCTGTTCTCCGGGTTCTTCTCGGCGAACCGGTATCCGCCGTCCAGCGTGGCGAGCAGCAGCGCCCCGTATGACAACCGGAACACCGTGCCGCCGCGCCGCGCGCTCCACGATCCGTCGTAGACGCAGCGGGCCGCGGCCTTGGTCAGACGAGGCTCGAAATGGTACGAGATGCCGGGCAGGCGCCCCAGGCTGTTGCCCAGGAAGGTGGTGCCCGAGCGGGGCGCCCCGATGATGAAGACGGGCCGGTGCAGCCGCGGGTCGAGGGCCCGCCCCGACGGCCGGTTGAACAGGGCAGGGTCGCGCAGCCGGTCGCGGAGATCTGAGGCGACTCCGAGCACGCCGAGGCGCATCATCCGGCGCCAGCTCAGCCCGAGTGACTGCGGCGTGACCGCCGCATTGCGTGAACGTACCGTCACGGACTGGCCTCCCGTCTGGAGGTGGCGGCGCGCGGCAGAGCATCCGCTGGAGCGTCCGGCCGGCGCCCATCTCGCGTAGAGCGGGGCGGCTCCACGCGAGGCTGAACAACTTAGCTCATAATTCACCATAACGAAACCCCGGCCGCGTCGCCAGCAATGCATGCGCCAGCGACCGCAGCACGCTGGAGCGTGAGCGACTGCCCGGTTCCCGGCCGGAGTACCGGCTAAGCCAGCCCACGGCGGAACAGCCGGGCCAGGCGCAGCACGTGCTGGCGATCGAGGCGCGTCACAGTGTGAGCGAGCGCCAGGTACCCGTGCGGTGACGCTGGCCAGAGCGTGATCGCGGCCAGCGCACAGCGCAGGGCCTGACGCCGCTCGCCCAGCACTGACCGGGCGAAGCCGATCTGGCCGAGCACACGCGCCCGCCCTCGGCGCGAGGTGGCAAGGTCACGGTGTTTGGCCATGAAGTACTCGAGCCCCGCGATGGTGATCGCCGCGTGACCGGGATACCACGACTGGGCATCCTTGCGGATATCCGCCAGCGGGCTCACCACCGTCCCGATCCGGCCGACCCGCGCGGCGCGGAGCACCCAGTCGTAGTCCTCGGCATAGCCGTTCGGCGCCGCCTCGTCATACAGTCCTGCTTTGGCAAACGCGTCCCTGCGCATCACCAGCGTCGAGGAATGCAGTTCCTTCACGCGGTTGCGAAGCAGCAGCTGGTAATCGATCCGTTCGGCGCGTCCCGGCCAGTCGGCAACCTTGCCTCCGGGCAGCATGAGCCGGATTCCCGAGCCGACAACCAGCAGGTCGGGCTGGTCAAGCAGCCGGGAGAGCTGAGCGTGCAGCTTGGTGGAGTGCCAGACGTCGTCGTCGTCGCAACTCGCGATGAACTCGCCGCGGGCCAGGGCGACGCCCGTGTTCCGAGAGCCCGCCAGGCCAGGCGACCGGCTGTTCGCCACGACCCGGACGCTGCGGTTAGCGGTACCGAGTTCTGCCAGTTCAGGCTGCGGCGGCTCCTGGTCATGGACCACGATGCACTCGATCGCCCCTGGATACGTCTGGCCGATGACCGAGGAGAGCGCTTGCCGGACCAGCTCCGGGCGGCCGCGCGTGGGCACGATCACCGAAACGAGGGGCCACTGCTCGTGCTCACTACTCACAGTCATACCAAGTTACGGATAACCGGCACAGATGTCTAGAGCGGCGTAGGCCCAGCCTGGGCGCCGGGACCGGCAGCGACGCTGCCGGCATGTCGTGCGGGTACGTTGGTTTCTGTGGGTGTCCTCGGGAGTCAGAGCGGTTCTGCGTTCCGCGGAGGCGGTATGCTCTGCCATGTGCTGATCGGTCACCTTCGTGGTGACCTGCAATTGCGTTCGGATTGCCGTGCAGTAATGACCCCGTCGTAAGGCCTGGTTATGAGGGATCATGAAAACAGCCGGCCGCGCGTGCTGGTGTTGCTGGGGACTGCTTACCTTCCGCCATTCATCGACGACCTTGCTGAACTGCACCGGGCAGGCATGGGCCCGCGGGCCTGGCTGCTGGAGCTCCCTTACGAGCTGACCCAGCTAGACCAGCGGTTCCTTACCGGCCCACCCGCATGGCTACTAGCTCTTTACCGCAGGATCCCGATGTGGGCCGCGCAGACGCTGGAGGCCTTCCGGGTCCGGCACCGCTACGATGTGGTGTTCTCCTGGCAAGCGGGACCGGTGGCGCTGTCGTTTGCCTTGCTGCTCAAGCTCACCCGCTCCCGGGTGCCTTTGGTGGCCCTTTTCAGCTGGATTTCGCGTCCCAAGAAGGCTTGGTTTCTGCGGCTGGTGCAATCGCATATAACCAAGCTGATCCTGCCGCCTCCCACCCAGCTCGAATTCGCCATCGATCGCTTGCGGCTGCCCGCGACCAAAGTGGTCGGTATTCCTTGGAGTGTCGATGAGCAGTTCTGGCGGTCACCTCCCGATGTGATACCCGACATGATCTGCTCGGCGGGGCGGGAGATGCGCGATTATGAAACGCTCATCGAGGCGCTTGACGGCACCGGCATCCGCTGTCACATCGCCGGCGCGCTAGTCCGCGGGAAGAACGACCAATGGCGCCGCTCACTGGGGGACCGCGGGGAGAAGGCCGACCTTCCCGGCAACGTCACCATCGGTCCCAAGAACCCGGTCGAGCTGCGCGAACTCTACGCCCGGGCAAGGTTCGTGGTGCTCCCGCTCCATCAGAGCGACACCGACAACGGCGTCACCTGCCTGCTCGAGGCGTGGTCCATGAGCAGACCGGTGATCTGCTCCCTGATCGACGGGCAGCGCGGCGCCCTTGACCACGGGCGGAACAGCCTGTTCGTCACGCCGGGTGACGCCGAGGCGCTGCGCAAGGCCATCGTCGACCTATGGGACCACCCTGAGGAATCAGCGCGGATGGGAGCGGAAGCACGGCGAGCCGTCGAGGAACATCGCCGGCTGGACCGGTTCATCGGCCAGGTCAGCGAGGTCATCCGGGAAGCGGCTGAGGGTTCACGTTAGCCCGCTGGCTCGCCCGCCCAGCGCCATTGAGTGTGGCTCTCACTAAATCCGAGCTAAACGGTAGGCTTTATAGTAAACGCAGGGTTAACGGGCCGCCTCTAGAAACCGACGTATTGACCAAAGCGTGTGTTTCGTGTCAATATCGCTAGCTATACGAGTTTGAAAACGTGAGATGCTGTTCGAAGATGTCGAGTGAACGAGCTGCTCGACATCTAGGGGCGGCATGAACTCATTGGGCCAGCGGTAGGCGGTAGGCCACAGCCGGTCATGATCCTGTCTGGGCACTTGGCGCTATAAGTACGCGGTGCTGATGTACGCACACGCATGGTGATGACCGCCACCCACCCCTGGCCTGGGGGTCGGTATATGCGAGACGACGTAACTGCGGCTCTTCGTGACACCATGCGCGTGTCGTTCGCCGGAGAGGCCACGCAGCGCGCCAGAAGCTGGACCGGGCCGTACGTGCGTCATGCGATAGCCATCGATGGCTGCGCGGCGGCCGGGGCAGGTCTGATCGCCCTGGTCAGCCGTTACAGTCAAGACCACGTACCAGTCTTCTACCTGTCGTTTACCCTTGCCCTGCCGTTGATCTGGGTGACGTCGGTGGCGCTCGCCCGGGGATACGACAAACGGCTCATCGGCATCGGCGCGGACGAGTTCCGGCGGGTCGGCAACGCCGGCCTCGGCCTCGGCCTGGTGATCGGGATCGCGTCCTACCTCGCCAAGGCCGAGATCTCCCGCGGTTACATGTTCGTCGCGCTGCCATCGGTGGTCTTTCTCGACCTGGCGGCCCGGTTCTGGCTGCGCAAACAGCTGCACCGCATGCGGATGACGGGCCGGCGGATGTGGCGTGCGATCGCGGTCGGTCATCCGCAGGACGTGGCCGCCCTTATCACCGAACTACGCCGGGTACCGCATCACGGTCTCTGCATCGTCGCCGCCTGTCTCGCCGACGAGACAGCGTTCAGCTCACCGGTGATCGCCGACGTCCCGGTGGTCGGAGGGCTTCCTGACGTGGCCAGGTCGGTACGCCGGTTCAACGCCGACACGGTAGCCGTGCTGACTTGTCCCGAGCTGAACGGGATGCCGCTGCGCCGGCTGGCGTGGGAACTGGAGAAGACCCGGACAGAGCTATGCCTGGCACCGACGTTGCTGGACGTCGCCGGTCCGCGGACCAGCGTCCGCGCCGTGGCCGGGCTGCCGCTGCTGTTCGTGGACCATCCGGACCTGGGCGGGCCCAAGCAGGCGGTCAAAATGTTGTTCGACAAGACCGTCGCGGCATCCGTGCTCATCATATTCTTGCCGCTGCTGCTGGCGATCGCGGTGATAGTGAGGTCGGAGGACGGCGGCCCGGTCATCTTCCGCCAGACCAGGATGGGCAAGGATGGCCAGCCATTCTGGCTGTACAAGTTCCGCACGATGGTGCCGGACGCGCAACGGCTGACGGCAGCGCTGGCGGCACGCAACGAGGGAAACGGCGTCCTGTTCAAGATCAGGGAGGATCCCCGGGTCACCCGGGTGGGGGCTCGGCTGCGGCGTTGGTCACTCGACGAACTACCGCAACTCGTCAATGTGCTGCTCGGCCAGATGTCTCTGGTCGGACCGCGCCCGGCGCTCCCCGAGGAGGCCGCCCGCTACGGCGACTACGTATCGCGGCGACTGGCGGTACTGCCGGGAATTACCGGTCTGTGGCAGGTCAGCGGACGGTCCAACCTGCCCGGGGAGGAAGCCGTCCGGCTGGACCTGCGCTACGTGGAGAACTGGTCACTTGTCCTGGATCTGCAGATCCTCTGGAAAACCCTGTCGGCGGTGATCAAGGGTCATGGCGCGTATTGATCCCGGGCCGGCCACCCCAGAACCTGCCGCCGGCGCTGACATGAAGGGACGGCGCGGTCCTGCCGCTGCCGTACATCGATGCCCCAACGGGCTATACCGAGAAAGCGAGGTGGCCGCGGCATGAGCAACTCCGGCGGACCAGACCAGTTTGAGCCGGTGGATTACCTCGGTGTGCTGCGCCGCCGCTGGTGGGTGTGGATAGGCGTGACCATTGTCTGCGTGCTGGGCGCGCTCGCCTACCTGAAGCTGGCCCCCAAGACCTACAGCGCTTCGACCTCCGTCTACGTGACTCCCACGGCGGCTGGGCAGGGCAACAACCAACTGGCGAACAGCCGCACCAGCGGCGCCGCCGTCAACCTGGACACCGAGGCCGTGGTGGTGAAGTCGGGTCAAGTGGCGCAGATCGCGGCTAAGGCGCTGAACAGCCCGCTCTCGCCGGGAGCGCTGGCCGCCCAGGTGACGGTCGCGGTTCCGCCGAACTCCGAAGTGCTGCAGATCTCTTGCTCGGCCGGCAACCCGCTAGCTGCGGCGGATTGCGCACAGGCGTTCGCCAAGGCGTACCTGCAGAACCGTGACACCCAGGCCGCACAGTCGATCAACGACCAGCTCAAGGCGCTGCAGTCGAAGATCGCTTCACTGCAGAAAACCGCCGCCGGACTGAGCGCCCAAATCGCATCCCTGCCGAGCAACGCGCCCAGCCGAGCAAGCGCGCAGACCGACCTGAATGCGGACAACAGCGAGCTCACCCAGCTGTCCAACCAGGTCGCGGCGTTGACCGCGGCGAGCGCCGCCAATTCCGGCGGGTCCATCATTACCAACGCGTTGCCGCCGGCCGCATCAAATCCCGCCACGCCGAAGAAGAAGATCGTGCTTCCCAGCGGCGCGGTAGCCGGCCTGGTCATCGGCCTAGCCCTGGCGTTCCTGGCGGATCGCCGTGACAAGCGGATCCGCGGCGCGCACGACGTGGAGCGAGTCCTCGGCCTGCCCGCCATGCTCACCGTGCCCGCCACGTCGTCCGGGCAGCAGGTGTCGTCGGCCTCGCTCGGGTCCGGTCAGCCGGTCATCGAGCTCGCGCACGCGGTAGCGGCGGAAATAGGCCGGGGGGATCACGTCGTGCTCGTCGCGGGCGTCTCCCCCGGGCCGGCCGGCGGCATGGTCGCGGCCGACCTGGCGGCCAGCCTGGCCAGGACGCACGCGAGCACCCTGCTCGTCTGCGCCCACTCCGACAGCGCCGCGCCGCGGGCCTTGCTGGGAACCGCCGACGGCCGCGGGCTATCCGATGTGCTGGCCGGGGTCGCGAGCCTCGAGGAGGTCATCCACGAGACCGCCGCCGTACCGGGGCTGACCGTCATCAAACCGGGGACGCGCAGGTCCTTCAGCGCCGCACCGCGGACGCTGGCCGCGGCGGACAAGCTCATGGCACAGCTTCGCGCTACCGCCCAGTACGTCGTCATCGACGTCCAGGCAACCCCGGAGGGAGCGGACACGTTCACGCTGGCGCAGTTCGCGGACGGAGCCCTCATCGTGGTGCAGGAGCGACGCACCACCCGCGACGAGGCCATCGAGACCGTCCGCCGCCTGCGCCTGCTCGGCACCCACGTCCTCGGGGTCGTGCTGAGCTCAGCGCGGCCCCGTCGACGGGCGCGCGGCCGGGCAACCCGGCAACGCCAGCCGTGGCTCGAATCCGCGCCGAAGCCGACTGAGGATTACGCGCTGCCGGCCGGTAACGGTGCCGCACCGTCGGCCGGTAACGGTGCCGCATCGCGGGCCGGCAACGGTTCCTTGCGGGCGGCCGGCAGCGACGACGCCACCGTCGTGCTCGGGGCCCGGCCGCTGTCGGCGAGATCAGCAACCCAGGCCGGCGCGGAGCGCCCCGCACCGCTGCGAGCGAAGCGGGATGACCTGCCTGGCACGGTGCACGGAAGCTGACGGCGGTTCAGGGAGGCACCAAATGGCGGCAAGGCGACCGCTGGGTCACCGGCATCCGATCGGCGCGGCCGGCCTGGCCGCGATGGCCGCACTGGCCCTGGCCGCGTGCAGCCGGGGCCCGGCTCATCCGGTTGAACCGGCCGCCGTGTCCGCGCCCGCCGCGGCGTCCACTGACCCGGCTCCGGCCGATACGGGCCAGAGCAGCCCGGCCCAGCCGATCGCACCGCTCACCGGCTTGCCCGCCGCCAGCGCGGCGGACGCGACCCGGCCGGCGGTCGCGCTGGCCGTGGCCGGGCCCAGTCCGCAGGGACTGGGGTCCGCCGACGTGGTGTTCGAGGAGATCACCACGCCGGTGCGATACATCGCCGTCTACCAGTCGCATACTGCCTCCGGCGTCGGGCCGCTTACCACCACGCGCCCGGCCGACGGCCGGGTGCTGTCGGTTATCCACCCGCTGTTCGGATACAGCGGCGGCTCGGGCGGCGCGGTCAGGACCCTGGACAAGACGAAGGTCACCGACCTGGGCGGCTTGCGGTACCCATCGCTCTACACGTCCACCCCGCAGGGGCTGACCGCTTCGACGCAGACCATGCTGGCCGCGGCCAAGGACGGGCCGCCACCGCCGTTGTTCAGCTATCGGCGCACCGGCGCCGGCGACCCGGTCGCCACGACGGGCACGTGGCGGGCCATCTCGGTTCAGCTCACCCTTCCCGGCGCGGCTGCCCAGATCTGGAAGTACGACTCGCGTACCGGGCGCTGGTCACAATCCGGCGGCCCCGCGGCGCAGGTCGCCAACCTCGTGATCCAGACGGTTCCGTACAAGACGCTATTCCTGGACCAGCGGCAGGGGATCACCGCGCCAAGCGCAGTGGTCACCGGCACCGGTAACGCCGAGGTGCTTTCCGGCGACATGGCCGCGGCCGGCACCTGGGCCAAGCGCAGCACGGCCGGCGTCACCAACTACTTCGACAAAAACGGGTCGCCGATGGAACTCGAACCGGGCCCGACCTGGGTCGTCCTGGCCCCGCCGGGAACCCAGGTCAAGACGACAGGCGGGCAGTCATGACCACCACCGTGCGGCGGGACCCTCCCGGCGGCCGCGGGGCCGTGCGCTGGAGCCAGCCGGACGGCGCTGGCGGGCGCGCTGGCTTGCCCGGTCAGCGCCGGTCATACCGCCGCGGACCGGTCCGCGACTGGTTCGCGGGTCATCCCGCCTGGCCGATCGCGGCGCTGCTGATCGGCTGGCCGGCCTGGTGGGCGCTGGGCACGAGCGACTTCATGCCCATCGTGTTCGCCATTCCGATGATCAGGCGGATGGCCGCCTGGCGGTCTTCTGGCCGCCGGATCAGGAAGCCGCCGGGGTTCGCGTTGTGGCTGCTGTTCCTGCTCGTGGTGGTGGCCAGCCTGAGCACGATAGCGCTGACGGCTCCGGGCACGGTCCCCAGCCCGGTGTCCAACCGGCTGATCTCCTTCTCTGTCCGCGGCCTCCAATTCGCCGCGGAAACCGTGCTGCTGCTGTACGCGGGGAACCTGACCGAGGACGAACTGCCACGGCGGCGGCTGGCCTGGATGCTCGGGCTGGTCGCGATCTACGCCACGGTCGGCGGGCTGGGCGGCACGCTGGCCCCGCACGTGGGGTTCACCTCGCCCCTCGCCATGGTGATCCCGAAGCACCTGCAGCAGAACAACCTGCTGCAGGCGATGATGCATCCCGGCCTGGCCCAGATACAGAACATCGTCGGCGGCGTGCCCGGCCGGCCCGACGCCCCGTTCGTCTACACCAACGAGTGGGGCAACAGCCTGGGAATCCTGCTGCCCTGGCTGGTGGTCGGCTGGTGGGTGTACGGCACCCGCCGGCAGCGCAAGATCGCCGTCGCCGCGCTCGTCGTCGTGCTCGTGCCGATCGTCCACTCGCTGGACAGGGGCCTGTGGCTCGCCCTGCTCGCGGCGATCTGCTACCTGGCGGTGAGATTCGCGGCTCGCGGGCGGTTCGCCCTGCTGGGAGCGTTCGTCGGCGGTCTCGCGCTGGTGGTCTTGCTGATCGCCGTCACCCCGCTGGGGAGCATCATCGGCCAGCGTCTGCAACATGGCAACAGCAACGCCGTCCGCGCCTCGCTGTCGGTCACCGCGATCCAGGATGCGGTCTCATCGCCCATCATCGGCTACGGCGACACGCGGCACCAGCAAGGCAGCGTGCAATCGATCGCCGTCGGCGCGTCGGCGAACTGCCCGCAGTGCGGCAACGTCACGGTCGGCGGCACCGGGCAGCTGTGGCTGTTGCTGATCAGCACCGGCTTCCTCGGCGCCGCGCTTTACTTCGGCTTCTTCGCGTTCGGAGCGTGGCGGTTCCGGCGCGACTTCAGTCCCTACGGCCTGGCCGGCGTGCTGACGCTGCTGCTGACGTTCGTCTTCATGATCGCTTACACGGCCGCCGGCGGTCCGATCACGTTCACCATGCTGGCCTACGCCCTGCTCTGGAAGAACGACAAGGTCTTGCGGAACGCCGAGCCGCGGCGCAGCCTGCCCCGCTCCTACCTTCCGCCCGGCGGCGGGAAACCCGTCGTCGTCACGAGGCCGTCTCATGGCCGGGGCCGCGGCCGACCGCGGCAACCGGGCCCCCACCCGCCGCGCGCGGACGCGGGCATCGCCGAAGGCGACGGGCGGGCCCGGCTGGCGGGCGTGGCCCGCGGCGGAGCGCTCAACATGGTCGGCGCGGTGATTTCCGGGATCGCTACGATCGCCGTCACCGTGCTTGTCACCAGGCATTTCAGCAAGCCCGTGGCGGGCGCCTTCTTCACCGCGATGTCGATGTTCCTGATCGTGAAGTCGGTGGCCGGGCTCGGTGCGGGCGTCGGAGCGGTCAACTTCATCGCGCGGCTGCGCTCGCTCGGTCAGCCGGCCAAGATCCCGCTTATCATCCGCGCCGCAGTGATCCCGGTCGCCGTGGCATCCGTGGCGGCGGCCGCCGGACTGTTCCTCGCCGCCGAACCGCTGGCCAACCTGGCGCTCAGCGGCCACCCGGGCGAGGCGGGCGCGACTCCGGCCACGGTGGCCGACGCGCTGCGCGCGCTCGCGCTCGCACTGCCCTTCGCCGCTCTGCTCGACACGCTCATCGGTGCGGGGCGCGGCTATCGCGACATGCGGCCGACGGTGGTCGTCGACAATCTCGGCCGGTACACCGGCCAGTTGCTCGGGGTGCTGGTCGCGGTCGCCGTGGGCAGCGCGGCGCTGCTCGCGCCGCTGTGGGCGGTGCCTTACGTCCCGGCGGCGTTCGTCGCGTGGCTGTGGCTGCGCCGTATCCGGCGGCGCGCCGAAGCCAGCCCTGACGGCGGCATCCCCGAGGGCCATGGCGCCGCGGTCGCGCCGGGGAGGACCGGTGCGGCAACCGCCCTGACCGGGGGGGCCAGGCCGCTGACGATGACGACCGCCGGGTTCTGGCGGTTCACCGCGCCGCGCGCTCTCGCGTCGGTCGCCCAGATAACCATTCAGCGAGTCGACATCGTGCTCGTGGCGGTCCTGATCGGCCCGGCGCAGGCCGCCGTCTACACCGCCGCGACGCGGTTCCTCGTTGCCGGGCAATTCGGGAATTCCGCTATCAGCATGGCCGCGCAGCCCCGGTTCGCCGAGCTGTTCGCGGTGGGCGACCGGCGGGGAGCGCGCCTGGTCTACCAGGTCACGACCGCGTGGCTGATCCTGCTGACCTGGCCGCTTTACCTGCTGGCGGTTGCCTACGGACCAGAGATCCTCACCGTGTTCGGGCATTCGTACCGAGCGGGCGACACGGTGATGGTGATCATGGGCTGCGCCATGCTCCTGGTGATGGGCTGCGGTCAGGTGGACATGATCCTGGTCACCAGCGGCCGGAGCAGCTGGAGCCTGGCCAACGCGAGCCTGGCGGTGGTCGTGAACGTGACCCTCGACCTGCTGCTCATCCCCAGGTACGGCATCACCGGGGCGGCCATCGGCTGGGCGGTCACGTTCGGGGTCACCAACCTGATGCCGCTGACCCAGGTCGCCTTTACGATGCGGCTGCATCCGTTCGGGCGCGGGACGCTGATCGCCATCGCGTTGACCACGACCGGCTTCTTCGTCGTGCCGCTGGCAGCCAGGGCGCTGCTGGGCAGGGGCGGTGCGGTGTCGGCGGGGGCGGTGGCCGTGGGGTGCGCAGTGCTGGCGGCCGGAATGTGGCGATTCCGCGGCACCCTGCGGCTTTCGGTGATGCCTGGCCTGTCAGCGGTCGTGAGAAGACTCCACAGCCGCGAGGAGGTGCGCCATGCCACGTAACAAGGCCGAGGCGGTCGCCATGTCCACCACGCTGCCGAACTTCCTGCACATCGGGGCGGGGAAAGCCGGGTCCACCTGGCTGCACGAGGTTCTCATCCAGCACCCTCAGGCGTACCTGACCGACGCGAAGGATCTGTATTTCTTCAGCAGGTACTACCACCGGGGCCCGGACTGGTACCAAGAGCAGTTCCGCGACGTACGACCGGAGCATGTGGTGATCGGCGAGGTCAGCCCTGACTACCTCTGCTGCCCGGAGGCGGCGCAGCGGATCCGCGACAGTCTCGGCCCGGACGTACGGCTCGCGGTCACGCTCAGGGAGCCGGCCGACCGGGCGTTCTCGGCCTACCTCTATCTCCATAAGCACGGGCTGGCGCGGCCCAGCTTCCGGGAAACCGCCGAGGCATCACCTGAGCTGATCGACGAGGGACGCTACGCTACCCATCTGCGCCGCTACCTGCGCTGCTTCGAGTCACAAGCTCTCCATGTCACCCTGTTCGACGACCTGGCCGCGGACCCGCAGGCGTACCTCGACGACGTCACGGACTGGCTGGGCATCGAACATCAGGTCGTGCCGTCCGACCAGCTGCGGGCCCGCTTGCCGGCGAGCACAGCACGCTGGCTTCCGCTGGCCATGCTCACCCGGCGCGCAGCTGACTGGGTGCGACGCCACGACGGCGCCGAGCTGGTCGGCCGGGTCAAGCGTTCGGCGGTGGTACAGCGTGCGCTGTACAAGCCGCTCGGTGAGGAGCGGCCGGTGATGTCGGCGGACGATGTCTCATTCGTCCGCGAGCGACTCGAGCCGGAGATCACCGGCGTCGAGGAAGAATTCGGCATTCCGCTGCGGAAACGCTGGGGCTGGCCATGACCCGTGGCCGCTTCACATCCGACTCCTACGAGGGAGGACAGCATGACATCGCTGATCGAAGCCACGCCCAGGCCGCTGAAACGGGCTGGCCGCCGCGCCTATATGCGGATGGGCGTCATGACGGCACCGCTTCGTCTCCAGCCGGCGTTCCTCATGATCGGCACGCAGCGGTGCGGGACGACGTCGCTGTTTCGTGCCATCACGGCTCACCCGCAGGTGGTACACGCGCCCTTCCACAAGGGCGTCAATTACTTCGACCTGAACTACCATCGCGGCCCGGAATGGTACAGGGGTCACTTTCCCGTCATGGAGATCGCGCGCCACCGGACGGCCGGCTACGGCGAGCCGGTCGCGTTCGAGGCCAGCGGTTATTATCTCTACCACCCGTTCGCGATCGAGCGGATCGCCGGTGACCTGCCCGGCGTGAAGCTGGTAGCGATGCTCCGCGACCCGGTCGAACGCGCGTTCTCCGCCTACAAGCACGAGTACGCCCGCGGCTTCGAGTGGGAGACCTTCGAGCAGGCGCTCAAGCTCGAGGACGACAGGCTCATCGGCGAGATCGACCGGATGCGGGCCGATCCCAGCTACGAGAGCTTCCCGCACCGCCACCACTCCTACCGGCACCGCGGCCACTATGCCGACCAGCTCGAAAGGGTGTTCGCTCACTTCCCGCGCTCCCAGGTACACATCATCGAGAGCGAGGCGTTCTTCGACAAGCCAGCGGCGGAGTATCAGCGCCTGCTGGAATTCCTGGGTTTGCGGCCATGGAAGCCGGGCAGCTTCGACCGGCATAACGCGCGGCCAGGCGCTCCGATGGCCGCGGAAACCCGGTGCATGCTGGAACAGCACTACCAGCCGCACAATGAGCGGCTGGCCGGCCTGCTCGGCCGATCGCCGCAGTGGGCCCGCTGAGCTCGCGTGCCATCCCGGCCGAGACGACACCGGTGACCGCCGAAGGGCGTAGCCGTTACCTCCGGGAGGTGCTTGGCATCTTGTGGCCCCCGCCGGCGCGCGTCATCCGGCACGGGCGCTGGCACCATGGCGCTGCTGACGGCCGCGACGCGGCCGAATTCGTCATCATGCCCAGCGAACGCCGGGCGGTCCTGCTGCTGCCCCGCCGACCGCGACGGGTAGCCGCGGCGGCGCTCCGCAACTACAAGGCGTCGGCGACCACCCGGGACCGGCGGAAGCTGGACGCGCTGGCGCTGGCTGCTCGCTTGGGCCTAGCCGACGTACTGCCACATCGGGTCAGGATCGAGCGGCGAACCGCCGGTGACGATCTCGCCGGTTTCCTCAGCGCCGCGCTCGGTCGTGACGTCGTGCTGAGCCTCCACATCGGACCGCCACGCGCCAACCGCAAGCCCGTCCTCCAGGCTCTCGGGCCCGACGGCGCGGTGGCTGGCTTCGTCAAGGTGGGCGTTGATCCGCTGACGTGCGACCTCGTCCGCGCCGAAGCAGCCGCCCTGGCCTTCCTCGCACATGCGCCGCTGAGCAAGGTCAGGGTCCCCCGGCTGCTCTGGCACGGGCAGTGGCGTGGCCACGAGATCCTGGTCCAGCAGGCGTTCCCGCGCGGTCGGCGAGCCCGCGAGCTGGCCGGGTTGACCGGCGCCATGGCGGAACTGGCCGCCGTCCGCGGCATGACCGTCATGCCCGCGGCGACCAGCCCGTACTGGCGGAACCTGCACCCGCGGCTGCGTGCGCTCAGCCAGCGTGACGACGCCGCCACGTTGCTGCGGGCGCTCGGCCACGCCGAGGCGGCGGCCAGTGCGACGGTCCTCCCGTTTGGTTCCTGGCACGGTGACTGGGCACCATGGAACATGACCATCTCGGACGGCTGTGCGCTGGTCTGGGACTGGGAACGGTTCGAGACCGGCGTCCCGGTCGGCTACGACGCGGTCCACTACGCGCTGCAGCAGGCGGTCCGCGGCGGTATGGCGGCCGGACCGGCGGCGGAGGAGATGCTGGCCAGAGCGCCGGGCATCCTCACCCCGTTCGGCCTCGATCCGGCTGCGGCCCGGCTGGTTTCGATGCTCTATCTCGTCGAGATCGGCACCCGGTACCTACACGACGGGCAGGCTGAGGCTGGTGCGCAGCTTGGCAGGGTCGACAGGTGGCTGCTGCCCGTGCTCGCCCGGTACTCCGCCGATGGCGGGCGCTTATCCGGAGGAGCAGGAACAGGACAGGACAGTGGTGAAGCTGCGACAACGTAGAACAGTGAGCGGGCTGCCGAAATACATGGTGGCGCTGGGTGTCCTGGTGGCCATCCTGGGCAGCGGCTGCTCCGGCCCGGCGACGAGCACACGACCTAATCCAGGGCCGCCCAGTCCAGGGCGGCAAGCCAACGCTGGGTCAGTGTCGCTGGGCGGCGCGAATCTCGTCAGCTACGCCGACTCGGACTTCGAGACCGGAACGGGCGATTGGGCGCCGGTCGCCAATGCCACCCTGACCACCGACACGCGTGACGCCTTTCTGCACCGCACGTCGCTGAAGGATGTGCTCCAAACCACCGGTGCCAGCTCGTTCCAGCTCAGTCGCAATTGGCGAATCGCCGTTACGGCAGGAGGCCAGTACCGGGTCGGCGCCTATTTCGACGTACGGGCGGCAAGCGGCCGATCCGTCACCTTCGGCGTGCGGGCCCATGACTCGGCCGGCCGGTCGCTGGGTTGGACGTACAGCAGGCCCGTGCAGCTGGCGGGCGCGACGGGGTGGCAGTACGCCAGCGACGTCATCCGCATGCCGGCCGCCGCTGCCTACATCGCCGGCGCGCTCAAGATAACCCTTTCTGGCGGCCGGGCCGGCGAGGCCGTGCGCATGGACGAGGTGCAGTTCTCGCCCTACCGGGCGGCGATGCTGATCGGCGCCGACGCCGGCCGGTCCGGTGCGGCCGCCAACTGGACGGCGGCCAAGGACACGCTCGGACCGCTGCAAGTCGACAAGGTCTTCTACTCCCGCGCCTTGCCGCCTGCCTTCTCGGCTAGCGCCTGCGCTGACCTGCCGAAAAATGTCATGTGCCTAGTCGCCTACAAGACACCGAACGCTAACGTGGCCAGTTTCGTATCGTCGATTCCAGCCGGCCGGGCGGTGGTGATGATCTTCTATCACGAGCCCGAAGGGAACTTCCCGTCCGGCGCCGATTACGTTGCCCAGTTCGAGGCCCAGTCGACGCTGATCCGCCGGGCGGCCGGAGACGCGCCGAACGTGTTCGTCGCCGACGATGCGTCTACCACCCAGTACCTGCCGGGCCGCGCGGGAGCGGACTGCTCGTATATCCCGTCTCGGGCATACACCGACTTTTACCTGGCCGACCACTATCAGCCGAGGCCGAACGGGCAAGACCTGCCCAACGGACAGCATGGTGACGACTGGACCACGTGGCTGAACTGCGTGCGGCCGACCCACAAGCCCATTGGCCTGGCCGAGTACGGCCTCGGCGCCTGCGGCGCCGACGGCAACGCTACCCGGACGCAGTCGCTGCTCGCCGACAACTCCTACCTCAAGGACCTGCCGGCCGTTATCGGCGCGCCGGTACTGACCTGGAACTACTGGTGGGTGAACAACAGTTCGGGCAACCAGTGCGCGGACTGGCGGTTCACCGCCACAGTCACCAGCGCATGGCGGTCCATCCAGGCTGGCCGGTAGAGACGTATGCGGAGCCGGGTGCTCGTGAGAAAGAGGTGCGCTAGTGACCGACCGTGCATTCGCGAAGGAAGGACCACCGATTCTCGTGACCGGCTTGCCCCGGTCGGGCACGAGCTGGGTTGGCAAGATGCTCGCGGCCAGCAAAGAGCTGGTCTACGTCAACGAACCGCTCAATCCACAGCATCCGCCGGGCCGGTCGCCGGGAGTGCTGAACGCTGACGTCACGCATCGGTTTCAGTACATATGCGCCGACAACGACGACCACTGGGCGGCGGCGTTCGCGGATACGTCACGGCTGCGTTATCGGCCGGTGGCCGAATTGCGGCGCAATCACCGCCCCTATGACCTTGCCCACCTGGTGAAGTACGGCACCGCCTTCACCGCGGGACGGCTGTTGCGCCGGCGGGCACTGCTCGACGATCCGTTCGCCGTGTTGTCAGCGGCGTGGTTCGCCGAACGGCTTGGCTGTCAGGTCATCGCCTGCGTGCGCCATCCCGTGGCCTTCATCGCCAGCCGGGAAAGGCTTGGCTGGGCGGTCGACCTGCATGCGCTACTTGACCAGCCGCTCCTGCTACGGGATTTGCCGGGTCCCTACACGGCCGAATTGCGGCACCTGGCCGACTCCCCTGACCGCATCGCCAAGGCCGCGCTGCTCTGGCGTATGACCTATGCGACCCTCGCCGAGCTGGCTGAGCGACGGCCAGGACGCGTGCACCTGCGACGGTACGAGGACCTGGCCACCGAGCCGGTGTCCGGTTTCCGTGACCTCTACGTGGCATGCGGTCTCACCTGGACAGATCGGGCGCGGCAACGCGTCGTGGCCGCCACGACCGGCCACCGGAGCGCAACCAAGTCGCATGTTTGGAGCGTGCGTGGCGGGCTGTCCCGGACGGCGTTCCGTCCCATGGATTCGGCGGCCGCCCTACGGTCCTACCGTGTAAGGCTCACGCCAGCACAGATCGAGCGGGTGCAGGAATTGACCGCTGACGTCAGCAAGGACTACTACCAATCCGAAGATTTTGAGTAGCACCTACGTTGGCCGGTCCTGCGATCAGCCGCACCGCGGCGACGGATGGAGCGAGCAGCAACGCACCGTAGAGCAGCCCGGTGACGATATCGGTCAGCCAGTGCTTGCTGAGGTACTGCCGGCTGTAAGCCTCATTGAAGGAAAGGGCGGCCACGGTCCCGATCGCGTAGATCATTCCTCGCTGGCTGCCGCTGAACTCCCGCCAGAGCAGGTAGGCGATCAGGCCGTAGAAAAGGACCACCCGATCGCAGCCGCCGGATGGATAAGTCCCGCCTGGACTGTCCGGGGGCCCGGGGCGGCCGAACTTGCGCCTGATCGCGAGGGTGACATAGTGATCCACCAGGAGCGCGGTCCCCAGCGCGGCAGGCGGCAACCATTTACGCTCCCTCCATGAGGCGGCCAGGCAAACCGCCGCGGTACCGGCGGCACCCCAGGTCGTCCAGGTGTTACCTATCTTGCCGAGCCTCTCCATGACGGCAGCCCACTTATCCACCTGATGGCTGTCGGTCCAGCGGACGACGGCTTCATCGATCGCCGGGCCGTGGTTGATGACCACCGGGCCGATCAGCCTCATCACCTCGTACACCATGAGACCGCCGGTACCGGTGATAGTACCGAGCCGGATGAGATCGGACATCCAGTCGGGCAGCCCGGCTGGGCCGGAGGAGCCAGGCCGGGCTTCCGGCCGGGCCTTACCACCCCGGCCGGCCGAGGTGGCGAGCAGCGAACCGAACCGGAAGGCACCGTTGATCAGGCCGGGCAACGCGACGTCAAGCTCGGGGAGGCGGCCAGGACCACCGGACGCGGCGCGGTCCGCCCGCCCTCGGCGTCGCGGCGCCCGGCGTGCCGCCCTTACCGTGGCGGCCGCGATCGCGGCCTCACCAGCAGGCCAGACGGCGGCAAGAAGGTAACGACGCACTAATATCCCTTTCCTTTAGCGACATGATTCCCGGTCACGCCATCAGCCCGCAGCCTTCGATTGATCAGGAGGCTCACGTCGTCACCGGCCATCGGACCGGAACCGCTCGGCCGCGCAGCCGGCCAGCAGCCGGGCCGCGAACGGCATGTCGTGCAGGTACCGGCCGGCGAGCCGCCGTGGCTCGGTGACCAGCCGGAACAACCATTCCGCCCCAGCTCGCTGCATCCACCGCGGTGCCCGCCGCACCTCCCCGGCGACGAAGGGGATGGCCGCACCGCAGCCGACGAACCAGGTGTCAGGGAAGGCCGGGGCGATCCGCACGATGAGCCGCTCCTGCTTGGGGAACCCGAGGCCCACGTAGACGATGTCGGGTTTGGCGGCGGCGAGCCTGGCCCGCACGATGTCGATTCCGTCGTCGGTCATGTCGAAGCCGTTGGGCGGCGCGTCAGTCCCGGCGATCAGCAGACCGGGGTGACGACGGCGCAGCCGGTCGGCGGCCCGGGCCGGAACCCACGGATCACCGCCCAGCAGGTAGATCGACCTTCCGTGCTCGGCGGCGGCGGCGGTAAGCGAGTAGATCAGCGATGAGCCCGTCACCCGTTCCGAGAGTGGGTCATCGCGCAGCGTCGCGGCCCACAACAGCGGCATGCCATCGGGCACGATGAGCGAAGCGGAAGAGATCAGCTCCTGAAGCTGCGGGTCACCCACGGCCAGCCGGCAGATGTCGATGTTCGGGGTGGCAACCCAGCCACCGCGGCCCGACCGCATCGCGTCAATGATGTGCTCGATCACTTCCGTTTCGGTGAGCCGGTCGAAGTCAATGCCGACCAGCGCGGCCCGGGAAGAGTGGCCGTCGGCGGGCCTGGCGTTCGGTTCGCCGCACGCCACGCTGGCGCGCGGACTAGGAGTGCTTGCCGGTGTCATGGCGTACACCGTCCTTTCTGCGCACGCCATCCGCCGCCGACATAGCCGTACCGGCCGAGCAGCGGAAGCGTCAGCGCGGTCACTGCGCGACGCTGCCCGGCGGGCATGGCGGCCAGCCAGGCGTCGTCCTGGTGGATCGGGACCCGCCCGCTCAGGAAGCGCACGCGATTGCCGGATACGGTATGGGCGGCACCAAGCTCGGCGTGGTGGCCGGCGCCGTTACCGCCGCCGAGGAACCGCAGCGCCTCATCGCTGACCGGTACCCCCGCAAACGCCGCCACCTCGCGCAGCACGAACTCCGGGTCGCGGACCACGTCTTCGTACCGCACCAGCGAGGTGGGGGTTCCGGTGCGGGCCAGCGCGTGCAAGGCGCTGTTCTGGATATTCCAGCGCAGGGCAGCACTGGCCGGCGGGTACTTCGTCATATAGGTGTGGGCCGCGAGCGTCTTCCGGGCGAGCCGGTCATCGGACCCGGGAGGCGCGACATCGGGTCTGGAAACGTGCTTCATCCAGGAGTAGGCGACGGCGCGGCTGTCCCGGACGACGTGCAGCACCCGAAGGTCGAGACCGCCGCACCGGTGCAAGCAGAACGCCAGCGAGGCCAGCTTGCTGGAGTCGACCACGATCCGGCAGCCGCTCGCCTCGGCCACGGCGTTATAGAGCCGCAGGTATACCGACAGGTATTCATGGAGCGCCCGCCTGAACGCCGGCGGTCCGTCCGACGCGGCCAGCAGCGGGATGAACCGGTTCCGGTCGACTTGCCTGCGCAGGACGCTGATCCGGTCGGCGTCGGCGTCGTGCCACCCCCCGAAGGCGATCGCTCCGACTCGCTGCCAGAACGGGCAATCGTGGAAGGGCGCGCCGCACCCGCAGCGCTCTCCCGCCAGCACGCCGCGCTGCCACAGGTGCACCAGCTCGCCGACCGAGCAGACACCAGGCAGTTGGCCTATCAGCCGTTCGATCAGCGTGCTGCCACTGCGGCCCAACCCGCCCAGGTACAGAACGCGCAAACCGCCGGTCAGGCGCTCCGCATCGCCCGGCCCGCTGATGCTCACCGACGTCCGCTCCATCGGCTTAGCCAGTCAGCAGGGCAGGAGATTCATGACCATACAGACTCGCCGCTATGGCCCCGATTCTCGAATCGAACATTTTCCCCCTCCAGCTAGCACCGGCCGGACGGCGGATCCTACAAGTCTCCGCATTGCACCGCGCTGCTGCCCAGGCAGCACGTGACGCTTGCGTTCGCGCAAGAACTGAACATGCACTCGCTAGCCGGCGCACACATATCCAAACAGTTTTTTACATATATGAGTTTGTATCAAAATATTTACACAAAGAGCAACATAGGTCAATAGGTCCGTTCACCGGCGAGACCGTGAACGTTAACCAGCTGGACACCAAGCTTCGGTGCCTTCCGCGGCCGGAGCAGCTTCTCGGCGTGCCATCGCAGCTGGCCGCAGCGGCCGGAACCCCGGCGACAGCTTGGGTACCGGGTAGCTTTGGGCGGCTAGCGGAGCTGCCAGACGGGGCCCTGGGGGGTATCGGTCAGGTCGACGCCGAGCTCGTCGAGCTGGGCGCGGATCTGGTCGGCGCGGGCCCAGTCCTTGTCCTTGCGGGCCTGGGTGCGGTCGGCGACGAGATCCTCGATGGCCCGCTGCTCCTCGGCGGACAGGTCGGTGAGGGCGCGGCGCTGCTCCAGGTCGGCCGGGGCCAGGGTGGCCAGGCCCAGGCCGAGCAGGGCGTCGGCGGCCGCGATGACCGCGCGCTGGCCGTCCGGGGTGAGGGCCGGCTCGCGCAGCGCGTCCTGGAGCGCGGCGAGGATCTTCGGGGTGCTCAGGTCGGCGGCGATGGCGGCGTCGATGACCTCAAGCAGGCGCTGGGCAGCCGGGTCCTGCTCGGTGGCGGCCTGGGCCGCCGCCCGGGTCGCGATCACCGGCAGCGGGTGCAGCGGCTGGACCCGGGCGACCAGGCGGCGCAGCGTGGCCTGGGCGGCGTCGATGGCGGCGGGGGAATTTGGGTTGAAGTCGAGCTGGCTGCGGTAGTGCCCGCCGAGCAGGAACAGGCGGTAGGCCATCGGGTGGTAGCCGGCCTCGGTCAGGTCGGCCAGCCGGGGGGCGCCGCCCGCCGACTTGGCCATCTTCTCCGAACCCAGCTGGAGGAACTCGTTGTGCAGCCAGTACCGGACCCACGGCTGGCCGTCACCGAGGTACGCCTGGCTCTGCGCGATCTCGTTCACGTGGTGCAGCTCGCGGTGGTCGACGCCGCCGGTGTGGATGTCGAAGTGCTGGCCGAGCAGGGCCATGCTCATCACCGAGCACTCCAGGTGCCAGCCGGGCGCGCCCCAGCCCCAGGGGGAGTCCCAGCGCAGCACCCGCCGCTGGCCGGG
>Ga0207693_10000977_pt1 | contig 25718 bp, 14 predicted proteins | sample LARL81metaG_FD_184347 | JGI IMG/M metagenome (GOLD analysis project Ga0207693, IMG submission 184347) | Corn, switchgrass and miscanthus rhizosphere microbial communities from Kellogg Biological Station, Michigan, USA - LAR L8-1 metaG... | ecosystem: Host-associated > Plants > Roots >... | reverse complement strand
AAAAATTGAAGACTTCGGCTATTTCCGTGCGGATGCAACACATCCGTTGGGAGTCGCCCCGACGAATTCCAAATACGAAGGCGTGGCTTCCATTACCTTCGGGCAAATGAACACAGCATTTGGCCTGCCCGACGGCACCACTGGGCAATACAACAACACGTACCAGATCACTGATAATTTCTCCAAAATCGTCGGCAAGCACTCGCTCAAGTTTGGCGGCGACATTCGATACATTCAGGTCAACGAGCGCAACACCTACACTCCCAATGGGTGGTTCGAGTTCGACGGAAACGAAACTGGAAGTGACTTCGCCGACTATTTGCTGGGCGCCCCAGATCTGTTTAATCAGACGAGCGCACAGCTGCTGGATTCACGCACCAAGTATTTTGGGTTGTACGCGCAGGACACGTTCAGAGTCCATCCCGATCTCACCATCAATTATGGATTGCGTTGGGACACGTCCCAGCCATTCTATGACACGAAGGACAGAATCCAGACCTTTGTACCCGGGGTCCAGTCAAAGATTTATCCGGACTCTCCGACCGGCTTAGTGTTCCCGAAGGATCCGGGAGTGCCTCGTACGCTGGCGCCGACCCAATACACGCGATTTGCACCGCGTCTGGGTATAGCATATTCGCCTGGAGCGACGGATGGAACTATCGCGAAACTTACAGGCGGTCCGGGAAAAACAAGCATTCGCGTTGGTTCTGGGCTTTACTACACGGCGATCGAGGACGTCACGCTGTTCAACGAGGTCGGCGATGCCCCTTTCGGACTGTTCTGGGTGAGTCCAAACCCGGTTTACATCGAGGAGCCCTACAAACGACGGGTAGGACAGCAGGATCCCGAGGGTAATCGCTTCCCGTTCACGATCCCGCCAGCGGGCGCGACCGGAATTTGGGCCAAGTACTTGCCCCTTGCCTATACTCCAGGCTACAAGACCACCAACAAATTGCCTTACTCGATTCAGTTCAATCTGGTGGTTGAACGCGAGCTCCCCAAAAATTTTCTGTTCTCCATCGGCTATGTTGGCTCGCGCGGACGCCACTTGCTTTCCACGGTCGAGTCGAACCCGGGAATTCCCAGCCTATGCCTGGCTATCCCGAGCTGCGGGCCTGGCCTTGAAGACAATATTTATAACCTGGGCGGCACCCCGCCTAAGTTTGGCGGCACTCGGCCGTATTCCGTGACTTCGGGTCGAGAGCTCGACCAGATCACAGGAACTGGCTCCCTCGATTTCGCGAACAACGCATGGCAAGCGACGGTCGCGAACTCCGGCTACAACTCTCTTCAGATTCAACTCCAAAAGAACGTGGGAGATTTTCACGTACTTGGCGCCTATACCTGGTCGAAATCCATCGACAACTCTTCCGGGTTCTTTGATGCGATCAATCCTTACAATCCCGCCTTGAGCCGAGCGCTTTCAACCTTCGACGTTACAAACAACTTTGTCGTGAGCTACAGTTACGACTTGCCCTTCGCCAAGTCCGAGCACGGTGTGAAAGGCAAGCTACTTGGCGGTTGGACAATCTCGGGCATTACGCGCTTTACCACAGGCTTCCCGATCACGCTTAGCGAAAGCGATGATCAGTCGCTCTGTGGTTGCAGCGGAGCGGATGTGCCGAAATACGACGGTTCGGCGATCCATTTCCTTGACCCACGCCAGATCACTGAGATCGACCCAAACAGAATTGGAAACTATTTCTTTAATCCAACCCCCTTCTCATCCTCGGACCTCGGGACAATCGGCAATGTGAAACGTCGCTTCTTCCACGGTCCGGGAATTAACAACTGGGATTTCGCATTCCACAAGAACACCAAAGTTTCAGAGAGGGTTCTACTCGAGTTCCGCGGGGAACTATTCAACGCGTTCAATCACGTGCAGTTCACCAATCCTGACGGCGACGTTGCCGGCAACATGGGTTTGGTTACCAACGCCCGTGACCCTCGCATCGGGCAGTTGGCGTTGAAGCTGTCTTTTTAGGGTCACTTGGATTTAGGCCATGAAGGGCACGCTTTACAGCGTGCCCTCGATTTTTTCGGGCCAACTGCGTCGTTAGGAATAGCGATAATTCGACGACTCGCGCCGGAGGGTGAAGTGAATCCCAAGAAAAGACTTGTCGGTTCCGCTCTGCTTCTGATTGTGTTGTACTCATCCCCCATTCTCTCGGCGCAGATGAACGGCGAAGCAGCGCGCGACTGGCCCGTCGTGATCCGCGACACACTGCAACATTCGGTGCTTCAGTTCTGGGTTGACCACGCGCTTGACAAGGAATCTGGCGGTCTGCTGGGGCAGTTGAATCGTCGTGGCGAGCCTACTGGATCTGGCGATAAATCAGTTGTCCTGATATCGAGGGGGCTCTGGTCTTTCTCGGAGGCATACCGTCGTTATCCGGACCCGGCATATCAGAAGATGGCGGCCGCATGCCTCAAGTTCCTGCGCGAGAAGATGTGGGACAAGGAGCACGGGGGCTACTACTTCATGGTCACTCGCGAGGGCATGGTGGTCGATTCGACCAAGCAGCTGAATCCCATGTCGTACACGATGGAGGGATTGGCGGAATACGCTCTTGCCTTCCACGACGAACAAGCAGCTCGCGAAGCGCTGGATCTCTTCCGCGTCATTGACCATCACGCCCACGACGACAAGTACGGGGGCTATCACATCGCGTTCACCGTAGACTGGCAATTTATTAAAGACTACAAGGACGGTCCGAATGGTGCGGGATCGTTTGGACGGAAATCGTATGACTGGCATCTCGGGCTGGTGGAAGCATTGGCCACACTGTACGACGTCACGGGGGATCATCAGGTGCGGGCGCGGCTGGAAGAGCTACTCGACCTGTTCGCGAACAAAATCATCGATGCCGACATCGGCTACGGCCGGTATTACTTCCATGACGACTGGAGCGTGGCGGATCGCGATGGGGATTCCAAGGAATCGGAGTATGGTCTCGACCTGGAGGCCAGTTGGTTGATTACAGAAGCGGCCGAGCGCGTAGGACGGCAGCAGGATCCGGCTATTCGCCGTGCCAGCCTTGCGCTTGTCGATCATGCCCTGCGCTATGGCTTCGACAAGGAGCACGGAGGCGTCTACCGCTACGGACCCGCTACGGAGCCCGCGAACAACAGGGACATGGAATGGTGGCAACAGTGCGAGGCCCTGGTTGCTTTCCTGAACGCTTACCAAATCACGGGAGACGCGAAGTACTGGCAAGCCTTCGATCTTGAGGCCCGCTTCTTCATGGAGCGTTTTGTGGATCATCAGTACGGCGAGGTTTACACGGCTATCTCTCATGACGGGAAAATCGATGATGAGAAAGTTGGTCCGTGGAAAGCTCCGTATCATGTCACGCGGGCGTGCCTCGAGATTATTTCGAGATTGGGAGGCACGCTGTAGTTGCGCTCGGAAGGGGCGAGGACGCCCGTCGCTCCATCGACAAGATCTCGCAGTGGCCATCGTCCTTGCCCGGGAGGATTCTTCGTGCGTTTGCGCTTAGCGCTCTGCTTCTCTCTGCTTATTCTTCTTTCCGTAGCTCTGCATGCCGCCGAGACCAAGGTTCTTACCAATCATCTGGGCTACGATCCGGCCGGGCCCAAGCATGCCGTGGTTCTGGGGAAAGAATCGGATAGTGTGTCGGCGTGCGCCCTGAAGAACTATGCCGGGGACCAGACGGCTCTGACGATTCCGGCGCGGGCCGTCGGCTCTGTCAAGAAATGGCGGGACTGGTATTTCTGGACGCTGGACTTCGATTCGTTCACGACGGAAGGGAAGTACTATCTCGATTGCCAGACGAAGGCGGGACCGGTGCGGTCGTCTCCGTTCCAGATTCAGAAGATGATTCTGGAGCGCAACACGATTTCAGACGCCATCAACTACTTCAAGGAAGAGCGCAGCGCGGGGCGCATGGATGCGGCGGACCGTCATCTGCCCTTTGATGGGAAGGCGGGGACGCTCGACGCGCACGGCGGATGGTGGGATGCTACGGGCGACTACGGCAAGCATCTGTCGCATCTTTCGTTTTCGACCTACTTCAACCCGCAGCAGATTCCGCTGGTCGCGTACTCGCTGTTCAAAAGCTATGAACTCATGAATGCGCGGGCTGTGCCGTCGTTTGCGCGTTACAAGGCGAGGGCGCTCGATGAAGCGATGTACGGCGCCGACTATCTGGTGCGCTTGAAGAATCCGCAGGGATCGTTTTACCGGTCGATCTCGAACGGCGGGGTGGACCAGAAGGCGGAAGAGCGGAAGGTGTCGGGCGAGATGAAGAAGTACGGCATCTTTCAGTCGAAGGACAAGGCGCCCACGGACATGGTGCAGCAGGCCAGCAATGATCGGGAGTATGAGGTGAGCTATCGATCCGGTGGCGGCATGGCGATTGCAGTGCTGGCGATGGCGAGCAGCTATCCGTTCTCCGGTGAGTTCAAGAACGCGGATTACCTCAAGGCAGCCGAAGACGGCTTCGCGTATCTGGAGAAGAACAACGCGCGCATGACCAACGATGGCAAAGACAACATTGTGGACGACTATTGCGCGTTGGCAGCGGCGACCGAGTTGTACCGGGCAACAAAGAAGGAAGAGTACAAGGCGGCGGCCGATCGGCGGGCTCGGAGCTTGAAAGAACGGCTCATCTCAAGTGGCGAGTTTCATGATTACTGGCGGGCCGATGATCATGAGCGCCCGTTTTTTCATGCGTCGGATGCGGGATTGCCCGTGGTAAGCCTGCTCTATTACGCGGAGATTGCCGATCCGAAGACCAAGGGAGAAGTTTTGGAGGCTGTGAAGAAGTCGCTGAGCGCTCAGCTCGCATGGAATGCTGAGGTGACAAATCCGTTCGACTACGCGCGCGAACTCGTGCAGGACAAAGACGGTCATCGCAAGACGAGCTTTTTCTTCCCCCACAACAGCGATGCGGCTCCGTGGTGGCAGGGCGAGAATGCGCGGCTGGCTTCGCTGGCGACGGCGGCCACGCTGGCGGCGAAGCAGTTTCCGGACGATCCGGAATTTCAGAAGAAACTGCGCACGTTTGCGCTGGATCAGCTGAATTGGATTCTTGGGCTGAATCCGTTTGACTCGTCGATGATGTATGGGGTGGGGCGGAATAATCCGCAATACATGTTTTTTGATTCGTGGGAGTTCACGAATTCCCCGGGGGGGATTTCAAACGGAATCACCAGCGGGTTCAAGGACGAGGACGACATCGATTTCGATTTGAAATACACCGAGACAGGGGCGGACAACGACTGGCGGTGGCAGGAAGAGTGGCTGCCGCATACGTCGTGGTTTTTGATGGCGGTGTCGGCGCAGGGGGAGGGAAAGAAGTAAAGGGCAACTACTGCAGCTTCGCGTAGTCGGCCTTGGCTTCTTTCAGGACCGGGAGATCGGGGTCGGCGTCTTTCCAGAGGGCGAAGAAGTCCTGGTAGGCGGTGCGGCTTTTCTGGGTATCGCCCTGAACCGTGTAGGCGCGGGCAAGGCCCAGATGGGCGAGGGACATAAGCGGGTCGGCGGGAGCAATGTTTCGCAGGGCTAGAACCTTTTCAAACTCCCGGGCGGCTTCCGCACCTTGTTTATTCTTTAAGTAGGCGAGTCCGCGCAGGTACAGCACGGCGGTATTGTTTCGGTCGTAGGCGCTCGCGGGCTTCAAGAGTTCGATGGCCTTGGCCGCGTCGCCACTGTCGAGTGCGACCGCGGCCTGCGCCGGGGGCGCGTAGAGAGCTTGTACTAATACGTCATCGGGACGGCTTTTGGTGACTTCCGCTACCATGTCGAGTGCCTTTTTGCGGTCTCCCGCGAAGGCTAGAATGCCGGCCACTTGCAGCTTCTGGTTGTAGTCCTGGAAGATCGCGAGAGAGGCATTGGCTGATTCAATCGCCTCCTTGCGATTCCCAGCGAGCGCCCGGACTGAGGCACGCTCTGAAATTGCTCCCGCCTCGGCGCTCTTGATATCAACTCTCCTGCCAACCTGGCGCGCTTTCTCGTAGAAGTCTTCCGCTTGATGGAGCTGACCGTGCGACGCAGCGATCTCGCCATGGCGAAAGTAGACGCCCCATTCCAGATCCGGCTGAACCTTGGCTAGTGTTTCTTCGCGCTCCATGGCGGCGAGATCGCCCTGGGCTAGAGCGATGTTGGCCAGAATGTCACGCAGGGACAAAAAGTCGGGGTGCAGGCGCAGTCCTTCATTGGCAATGGCCTTGGCTTCTTCCACCCGGTTGAGTCCCAGATACGCGGCGGCTGAATTCGCGTAGCCTCGCGATTCATCCGGATCTACTTTGATCGCGGCCTTCGAATTTTCTAACGTTTTCTCAAAGTCACCTAGCTGCAGTGCAGTCGCCGACAGGTTGATGTAGGGAGTCACTTCGCGGGGGTAGGTCTGCTTGTAGAGTTCGTAGGCAGCGTTGCCTTTCTCCAGTTGGCCGCTGTCAGCATAGTAGTGGGAAATGATGTAGAGCCGTTCGCGTTCGCTGGCGCGGTCTTTGAGTTCGAACGCCTTCTTGCGATTTTGCTCGGAAAGATCGACCTGTCCGTAGTTGCTGTACACGGTACCAAGGCGAGCGTAGGCCAAGGCGAAGTTGGGATCGAGATCGATCGCCTGCTTATAAAAGGGCATGGCGCCCAGATCGTTGCCCGTAGCGTGTTTCTCGTCCCCCAGACTGAACGCCTTAAGCGCTTCGAGAGAAGAGGTGGTTGCTTCCTCGAGGGGCTTATCGAATCGCTTGATCGACGAGAGCGACTCACCAAGTTTTTCGCGCAGTTGAGTGGTGGCCTGGTCGAGCGCTTTCAGCACTTGCTCCTTGCTGTCGGCGCGGGCCTGCGTTTCGGCGAGCGTGTCGCTGCTAGCGGCATTGACGGCATCGAGCGTTACCACGTACTGAGTTCCCAGGTTGGCAATCGATCCGACGAGGAGAGCTTTCACGTTGGTGCGCTGGGCGATTTCACGTCCGATGGCAGCGGTAATGTGCTCATCAGCGGGCTTGCCCATCAGGCTTAAGGTCTGCCGGGCTTTTTCGTCGGAGACTACGTTCAAGAAGGGCGACTGTTGGAGATCCACGGCCAGCGCCTTCTTGAGCGTCCCGTCGAAGACTCCGTCGCCGGTGGTGTTGACGAAATCGGCGAGCAGAATGGAGTCCCTTTCTGTGATGGCTTGCGTGTGAGAGGAACGGAAATAGAGCCCACCGGCGATGATTGCGAGCAGGAGAGCAGATGCCGGTACGAGAATCTTCCAGAGCCCACGGCGCCGGGCTTCTACGGGAACGGTCCCGCTGGGCTGAGCCGCAGGGACGCGGGTGGAACTGGTGCGCGGGTGGGGCTGAGATGCGGAGCCCGATCCGGAAGCGGGTGCAACTGTGACAGCCGAGCTGGAAACCGGCGTGGAGTCGGGATCGCTCTGTGCGACAGCCCGTCCCGAATCCGAGTCGCGCTTCAGACGCTGCAGATCGGCACGCAGGTCGCCGGCGTGCTGGCAGCGCAGGTTGCGATCTTTCTCGAGGGCTTTGTTGACGATGCGTTCGAGCTCGGGCGGAAGATCAGGATTCAGGCGGACGGGAGCTGCGGGCGCTTTGTGCAGGATGGAATCGAATAGAGCTGCCGAGGTCTCGCCGCGGAATGGAAGCGCGCCGGTCGCCATCTCGTAGAGCACGGCGCCGAAGGAGAACAGGTCGGTGCGGCCATCGATGTCCTTGCCCAGCGCCTGCTCGGGTGACATGTAGGCCACAGTGCCCAGCGCCATTCCGGGGCTGGTGAGGTGTTGTTGATCCACTCCGGCCGTGGCTTCTTCAAGGACGGTGTCGGTGCGGCCGGTCATGGGAGTGAGCTTGGCCAGTCCGAAGTCGAGAATCTTGGCATGCCCGCGCTTGGTCACGAAAATGTTGGCGGGCTTGATGTCGCGGTGCACGATGCCTTCCGCATGGGCGGCGTCGAGCGCGTCGGCGATTTCAATGGCGAGCAACAGAAGGGTTTCGGTCTCGATTGGACGCCCGCCGATGCGATGCTTGAGCGTCATGCCGTCGAGGAACTCCATGGCGATGAAGGGATGGCCTTCGTGTTCGCCGATGTCGTGGATGGTGCAGATGTTGGGATGATTCAGCGCCGACGCCGCCTGCGCTTCCCTCTGGAAACGCGCGAGGGTCTGGGGATCGCGGGCGACGTCATCCGGCAGAAATTTGAGCGCGACGAAACGGTGCAGGCGGGTGTCTTCGGCCTTGTAAACCACACCCATGCCCCCGCCCCCGAGCTTTTCAACGACCCGGTAGTGCGAGATGGTTTGGCCGATCATCGAGTCGCGGTATGTTAGGCGGGAAGCGAAAGCAAGTCAATGAGAGCTAAGAGTTGGCGGCATCCTTAAGCCGCTGCCATGGTCAACTAAGGCTGGGGGTGGTGGAGCGCCTTCGCGCGGTCGATGACCCACTGGGGAAATTCGGGTGCGCCTTGCGGAGGTTTACCCATGGTGATCGCCCAGTGATCGAGCCAGCCAGTGCCTTCTTCGCCCACGTAGGTATCGGGGAGAGCGTAGGCCTGGTCGCTCAGGGCGTCTTCGAGCGTGATGAAGCGGTAGCCACGCTTGCGAAAGACGTCGAGCAGTTCGCCAATGTGATCGGCTTCGAGGTTGTTGCCATGCAGTAGGATGATCTGCTTAGGTTCGTATCCCAGAATCTGCTTGGAGAGTTGCTCGTCGTAGGCGAAGACTGAGTCGCTGTAGGAGAGATAGCTCTTCACCAGGTCGTCCTGCAGCTTGGAGTCGCCGCGCTTTTTGGCGTCGTCGTAGACGGGCGCATACATCCAGTCCCAGGCGTCGAAGGTGATGGGCGCGATGTGGTAGCCGCGCTGGGTGAGGAATTCTTCGGCCTTGCGGCGCGTGGCCAGATCGCGGCCCGTGTCGAGGTAGGGATGCCGGAAGTAACGTAGCGTCATCTTGTGCTCGGCCATCAGCAGGCGGGTGACGCTCTCGCCTTGAATGACCTCGTCTTCCCAGGTTTGCAGGCTCACGCGATTCAGGGACGCGTGGCTGTAGGTGTGATTGCCCAGCTCGAATCCGTAGTCGACCCACAGGCGCAGAGCGCCGATGCGGGCATCGACCTCGCCGGTTTTATAGAGCTTCTTTTCGTTGACGAAGCCGACTGCCGGGACTTTCTGATCGCGAAGCGTGGTGAGTAGCTTCGTGGTCATGCCAGTGATTTCGTCGGCGGTCATGAAGCCGGCGGCACCGGCGGGGAGATCGTCGATGGTGATGGCGACCTGGCGATCGGGCTTGGGCTGTGCGGAGACCAGAGCAGAGAAGAGAAGAGTGCAGAGCGCGATACGGGGGAAGCGGGCGTGGTTCATTCGGGATCCCTCAGGGTTCTTGGCTGATGTGGAAGCCCACGTTAGCGCACAGAACGCGCGAACGTGGGGCACCGTCGGTTTCGGAAAGTCCTCAAGGCTGCTTCACTTTACCGCGTAAGACTGTGATCGATGCTTTCGGCAGCGTGAAGGTCTCGTTCGCGTTCACTTGAGAACCGACTTCAGGTCCATCGGGATCGGCGTGGCTGTTGATGCCGTCGGGCTTCCACTCGTATTGCTCGCTGCCGAAGGTTGTGAGTGTCACCGGTCCTGAGAATCCTGCGCCCGCTGCGCCAAACTGCACGCGCACCGTGTGCGGTTCAGTTTCGTCGCGGTTCACGAGCATTAGCGACCAGTTGCCGTCGGGACGGTGGACCGCGTAGGACGTCACGAGGTCATTGCCGTCGGCGTCTTTCACGCTTACGGAAGAAGGAAACATCTGATGAACTCCGGAGCGGTGCTGCACCCACTCGCGGTTGATCATGTGGGCTGCGAAGTAGAGCGAGGTGTAGCCGGTGATGTTGTAGTCCTTGTCGGTCACGAAGTTGGACCAGGACGCAGGGCCGAGGCAGCTGTCCTGTACTGGCTGTGGCTGGATCGGAGAATGGTAGAAGGCGGCGCCACCGCCTTGGAAGAAGGATCCGATGTTATCTGCCAGCCAGAGGCCCGCGAAAATAGTGCTCATTGGTCCGGTGAGCGACGCGGCCAGGTGGCTCTCCGTGACCATCAGGGGAACGTTGGCGGGCACGCCGTCGTCGCGCCAGACTTTCAGAATGCCCTTCATCAGTTTCGGCTCGGAGTACAGATCCTTCCATGTGATCTTGCAGTGGTGCTCCAAGGGATAGTGTTCGAATGAGACGAAGGCGAGGTCGTTGAGGTGGCCGTGTGATTTCAGGTAGGCGACGAAGCGTCCCATCCAGGATGTGCGGCCCTGCGCGTCGGGCCAGACGTGGATGTCTTCGTTCACGCCTTCAAAGACCGGTCCTCCGAGTTTGAGTACGTGATCCACTTTGTGGAGCGCGTCGGCCCACTGGATGTAGAGCGCGCCATAGTCTTCGGGCATGGCGTGCTTGCCGTCGGGCTCTTCGCCCATTTCGATGTAGCCGATCGGATAGCCGCGCTTCTCGATGTAGGCGATCTGGGCGGCGGAGTCTTCTGGAGTTCCGTAGAGCATGGTGACTGGGATCATGGCGGGCAGATTGTTGGTGATGCCGCTGGTGAAAAAGAGATCGAAACCGGTGTGCTGGTAGTTGCCGGTGTTGTTGACGTCGGACTCGGAGTGCCAGGGATCGATGGACGAAGAGCCGAAGACGGGGGCTGCGTCTCCGGTTGTTCCGGCGGATGCGTCGGTGAAGGCGTTGCCTGAATCGACGGTGCCGGCCTGCAACTCGCGCATGGCGTAGCCGACGCAGTTGCGCACGTCTTGCGAGCCGTGTTCGTCGCAGGTGTTCGAGGACTCTGTCATCAGCAAACGTACAAACTGCGTGGTGACGGGTTGCGGAGTGAGGGTGAGCGTTACGGCGCCGCCGGCGTTGTTGGTAATTTTGCCGGAAGGAAAGACCTTCCACTCGCCTTCGGGACCGTGATCGAAGTCGAGCGCGTCTTTGCCCACCCAGTACTCCACCTGGTAGACCTTGGCGAAGGGATTCTCCCATGCGATGCGAACGGCGCTCACCGCCTTGGGCGCCCGCAAATCGATGATCACCCATTGCGGATGGAGCTTGTCGCTTTCCTTCGTGTACTTGCTGGTGAGATACGGGTTGCTTTTCCAGTAGGTGAGATTCGGTCCCTGCGCCGGGCGGTCGCCGCTGGTGGAGAATCCACGATGCGGCAGGGCATACGCGAGGATGTAGCGGGTCGGCTCTTTGAGTTCGGTGCTGCCTGTGAAGTAGCCGCTCTTGTGCTCGGAGTCGCTCCACGTGCCGTTCTCGGTCCAGTGCCAGGCAGCCATTCGGAGTTCGGTGTTGTTGCGGTAGGTGATCGGACCCCAGCCAGCGGAAAGCGATTCCTCGAGAATGTGCGGGGTGTACACCTTGTCGATGCCGGAGCGCGATAACACGTCGACGGAACTGCCCAGGGCGCGGTCGGGATCGAATGAGTTCAGGATGTGCTGCGGATTGGTGTCGACGCGAACGGTGGCTACGGCTGCCCCCGGTTTCGGGTTGGGGTGCGGTTGCTGCTGGGCGACGATTGGCTCCGCGATCAGCAGGCATGACAGGAAGGCGAGGGCGACAGCAATTTCGTCCACGGTCCCGAGTCCTCTCACTGTATTTACAATTTGGTGATAAAACGATTCAATACTGGAAAGACAGGGAAGTCAACCCGGAGTTAGCCATATGTCGCGCGCTCTTCTTTATATAGTCGGTCTTTTCGTGTTGGTGTCTGCTCTGCCAGCTTTCTGCGACGAAGGTGGTCCTCCGACGCTGGCGATCGGCAGCGCCGCTCCAGATTTCTGCCTGCCGGGAATTGACGGGCAGAGCCATTGCCTGAAGGACTACGCCGCGAGCAAGGTGCTGGTCATTGCGTTCACCTGCAATCACTGTCCGACCGCGCAGCTGTACGAGAGCCGGATCAAGCAGCTGGCGGCAGACTACAAGGATCGCGGTGTGACGCTGGTCGCGATCGAGCCGAATAATCCCAATGCCGTGCGCCTCGACGAAATGGGATATACCGACGTGGGCGACTCGTTCGACGACATGAAAACGCGGGCGGCGTACCGGAAGTTTAACTTCCCGTATCTCTACGATGGCGAAACGCAGAAAGTAGCGAGCGCGTACGGGCCTTCGGCGACCCCGCATCTCTTCATTTTTGACAAGGATCGAAAACTCCGCTACGAGGGGCGGGTCGATAATAATCCGCGCGAGCCGCTGGTGACCGTGAAGGATGCGCGGAATGCGATCGAGGCCTTGCTCTCGGGCCAGACTGTGAAAGTTCCGAAGACACCGTCCGTGGGGTGCTCGACCAAATGGATATATAAAGAGGAGGGGCGGAAAGAGGAACTCGCTGAGATCGAAAGCAAACCGGTGGACCTGAAGCCTGCAAGTGCCGACGACCTGAAAGCGCTGCGCAAGAATTCGACGGGCAAGCTGGTGGTGGTTAACTTCTGGGCGACGTGGTGCGGTCCGTGTTTCCAAGAACTGCCCGATCTCGAAACGATGTACCGCATGTATGGCCATCGCGCTTTTGACCTGGTTACGGTGAGCATCAACTATCCCGACGAGCGGGCCGGCGTGCTGGCCGCCCTGCAGAAGGAACACGCGACCAGCCCCAATCTGCTGCTGGGGTCGACGGACATTTATGCGCTGATGGGCGCTTTCGATTCGGAGTGGAACGCGGCCGTCCCGTACACGATGCTGATTCGTCCGGATGGGGAAGTTGTGTACAAGCACCAGGGAGAAATTAATTCGCTGGAGTTGCGGCGATTGATCCTTGCGAATCTCGCCGACGATGATTACATTGGGCATCAGGCGTATTGGAAGGTCACGCCGGGCAACTGATCAGCGCAGGCGGAAATCTCATGAAAACAACACGCCGCACTTTCATTCAGACTGTTTCATTCGCGGCCGCATCTGCCGCTTTTGCGCAGCCGACTTCCCCGGCGCGGCTGCCCATTGCATACTCGACACTCGCCTGTCCTGCCTGGGATTTCACCAAGATTCTGGACTTCGCCACGCAGAATGGATTTGCAGCGGTGGAACTCCGCGGGCTGCAGGGAAGCATGGATTTGCCTTCGCATCCCGTGTTTGCGCCCGATCGCATCAAAGACACGCTGCAGCAGATCAAGTCGCACGACCTGAAGATCGCTTGCGTGAGTAGTTCCACGGAAGTGGGAGAGCCGGACGCTGAGAAACGCACAAAGGGAATCGCTGATGCGCGACGTTTTATCGACCTGGCGGCTCAATTGAACGCGCCGTTCATCCGAGTCTTCGGCAAAAGTTCGGATTCTGCCAAGCCGGTGACTCCCGATGCCGAGTTGAAGAAGAAAGTGTCCGACGGGCTGCATGAATTAGGAGAGTATGCCGGAACGAGGAACGTCACGGTGCTGATCGAATCGCATGACGACTTCACGGCCGCCGCCGTGCTGCAGGAAGTTCTGAGCGGAGCCGACTCCAAGCATGTGGGGCTCCTGTGGGATGCCTTCCACACCTACTGCACTTCGAACGAGGGGCCGGAAGTCACGTTGAAGGCGCTTCGCCCGTGGATCCACCACACGCATTTAAAAGACGCTGTGGGAGAAGGACCGGACCGCAAGTACGTTCTCACAGGCAGGGGCAACATTCCTGTGCGCAAGCAGGTCGAATTGCTGCGTGCTGCCGGATACGAAGGTTTCTATTGTTTTGAGTGGGAGAAGGTATGGCATCCGGAGCTTGAGGATCCGGAAATTGCTGTCGCAGACTATGCGCGCGTGGTGCGTGGATATTTCAGCGATGCGAAATCGTAAGAACGTGGCAAGAACGAACCCGAGAGCTCACCAGGAAAGTCGATGAATTCGCGCCCAGCCCTGTCCATCTTTTCTTCTTCCTCTGAGCCACAGAAGCGCCTAACCCGGCGCGAAGTTCTGCAACGCGTTTTTGCGGGAATGGGTGCCACCCTGGCTGCGCCTCTGGCAGCGGGCGCGCATCCCGTAATGCGACACCTGGCGAGGCTTGCGTCGCTGCCGGCGGGCGACGACGCGGCGAACTGGACTCCGCAATTTCTGAACGCCGAACAGAATGATGAGTTGATCGCCATTTCCGAGCGCATACTGCCGGGCGCGGGTGCGGTGCACGTGAACCGCGTGATCGATCTTCTGATGACTGTCGAAACCGACGAAAACCGCAAGTTGCTCACTGCGGCGCTGACTGCGCTCGATGGGCAAGCGAAGAAGCAATTTCATTCGGGTATCGCGAAGCTTCCGCCGGGCCAGGTCGACGAAGTGCTCACCGTCTGCGCTGAGCAAGAGCCACCTCATGCCGAACACGATGACGATGCTTCCGGGTGGAAACTGAACGAGCGAACTCCGCTCACGGCCGCGCCCAATCTTCGCGACCATTTCGAAAATCTGAAGGGCTGGATTGTCGCGACCTACTACTCATCGGAAGCCGGGCTCCGCGAACTGGGGTGGAACGACGACTACTATTTCGAGGCCCCCGCGGAATGCAAGCATGCGGACGGGCACCAGTAATTCTCGGCTTCTTAGCGCTGCCGTCTCGTGCGGCAATCCGCCGGGCGTCGCCCGCCGCGGCGAGGGCAAGACGCCCTCGCGACTGCCGGCAAGATGCCGGCGCTACGAAATTCAAGGGACTTGATTTGAAATGAGTGATAGCACGCAATCCTTCGACGTCATCGTGGTCGGCTCAGGCGCTTCCGGCGGGTGGGCATGCAAGCGGCTCGCGGAGGCAGGACTGAAGGTGGCATTGCTCGAGGCGGGACGTCCGCAGTCGAACAGCAATTTCACCGAGCACAAGCCGCTGTTTGACTTGAAGTATCGTGATCTGGCGTCGTCAATCATCAAGAAGACGCGGCCGATCCAGACAGGCTTCGACATCTGCACCGAGTACAACTACGAGTGGTTCTGCAACGATCTCGACGAACCTTACAGCACGCCTGATGACAAGCCCTTTCACTGGCTTGGCCGTTTGCGCATGACGGGTGGTCGCACCAATGTTTGGGGGCGTGTGTCGCTGCGCTTCAGCGATTTTGATTTTCAGGCGGCCAGCCACGATGGCCAGGGGGAGAACTGGCCCATCACCTACAAAGACCTTGAGCCATACTACGACCTGGTCGAGGAGTATGTCGGGATCTGCGGGCAGGCCGAGGGGCTGAGTCATCTGCCGGACAGCAAATTCCAGCCGCCCATGCCGCTGACTTGCCAGGAAACACAGTTGCGGAATCGCGCCAAGCAGAAGCTTGGATGGACCGTGACTCCGGCGCGCTCGGCCAATCTCACCAAGCAGCTGAAGGGACGCGCCGCTTGCCACTATTGCGGACCGTGCGAGCGTGGCTGCCAGTCGCGGTCGTACTTTAACTCGGCTTTTACTACTGTGGCGGACGCCGTGAAGTCGGGCAATTGCACGCTGATCTCAAATGCCATGGCCTACAAAGTATTGATGGATCAGGGGAGCAACAAGGCCCGCGGCGTTCTCTACGTGGATCGCAATACGAAGGAGCAGCATGAAGTGAATGCTCGCGCCGTTGTTCTGTGCGCGCAGGCGCAGGAATCGGTGCGCATTCTGTTGAATTCCGCGACTACGCAGCATCCGGGTGGCTTAGGCAATGCAAGCGGCGTGCTTGGGCACTTCTTTACGGCCCATATCCGCAGCGCGGGCGGTAGCGGCGAGATGACGTCGTTCGACGCCAAACCTACGCTGGCGGGGCCGCATCGTCCGGTGGGCTTCTACGTGCCGCGCTTTCGCAATCTGAAGGATGGACCGCAATCGAAGAATTTTGTGCGCGGGTACGGTTTCGAGGGCGACACGCAAATCGATTTCAACTGGACGGCGTCCGGGTTCGGTGAGGCTTACAAGAAATCGTTGCGCGAGCCGCAAACGCAGGTCAGCGTCACAGGATTCGGGGAAGTGCTGCCCCGGTGGGATAACTTCGTCGAGGTCGATAAAAATAAGGTCGATGCCTTCGGCATCCCGGTGCTGCGCATTCACATGTCGAACGGACCGAACGAGACCGCCATGATCAAGGACATCGCGGCCAGCGCGGGTGAACTGCTGGAGGCAGGCGGCGCGAAGAACATTCACACCTACGCCGATCCTCCGCGCGGACGGTGGGCCGTGCATGAAGCCGGCATCGCACGTATGGGGAATGATCCGAAGAAGTCGGTGCTCACGCAGTTTCAGCAGACGCATGACGTGAAGAACGTGTTCGTGATGGACGCGGCGGGGTTTCCGTCGAATCCGTGCCAGAATCCGACGCTCACCATCATGGCGCTGTGCGTCCGGTCGTGTGACTTTCTCATGGACGAGATGAAGAAGGGCAACGTATAGCCTGGACGTGCACTTGCCCAGAAATTGTCAGCGCTTCGATTTCCACCGGGCGGGCTGTCAATTGAGCAACGACTCGCCTACAATTCCGTTCTAATACTTCCTTTCATCCTAAATCCAGAGGGCCGTATTCCATGTCGGCAGGCACGACGGCGGACGACGTTCTTGCAAAACCCGGGAAGGCTGCGGGCCCGTGCGCGATGGTGATCTTCGGCGCATCGGGCGACCTCACCATGCGCAAACTCATCCCTTCTTTGTTCAATCTCGCGAAGGCGGGCCTGCTTCCGAAGGATTTCGCCGTGGTCGGAACTGCGCACGATGACCTGAGTGAAGAGCAGTTTCGTACGCAGGTCACCCAGTTCCTCTCCGCCAGCGATCGCCAGGGCGATACGTGGAACTGGTTTTCGCAGCGCCTGCGCTATCATCGCGGATCGTTCAGTGATCCTGCCAACTTCACGTCGCTAGCCGGCCTGCTCAAACAACTCGATACTGAATTCCGAACGGGTGGGAGCTATTTGTTCTATCTGGCGACCGCGCCCAAGTTCTTTGCCCCGATTGTGCAGCAGCTCGGCATTTCAGGAATGGCCGCAGAAGAAGAAGGGAAGTGGCGCCGGGTGGTGATCGAGAAACCTTTTGGCACGGACCTGGAGTCAGCCAAGGCGCTGAATGTGCAGATCAAGCAAGTGCTGAAGGAAAACCAGATCTACCGCATCGATCATTATCTGGGCAAAGAAACGGTGCAGAACATCATGGTGTTCCGGTTCGATAACGCGATCTTCGAACCCATCTGGAATCGGCGCTACATCGATCACGTGCAGATTACGAATGCCGAAACCGTGGGCGTCGAGCAGCGTGGCGGATACTTTGACAATGCGGGCACCTTGCGGGACATGGTGCCGAACCACGTCATGCAGTTGCTCAGCCTGATCGCCATGGAAGCGCCGATCTCGTTTCAGGCGGACGCGGTGCGCAACGAGCAGGCCAAGGTGCTGCATGCCATCAAGGCACTGGATTCGGAAGACGTGCTGCAGAAAACGGTGCGCGGGCAGTATGGTGAGGGGACGATCGGGGAGCAGCAGGTGCCCGGGTATCGCACCGAGTCCGGCGTGTCTCCAGAGTCTCGCACGGAAACGTTCGCGGCCTTGAAGCTGAACATCGATAACTGGCGCTGGGCGGGAGTGCCGTTCTACCTACGAACGGGCAAGCGGCTGGCAGAGCGGCATACCGAGATTACGATTCATTTCAAGACGACGCCCTTTGAGATTTTTCAGCACGGGCCGATCAAGAAGCTTCACGCCAACCAGCTGGTGATCCAGATTCAGCCGGCGGAGGCCATCTCGCTGAGCTTCGGCGCGAAGATTCCCGGGCCCATCCTGCGGGTGGGGTCGGTCGACATGAGTTTCGAGTACACGAAATATTTCAAGGCTGAGGCCTACACGGGGTACGAGGTTCTCATCTACGACTGCATGAGTGGAGATGCGACTCTGTTCCAGCGGGCCGACATGGTGGAGGCGGGGTGGCGAGTGGTCGATCCGGTGCTCGACGTGTGGAAGGTGCTGCCTCCCCGGAAATTTCCGAATTATGCCGCGGGCACGTGGGGGCCGAAGGAAGCTGACGATCTGATGCTGCGCGACGAGCGTGAATGGAGGAACATCGGAGCATGATTCTCGCAGGAGAAATTGGCGCAACCAAGACCCGTGTTGCAGCGTTCGAAAATGACGGCAACCGGCTCAACACAGTGGTTGAGAAGACGTATCTCAGCCAGCAGGAGAGCAGCCTGCCGAATATCATTTCGAACTTCGTGAAGACCGAAGGCATCCCGGTGCACAGCGCATGTTTCGGCGTGGCCGGACCCGTACGAGGAAAGACGTGCAAGATCTCAAACCTGGCCTGGACGATTGACGCCGACGAACTGGCCGGCCTGCTCAAACTCAAGTCGGTCGGGCTGATCAACGATCTCGAAGCTTATGCTTACGGCATTGACGGATTGGATTCCAAGGACTTCGTCACGTTGAGCGAGGGCCACGAAGACGCGATTGGCAATCGCGCTGTAATTTCCGCGAGAACAGGTTTGGGGGTGGCCGGTCTCTATTGGGATGGGTTCCGTCATCACCCGTTTGCCTGTGAAGGTGGACACAGCAGCTTCTCTCCGGGCAACGAACTGGAAATCGAGCTTCTACAGTATCTGCACAAGAAACACGGCCGCGTGAGTTGCGAGCGCGTGCTTTCGGGGCCGGGCATCAAGAGCATCTACGAGTTTCTGCGTGACATGGGAAAAGAGCAGGAGCCTGGTTGGCTGAAGGACGAGATGGGGAAGGCTCCGGACGGGCCGGCCCTGATCTCGCGACTGGCGCTCGAGAAAAAGGCACCCATCTGCGAAAAAACGCTATCGATCTTCGTAGGAGTTTACGGCTCGCAGACCGGAGACTGCGCATTGACTTTCATGAGCACGGGCGGGATTTTTATCGGCGGTAGCATCGCGGCGAAGATTCTGCCGTTGATGCAACTTCCGACGTTCATGGAGTCATTCCTGGCGAAGGGTCGCATGCAAGGTTTGCTGAGCGATATTCCGGTGAAGATTGTTCTGAACGATAATTCCGGAATGGTGGGTGCGGCGCGATATACCTTGATCCAGAAGGCGTTCAGGAGTTAAGGGAGAGCAGGGTGCATGCAGTTGGGCTAGCTTCCGTGCTCCAATTGGTTTTGATACTCGGCCGCGTTGAAATGGCCTTGGGAAGACGCAATCAGGCCATCGGATCCGATGCGCCATTTTTCAAAACCGCTGACCTGAACCTTGTGCCCGTTTCCTCCCGGACCACTGTTTGTGCCTGTCAGGGTCCAATGGTACTCCGTACTGTCAGGCTGAATTCGGAGATCGTTCATAGCAAGCTTCAGGTCGGGAAACGTAGTCATGAAAGACCGAGTGAGTTCGGTGATCTCTTTCCTGCCAACGGTCGGAGTTCCGCCGTTGACAGACAGCGAACCGCTGGGCGAGAAGAACGATGCCACGCTCTCGGGGTTTTGGCTACACCAGGCTGCGGTGTAGCGCTCTGCGAAAGCCCGTAGTTTGTCGGCATCCGGTTGCATTTAAGAACGATCATGCGGCAGGCCGGAACCACTTCTGTCGGCAGGATTACGCGCAGCTACATCGTGACTCAACCTTCCTGAAGCCACAGGGCTCAATTGAAATAGCCGGGTTTTGAAGTTTCGTGGAATCTTTTCTGATTTAGATACAACCTCCACTGTTGTTTGCTCAGATCGTGAGGGTTGAGTGACCGCAACAACTAGAAAAAACGCAGCGGCAAAGACGACGTAGGACTTATTCATGGACTCTCTCAAGAATGACAGTCGCTTATTACAAACTTGCGAATCGTGAGCTATTTGAAGAGGTGTTTGTGACTGCAAATGTCTGAGAGGTTCTTCGTTTCCAAAACGGTGAAGACCGCCAACGGTACTCGCTTGCATAGTGCTGGGCGCGGCTGACTAAATATTCTTGAACACTGCGTGCGATCCACGATTTATAGCTGTTTAGAGCGGCATCTCCAGTGAGAAAAGACTTGATGACGGACGCAGCGTGAGCGCCCGACTGCAAAGCGTGATGCACTCCCAGGCCAGACAGCGGATCATGGCTGAATGCTGCGTCGCCGACTGCGCACCAATGTTCTCCGACTGGGGTGGCGCGAATGACCGTAGCAGCAGAGACGATCCGCAATTTCGAAAGATCCGCGCCGATTTCGAGTCGCTCACGCGCGTACGCCGTCTGATTGAGGCGACATCGCCATAAATCCGAAGTTATTTGACAGCCTCCGCGATATAGATCGCTGTCCGTCATGTACGCAATGGTGGTTTGGTCGTGTGGGAGGTTCGCGGAAGAAAACCACCCATCGCTCACCGATTCCACGGATAGGTATGGGGAACTACTACGGGATTTTCCGGTCCATACGACAGCAATGAGCCGGTCGTGCACGATTCGGGGCGAGAGGGGGCCGAGCCAGGGCGTTCCAGTTCTGCCTGTTGCATCTACAAGGAATCGGCAAGAACATGCGAATCTCTGGCCATTACGAGTGAACTCGAATACCCAACGTTTTCTGTTTCGCCTCGGCACGCTTACAAGCCGCGAACCCGGGCAGACGGTTGCTCCCGCTTTGCGGGCAGTCTCGGCCAGCATACGGTCGAATGCGGCGCGGTCAACGTGCCAGCCGGCGCCATGCACTCCAAGCCAATAGTCAGTTACACGAGGTTTGCGGCTGCCCCATACCGATAAGACACCGTTGGCGGATTGGCGTATACGAGAATCCGCGTGACGAGCTATTCCCAGTTGAGCGAGGTATCGGGAGGCATGAGGCGATAGGGTTTCGCCGAGACGAGGAGCGCCATACTCGGATGCTTCCAGCAGCAGAGCCGAAATGCCGGAGCGGACAAGTTGTAGAGCGGTGATGCATCCGGCAGGACCCCCGCCGATTACAGCCACGGCATAATCGCTGGGTCTCATATTCGCGATCTGACAAACCGGACTTTCCTTCGAGACTTATGGCGCACGTGACTTGCCCGTTGCACTTCGACAACTCCGTGGGCGACGGGTTTGAGTAGTCCGAGGCGCCACCAGTCGTCGATCATTTCCCGTGCGCTGATATCCGTTTTGTTCCCCTTGAAGTCTCGTGCCCAGCGCACTGGTGGTTTCGTGCGAGCCCGACGAACATCGATCGGGCGCTGCGCTGGCCACCAAACGAAAGGCAAGTCGCCATCGCTACAATCCACGAAATCGGTCTGCCAAGGCAATGACATCTGTTGCGTGACATCCCCCGGGTCTACCCGATCCGCATCGAGGCGAAACGGTTCGATGTAATGGAACTTGTCGCGAATATGGAAGCTGGTTTCGATGCCGGGATAAAAGGCGGCTCCGACGCATGCTTCCAGGGCCGCTCGGTCGAGGCCCTCTGGCGTTACCCTTCTTGACCGGTTGCGACGCGTTGGACCGCCGAGGAAATTCCCATTGGCCCATGCCGTCATCAATTGATACTGATGTTGCGTCAGGGTTGCATTTACGGGGTTGGGATTATTCTGGTCGTCATCCATGAAGTAAAGATCCGACCATATGTATGGCATCTTGCCGGTGCCTGATCCCGGTTTCCTGGGGTGGCCGGAGGGACGACGGAACTGCCTGAATATATGCAGTCGCAACGGCTCAAAGATCTTCCGCGGTTGTGAAAGGCGCGCGAAGTCAATCTCGTTCTCGTGTCCAACCTCAGCTCTGGCAAATACCCACTTCATTTCGTGGGCTCGCCTCAGAATTGGATAGATGTCTTCAGTAAATGAAGGCCTGGATCTCTGCGCGAGAACGCGTTTCAGCCAGCGCGAACCCAGCCAACGGTTTAGACGTTTATCCTCAAGCGCCTTTTGATAGAGCACGTCATATAGAGTAACGACACTCTCCAGGGACGGCGCGTACTTTGGAGGAGCGACCAGAACCCATGCGGTATCGGGTTCAGGCGGAGTATGAGATTTCCCTGATTTCCAGGTGATGGTGGCGCGCACGGGACCATCCGAGGTGTCGTCAAACCATCCGTCGTGGTTGGCGAAATCATCCCCTGGTTCGTCCAGTCCGGTTCCAGTCGCGGTGTCGGACTGGCCATGACCTCCGAGGACCAGTAGCCTGCCAGCCTCGTCTGTCAGCAACGTCCCAAGCTTGAGTGGTTCAGAAAACCTCTCGTTCATGAAAGTGGCACAACGGATATCCACTTTGGTGTGGTTGGCGCCCTCGATGTCGGTGGCTCCCCCGTCGAGCACCAGCAGATCTCTTCTTACGCCCTCATTCCGATAACGCGCAATCGGATGGAGCACACCCTCGAAGCGTCGCCCCGCTGCTTTGGTGTTTCTTAAATGTACGGTCCACCGAATGCTTTTGACCCTCGGATCATGGCTGGTAATCTCGCCGATGACCTCGTCGTTCCCGTCGTAGGCGAACAGATGGAAACGTGCGGCTTGGCGTTTAAGGCAGTGCTCCTTGTCGCGATACCGGCTCACTGCCGGCCAGACGCCGGGCACTTCCGGACCTAGGAAATACTCTTCAGGACTGTTGCCCAATCTGGCTACGCCGATTGCCGGATGGATGCGAATCTTTCTGATGGGCTTGTTTGTCATTGGCAGGTGGACTCAGCGTTGAACGCGCCGGTTGCCCTCCTTCCAAACGTAGTCCCCTGAAGCAGTAGCACGCTGCTCGACTGAGCGTTTCCTGCCGCGATCGAACGTTTCGATCGCTTGCAGCAGGCTGTACCTTTGGTCGTGCGGCATAGTTTTTGCCTTCAGCCTGTGCACCAGTTCCAGCGATCCCTCAATCAGCACTCTCTGCTGGTCCCAGCGCTTGGTGTTATCTGCTGGGAACTGTACGGTCTCGAAGGGTGCGCCGGCTCGCTTCTCCGAATTTCCACGATCTCGGGGAAGGTTGGGGAGAAGCTGGCCAATTTGCTTAAGAAACTCCATTTCGTTGCGTGAGGCCCAAGTAATCAGTTCGGTCCTTAGTTTGGGGTCGCGGACGCGGCTGGTGGAGAGCGCTAACAGGATGTCGAGCAGCAGCATCTGATAGCGGGCGTTAAACAGCTTTGCCCACAACTGAGTTTCAGGATTAGTGATTGCCTCCGCACCCGGGCTGACAGGTTCTGTTCTATGGCTGTCGCGAACGAAAGGATTCAGCGGGACCCTCCGGGCAGCGGCGGTCAGGTGCGGATGACTCGTGAGCTTGTCATAGATATCGAGAAATCTGCAGAAATGCGATTCGACGCCCGCACAGTCCCCCCCGCCAGGCCCTTCCCCTTGAAGCATGATCCAGTGAATTGCCCTGAGGGCGCGAGATCGAGGATCGGTATCGCCCACGCGGAGACTGTCCTCATACACTTCCCACTCCTCACGGTTTGCTGCGAACTCACTGTACTCATCGATCGCTACAAAGTCTGCCTTCTTGACATGAACGCCATCAAGTTTCAACCAGCTCATACACCCCCTGATGGACTGTGGCATTTGCCATGCGGAACGGGAAGCGTCGTTGGGCAGAAACAACCAATACAACACGGCGTAGAGAACACCGACGCGGTTGACCTTGGTCTTCGATGTCGCATCTACGCGCCTTAGGACATTGCTCAGGCGTGCCCTGATGTGCTTATCTCTTATTTCCTCGGTAGCGGGAGCCTCGGTTGCCACATACCTGGCCAGCGATTCCACTCCAAACTTCTCGAAGCGGACGGGAAAAGGGTAAGCATCGGGGTGGTCGGAGAAATTGTTCTCGCGGTTGACATAGACTTCCGCGCCCAGCGATATCAGAAGATTTTGCACGGTGACAAAATGAGCCATCTCCTGCCGAGCTATTAAACGCAAATCGCGTTTCCAGGCATCAACAATCTGAGTGGTCTCGTCGCCATCGCCTTGGCCAAATGCCTCGTCCAACGAATAGGCCGCATAGAGGTACTGCACCATCAGAGCATGTTCGATTTCAGCGGCAACTTGAAGGAGATAGATTGCCTTCAACCGTGCGGTGCGTCCCGGGACAGAAGGCAGGCCCGTCTTGCGTATCTTTTCTCGCCAGTCCTGCTCCCCGGGTTGGACAGTCCTGCGTTTGGGCACGGAAACCGGTTTCGCCGGCCTCCTCCAGCTGACTCCCCACATTCGGCTATTGATTGTCATGTCGCTTGGAAATCAGACGTGGATTTTGGTCACCCCGCCCGCGTGTTTGAACTTTGTGAATACCAATCCAGCTGGTTTAACTGCGCGCCTACCCCGTGGCCGCCCCGGTAAACTGCGTGGCGGTCGCTGGTTTCGTCTCAAGAACTCAGTCCGGCTCGCGAAATCGGCCATGTTCCGCCAATCGCGATTAAGGTGTGGGCGCTGTACCTCGCTCCGCCTCCGCGTTGTGAATGATTACGCTGGCGTCTTGGTTTTGAGCGACGGTCTAGCTACCCACCACGACCACTGACAAATCGACGATTATGCCCCGTTGTCTTTGAGTCTTAAGCCAGGCCTGCGGCCGTAATCAGATCAGAGATCCCAAATTCTCCTTTCAGACCAGAAGCGAATGGGGCAAAATTGGACGGTTGCTTCATCAGCGGACTCCATCCCGGCCATTGTGACAAGAAAGAGAATCGGTCACCCAATATCAACCCGACCAGAACTTCCGTCACAATACGTCCCCCCATCGGACCGAGTTTCACGTGGATGGAATTCTTTGCATTGTCATCGCCTTTCTTACCCTTCGCCGCTTTGGCCCACTCGTGTTGGGCTTCTGCCAGAATGTAGAACCATAAAGGCGCGTTGTCCTCAAACCGGCCCGCAAGATCGGCGATGGCCTTATTGTCTTTAAGGCCATCCACATTCGCTTTTCCCACTCTCAACTCCGCATCAGGGATCGGCTCAATGTCCATCTTGCGGGCAACCGTCTGTCCTGATGGCAGTCCCATGGCTTTTCCGCGAAGGAGATTGCGCTGAGCTAACTTGGCAATTTGGTTCTCTTGAGTTTTTGGATGTCCATCGCTGTCCATCTGAAAGTCACCCTTATTGCCCGCATCATCAGGCACGGAAAACTCTGGCAAAAATGCCAAGGGGTTCACCAAAGAACTGTCGATCTTGTAGGATGGCTGAACCCGCCCGGGACCCAGGTTCTTGGGATCGTCTAGTTTTCGCCCAAACTCAAAGAACAACCGCCAATCAATCGCCCAAATCGAAAGAAAATCCCGAAATCCATTCAGGGATTGATCGCGCAAAGCTCCAAAGATGAACTGCCGTCCATCCACTCCCCGCGTCTTCTGCTCGTCATTCCCAACCAGCTCTTTGTTGAGACGATAGATCGGGCGGACCATCGAGTGGCCGAATCGGTAGGCAGCCGCAGCAAACTCAATCGGCATGAATGGGTCGTTCTTCCACTGGAAGAAACGCAAGTCCGGCTTGTCTTTGTAGATGCTCGTCCTGTTTTTGAGGTGCGGCAACACCAGATGCAGGGTCTGCTCACCCACGATCTTTGGAAGAAAATCATGGAGCACAACCCATTGATAGTGCCAGCGCACCAGGCGCTGAACATCCTCAAACTTCAGGGTTTTCTGCGGTAATCTGTTTGCGACAGCATTGTGAAATTGCAGAAAGACGCCTTGCAATTGCGACACAATCACGTTCTCGTCGTTACGTTTGTCTCCTATGATGGCTCGATGTTCGACACGCGGAAGGTCCTTGGCATTAGTCGACGCTCCATTGCGAGTAAGATCGCTGCCTAGTAGAAATCTCACACCATCCGACGCAAACATATATGGCTGGTCCGCTGGGCCGCGGCCGTATAGATTATCGAGATCCAGTCTGGGCGTGCGAAAGTCGACCAATGCTTCCGGGTCATTCTGCCTCTGCAAACTGCTGGCCGGATCAAAAGTAATGTCATGGTCGATGAACTGCCCGAG